>Ga0105237_10005379_pt1 | contig 14473 bp, 8 predicted proteins | sample KBSC24metaG_FD_81520 | JGI IMG/M metagenome (GOLD analysis project Ga0105237, IMG submission 81520) | Corn rhizosphere microbial communities from Kellogg Biological Station, Michigan, USA - KBS C2-4 metaG | ecosystem: Host-associated > Plants > Roots > Rhizosphere > Soil | place: Michigan, USA... | reverse complement strand
CATCCCGGAGGACATCCTCACCAATCTTTTCGAGCCCTTTGTCACGCGGAACAAGACCAACGGTACGGGGCTCGGGCTGGCGATCGTGAAACAATTTGTTACGGCGCATGGTGGGTCCGTCCTGGTGACCAATGAGAATGGCGCCTCCTTTCATATAACACTGCCTTTATGATCCGCTATTGCTTTTTATTGTTGTTTGCGCTTTGCGCGGTTTCGGCGTTTGCGCAGCGGCAGCATATCCGGTTCAGCCGGTTGGGCCCCGAGAGCGGGCTTTCCCAGAGCAATGTCACCTGTATCCTGCAGGACAGCCGGGGATTTATGTGGTTCGGGACACGGGATGGGCTGAACCAATATGACGGCGTCCGATTTACGATCTATCGCAACCTTGCGGGAGACAGCAACAGTCTCAGCAACAGCTATATCACGTCGCTGGCGGAAGACCGGGAGGGCAAACTCTGGATCGGCACCTGGGGCGGAGGGCTGAATCGTTTCGATCCGGCGAGACACCGGTTTACGCGGTATGCTCTTGGAGAGGGTAAGAGTAGCCGGGTTGCCGCGAACTTTATCAATACTTTGAGAATGGATAGCCGGGGCCGGCTTTGGATCGGGATGGATGGAGCGGGACTTGATGTGCTGGATCCGGCCACCGGGCGGTTTCGCAATACGGCAATCGCGGATAACGATGTCACGGCGTTATGCGAGGATGACCGGCACGGGATGTGGATCGGCACGTTCAGAGGCGGTCTTTACCGGATGGCCGAGGGGGGCGCCCTGCAACGATATGTGCATGCGGCCGGTGACCCCGGTTCGCTGGCCAATAATTCCATCTATTGTATTTTCCAGGATAGCCGTCACCGGCTTTTTGTCGGGACGAGGGGCGGAGGGCTTGACCGGTTGAACGCCGCAACCGGGGATTTCGTGCATTACCGGCACGAGGCGGGGAATCCCGCCAGCCTTTCGCACGATGATGTCGCGGCCCTTGGCGAGGACCCGGAGGGCCATCTTTGGGCCGGGACCGAGAATGGGGGGCTGAGCGTGCTGGATGCTGCAACGGACGAGTGGCATGCCTATGCGCAGGACGATATCGACAACAGCAGCCTGGCCAATAATTCCATCGACTATATCTGCCGGGACCGGCAGGGGAATATGTGGCTGGGGACCTATAGCGGCGGCGTCAATGTTTTTATGAAGGACGCCAATCTTTTCACGACGTTCCGGCATAACGGTTCGCCGGGTAGTCTTGGCAACAATAATGTGCTCTACCTGCTCGAGGACCGGGAGGGGACCGTTTGGATCGCTACGGATGGGGGTGGATTGGAATCGATGGACCCTGTGACAGGGGTCATTACCTCTTTCCGGCATTCCGCCGACCCCGGCAGTATGGGGGGCAACTATGTGCTCAGCGTCCATGAGGATGCCGATGGCCGGATCTGGGCCGGCACCTGGGGCGATGGGTTGAGTGTCCTGGACAAGAAGACGAAGCGTTTTCTTCATTATCGCAACCGGCCCGGCGACAGCAGCTCGCTGGGCGGCAACAATATTTATTCCATCGCCAGGGATGGTGACAACGATCTGTGGTTGGGCGCCTATGGAAATGGGCTCGACCGGTATGACCGGTCCGGGAATTCGTTTGTGCATTTCCGGCATGACCCCCACGATCCGAAAAGCCTGAGCAGTGACCGGATCCATACCCTGCTGGCCGATGACAACGGTGTTCTGTGGGTCGGCACCTTTGACGGGGGGCTCGATCGTTTTGACAAGCGAACGGGACTATTCCAACATTTTATCCATTCCGACACCGGCAACAGCCTCAGCAACAATTCGGTCAACTGCCTTTATACCGATCGCCGGCATTGCCTGTGGATCGGCACCGGGGACGGACTGAACCGGTTGGACCCTGTGACGGGGCGTTTTATGGTGTGGCGGACCCCGGAGGGGTTGCCGAACAATATGATCTTCGGCATTGCCGGGGACCGGAATGGGATGTTGTGGATCAGTACCAATAAAGGGCTTTCGAAGATGGACCCGGCAACGGGTGTTTTTCAAAACTATACCTCGGCCGAGGGCTTGCAGGGAGATGAGTTCAAACCGCACTCCTGTCTGCGCAGCCGGTCCGGGAAGCTTTATTTTGGTGGCATTGCGGGCTTCAATGAATTCGATCCCGACAGCATCCGGCCGCGGGCGATGGCGGCGCCGCTGGTGATCACGAGCTTCCAGCTGTTCAACCGCGAGGTGCCCGTCTCCACCGACAGCCTCCCTACTCCGCTGGCCAGGGACATCAGTGAGACGAACGATGTCACGCTGGGTTGGTCGAATTCCGTCATGTCCTTTGAATTCGCCACGCTGAACTATGCCGCGCCGGGTCGAAACCGATATGCCTATCAACTGGAAGGCTTCGATACGGGATGGAACGATATCGGCAGCCGGAGGATGGCCACCTATACGCACCTGGAGCCGGGGGATTATGTGCTGAAGATAAAGACCGGCACGGCAGACGGGAATTGGAGCGGGAAACTCCGAACCCTTGCCATCCGGATCACGCCGCCTTTTTGGAAGACGGGATGGTTCCGGGTATTGTTGGTGCTGATCCTGGTCGCCGCCATTGGTTGCGCCCATGCCGTCCGGCTGCGGTCGTTGCAAGGACAGAAGAAGAAGCTGGAGGCGCAGGTAGCGAGCCTGCTTGACCGGGCCGTTGCGCAGGGGAAGCACGAGCTGGCTTCGGAGGTGCTGCACGATATCGGTAATGCGATCATCGGGTTCAGTGGTTATATCACCAGGATCAAGCGGTTGCTGGAAGGGAACAAGACCGCTTCTTTGGAGCAGCTGGCTGGCTTTTTCCGGGATCACCGGCAGGAATTTGCCGGGGCGATCGGTGAGGAGAAGGCCGGGGCAGTGATCCAGCTGGTGGAAGGGATCGTCCGCACCCGGAAGGAGGAGCAGGAGGAATTGAACAAGGTGGTTGCCGAACAATACAATAGTACGATGCGCATCCAGGAAATCCTCCATATTCAGCGCCAGTACCTCAGCGGGACGGAGTCGCAGGAGCGGAAGCCGGTGCCCTTGTCCAAGCTGGTCTCCGACGCCATCGCCATGCTGGCGGCGACGTTGCAGAAGAGTTCCATTTCTATCGTGGTGGAACCGGCGCCGGAGTCCTTTGTCGTGAGGGGGGACAGGACGCGGTTGATGCAGATGATGCTCAATTTGCTGAAGAATAGCATCGAGGCGCTCGAACATTCTTCTTTGGAGCGGAGGATCTGGGTTCGATTTGCGCGGACGGCGGATGGTATGCAGGTGGAGATACGAGACAACGGGGTTGGGTTTGACGAGACGACGGGTTCGGGGATGTTTATCCGGGGATTTACCACCAAGCCGACGGGCAGCGGGGTTGGGTTGCATCATTGCCGGACTATTTTGGACAGTCATAATGGGAGGCTGGAGTTGTCGAGTGAGGGGGCGGGCAAGGGGTGCGTGGCAGTGGTGTATTTCCAGGCGGCGTGATTTTTATCGGGCCCGGGCGCGTTTTCCAGAAATTAATAGGAACCCATTAGCGGTTCCGTCGCATTTTCCTAGTCGGGAAATAATGCCGCCGGCGGCGGTCATAAAAGAACCGATTGGCGGTTATAACGAAGCACATTAGTCTAAAATATGAAACACTTCACTACTCTACTGCTGGGCTGCTTCTTGTCTCTGGCTTCTTTTTCCCAGGTAGGCATCGGCACTACCTCCCCCAATTCCACCCTGGACATCCGGGGGTCTCTTGCAGCAGCGACCCGGTCTTTTACGGGCGCCACAGCCATCGTGACATCCGATCATACACTGATCTTTACCGGTACTTCCGCCGCGACAGCCACGCTTCCCGACGCAAGTACCTGTGCCGGGAGGGAATACTGCCTAAAGAATTTCAGTACGACCATTCCCGTCCCGGTGCTTACCGTTGCTACGGTATCGTCCCAAACTATCGACAAAGCCGGTTCGTGGTTGCTGGACCAGACCTACGAGTCCGTTACATTGATCAGTGACGGCTCTAATTGGGCAGTCGCCGATCAGGTAACTCCTTCCGGTTCCGGAAACTCCTGGGTTCAGGGCGGTAATAACGTCACATCGATGCAATCGATCGGAACGACGACCAATTACAGCCTGCCCTTCCTTACCAACAATGCCGAGCGAATGCGCATCACCAATACCGGCAATGTCGGCATCGGATCGACCTCTTTTTCCTCCAGCCCCGAGGCGCTGCTGGTCTATCAGAACAGCAGCACCAGCTTTAACGTCATTGGTGGAAAGGGCTCCCTCAACAACTACCTCCAGCTGAATATCCAGAATCAGAGCGGCGGCAACGCTGCCTCTTCCGACCTCGTCGCCACGGCGAACAATGGGAATGAAACTACGAATTACGTGGATCTTGGCATCAACTCCAGCGGTTATAATCAGTCGGGAATATTGGGGGGACATAACCTCTGTTATCTATTCGGTGCAGGTAACGATTTCGCGATCGGCAACAGCGTTTCAGGGCAAAACCTGATCTTCTTCGTCGATGGAACGGCGACGACCAATGAGCGGATGCGGATCGCCACGGGCGGCAATGTCGGCATTGGTTCCACCGCTCCCGCCTCGACCCTGCAGGTGGGCGGCTCCTTTGCCGCGGCGATCACCGTCAAAACTGCCAGCTACACAGCGACTGCCGGCGACCATACCATCCTCTGCAACAACACCGCCGGCGCCATCACCCTCAGCCTTCCGACGGCCACGGACTGTGCCGGCAGGATGTACGTGATCAAGAAGATCTCCGGCGCCGGCAACAACGTTATCGTCGCCGGCTACAATGGAACGGAGACTGTCGATGGCTCGACGACCTATACTATTACGAGTCAATACACGGCCGTTGTGCTTCAATCCGATGGGGCCAATTGGTATATCCTGTCCGGTCACTAACGGCGTTGTCAGAAAGCAAACCTGCATTATGAAACGAATTCTACTTTTATCCGTCTTATACGCCTGCTGCCTCGCCGCGGGCGCCCAGACGGTCATCTTTTCCGTGGGCAGCAGCACGGCTTTGACTGTCAAGAGCGGTACCGTATTCGGTGCGGACAGCCTGGTGCTGACCCCGTCGGCCGATTGGACGATCGTTTCCAATAATTTGCAAATCTCGCATACGGCGTTGAGCCTGACGCCTGCGGCCGGTATCAACCGGGTGTATTCGCTCGGTAGCCAGGTCTCTTTCACGGGGACGATCCAGCTGTATTACCAGCCTTCGGAGCTGAACGGCAATCCCGAAGCGGTGTTGCAATACACGGACTCGTCGCTGGGCAGCTACTGGCTGGCTTCGGCATCGAGCATCGTCAATATGACCAGTCATTATGTACAGCAGGCAGCCGTTGCGCGGAATTTTATCGGCGCCACTGCTTCCCACCAGGGGGTGGTGCTGGCGCTTTCGCTGACGGCTTTTGCCGGGGTGTGGCAGGGCGATGCGGTCGACCTGTCCTGGATGATCGATCAGTCGGGGGAGGTCGGCTATTTTACCATCGAACGCAGTTCCGACGGTTCGCAGTGGGCGGAGCTGGGCGATGTGGCCGGGATCCCGGGGGATGGGATACGGACCTATGGGTATGACGATGTTCATCCGCCTGCCGGCGTTGTTTTATACCGGCTACTGGTGCACCGGTCGTCGGGAAAGGAATTTTATTCTTCGGTGGTGAAGCTGCAGCGTTTGGCTGACGAAGGCTTGCGGTTGGTAGCGCAGAGCCATTCGGTGATCGTGTATTTCACGGGGTCGCAGCCTTCGGCTGTGCGGATCGTCAATGCCGCGGGTGCGTTGACCGGCATGGACCGGGGTTCGCGCTGGAGGTATGAATTCAGCGGCCTGCCGACCGGGGTTTATTACCTGCAATATGAGCTTAACGGCCAGGCCTTGACGAAAGGATTTTTGATAAATTAAACTCTGTAGTGGTGTTTTTGGTGCAGGGCGTCCCGGCTGGGGCGTCCTTTTTTGTCCTTTCCAAATTTTTTCCCAATTCATGTCTACCTTAGCCCGAAAGGTTAGCATGAAACTACTTGCCGCCACCGTCGGCCTGCTATGGTGCGGCGCGACCAGCGCCCAAAAACACGTTCTTTCTATCCGCGAAGTGCTGACTCTGATCGAGACCGGCCAGCCCCAGCTCCGCGCCTACAAGAGCCGGTCCGACGCGGCACAGGATAACGTGGACCTGGCCCGCAATACCCTCGTTCCGAACCTCACCGCCGGTTACCAGGCCGGCTATGCCACCGATAACAACATCACCGGCATGAGCTACCCCGGTCTCCTCATGCCTATCTCCGGCCCCGTGGCCGCACACAGCAGCAATAACCTGATCCCTGGCACCGCCCTGGCTGCGTTGCTGCAATGGACGCCTCTGACATTTGGGCAGCGGACCGCCGCCGTCGAAAAGGCCGCCGCCCAATTCCGCCTGTCCGCCAGCGCCTATGACAATGCGTTGTTTCAGCAACGTTATGCCGGCATCCTCACTTATCTCAGTATCGTCTACCTTCAAAAGCTCCTCAACACCCAGCAAGCCAATATCGACCGGACTCAGATCAGTCTTCGCCAGTCCCTCGTCCTCGCCAGGGAGGGCCTTCGCCCCGGCCTCGACACCGTGCAATTCCAGTCCCTCTTCGCACAGGCTACCATGGAGCGGCTCAGCACCCAACGTCTTTACACCGCACAAGTACTCGAACTCTGCCGCCTGACCGGTTTGCCGGATCCGCCCGACAATCTCGCCTTTGCCGATACGGCACTGGCGCTCCGCCTTCCGGTTCCCCCCGATACCAGCGGCGCCTATACGCAGAATCCCGGTTACCGCTACTACCAGGCGCAGGTGGCTCTCAGCGCCGCCAGCCTCAAAGAAATTCAAACTATCTGGCGTCCGAAATTAGACCTCTGGGCCAATGCCTATTCCCGCGGCTCCGGCATCGATCCGGTCGGCACCGTCAACAAAGCCGATGGCTGGCAGCTTTCCCGCAGCAACCTGGGCGCCGGCGTGCAGCTCAGCTTTCCCATCCTGCAATTCTCGCGCGTGAATATCCAAAAACGGCAATACCGAAGTCTGCTGCAAGCCGACCAGGACCAGCTCGCGCAGGTGGACGTCAACCTCCGCCGCCAGGTCGAGACCGCCGAATCCACCTACCGGCAGGACCTGCTCCTCGCGCAGGAAGCCCCCGTCCAGTCCCGGGCTGCCCGGCTCTCCTACCAGGGTCTCGAGCTCAGCTATCGATCCGGCCTGGTAGACTACACCCGGCTGACGCAGGGCCAATACCAGCTGCTCAACGCTGAAATGACCGAAGCCGATGCCAACCTCCAGGTCTGGCGCGCCTTATTGGACATCGGCGTAGCGAAAGGCAATCTCAACCTCTTCACCGACCAACTGAAATAGCCCATCATGAAGAAGCTTATTATTTCGGCACTGCGTCATCCTATCACGATCCTCGTCACTGTCATCGCCATCCTGTTTTTCTCCTGGCTGGCCATCCGCAACACGCGGATCGATATCTTTCCCAGGCTCGGCCTGCCGACCGTTTACGTCGCCCAGCCCTATGGTGGTCTCTCCCCCGACCAGATGGAAGGGTTTATTACGTCCTACTATGAATATCACTTCCTCTACATCACCGGCGTCAAGTATGTCGACTCCAAAAGCATCCAGGGCGCCGCGCTAATCAAGATCGAGTTCAACGAAGGAACCGACATGAGTCAGGCCATGGCCGAAGTTGTAGGTTACGTCAACCGCTCACGGGCCTTTATGCCACCCGGCACCGTGCCCCCCTTCATCACCCGCTTCGATGCCGGCAGCGTGCCCGTGGGTCAGCTGGTCTTCAGCTCCGACAGCCGCTCGCTCAGCGAGATCTCCGACCTGGCGTTATTTCGGGTCCGGCCCATGTTCTCCACCCTGCCCGGTGTCAGCGCTCCCCCACCCTTCGGCGGTAACCAGAAGACCGTCGTCGTCACCGTGGATCCTCAAAAGATCCAGGCCTATCATCTATCCGCCGACCATGTGGTGCAATCCCTCGTCAGGTTCAACAGCATCACCCCCGCCGGAAATGTCAACATCGGCGACACTACCTGGCTTACCCCGCAGAACAGCGTCATCGAGGACGTGCAGGACCTGCAGAAAGTACCCCTGCAGCTCGGCAATGGCCCCGCCGTCTACCTGCGCGACGTTGCCACCGTCAGCCTCGGCGCGGACATCACAACCAGCTATGCGCTGATCAACGGCAAACGATCGGTCTACATTCCCGTCACCAAACGATCCGATGCCTCCACGTGGGACGTCGTACAACGAGTAAAAGCCGCCTTGCCCGATATGCAGGCCGCCATCCCCGGCGATATAAAAGTCAGCTACGAGTTCGATCAGTCGGGTTACGTCATCAACTCGCTCAAGAGTTTGCTTTTCGAAGGCGGACTTGGCGCTGTACTTACAGGATTGGTTGTGCTACTTTTCCTGCGCGATCCGCGGAGCGGCCTGATTGTCATTATGACGATCCCGCTGGCACTGCTTTCGGCTGCCACGGCGCTGTATCTTTGCGGTGAGACCATCAACATCATGACCCTGGGTGGGCTGGCTTTGTCTGTCGGTATTCTTGTCGACGAGGCCACTGTGACCGTCGAGAATATTCACCGGCACCAGGAGACGGCATTTTCAGCCAACCGGCCCGCAAGCGGTTTTGTGCGTAAATCCCGCGCCATCGCCGACGCCTGTCTGGAGATCGCCGCTCCGAAGCTGCTGATCCTGCTCAGCATCCTGGCCGTATTCGTGCCCGCCTTTTTTATGAACGGTGTGCCGAAAGCCATGTTCCTGCCCCTTTCCCTGGCGGTAGGCTTCGCCATGATCGCCTCCTTTCTTCTCTCCCAGACCTTTGTGCCCGTCGTCTCGAACTGGCTGCTCAAAGATCAGCTATCCGCAAAGGCACAACGGCAGACCTCCTTCGACCGGCTCCGCGAACGTTACCTCCGTGGCGGCCGTCGTTTTCATGCGAACTACGCCGTCTTTACCCTCCTATTCCTGGCAGGGACCCTGGTTCTCGTCTTCGTCCTTTTCCGCATAACCGGCACGCAACTCTTTCCGGTTACCGACAGCGGGCAGGCGCAGGTACGGCTGCGCCTGCCTGTGGGAACCCGCTTCGAACGCACTGAAGACGCCACACGGCGACTCCTCTCCCTGACCGACAGCATTGCCGGCAAAGGCAATGTCGACATCAGCTCCGCCTTTATCGGCACCCAGCCTTCCAGCTATCCTGTCAACTATATCCACCTTTGGACGGGCGGCCCCAATGAATCGGTGACGAAGATCAAGTTAAAGCACGGCGTCATCCCCATCGCCGAATTCCGCGAACGTCTCCGGGCCGCCGCGGCCCGTTCCCTGCCTGGCGTCAAGCTCTCCTTCGAGCCCGGCGATATCGTCGAACAGGTCCTCAATCTCGGCAGCAACAATCCGGTCGAGATCGCCGTCGCCAACCGCAACCTCGATCAGGGTAAAAAGACCGCCGCCGAACTAATGAAGAAACTCGCCGCTATTCCCGAGCTGCGCGATCTACAGATCGCCACCCCGCTCGACTATCCGGCCATCAAGCTGAACATTGACCGCATCCGCGCCGGACAATTGGGCATTTCCGGTGATGAGATCGCCCGCTCCACCGTCGCCGCCACCTCCTCTTCCCGCTTCACCACCCCCAGCTACTGGCTCGACCGGGCTACCGGCACCGCCTACCAGGTACAGGTTCAGTATCCAGGCTACCGCATGAACAGTACCTCCCAACTGGAAGCCGTACCCATCTCTTCGGGGGGCAACGGTCAGACCCACTATCTGAATGAAGTCGCCAGTTGGCAACGCACCGTCGTCCCGGGAGAATACGACCGGCTCAACCAGCAACGATATATTACCATTACCGCCAATATCCAGCAAAAGGACAGAGGAGCCGTCTATGCCAGGGTACGCAAGATCATTGGCGATATGGGGAAACTACCGGCCGGCGCCCGTATCCTGCTGCGCGGGCAAAGCGACCTTCTTCAGCAGACCCTGCAAAGCCTCCAGTTGGGTCTCATCGTCGCCGTCGTCGTCATCTTCCTCACCATGGCCGTCTTTTTCCAGTCCTTCCGCGTAGCCCTCGTTACTTTGTCCGTTATACCCGCCGTTGTCGCGGGCGCGCTGTTGTTACTCTATGTCACCGGCCAAACGCTCAATATTCAATCCTATATGGGCGCCATCATGGCCGTCGGCGTCGCCATCGCCAATTCCGTCCTCTTTATTACGAATGCCGAACAGCTCCGCCGTTCAGGTGCAAGCGACGTCCACCTGGAAGCCGCCAGCCACCGCCTGCGACCCATTTTGATGACCAGCGTCGCCATGATCGCCGGCATGATCCCCATGGCCCTTGGATTGACCGAAGGTGGGGACCAGACCGCGCCCCTGGGAATAGCCGTCATCGGGGGCCTGCTCTTCTCTGCGTTGGGCGTTCTGTTCTTCCTTCCCCATATCTATCAATGGCTGGCCGGCCGGAAAGCTTACAAGGCGGTATCCCTTTATCCTGACGATCATCAACCCAAGCAACCCAACCCGTAACATCATGTATTCACCTCATATATACAATCCCATGTTTAGCAGGAAACGGTACCTTTGCGATATGATCGGTTACCATGTACAAACCCTGGTACTCGGCGCCGGATTCGCCCTGCTCAGCGCCTGCGGGGACTCGTCCGGGACGGTCGTCCACACGGCGGCCACGCCGGTCCAGGACACCATCCAGGCTTTCCTGCTGCGCACCGACACGCTTAAAAAGTCCGTCGAGCTGCCCGGTGAACTGCAGCCCTACCTCCAAACCGATCTCTTCGCCAAGGTACAGGGCTATGTCCGCGACATGAAAGTCGACATCGGTGACCGCGTTCATAAAGGTCAGCCCCTTGCCGTTATCGAAGCCCCGGAACTGAACACCCAGGTCGCTCAATCCGAAGCCGCGCTGGCAGCCGCCAGGGCCAAATTCAGCGCCAGCGCCGATAAGTACCAACGCCTATACCAGGCCTCCCTCAGCCCTTCCCCCGGCATTGTCGCCCCGGTCGATCTTGTCACCAGCCGTGACCAGATGGCAGCCGACAGCGCCGCCTACGAAGCCCTTCGCCAGCAGTCCAAGGCCTACAAGGAAGTGTCCGGCTACCTCTACCTTACCGCTCCCTTCGACGGCGTCATTATCGCCCGGAAGGCCGACCCCGGCGCCCTCGTCAGCGCCAGCAGCATGCTGCTGACCATCCAGGACAACAACATTCTCCGCCTGCGCGTGTCCATTCCCGAAACCTATGTGGCCGCCGCTACCGGCCACGGTGATCTGTCGTTCAGCGTAGACGCCTATCCGCAGCAACGCTTCTCCGGCCGACTTACCCGGAAGACCGAATCCATCGATCCCGCTACCCGAACCGAGCTGTGGGAATATGATGTCGACAACCACAATCATCTGCTGAAGGCCGGCGCCTTTGTCTATGCCCGGCTGCAACTTCAACGCAATACCCCCTCCTATATCCTTCCGCCAACGGCCATCGCCACCACGCTGGAACGAAAATTCGTCATCCGCGTGCACGGTGGCAAGGCCGAATGGGTGGATGTTCGCCAGGGCATGACCACCGATGGCGGAATCGAAGTCTTTGGCGAGCTGCATCCCGGGGACACCCTGCTGACCAAGGCCACCGACGAGCGTAAACCCGGAACCACTGCCTATTGGAAGCTTGGGCTTTAAAAATCTTAGTCTCGCGGTTTTTATTACATTGCAGCGTAAAAGAACCGCAACACGACTATGATCAATATGAAATATCTTTATGGCCTTGCACTGGCCCTGTCCTTCTATATTCCGCCCGTAGGCGCCCAGCAGCTTTCCCGGCCAAAACTCGTCGTCGGCATTGTCATTGACCAGATGCGCTGGGACTATCTTTATCGATATTATGACCGGTATGGCGCCGGCGGTTTCCGGCGTCTGTTAAATGATGGATTTTCCTGCGAACAAACCTATATCGGCCATCTGCCTTCTTTTACAGCGGTGGGCCATACGACAATTTTTACCGGCTCGGTACCCTCCATCGATGGAATAACCGGCAACGACTGGATCGATCAGTCGACGGGAAAGTCTCAATACTGTGTGGCGGACAGCACCGTTCAGCCCGTTGGCGGCACTGCACCTGCGGGGAACATGTCTCCGCGAAATCTCCTGGCCACGACCATTACCGACGAGCTGATGTTGGCCACGAATTTCCGGTCAAGGGTAGTGGGCGTCTCGTTGAAAGACCGGGCATCTATCCTGCCGGCCGGCCATACTCCTACCGGTGCATTTTGGTTCGATGATGCAAAGGGTTGTTTCAGCACCAGCACCTGGTATATGAAAGAGCTGCCGGAATGGGTACAGCGGTTCAACGCGCAGAACGAACCTGAAAAACTGGCAACCGGCGGTTGGAATACCTTATATCCCGTAAACACCTATGTGCAAAGCACGGCCGATAACGCTTCCTGGGAGGGTTTATTTAAAGGGGAAAAAGCGCCCGTTTTTCCGCACGACATTCTGAAGGCATATCGTGAGGACCATGACAATATTCGCAGCTCGCCCTTCGGCAACACCCTTACACTTGATTTTGCCAGGGCGGCCGTCGATGGGTATGCCCTCGGACAACGGGATGTCACCGACTTCCTGACCGTCAATTGTGCATCCACCGACTATGTAGGTCATAAGTATGGCCCGAATTCCGTCGAGATCGAGGATGTCTACTTGCGCCTCGACAAGGACCTCGCCAACTTTTTCCTCTACCTCGACAGCAAGGTTGGCAAAGGCAATTACCTCGTCTTCCTGACGGCAGACCATGGCGCTTCCCACGCGGTCAATTTCATGAATAGTCACCAAATTCCCGCCGGTCTGGTTGGAACGCGAAATTTAATGCTGGGCCTGAACGACACATTGGCAAACCTAACGGGTATAAAGGACCTCGTCCTTTCAGGTACCAACTATTACGTCAACTTCAGCCTGTCGCGTATCGCCCAGGCCCATCTTTCAATAGATTCGTTGAAAAAATGGTCGATAGCCTATTTGTCGCACCAGGCCGGTGTTCAGTACCTGGTGGATATGGCACACATTCCTTCGGCAGGCCTGCCGAAGCCCATTGAGGAAAAGGTCATCAACGGTTACAACCGGAAAAGGAGTGGTTCCATCTTGCTTATACCCGAACCGGGCTGGTTCGAAGGCTTCGATAAAGGAACAACACATGGCACCTGGAATCCCCAGGATACGCACATCCCTCTACTATTCATGGGGTGGAACGTCAGTCACGGCACATTATACCGTTTGGTGCAAATGACCGATATCGCCCCCACCCTCGCCGCGATGCTTCACATTCAGGTTCCGAACGGGAATATCGGCAATGTGATACCGGAGATCTTCGGCGGCGGCTAGCGCCGATTGGTGATGGACTCTTGTGACGGGAGCGGGATCTGCAGCGATCGGAGAAAAATTTCCAGCTCGTGGTGCGTGGTCGGTTTGACCACATAGCGGGCTGCGCCGAGGCGAAGGCATTCATCGATCTCTTTTTGGCGTCCCGAGGTGCTCCAGACGATCTTGGGGATCGCTTCGAAGGGTGTGCCGGACCCGGTGGCTTCCAGCAGCTGCGGAGCGCCGAAGGGGGGCATTTTGTAGTCGAAGATGAGGCAGTACGGCAGGTGGGATGAGACACAGCTGCCCAGGGCATTCAGTAATTCGGGACCGTCGTTGAAAAGGAAGATGCCGACCTGTGGGTACAGGCGCAACAAGCCCGTTTTGAAGAATTCGAGGTCATCGGGGTCGTCGTCTGCGAGATAGACGCTGGGAAAACGGATCATCATCAAGTGAGGTTTTTGATGGCGGTTATGGTTAGCGTCAAAGGTCGAAATAAGGGTGTCGTGAAGATAGTCCTTTTTGCCGGAAAGTTCAAGTTTTGTTTCTATGCAAAACAGTAAAGATCCTGTTGAAAACATTCGATGATCTTTCGCCAGTCGAAGAGTTCCCTGACCATCCGTATGGCGTTGTTGCCCATGGCGGGCCGGCCGTTTTGCAGGATGTGTTCGTGGACGCGGACGATGGCCTGGAGCAGGGAGAAGGAATGCGGGGCGGGGACGACCTCGCCGCAGGCGTATTCTTTTATCGCGTCGCCGAAGTTGGTCGCTTCGGTGACCACGCAGGGCAGGCCGAGGGAGGCGGCCTCGAGCACCGAGGAAGGGAGTCCTTCGTTGCGGCTGGGGCAGACGAAGAGCTGCATTTTGGACAGGAGGGCGAGGCGTTCGTCGCCGAAGCGGGCGCCGAAGAAGATGATCTTGTCGGCGATGCCGAGGCGGGAGGCGAGGGCTTCGAGGTTGGTGCGGCCCCTGCCTTCGCCGACGATCCACAACCGGGCCTGGGGGACCATACGCTGGAAGGAGGCAAAGGCCGGCAGCAGCAGATCGAGTCCTTT
>Ga0105237_10005375_pt1 | contig 14480 bp, 13 predicted proteins | sample KBSC24metaG_FD_81520 | JGI IMG/M metagenome (GOLD analysis project Ga0105237, IMG submission 81520) | Corn rhizosphere microbial communities from Kellogg Biological Station, Michigan, USA - KBS C2-4 metaG | ecosystem: Host-associated > Plants > Roots > Rhizosphere > Soil | place: Michigan, USA... | reverse complement strand
GCGGCGCGGCGGCGCGCGCGGCGGTGGCGAGCAGCCCGGCCTGGCTGGCGGCGACGGTGGCGGCGGCCATGCCGAGCAGGCTGCGGCGGCTGAATGCGATGGCGGGCGACGGGACGTTGGTCATGGCGAAGGCTCCTGGAGGCCGCTTATCGCGCGGGCGGCACGATAAAGGACAGCGTCTTGCGGTCCAGCGGCTGGTGGTTGGCGTTGGCGAGGATGATCTCGACGGTGTGGCGTCCGGCGGGCAGGCCGACGAGGATCAGCGGTTCCCCGCTGGCGTCGGCCCAATGCCAGGGCGCACCGTCGACGACGACGTGGATGTGGCCGATGCGGGGCGTCACGGCCAGGGCGGCGGGCCCGAAGACCGGCTCGATCCGGAGATTCTCGGCGCGATACTGGATGAACACCTTGCCGTCGGCGAGCGGGCCGGGCAGCGGCGGATCGACGATCAATCGGGCTGGCGGTTGCGGCGCGTCGAGCGGGACGACGCCGGCCGGGCCGAGCACGGCGGCCGCGCTCTGGGCATGGGCGGTGGTCCCAATCATGGCCAGAGCGAGGCCGACAGCGATCAGATAGGCATCGATGCGGGTCATCGTGTCTCTCCCTCGTTCAGCGCACGGTTTCGGGGGCGGGCGCGGGATCGACCAGCGCCTGCAGCAGGGCGGCGATCGCGCAGGCGGCGGCGCCGATGATGCCGGCGCTCGCCAGGATCGCGTAGGTCGTGCCGGTCGGCAGGAAGCCCGAATAGAAGAAGCTGGTGAGGCCCAGGAAATAGGCCAGCGGATTGTTGAGCGGCGCCAGGTTGCGCAGGCTCAGCACCAGGATCACCACGCCGGAGACGGCGACCGGGGTCGCGGCGGTGCCCAATGACGGGGTGAGCAGGGCGATGGCGATCGCCGTGCCGATCCCGAAGGCGAGGCCGAGCAGGAAGCAGCCGAGATTGGCGAGCCCCCCGCGCATCGATGGCGCCATGTTGAACGCCACCCAGCCGAGAAACATGGCCGAGGCGGGCAGCATCACGGCGAGCGTGCCGAAGGTCGAGAGGCCGGCGACGGCGGCGACCGTGAGGGAGACGGCGTGGAAGCGGAAGGCCGGGGAGAGGGGGCTGGTCATGGCGTGGCTCCGGTGGGGGGCGCCTGGCGCGGGGCCGGGCGCAGGGTCGGTTGCGGCGTCAGCCGAGTGCGATCTCCACGGCGATGTTGCCGCGCGTGGCCTTGGAATAGGGGCAGGTCCGGTGCGCCGCGTCGACGATGGCGCGGGCCCGGGCGGGGTCAATGCCCGGCAGGCTGACGGTCAGCCGCGCCTGCAGGAAATAGCCGCCCTCGCCGGTGCCGAGATCGACCTCGGCATCCACCGCCGTCTCCCCGGGAAGGGCGATGCCCTCCGCCTTCGCGGCGATCGTCATCGCGCCGATGAAGCAGGCGGACCAGCCGGCGGCGAACAATTGTTCCGGATTGGTGCCTTCGCCGACGCCACCGGGCGGGGAGAGGCGGATGTCGAGGCGCCCGTCGGCGCTGCGCGCGGCGCCGTCGCGCCCGCCGGCGACGTGGGTGCGGCCGGTATAGAGGACCTTGTCGATCTGGCTCATGACGTTCTCCATTAATATCGTGTCCGATTAGATCGGATACGAGTTTATTAGAGCGAGTCGGGAGACCTGTCAACGCTTCCGATTCAATCGGACACGATCTATATGGGGTGGAGGTTCGCACCGACGGAAGAGAGAGCGAGATGCCCGTATCCCCCGAAAAGCCCGCTTTGCCGAAGCTCGGCGATTTCCTGTGCTTCGCCGTCTATTCGGCCAATCTGGCGTACGGCCGGGCCTACAAGCCGATCCTCGACGAACTGGGCGTCACCTATACGCAGTGGATCGCGATCGTCGCCTTGTGGGAGGAGGACGGCCAGACGGTGAGCGGCCTGGGCGAGAAGCTGTTCCTCGAATCGAACACGCTGACGCCGATCCTCAAGAAGCTCGAGTCGCTGGGCTATCTGGTCCGCCGGCGCGATCCGAGGGACGAGCGGCAGGTGATCGTGAGCCTGACCGATGCGGGGCGCGCGCTCCGCGAGAAGGGCGCGCAGCGCACCCTGGTGAAGGCGACCGGCCTCGCGCCGGACGAGTTCGCGACCGTGCAGAAGACGGTCACGAAGGTTCGCGACAATCTGCTGGATCACCTGAAGGAGGGCGGCGCCGCCTGACGGAAGCGCGCCCGGCGCCCGGCCGGAACCGGGCGCCGCCTCTTATTCGGCGGCCTTCGCCGCGCCGGCGTCGCGCGGGGCGGGGAAGGTGATCGGGGCGGCCTCCGCCTTCGCCCAGTCCGCGTCGCTCACCCGCTCGACCGGCAGGCCCCCGCATGCTCCGGCGGCGCGCAGCGGATTGCACAGGGCGGCGGCATGATCGGGCAGACGGACGGCGAAGCCGCCCGCGAAGCGCGGGTCCGGCCAGAGATAGTCGGTCGACACCGTCTGCGCGCCCGATCGCAGGGCGAGATCGCGGTGGGCGACGTCGTTGGACCGGGCCTCCCACGTATCGGAGTCCGCGCGGGTGCGGACGATGAAGCCGGCCTTCACGTCGGCCGCGATGCGGGGGCCGTCCTCGTCCGGATGGTTGAGCGTGAGATAGGCGGCGGCGGACGATCGCTCGTCGGTGTTGATGAAGGCGACCCGTCCTTCGAGCGAGCGCCGCTTGCCGCGATAGAGCGCCACCTTCTCCGGGCTTTCGTCCAGCGCGAAGAGGATGCGCCCGCGCGCCTGGCGCAGCGTCGGCCAATTGTCGTGCAGCACCGCGTCGCGCAGCGTCGGATAGCGGCCCTGCACATCGTCGGGCGTGATCAGCTTGGAGGGCGGCAGCACTTCGCGGATCTCGCGATCCCAGGCATCGAACGCCGCCTCGTCGAAGGAGAGCAGCGGCACGCCGCCGGGAGGGGCCTTGCCGTCCTTGGCGTTGATCAGGATGGTGATCGGCGCGTGGCGCGGATGCGCGTCGGACCAGGCCCGGATCTCGCCGAGGCACCGCTTGAAGGTGACGCAGCTCGACCGGAAATCGTAATCGGGCACATGCACCACCTTGAAGCCGGGCGTCTCCATCGCCGCGATCCAGGCGGGATCGAGCGTCGCGTGGGTGAGGGCGGCGATCCGCGGATGGGCGTAGCGGCCACCCTGGGGATCGTAGACCACGTCGATCTCGATCTGGCGGGCGCCGGCATCCAGCTCCGCGACGATCGACTTGTGGGCGTAATCCAGCGCCTGCGCGCCCTTGGCGCTGGCGGCGGCGATCACCCGGTAATCGTCCGGCGGGATCGCCTGCTTGTAGCTGTTGTGCGTGCCGACCGTGAACAGGTCGTTGAGGCGCAAATGGGTGTCCATCCAGCGTTCGGTGCATCCATCCCCGGCCGCCGTCGCGCTGGCGGCCTCCATCCGGCAGGCGGGGGCGGGCGTTCCCGTCACCGCGAGCGCCGTCAGGCTGAGCAGGGGCGCCAGGGTGGCGGTGGCGACGAGGGAGAAGAGGCGCATGGCGGGTGTCCTTCCGGCAGGGGCCCCGGCGGCGGCGGGCCGCCGGGGCGAAGAGATCAGGATGCGAAGTTGATGAAGACGGGATTGGCGAACATCAGCGGCTTCGCGCCCTCGCGCACCTCGAAGCGGATCCAGTGGCGGCCGCCATCGCCTTGCCATTCGAGATGGACCGCCTCGTCGTTGGAGCCGAGCCTGCCGCGGGACAGGGCGTCCACCGGCTTGCCGTCGACCAGCCCGACCAGCGCGGCGCCGGCGCTGCCCCCGATGGCGAGATCGAGCTTCAGCGTGCCGCCGGCCGGCAGCGCGAAATTGTCGCCGATGATGCCCGCCGCCGTGGCGGTGCGGGCCTGGAGATCGAAGCTGTGGCCGATGCCGGCGGTGAAATCGAGCCAGACATGGCCGGCCTTCACCGCATCGAGGATCGCGCGCTCGGACAGGTTGGGCGCATAGACCAGGGTGGTGGGGAAGCCGACGCCGTAGCGGCCCAGACGCACGTCATGATCGTCGCTGCCACCCATCGCGGTGATGCGCCGGCCTTTGGCGATCTCGCTTTCCCAGCGGGCGAAGCTGTCGCCCACCGTGCCGCCGGACATCAGCATCCTGAGCCCGCCGCCGTTCATCGCCTCCATGCCGGACACAGAGGCCATGGCATCGTCCGGCGCCGTCCAGCCGCAGCCCCGGCAGCGATAGTCGCTGGGCGAGTTGGGATGGTTGACCGAGACGATCGCGCCCGCCTCGACCGCCCTGCGCAGCATCGTCGCCATGTCGGGCGCGCCCTTGCCGCCCAGCCGATAGTCGACGAACTCGGTGGTGCCGAACATGTTGGCATGGCCCTGCGCGGTGGTCAGCTCCCGCCCGGGGATCAGCAGCACGTCGTCGAAATAGGGCTGGAGCTCGCGCATCGCATTGTAGTGGCCGACATTGTTGTGATCGCTGATCGCGATGAAATCGAGATGCTGCTCCTCGGCCGCCTCCACCGTCTTGAACACGGGGCAGGGCACGTGGCGGCCTTCCTTGCTGTCGCAGAAGCCGTCGCTCTCGCCGGTGTGCATGTGGAAGTCGCCGCGATACCAGCGCGCGGCCGTGCGCAGCGGCTCGGGCGAGAAGGTGGAGACGGCCGGCCGGTCGCCATGATGCCAGAACCAGATTTTCGCGGTGTAGGTGGAGCTGGTGCCTTCGCCGATATAGGAGACGCCCAGATCCAGCGACCAGCGCCGCCCGCCGACCGGCCCGGCGGTATAGGAGGGGGTGGCGTTGTTCGCGTCGACGACGACGGCATGCTTGTTGCTGCCGCTCCAGCCGCGGAAGCTGGCGCCGTCGAACAGGCCGAGATTGATGACGGTCCGCCCGTCCGGCCGGGTGTAGGTCATCTCGACGCCCATGCGGTCGACGCCCTGCGGCACGTCGAAGGGCACGGCGATATTGTGCTGATAGTCGGCGCGGGTGACGGTGCCGGTCAGCACCAGATCGGGCTTTTCATGGCCGATGGCGAGCGGCACCTTGTCCCAGGCCGGCGCGGCCTCGGCGTGCGCGGCGGCGGGGGCGGCCAGCAGGGCGAGGGCGAGCAGCCCGGCCCGCCGGCCCGTGGATCGATGGAACGTCATGGCAAATCCTCGCGAGGCGGACGGGGGAGGCGGGGCCTCCCCCGTCCGGAGCATCAGAAGCGGTAGGTGACGGCGCCGCGGAAGCTGCGGCCGAAGATGGAGCGGGCGATGTAGACCGCCTGGCCCACCTCCTCGTTGGTGATCGAGCCGGCGCGCGGATTGCCTTCCGTCAGGCCGATCGTGTTGGTCACGTTGTTGACGTAGAGGTTGAGCGACAGGCGCTTGGTCACGTCGAAGCTCGCATTGATGTCCAGCGTCGTATAGCTCGGCAGGACGATCTGGTTGGCGACGTCCGCATAGCGCTTGCCGTAATAGGCGATGTCCGCCTCGATCCGCGCCCGGCTGTCGAACAGGTTGAAGCCCGGCGTGATGCGGAACTCGTTCCGCGGCACGCGGATCAGCTGGTTGTGCGAATAGTCGAAGAACTTGCCGGTGCTGTCGGTATATTTGAACTGGGAGAATTTGGGATCCTGCCACGTCCAGTTGGCGTGCAGGTCGAACCATTTCACCGGGCGCCAGGTGCCCTCCAGCTCGACGCCCAGCGTGTTGGTGTTGCCATAGGCGACGTCGAGCACGAACGGGCCGGTGCCGTTGACCTGGTGATAGTCGTCGATTTCCCAGCTCTTGTAGAGCGAGCGGAAGCCGGTGAGGTAGAAATCGAAATGGCGCCGCGCGATCTTCAGGCCGCCCTCGATGAAGTCCATCTTCTGCGTCACCGGCGCGGCCGACGGATTGGCCAGGAAGTTGGAGAGGTTGGGCAGGCGGAAGGTGGAGGTGTAGCGCAGGAACACGCCCATGCTCGGCCGGAACTGGTAATTGGCGCCGGCCGTCCAGGCGGCATGGTCGTAGCTGCGCGAGAAGGGCGTGAACACGCCGTTGCCGACCAGCACGGCATCGTCGGCGAGCGTGGCCGACTGGCCGAGATTGGCCGTCGAATGGCCCTCGACCGAGCCGCTGGTGTGCACGCGCTCCCACCGGAAGCCGCCGTCGAGGCGGAGCTTGTCGGTGATCTTCCACTCGTCGCTGCCGTAGATGGCGGTGGTGTCGGAGGTGCCGCGCGCGTTGTTGAACTCGACGCCGTAGCTCGCGATGCCGCCGTCGCTGAGCTGCCGGACGCGATGGCCGGCCGCGTCGACGATGAAGGCGTCCAGCAGCCGCGCATTGTCCTGCACATCGGTGAAGACCGAGGCCGAGTTGGTCTGGTAGCTCTCCTTCACATGGGCGTAGTAGAAGCCCAGCGCGAAATCGTGATGACCGAGCAGGTCCAGGCTCTTCTGGATGCGGGTGTCGTTGACGAATTCCTTCTCCGGCACGGTGAACGAGCGTGCGAGATCGAGCAGCGCCAGTCCGTTGCCATTCTGGCCGGGGCCGAAGGTGGCGGACGGATCGTCGGTATAGCCGAAGGCGTAATGCTGGCCCGGCGCCAGCGGCGCGAGCTTGCCGTAGGTGCTGGCCAGCAGGTCGGCGGCGGCGGCGACGGTGCGCGGGGTGATGCTGTTCCGCTTGGTGTAGGCGCTGTGGTAGCGCATGTTGTCCACCACGGTGAAACCGCCGCCGAGATCATATTTGAGCTCGCCGGTGAGCTGGGTGAGCTTCACCGTGGTGCCCACCGCATTGTCGAACTTGTAGGTGCCGTCCGGCGTCAGGAAGTCGAAGCGGCGGGTTTCCGGGCCGGCGATCGTGTCGGTCAGCGCGTTGAAGCCGGGCGCGCCCACCGGGTTGCCGTTCTTGTCGTTGACGAACGGCGTCACCTGGGCGTTGCCGATGCGCTCGTCGATCCGCTTCACGCCGATCATGATCGAGCCGCGATCGAAGGTGCGGGAGAGCGTGCCGCGGATCTGGCCGCCTTGATCCTGCCGGTAGCCGGTGTGGCGCTGGTCGTCGGAGAGCCGGTAATAGCCGCCGACGAAGAAGCGCCAGTCGCTGGTGCCGATCGGGCCGCCCAGCCAGCCATCGACGCGGTGTGAATTATAGTCGGCCCCCTCGTAGCGGACGAGGCCTTCGAGATGGTCGCCGCCCCGGCGGGTGATGAAGTTCACCACCGCGCCCGGCGCGTTCGAATAGAAGATGGACGACGGGCCGCCGCGCACCACCTCGATCGACTGCACGGTCTGGTCGACGCGGAAGGCCTGGTCCGCGTTCAGCCAGCCGAGGCCGGCGTCGTGCTGGATGGTGATGCCGTCCTCCAGCACGGCGAGCTGCGAATAGCCGTCGCTCGGGATGCCGCGCACGCGGATATTGCCGCTGGCCTCGCCCGCGGAGCTTTCGATCCAGAAGCCCGGCACGTTCTTCAGCGCCTCGCCGACGCCGATCGGCGCCTTCATCTTCAGTTCCTGCTCCGAAATGGTTGAGATGGCGTAGCTCGCTTCGACCTTTTTCTGCGTGGAATTGCCGGCGCGTGCCGTAACGACGATGCCGTCGTCGGGCGAGGCCTGGCCGCTGTCCTGCGCCAGAGCGGCCTGGGCGCCGAGGACCGCGAGGACGATCGCGGCGGTCATGGAGGGAAGATGGGCGAGACGGTTCGACACGGTAAGGACCCCTTGGGATTGGCAGACGGGGGCGCCATATGATAGCGATAGATATCGTTTTTATGACAATATACGATTTGGCGGACGGGCCGCGGGCTGTCCGTGACGAGAGGAGCAGGCTGTGACGGGCCATCGCAAACCGGTGCAGGAGCGTGCCCGCAAGACTTACGACAAGCTTCTCGAAGCCGCTGAATCTCTATTGGAAGAGGTTGGAATCGAACGAATTTCGACCAATCTCATCTGCCAGCGCGCGGAGATGACGGCGCCCGCTTTCTACCGCTATTTCGACGACAAATATGCGGTGATCGAGGCCCTCGCGGAGCGGCTGATGCAGCGGCAGAACGTGGCTCTGGAGGAATGGGTCGCGCGCTACGGCTCCGCGGGCTACGACCAGATCGTCGAGCATATCGTCGATCTCGTCCGGCAGATGGATTCGATCACGCGCAGCCAGCCGGGCGCGATCTGGATCATGCGGGCCTTGCGGGCGGTGCCGAAACTGTCCCCGATCCGGCTCGCATCCCACAATTACGTCACCGATCTGCTCACCGATCTCTATGTCCCCTATCTGCCCGGCGTGCCCCGCGCGCTCATCCGGCGGCGCACGCGCATCTCGGTGGAGATCGCCTATTCGATCGACGAGATGCTCAAGGAGGAGCCGGGCGACCGGGAAGAGATCTTCGCCGACCTGCTCTACATCTTCCAGGCGATGTATCGCCATCCGGACTATATGGCCGCCGGGGACTGATCCTGGCGCGGCGCCGCCTCATGGGAACGTCACGATGTCTCCGTCGAGCGGCATGGCGGCGCGATAGGCCCTGGGCGCCGAGGCCGGCCGGGACGAGGGACGGGCCGGATCGAGCAGGCCCTCGATGGTCTTGCCCCGGTCGAGCAGGGTGAAGGAGTCGATCGCGAAGGGCAGGCCCTGCGATTGCTCGAACGTCGGCCGGTCGCTGATGTGGAAATGCAGATGCGGCGCGCCCGCCGCGCCCGTCTGGCCGAGATGCCCGATGACGGCGCCGTGGCGCACCCGCTGCCCGATCCGCACCGTCAGGCTGCCGGACTGCATGTGGGCATAATGGGCATAGACGCCCGGCGCGATCCGCAGGACGACGAAATTGCCGGAGAGCGTCCGGTTGGTCAGGTCGTCCGGCGCCTCCTGCGGCGCCAGGGGCTTGCCGTTCGCGATGCCGTCGCGCGCATCCACCACCACGCCGTCGGCCACGGCCAGGAGGTCGCTGCCATAGCCGATCCAGTCCTCGTCGACGGTCGATGCGGGGGAGGCGGGAGCGCCGCGAACGGCATGGTCGCCATCGTCGAGCCCGAACCAGTCGATCGCGAACCGCTGCGGATCGGAGAGCGTGCCGTCGATGGCGACGAGGCTGCCCCAATGATGCGACAGGTGATTGCCCGGGCCCTCCGCCGCCAGCCAGCGCCCGCCGCGCAAGGGGGCCGCGATCCGGATCGGGGCGGATCCGACGACCGGCACGCGGATGGCGTCGGCCCGCTGCAGCAGGCCCTTGCCGGTCCGGAACTCCAGCTCGTGCCGCAGCGCATGCGGCTGCGAACCGGGGGGAAGGGTCAGCCACAGGAACAGCGTCCTGCTCCGGCCGGAGGGGATCGGCAGTCCGTCCCCGGGATCGCCGTCCTGCGGCGGTTGCGCGAGCCGCGACGCGATGGCGCCGCCATCCACCGTCTCCAGCGAGATCCGGGCGCCATCGGCGAACACGCGCACCCGGATCAGCGTGAGCGGGTCCTCCTCGGACTGGAAGCTGGTGATCCGCAGCTCGTAGGCGGCGTGGCGCTTGCCGTCGCTGCCATCGAACAGGCGGGGGGCGGACAGGATCCGCGCTTCCACCTGCGCCTGGTGGAAGACTCGCGCGTCGCCCTGCGATCCGCCGCCCGCGGCGGGGGGCTGCGCCGCGATCGGCGCGCTGGCCCAACCGGATAAGCCCATGCTCAAAAGAATGGCGCAAAAGCGGGCCGCCAGGGCGCGTACGGGGGTGGGCTGCATCCGGGCTCCGATCACGATGTCGATCGCCCAAGAGCGATGCGCGGCCCTTCCGTCAAGGCGCTGTCTCGCCGTGCGGCCGATGCTGGTGCGCAGGCCCGGGCCTTCCCTGTGACCGGCCGCGCGTCCGCGGCCGGTCGGAGAGGTCAGATCGGCTCGCCGACGACGTCGGGCGCCGGAGGATCGCCGGCGATCAGGCGGTAGACATGCCCGGCGAGGAAGGCGCCGACGATCGGCGCCACCCAGAACAGCCACAGCTGCTGGAGCGCCAGGCCGCCGACGAACAAAGCGGGGCCGGTGCTGCGCGCCGGATTCACCGAGGTGTTGGTCACCGGGATGCTGATGAGATGGATCAGCGTCAGCGCCAGGCCGATCGCGATCGGCGCGAAGCCCGATGGCGATCGCGTGTCGGTCGAGCCCAGGATCACGATCAGGAAACCGCAGGTCAGGACGATTTCGATGATCAGCCCGGAGAGCAGGGGGAAGCCGCCGGGCGACAGGCTGCCATAGCCGTTCACCGCCAGCCCGTTGGCGGCGAGCGCGAAGCCCGGCTTGCCGCAGGCGATCACCAGCAGCACGCCGGCCGCGATCACCGCGCCGATCACCTGCGCGACGATATAGGGGAGGATGTCGCGCGCGGGAAAACGCCGCCCCGCCCACAGGCCGACCGTCACCGCCGGGTTGAGATGGCAGCCGGAAATGTGGCCGAGCGAATAGGCCATCGTCAGCACGGTCAGCCCGAAAGCGAGGCTCACGCCGACAAATCCGATACCCAGCCCGGGGAAGGCCGCCGCCAGCACGGCACTGCCGCATCCGCCGAACACCAGCCAGAACGTACCAAAACACTCAGCGAAGAGACGTTTCGACAAGGGGACCATGGCTATCCTCCGACTCCCCGGCTCCTTGGTATGCAATCGACGCTGCCCCGGGGCGGCGGGATCATATCCTGTCCGTAATGATGAGTCAGCGGGGATTTGCCGATGGATCGGTGCCGATGTCGATTATGCCCAACTTGTGAAGCTCTACGGCCCCACGATCACCGCGCCGGGCCGCTACAGCCCCGCCGAGTGCATCGGCGCGAAGAAAGTCCGCGTGGAAGGCAAGCCCGACATCGCCCATGTCTCAACTAGCTATGTCGAGCGCCAGAACCTCACTATACGGATGTCCATGCGTCGGTTCACCCGGCTCACCAACGGCTTCTCCAAAAAGCTGGAGAACCACGTTCACGCGCTGGCGCTCTACTTCGCCTTCTACAACTTCTGCCGCATCCATAAGACGCTGCGCGTGTCGCCCGCGATGGCGGCCGGCATCGCCGATCGGTTGTGGTCGCTGGAGGATATCGTCACCAAGATCGACGAAATGGCACCGGCTCCCGCGAAGCGTGGACCTTACAAAAAGCGCGCCCTGTAAAAGTTAGCTATCCTGCCGCCCACGACTCGGAGGGGCGGCGATGATTGAACTATTTGCATCGGCCTACGGCAGCGCGAAGGCGGCGCTCGACATCGCGGAGGGCTACGTGTCCCTTAAGACTGAAACTGCCCGCAACGAGGCAGTCATCAATATCCAGCGAAGCGTCTTGGAATACCAGCGCACGATTGGCATGGCGGAACGCGAGTATGCGGCGGGCCTGAAACGAATAGACGCGCTTGAAGCAGAAATTGTGCGCCTCAAAGACTGGTCGGCAGAGAAGCAGCGCTATGAGCTGGCAGACGCTGGGAACGGGTGTCTCGCCTATCGTCTTAAGGCTGGCATGGGCGACGGCGAACCGCCTCATTGGCTTTGTCCAAATTGCTATGAGGATGGAAAGAAGTCGATCCTCCAGCCTCAAAAGCATCCGGGCCTGAGCGAAACTCTGGATTGCCCGCGTTGCCAAACCCGCCTCCTCGTTCGTGGGCGTAGCGACTTCCTCACAGACCGATCTGGCGGGCGGCGCTGAAAATTCAAACTGAGACACTACCCAGCGTTGCTACCATCGTTCGACTTATTCCGGAGCGGAAGCCGCCATCGCGTCGTCCTGGCGCAGGCAGGGACCCATCTCCCTATCGTCCCGCCCCAACGACAACCTTGCGCCAGTCTCTTGGCAGGCGGTCGATCCAGCGGATATCCCTGTCGCTTATGAAATCGCGCTCAGAAGCTCGCGTTCGGGTCGTATTGGGACTTTATATCGCCTGTTTCGGGGTTGGCGCATGCAATCATGCGCGTGATTTCATTTCATATGGCTGGCGGCCCTATCATTGGGGATTTCCTCTCCTCGAAATATTCTGGACTTCGCTGATCTTCCTGGATGCGCTGGCCATCGCGACGCTCCTGTCGCGGTTCAGGCGCTCCGGCCTGCTCCTGGCGGCGGCGATCATGATGGCCGACGTCGCCGCCAACACCTACGCGCTGGTCGCGCTGGACATCCGGGCATTCGGCCTGGCGGTGCCGCTGCAAGCCATATTTCTGGGGTTCGTCCTCGGCTCGCTTCCCTTCCTATGGCCTCGACGAGAATCCGCTTCCGGCCATATCCGATAGCCGGTCCAACGATCCGAACCGGGGCCGAGGCGGTCCTTCCCCCGTCGCGCCGATCCGCGAAGACGGGCGGTGATCGCCGCATGAGCGGATGAGCGGTGCAAGGCTGGCCCCGGCGCGGGGCCGCCGCGTGACGCCTGCGCCCGATGGGCGGAATCCTTTGCGTGGCGGTCCGGGGCCGAGGCCCTCGTCGCGCCCGCCCGGTCGACGCGGATGCGGTCGCCCAGCCACCCATCATGCGCCGTCCGGGATCCCCGGCGTCGGGATTCTGTCGTACTGCGATTCAAAACTCAGTCATTATATCGTATAATATTTTTGACAAGGCGAAGGAACTGTGGTCCAATCCCCTTGGAAAGCAACAATGCTCCTGGGGAGACAGGTTTTGGGAAACTATCGGAAAATCGCCATGTCAGGCTCCGGCGCGGTGGCGCTTTGCGCGCTCGCGGCCGCGTTGATCGCATCGTCCGCCCAGGCGCAGATCGCGTCCTCGGCGGCGGCCGTGGACCCGGCGGCGGGCTCGGGCAATACCGGCGAGATCGTCGTCACCGGCACGCGCATCAAGCGGCCTGATCTGACCAGCAACAGCCCGCTCACCGCCGTCAGCGACGCGGAGATCCGCTATCAGGGCGCGACCAGCGTCGAGGGCCTGCTCGCCAAGCTCCCGCAATTCACCGCCGACGCCAACGAGAATGTCTCGAACGGATCGGACGGCACCTCGAACATCAACCTGCGCCATCTGGGATCGAGCCGCGTGCTGGTGCTGGTCAACGGCCAGCGCATGCTGCCGCAGCAGGCGGTCGACACGAATTTCGTGCCGTCCGCGCTGGTGCAGCGCATCGACGTGGTGACGGGCGGCGCGTCCGCCGTCTACGGCTCGGATGCCATGTCGGGCGTGGTCAATTTCGTGCTGCGCGACAATCTCGACGGCTTCCGCCTCGATGTGCAGAACAGCCTCGCCCAGCACGACAATGGCGATGACTATCTCCAGGGCCTCGCCGGCACCAAGGGCTATGCCCACGCCCCGGCGACCGTGTTCGACGGCGAGAAGATCGACGTGAACGCCGCCTTCGGCAAGAATTTCGCCGACGGCCGCGGCAATATCACGACCTATGCCGGCTATCGCAAGACGAGCCCCGTCACCCAGGACACGCGCGACGTGTCGGCCTGCGCGCTCGATCCGATCGACAGCGCCGGCACCGGCCTCACCTGCGGCGGATCGAGCAACAATCCGTGGGGCCTGTTCACCCTGCTGACCGGCCCGGGCAAGGGGCAGACGCTCAACAACACCAAGGACGGCGCCCACACCTGGGTGCCCTACACGTCGGACTTCCTCTACAACACGTCGCCGACAAACTATTTCCAGCGCTCCGACCAGCGCTACACCGCCGGCGCGTTCGGCAAGTTCAAGGTCAGCCCGCTGCTGGAATTCTACGGCAGCTTCATGTGGATGAAGGATCACACCTTCTCCCAGGCGGCGCCGTCGGCGCTGTTCCAGGGCACCACCTTCACGATCAACTGCGACAACCCCTACATGTCGGCCAGCCAGGCCTCGACGCTCTGCGGGCCGGCCGCCGGCACGGCGCAGACCGAGGACACGTTCATCGGCTATCGCCTGGTCACGCCGCGCCGCGACGATCTGCGCCACGAGGACATGCGCTACACCGTCGGCATTCGCGGCCAGTTCGCCAAGGGCTTCAGCTACGACGTCAACTTCCTGCATTCGCAGGTGAAGTATGACGAGACCTACATGAACAACGTCGACAACGTGAAGGCGCAGCGCGCGCTGGACGCGGTCGACGTCAACGGCACGCCGACCTGCCAGTCGGTGATCGACGGCACCGATCCGACCTGCAAGCCGATCGACGTCTTCGCCTACAATGCGATCGACCCGGCCAATCTCGGCTACATCTTCTCCGAGCAGAGCACCCACAGCCGCAACAAGCAGACGGTGATCTCGGGCACCATCAACGGCGATCTCGGCGCCTATGGCATCCAGTCGCCCTGGGCCTCGCGCGGGGTGGGCATCGCGCTCGGCGCCGAGCATCGGCGGGAATCCTTGCTGTTCACGGCCGACGCGATCGCCCAGCAGAACGGCACCAACAATTCGGACGGCATCATCTCGGTCAACGAAGGCTATGGCGAGATCGAGGTTCCGCTCCTGACCGATCTGCCCTTCGCGAAGGAGCTGACGGTCAATGGCGGCGTGCGCTATTCGTCCTACCATAACGAGCAGCATTCGACCGGCTTCCAGTCCGACTTCAACGTGCTGACCTACAAGGCGGAATTGTCCTGGGCGCCGAGCCGGGACCTGCGCTTCCGGGC
>Ga0105237_10005373_pt1 | contig 14491 bp, 30 predicted proteins | sample KBSC24metaG_FD_81520 | JGI IMG/M metagenome (GOLD analysis project Ga0105237, IMG submission 81520) | Corn rhizosphere microbial communities from Kellogg Biological Station, Michigan, USA - KBS C2-4 metaG | ecosystem: Host-associated > Plants > Roots > Rhizosphere > Soil | place: Michigan, USA... | reverse complement strand
CTTCTAGCATTTTTTCTACATTCTTGAGCAGGCAACCAAAATCTAGATTTGGCCCTCAATGCAGCCCTCAAGAAAGAAAAAAAACTTGATGTTGTCATCGTACCATTATTAAATGGTTTTTCAACTATTTTCTTTTCTTTTTTAACTTTAATTTTCTTTTGTTTCACTATTTTAATCTTCCAAACCATTCTTTTGTATTAAATATTTATTCCATTCATATTCATTACCAATATTAATTTCAAACTCAATACCAAACCAACAAAAAGAAAACTCTGGAATTGAAATAATTACTTGAAAATCATTATCATAATCCAATAAATTTATATTAATACTAGGTATAAAGTTTATACATTTATTAAAAATTAAACTAAAATGTAATTTATATCTCTTCATTATTTATATTTTTTAATTTGATCTGTCCAGAATTTTAAATAAGTAAAATATTTAAATTGAAGTTTATTAACATCAATTATATTATTTATTAAAATTGCTTGTGTACCAGATACATTATTTTTTAATAAACTTATTGGATTTTGTAAATTTACTTCTCTTTCTAATATACTATCATCTGTAAGAAATATTGATATATTCATAGTTTCCAATTTAGTAATTACATCACTATTATCATTAACTATAAATATATTATCTGTATTTAATCCTGTTTCAACTACTATATCATTAATAAGACCTTGATCTGTATTACTCGTAATAATATAAATATCACTACCATCAACATCTAATACTATTTCTTTAATTAAATCTCTAAATACTTGAAAACTCCACATTTCTGTTGTAGGAGAAAATGCTATTTGTAATTTATTATTGTTCATTTTAATTTATTTTCTATCATTTTTTTTGTTTCTTCTATTCCAAATTTCTTAGTGTAGTCTGAAATATCTTTCTCATTTGGAATATAAAAATAATCAAATTTATATTGATTTACCAACTTATTTGTTTCAATTATTCCTCTCTCATCATTGTCATAGTTAATTATTATCTTATTAAATCTTTTTAATAATTTATCAACTAATGATTGTTCTAGTTTATTTCCTTCACCTTGAAGTGAAATAGCATTATAACCAATTATATTATAACAAATTACATCTTTTAATGACTTTGTTAGGATTAATATATTACCAATTAATGGAAGCTGAGAATAACCCTCTATATCTGAACTGGAACCACCACTGAAAAGCCACTTATGTTTCTTATCTTTTGATAAAGGCCAATAAATCTTATATGAATATCCTGTTTCAGAATTAAATCTATATGCGAAACAAGGATTATTCTTATTATAGGAAAACGTTATTCTTTTATTACCTTTTATAAGATACACTTGTTTAGCTGAAAATACATCAAATTCTTCAAGTTTTTCTAATGAAATTCCATATTGCTGCCAATATTTGTAATCAAAAATTGTAAATGGTTGTTCTAAAATTGTAATTATAGATTTCTCTCTAGGAATATTACTAATTTTACCCTTAAATTCATCATTAGAAAGAAGAATTCTTGGTTCTAATGTAATATTACTCTTTCTAATTGAAAAGTCATTACCAATAATAGTAAGAGCTTCAAAATAATTAGAATTAAACTTCTTAGCTACATAATCAAAACAAGTATATGATTCTCCATTACCAAAATCTTTATAAATTAGATTATTATATTTATTAGTAATTCTACAAGAAGGATTATTATCTTTTCTAAGTTCAGAACAAAAAGCTACTTCTAATTCTTTAAAATTATGACAATAATATCTAAATATATCATATTCTGAAATTTTTGATAGTATTTCCTCCTTAGTAATAGAATTTAAATAGGCACTATCAAAATTTAATTCCATATTATTTTGTTAAATCTATATAAAAACTATAATAAAAAATAAGCCATCCAGTTGAACAAACTGCAAATTCTTTATAAATACAAATATTTATAAAAGGAAGAATGGAGAAAAAAGTATTTTCATATACACTTTTATAAAAATTAAATTCTTTATTTTTTATTTTCATATTTATTTTATTAAATATTTTATTAGGCTGAAATATCCATGACTAACCATTTAACTTACTTTCCCAAATTCCGACAATACACAATTTAGTAAGCACCTAATAATTTATTTTATGTTAATTGTTTTTACAATTGACTACCAAGGTAGATCATCTCCAGCTTTACCCACTGTAATTCCACTTGCTGCTTCTATTGAAGCTGCTGCTTTAATATGAACTTTAGTTGATAATTTACCCAAGTCTTTAACTGGTCTTGCAAATGTAAATCCTCCAAATACAGATTTAATCCATTTAGATTTATCTTCTCCCGTTGGCATTATCTCTTCTCCTGCAATATTAATAGCAATTTCTTTACCTACCAATAATGAAGATAATTTCATATCAATATTTTCAGTAGACAAACCCGTCACTTTAGTTAATGCTATTTCTTCTGTACAATCAAAAGCCGCTTCAATTAATGTTAAAATTGCTCTTGTTGTATAAGGCATAGATCCTTCACTAATATAATATACATGAGAACATTTAGCCAAATTCTTATCTTGAACACTTATTTCAACAAAAGGTGTTTTCTTTTGAGCACTTTCTCCTTTCTTAACTTCCATTATTGTAACAATATGATTTCCAGGAGCTAAAAATGCTGGGATATTTTCATTTGTTTTTACTTCTACTGCACTACTAAAATTTAATTCCATTTTCTCTTCTTTTATATTTATTTTTATATTTTAAAATAAATTTCTACGCAGATTTACATTCCCTATAAAACTTATTAAAACGGTCTAATTATTGTTATATTAGTTTAGATTTTCAAAAACTAATTCTTTATCCATATTCAATTGATTTGTAGGAATATCATCTACCAATACAAATTTAGGTTTAAAATCTCTTTTAATCTCTAAATTTAGTTCTTTAGCTATTGCTTTAATATTTGTTAATGATAATTCATATTTAGTCATTAACTCTTTTCTAGTTTTTCCTGAAGTTACATCTACTGTAAATTCTGTTTTTGATATTTGTTTCATATTATCTATTTTAAATTTTTAATTTTTTCATAATCAAAATACTTCAAATAATTATCAATCATAAAATGACAATTAGTAGTTCCACCAACAGAATATTCTAATTTCATAGCATTATCCATTGCTTTTCCTGCTGCAATTGCTTTATTTCTTAGTTTATCTAAAGAATTTTGATATAATGTTTCTGCTTTTTCTTTATAAGAAATCATTATTTTTATTTATACTAATAATAACTTTTTGTTTATTGTTTTTTCATTATCTCCAAGAAACTCACCATTTATATCAAAATATTTAATCAATCCGTCAGAATATTTTAAACTATATTCTCCATCAGAATAAACATATTTAGTTATAGGTTCCATTGTTAAAATAATTCTTTCTGTAATTCCTTAGCTAATTTTAATTCTCTTTCTTTTAAATCTTTAGTATCAATTGCTTCTAAAATCAATTTAAGATTAAATGGTTTTTCACCTTTTGCTGTTTGAATTTTTAATTCTTGTTCAGCTATTGATTGTTCAATATTAATTACTTCTTTCTCTAAATCTTTTTCAGCTTTTCTAGCTTCAAAAGGAGCTTTAATTGCATCTAAAGCATCTTTACCTAACTTAATCAGGTCTATATATTTTTTCTTAACTTCTGTTGATAATTCACTCATAATAATAATAATTTTTTATTTAATTTATTTTCTTGTTTAATTGGACTTTCTAATTTATATGGACTTGTTGGACTATATTGACTTCTATCAAAACCTCTAAATGGATCAGTACCTATTCTACCCCAATCTCTGATATCATCATTATGATCATCTTCTGCACAAACAGACACTATATAAGGTCTAATACTAGAAAGTGGACCACCATTCATTAAATCTTGATATTTTCTTCTCAAATCATAATTTGTTTGAGGACTTATTTTATATCTCATACCTGTTTGATATTCTTGTATAAAATAACCATCAGTAGTAATTGTTACACTATTTAAAAAATCTAGTAGATTAATATTAATTACTTTCATTTATTTTGATGTTATTATCTATTTTATATCTAAAAATATACTTTCTTGGTTTTATTAATCCTTTTAATTCAGAACATTGTTTTGATATACAAGCAATTGAAATACCTAATTGTCTAGAAGTTTCAGAAATAGAATCAAATTCATAAAGAAAGTTAAATTTAGAATCATAAACAATTATTGCCTTACCTTGTAATAAAGTAGTTCTTTTTTTAATGATTCAATTCTTTCTTTAGAAAATTTTTTACCTCTCCAAAAATCACCTACTTTCTTTTTAAATTCTTCACTTCTTGTTACTCCAATAGATGAATAGGCATTTTTACAAATATTATATCCAATCTTTCTGTTATAGCATTTGGTAATATCTAACCAATATTGTTCTCTATTTAATAGACTTTCTTTTAATTCTACTTCTTCAAGTATTTCAAATATAAAAGATTCTTCTCCATATTTGATCCAAGCTGATTGTAAATAAGGATTTTCATGTTCTTTCTTTCTTAATAAAGAAACATGAGTTCCTATTCTTTTATCATAATATGATGCAGAACCAATATAAAATTTATTATTTACTATATTTATTATTTTATAAATAACATTTCTTTTTTTAAAATAGATTGTTTGTTTATCTGAATTCATTGTAATTTATTTAAGTTAAGGGTTACAATTATAAAGATAATCATTTCCTTTCACTTTTACAACTTATTCATTAATTATTTAATCTATGTAGACTTTTTCCCAAGAAACAATAGAATAATCTTTTTTATCTGTATCCCATTCACCAATCAATAAATCTTGACCAGTTAAATGTTTACTTCTACTACCTTCAGCTACAGCTTCTCCGGCTTTAAAACTCAAATATGTATTACCATCGGATCCTCTATGTAAATAAGCAATAGTATCTACAAATGAAGTTGTTATTGACTTGACCTTGCCTACAAGATCAATTTCACGTCCAATAACTTGTTCACTAAGTTTAGTTTCAATTAATTTATCTTTAACATGTGCTAAAAATATTTTTCTACATTTTAAAGCCTTCATCCTCATAAACCATTTTTGATATGATTCCCTACTCCATTTATAACCATAACCCTGACCTAAACCATGAACAGATTCAAATCCTTCTTTACCAGGAGGAAATTTAGCACCTAATTTTGATTGAGGAGCTAATCCAGCATCAATATGATCTTGTAACACTCTATTAAATGATTTACCTTGACTACTATTCATATAATTTAATGTACCTTCAATTTCACACCATTCATCAAGTTTTGTTAGTGTATCAAAAGCTACATATTTATATGGATTTTCCTTTTCTAACCACGTTAAAACCTCATCCAACTCTTTTAAATTATTTACATTATGTACATAACCATTAACATAATTAGCACCACCTTCCAATTCAATAATTCCACAATCATCTATTCTAGAAACTAAATCAGTTTTACCCATTTTAGGCTTAGAATAAATTAGAATTTCATTAGGAGATTGTAAACTTACTAATGTTTTTTCTTTTTTAAATGCCATTATTTTTTATATCTTTTTTAATTTCATTTACAAATTTTAATAAATCTTTAGCAAACTTCTCCAATTGTTTTAAATCTAAATTATAATCCAATGACAATTGAACACCATCTTCTTCTAAATCATAAGTTAAATAAACCTCTATAGGTTCTTCTATTGGAATATCTGAATTAATAAAGATTGTTTCATTATAATATATTTGTTTTTCCATTTTAAAAATCTTTTTTTATTTTATTTATTCTTTCATAGTCATTTATTAGTATAAAACCACTTATAACCATAAGCAGTTTTTCTTTTTCCAGCTAAACATGTACTTATATTATAACCTTTAGATCTATCACCAACAGATAGTGCGGCAGATGATATACTATTAAAATAGGTTTTATTACCATTAATATCCATACTATAAATAGATATACCTCCATGCTTTTCACTAGGATTACTCCAAACTCTAGCTTTAGATTTTTTATTAATTATTTTAAGATTTCTTTTTTGAGATTCATCTTTATATTTCCAAATATATCCTCCACATTTATTATAAATACCATTCATACATTTACATATATTTGTAGAAGCTAAATTATATTCTTCACATGCTTCTCTTATTGAATTCCATTCTTTTATAAACAAACCATCTAAACTGTATTGTAAAATTTTAATATGTCCACAATTTTTTTGTAAACTTCTGGCTTGCTTAATCTTCTTTATACTTTCTTCACTTTGTTTAGTATTCAATCTAAAATTTTGAGGACTAGAAGTTTTATTATATCCATATTTTAAATCACAGACATTTAATATATTTATCCAATATTGCTCCTGACTTAAACAAAATTCTAATTCACATTGTTCAAGAATTTCAAATATAAAATTAGATTCTACATATTTATTCCAAGAAGATTGTAAATGTTTATTTGGATGTTTATTATTTCTTAATAATGATAGATGACAGTTCCACCTTAATTGAAAAGATTGTGTTGTGCTACCAAGATAAATCTTTCCATTTATAATGTTGGTAATTGTATAAATTCCTATATTTTTCATGCTATAAATATACACAAAAATATATAAATTTACAACTTATTTATATTCTAAATTCACTGTCTCCAAGCTCTCTAAAATAATTACACTCACCTTGAAAAAATAAATCTAAATTAATATTTCCTCCACCTCTTCTATTAAAAATAATACAAAGTTCTCTATAGTTATCTTTTAATTTTTCTATATTAAATCCTTGATATTCTTTAACTTTGTAGCGAGCTGGTGCAAATAATCCAATCATCAAATCGCAATCTCTACCAGTTAATTTACAATCACCTAAACCATCAGCACTAGGTCTTAATTTATCAATTATTGTACTTCCCTTAAAAGTAAATTGCTGCTTCTCTTGATCTCCTGCTTGCTGTTGAATATTAACTACTGTATATTTAAAATTATCTCTCATTTTTAAACTATAATCAGAACTAAATTTAAACATAGCATCCCAAAGTTCTTGTTGTTTACCATCAATTTTTTCAGGTTGTAATAAAGACAAACTATCAGTTATAACTATAACCTGTTCATGTGGATCATTTGGTTCATAATAATCATAAAATGGATTAGCTACTGGATCCACTTCTGTACCATCTTTTAAAAAGAACTTACCATTTTCTCTAGCATATTTTCTAACCTCTTTATATATACCATGCGGATTCCTTATATTATCTATAATTGTAACAATAGATTCCACCCTAGTAAAATAATCTTTATAACTATCTATTAATTGTTCAACTCTATCCTCTAAAACATATCCTTTAAAATAAGATTTTAAATTATCCATAGAGATAATATATTTCTTATCATTATATATTTTATTAGAAATCATTTGTAATAATTTATCTTCTTTCGAGATTTCCAAGCTGAAATAAAAAATTTTTAATTTAAGATTAGTTTTATTATTTAATATATAATTTAAAGGTTCATATAAATATAAATAATCAGCAATTTGAGTTTTCCCAACTTTACTGTTTGCTGTTATAATTACATATCTACCTTTTTGTACTCCAGGAAGAACAGTAGAGAGTTTAGGTAAATTTAACCAAGGTATTAAAATATCTTCACCTTTTAATCTCTTCTGTTTGTTTTCCTTTAGCTCTTCTATTACTCTTTCTATAATACTCATAATCTATCTTCTCTTAATTCATCACTTCCATTCTTATCAATAAACCCATCTTTCCTAATAATCTCTTCAACTTCTAATTTATATAATTCCCATTCTCTCTGGTTTAACCATGTTGTCATTAATTTAAAATATTCTAAACTTTTAGCCTTAGTTCTTAAATTAATTTCATAATTAACACATTGTAATATTAAAGAATGTAATGCTTCATCAATTCTACCATTTTTAATAATAATAGATTTATATAAATTCTTACATTTTTCAGGATTTCCTTGTAATCTTCTTTCAGAATTACCAGCTTTAATAGGAAAATGATCCCTTAGTTGTTGAAAAGCATCATCAAATGTTAATGTACCATTATAATTAATTATTCCAAGAAATTCTTTAGCAAATTTATCTGTTAATTCAACATTATTTAAATCATTGGTTTCTCCAGTAAAAATTAACCAATTATCATTAGATAATAATTCATAAATATTAATAGGAATAGATTTATTATTATTAATATAATTAGCTAACGCATCTACTTCTTCATTATAAATACACCAAAGAATAAAATAAGCTTCTAATGGAATCTTTAATTTTAATAATTTATCTATATTAACTTGCATTATTCTCCTTAAATTTATCTAAATAATATTCCTTAGCTATATTATAAGCTTGTTCCATTAACATTTGGTTAATCATATCTCTAGGAATATTAATATTTACTTGTTTTTCTTTTAAATCAAAAATATATCTCTGAATTACTTCTATTTTATTTGGTGGTTGTAATTCTGCTATTTGAATTAATGATTTAATATCTTCATCATTTATCATTATAATATATCATAAGTTGCTTCAAATATATCTTTCTTACAAGGATAATATTCACCTTTTATACCTCTTATAATTATATCATCATTTGTTACATTATATGAAGTTCCTTCCAATGTCTTTACACTTATTGTCTTGCTATCATAATTTAATACAAAATTATCAAGAAAATTATCATTAAATGAATTAACCCATTCAACTAATTTTGTACCATTCTCTGATGATTCTGTATTAATTATATAATAATCAATTATTACTGGTTTTTTCTTCGCTTTCATTTATATTTTCAATTTGTTGTTCATTTAAATTTATATCAAACTCATATTTTAAATCATCAATTAAATCATGAATATTATCATATATTTTACTTTTCATCATAAAATCAATATACATTTGTAATTCTTCTGGTTCTTCAATAATCATAAATTTAAATTTAGTTTAGTTTACTTCCAATTTTCTATTACATCATAATACATAGGTTCTTTATTCTCATAAAATCCATGTCTAAAATACTTCTTTCCTTTTAAATAAGCTTTCAAATGTCTTTTTTCATGAGCTTCTTCTAAAGAAGAAATAAAACCATCAATTTTACCACCAAAACTTCTTGTTAATTCTTTAGGTTCTTCAATTTTAGACATATCTCTATCATTAACTAACTGAGTAGCCATCCAAGATATATCTTCTTTACCATCTTCTGTCATATTTATTCTTCTTTATTACTTTTATTATGTAAATTTAACCATACTTCTTCTCTACATTCAAAACACAACCAATAATCTCTTTCTACTTCTTTTAATTCATCAAATTCACAACATTTATCACAATATCCATTTCTATCAGGTTTATAATAAAATTCTGGAGGATTTAAATCTCTTTCTAACATATTTATTAATTTAAATCATTTCTAATTCCAACCATTACAGGAAATCTAGGAATTCCATCATCTGTTAATTCAAAATATCTAATAGTTGCTATTTTACCAATATACTCATCTTTATTAGTTAATAAATCTTCTCTATCAGCATGAGATAATTTACAGCCTGCTTTAAAAAATTTACTATGTAAGCCTAATGTAAATAAAGGGGTTCCATGTAAAGGATTAGCATCATTTGGTTCTATATCATAAATTGGTAAATCCATATCTTTAAAGTCTTTATACTTTAATAAATTAGAACTTCTTCCATTAACTTTATAACCTTCTTCTCCATGTCTAATGATAGAACCTTCAAAACCATCATTTATATTTAAAGAATGTGAAATTTTTAAATCACTTTCAGACTTACAAGGAGTAGTCTCTACTAATTCAACTGTTTTAAAGAAAATTAAATTCTTACAAATTAAAGAATGTCTAGTATTATATGATTTATCAGAAATAACATCATATACATGATATTTTATTAATTCAGATTCACCCTTTCTATATTTTTTAATTAGTTTCATATTTTCTTGAAAGCTTAATCCATGAGCATATAATTCACCATCCAAAATAATATCTTGTTTAATATTAGATAAATCATCAATAATATGTTGCATATTTTCAATTATCTTACCATCTCTAGACATTAATTTAACATCTCCATTTGATTTAATAAAAGCAAGGCAACGTTGACCATCTAATTTAGGCTGAATAAATACATTTTTAGACCAATCTATTTTATGCTTTTCATCATCATATGATTTAGCTAACATAGGAAGAATTACTTTTTCACTTTCAGCTAATTCTTTAGTTTCAAAATAACCTTCATCAAGTTTTTGTTTAATCAAAGAATCCATTTCTAATAAAGCTTGTTGATTACAATCTGTACCATTAGATTTACCAATATTCTTAGGAGTACAAAACTTTTGATGTTTAACTAATTTACCATCTTCTAATCCACTTTCTTGAATTAATAAAGCTCCTTGAGTATAAATTTGCCATATTCTAATCTTTCCACGACTATCACGCTTATATAATGTTTTCATTAAAATATAGTTTTATCAATTGAAAATTCTATTTTATCTAATTTAATTTTATGTTTCACAAATAAAAAATCTAATTCTTCTTGAAATTCTTCAATATATTTATTATATAACCATTCATGATGTTCCTGTTTAGTACATAATTCTCTATAATCATTTGCTTCATTTAAACGTAAACTCATATAAGGAAAACTTAAAGAATTAAGAAATCCTTTAAAAGAAATACTATCTTTATAATTATTACGTCTAATACAATCAAACCAATATAAATTAAATAATTCTTGTAAATATATTTCATTAGTTTCCCAATTAGCATTAGACATAAATTCCATTGCTATTCTAATATTATCTTCTTGTCTAGATTTCAATAAATCACTACATTGAATAAATAATTCTTGATTACCATCATATTTATAAAGATATTTATATAATTCAGTATCTAAAATATAATTATTATATTGATTATAAGTATTAAAGAAGTGTTCAATATTATATCTAGTATGAATTCCAACTTCACTTTTAGTTAAATAAGAATAATTTGATTTCAATTTATAATAATCAGAAATAACAATAACATTAGCTTTAGACACATCTCTTTTTATAATAAATCCACTATCTCTTAATTTAGTTTGAGAAACTGTATTATTAATTAAATATAAAGATTTTCCTTTAATATCTTCAGAAATATATTTTATATTATTATTTTCAAAGAAATCATTAAATTCTTGTTTATTATAATAATTCTCATTATATTTAACTTCTAAATGAATAGGTTTATTGTTTATTTGCATCGTATTCTATCTTAAAATCATTAAGTTTGAATTTTTGAGTACCTAAAGTTTTGAAATATTCATTAATCTTATTTTGAAATTGAGATTTTACCATATAAGTAAATCTATCTTTAACTTGAGGATTAGTCACAACAGCTAAAGAACTATCTATTCTTGGTAATAAATCATGTAATCTAAAACCTAAATTTAAACTTTCAAAATAATTTTTTACAATATGTTTTTTATCATAACTAGCAATCTGATCTCCTTTATTATGATATAAATATAATATCCATTCCCAATTATTCTTTAAATCGCTTCCAATTATCATATTAATAGCTAATTGATGATTATCAGCATGACTACTATCAATTAACTCTTTTAATGTAGAATAACTCTCAATATCAATTATATAACCATTATTTAAACTATCATTGAGTTTATTTTGATTAACATATTTAACTTCTTGTTTTCTATCTATAAAATCTAATATTAAATCAATTGTATCTTGAATTTCACATGATTCATTATAAATTCCATATACAACTTCTTTAGTATCATCATCAACTATATTTGTTCCATCAAAATATTGAGGATAATTTGATAAATTAAACTTATTAATAATTACATAATCAGCTTTTTCTTTCTTTATTACTCTTGATATTTTCTTTCCACAATAATCAGTTATTAAACGATTAACTGTAGTATTTTTTGTAAAATAAATACAACTATCATTGTCTATTTCAATATTATATGTTACCCAAATCTGATTAATATAATCGAATAAATCTTGATCTATAAATTTATTATTTCCACTTATTACTATTCTCATTATTTTACCATATATTTAATAAATTCAGGATTTCCAGCTAATAATTGAGAAAATGTATTATTAATTCCTACAGTCTGCTTAACCATTAAATATTTTTGATCTACACTAAAACTTGGATGTAAAATTAAAGCTAAATATTGTTTAATATTATCTTTACTTACAGTTTTTTGATTAAATCTCATATAATTATACATACGTGTAGTTAATATAGCTGCTGTAGCCGCTTTCCAATTGCTACTATCTTTCTCACTATCTCCACAACATTGTGTTAATTGAGATTTAGCTGTTTTTTCATCATATTCTTTAATTAGTTTCTCAACACTTGGAAGTTTATCTAATTTCTTATTAACAAAATTAATTAATTGACTAGTTAAATCTTTACCTACTGATATATCTCCATAAGTAGATATTATATCTAAATGTTTATCAAAATCATCAATTGTACTCACTAAACTAAAAAACTTATCCATCATTCTGGGACTAACATTTCCACTTGCACTAATTCCTTCAGCTTTTTTATTTTCTAACAATTCAGGAGCCCATAATACAAAATTAATTAAACGTTCATCTAAACCAATTTTTTCAGCCCTTTCAGCCCAATCCTTGGCATCCCATACCATATTTACTTTAACCATCCTAGAAGCATGAGCTGCATCAACTGTTTGAACATTATATTCTCCATCATCTGGATTTTCAGACAATATAACTTGAATCTTTTTATCTTTTAAATCCCAACCAATCATAGTTCCCTCATTACAGATTTCCATAACTGATTGCATTAGTAATTGATTACCTCTACTAAAATCATCTAAACACAATATTCCATTTTCTTTCAAATTAACAACCCAATCTGGAGGACAAGCAGATGTTTTACTTAATGTAGTTCTTTGATAACCTAATTTACTATATTCAGGAATCATATTTTCAGTACACCATATACTATCAGTACCACTTTTAGCCATTTCATACTCTTTAGTATAAAATCCAACCAATTCAGATGGTTCTGTAATTTGTGATAAATTTAATTTAAAAAAATCTCTACCTAATTCTTCAGCCAATTCTCTAATAACTGTAGTTTTTCCAATTCCATGAGGCCCAACTACAGACATTGAAATTGGAATTCCTCCTTTATTAATTATTTTATCGTTTGAATCTATTAATTGTTTTAATAAATTATATGTTTCTGTAGGTTTATATGTTGTTTGTTTAATTACACTCATAATTATTTTAATATTTAGTTTTTAATCTACGTTCTTTTTTATATTTAAGAAAATCTTCATCTCTACTAATATAATATCTTTTATTTTCATAAGCAACCCTTGATAATCTATGTCTTTGAATTGCTTTATTAATCTTTTGCAAAAATCTATTCCCTAAATTATCCCAATGACGATAAATCTCTCTCATAATAATATCTAATTCAATTAAATCATTAATAGGCATGTTCTTTAAATCAATTGAATTTATTGCCATAATCCAACCCATATCTCTAATGGTCCCATCTTTAGAAAATATAAAATCATCAAAATCTTCTAATTTATAATTTTCTTTCATATTTTCTAGACTTAGTCTTACTATGTAATACTCCTTTAATAATAGCTAAGTTACCTTCATCTAAATTATTAAATAAATCATCAACAAAATCTAATTCTTCTTTAGAATATTTAGATGGTTTAAACCATATTTCAGCATATCTACCATGATTATTGTAATATGTATATCTAACTGTAGTTTTTAATATTTTCTTACTTATTACTTTAGGTTTTAAATTTAAATATACAAAATTATTCATTTTAATTTAGATTTCATTATTTCAATTGCTATTATTAAATTAGAATTATCTCCAGACCTATATAAAGATTTAACTAGCTCTTCATCTTCTGTAGATAAATTAGTTATAAGTCTTAATTCATAATATTTATGAATATTATATTCTTCATTAAAATTAGTATAATATCTTTTATCCCAATCTATAGTTTCATCCATTTTCATTTTTATTATCAATTATAGCTTTAGCAATTAAAAAATTATCAAAATCTTCAGATTTCATCAAATCATCAATAAAATTTTGTTCCTCTTTAGAAAAATTAATATTAAGATAGGAAATATGACTTACTCTATCATCATTATCTAATTTATACTGAAATACAGTTTCTTTATTATTTTTATAACCTAATAAATACATTAATTTTCTTTTGGAATTTTAATATGTTTACCACAATCTTTTATTGCATCAGCACAACCGTTACTACTGATAATCCAAAGTAATGTTTTATTTGTTTTAATTTCAGGAACTTCTGCATGACCATCAGTAAATATTAAACAAGTTTCATATTGTTTTTGTTTATTATAAAATTCAATACAAGGAGTAAAATAAGTTCCTCCACATCTACTTCTTATAAAAATAT
>Ga0105237_10005370_pt1 | contig 14494 bp, 15 predicted proteins | sample KBSC24metaG_FD_81520 | JGI IMG/M metagenome (GOLD analysis project Ga0105237, IMG submission 81520) | Corn rhizosphere microbial communities from Kellogg Biological Station, Michigan, USA - KBS C2-4 metaG | ecosystem: Host-associated > Plants > Roots > Rhizosphere > Soil | place: Michigan, USA... | reverse complement strand
TGTTCGCCGCTCGCCGATAGAGGACTTCTCCGTGTAATTTTGCGCTTCCATTGAGAGGTCAAATTTACATGTTACCATAGAGCCAATGAAAAAGGTACAAGTACGGCCTCATGTATGACTTTACATAGGGTCATGTGCCGCGGATTCTGAGTCCATATGATTCAGGAGCAAAGATGCTGGATTATTCAAATTGATGATTGACCCCATGGGTGAATTGGCCCAGTTAAGCTTGCCGCCTATTCTCAAAGACGTTAGGCCTGAAAGGAGGCAGCAACTGGTCCTGGGTCCATGAGATGGTATTAGGAAGTGGTCCTCGGGCCCCCTTGTCACCCTTTGGCGGGGCCCTCGGGGGATCCCCCAAGCCCGTCAACCATTAGACACGCCTAAGTTAGGATTTTCGACAAGGGGCAAAGCTGCCCCAAAGAATATTTATTCTCCAAATGAATATGATACGAGCATCCCGTCAATAATTGTGCTCTGAGTCTAACTGCTACCTTACATCTCCCTACGCCGATGCACAATGACCTCCATCGACTCTAAGATCTGCTCCTGTCATAAAACTGCTACCTGGTCCCAACATGAACACAACTGGGGCTTTGAAATCTTCTGGGACACCTAGCCTTCCAAGAAGGGCGCCAGCCATCCAAGTTTTCTCAACATCCGGTTCAGCTTGAAGAAGGGCATCTGTCATGGCAGTGCGAATATACTGTCATCTTGTCAGATACTGGCTGTGACAGCAATCGCAATACTTACTCCAGGCGACAGGGAATTCACACGAATACCATAGTGACCCCATTCTTGGGCCAGAGACCGGCACATCTGTTGAACGGCAGCCTTGCTTGAATTGTACGCGGTGCACGTGAGTCCCTGCATGGCAACATCAGTTTCAACTCTCCAGCCCTGGTGAAGATGAGAGTCCTCACCCGGTTTGCAATGTTTCCAGACATTGAAGCGATGAGAACAATGCTGCCAGTTGTTCCATTTGCGACCATGACCTTGGCCGCGTTTTTTACAGTCAAGAAAGCCCCCGTCACATTCACAGCCAGCATTCTCTCAAAATCAACCGCTGGGTACTCTAGGGCTGGCGTCTTCTGTTGAATTCCTGCACAGGCGACCGTACCTTGGAGGGGAGCATTGCGCTTCTGCGCCTCCTCGCCCACTGATGCGAATACTTCCCGTAGGCCTTCGTCGCTGGTGATGTCGCAACGATGGTATGATACGCTTAGTTGACTGCCCTTTGCGATCTTCTCGAGGTTTTTCCACTCTGCCTCTGCAGGCTCGGCCAGAATATCGATGCAGGCGACATGGCCTCCAGCTTCGACAATTGCAGACGCCAAGGTTATTCCCAAGCCTCGTCCAGCTCCCGTGACTATTGTCGTTGTGTTCTCGAGCGAGAAGAATTTATCCGTCAATCTGTTCGATGCTGTTTGCTGAGTCTCTGGTATGCTTTGTGGGAGCGTAGTGTCGCTCACAGGCGAGCCTGAGAGAATTCCTGGTGCCATTGCTGCGGAGAAACTGACTTATTGGCCGCGAAACAATGAGGACAACTCCCGGGCCTGCTCAGAATTTCTTGACTTCCATAATGGCGACAAGACTACGTCCCGAGAAGTCAGGGTATATTGTCACCGAGGATGACCCTCATTGACAGTTTGTTCGTGCGGCAATAATTTCCTAATTGGGGATCCCATCAAAAACCTACAAAACCTCGCTTGCCACCCGAAGCGCCAGAAGCTTCCTAACACGGAGTTCAGAAGCGCCCTTCCATTCCTTCTCTCCTGGACGAGCACCAGGCTCCAATTTGCTTTTCAGCCAGGTGAGTGTCTTGTAATAGTGCACGTGCAACCACCCCAGACAACAGCAGGAGTGAAGGCTGCGCCTGGTCGAAACATGTAGTATAAGGATTCCAAACCCCACACAAAATGACTTTGGCCATGGCCAGCAGCTACTCCTTGACGAAAGTGGATCAACGATCAATCGTCATATCATCTGATGCTGTCGCTGGGCACTCTCAACATCTGAAGAATACGTGAAAACAAAAAGATTTCAACTAAACGAAACAATGCAAACCAAACATTTTGTCAATGATCCGGAAAAGCTTGTCGAAGCCGCCCTAAAATCGCATTGCATTATCAGGCCAGACCTTAGACTCGACGTCAAGAACAAAATCTTGTACTCTCCAACATCTATCGGCAGTCCGGGCAAAGTATCCATCATTTCTGGAGGGGGTTCTGGCCATGAACCCGCCTTTACAGGCTTCGTTGGCGAAGGCGCCCTCGCAGCTAGTGTGGCAGGCACGATATTTGCGTCACCTTCATCAAAACAAGTTCTCCATGCCATCGAAGGTGTTGATGCCTCTAAAGGAATCCTTGTCACAGTTATGAATTATACAGGAGATGTTCTTAACTTCGGAGTGGCTTTGGAAAAGGCGAAAGCTGGAAATCCAAACTTGAAAATTGAGATGCTTGTGGTTGGTGATGACGTGGGAGTTCCCAGGAGCAGAGCTGGCAAGGTCGGTAGGAGAGGCATTGCAGGTACCGTGCTAGTCCACAAGATTACGGGAGCTCTGGCTGCTGCTGGTTCTGACCTGGACGAGGTTTCTCGTGTTGGGCGTCTTGTTGCTAGCAACCTGGCGAGCATTGGCGTTTCACTTAGCCGTGTTCACGTTCCAGGTCGGCCACATGAGGACACAGCACAAGACTCGCTCGGCGCTGCTGAGGTTGAGTTGGGCATGGGAATCCACAACGAATCAGGGTGTGGACGAAGAAGTGGCGCAGATGCAGAGCTTCCTATTCTTATAAGAGACATGTTACAACAGGTCCTTGATCCCAGCGATGCTGACAGGAATTACCTGCCACAAGGTTGCCAAGAAGTTGTTCTTTTGGTAAACAATCTCGGTGCGTTAAGCGTTCTGGAGCTCGGAGCCGTCATCACCGAAGTCACTGAGCAAGTTCAGCGGATCTATAAACTCAAAATTTTGAGACTCTACTCTGGAACTTTTATGACAAGCCTTGACGGACCAGGATTCTCAATAAGCCTGCTCAACGTGGTGGATACAGGTGTACAACAAAGTCTCTTGGATTTGCTCGATGCACCAAGCAACATCCCGGGATGGCATGTAACAAGACCCGACAATAATGCCATATCACATCTCTCAGCAACTCAACGAATTCAACGAACACAAAACCAGGAGGAATTGCCAAAAACATCCCTGAATTGTGACATGGTCACCACTCTGAAGCATCTCCAAAATGGGCTCTCCGCGATTATTGCTGCAGAACCAGAAATCACGAAATATGATGACCTAGTCGGCGATGGCGATTGCGGAACAACCCTAAAGCGCGGAGCCGAAAGTAAGTCTCCACTCTCTCGGAAACAAATAGATTCTATAAAGTAAATACTGACAACGGCACTACAAGCAGGCATTTCAAATTCCTTGACAACATCACCACCGTCTGATGTAGTCGGTCTACTGTCCCAGGTCACTGACGTTGTCGAGAACACCATGGATGGGACATCAGGCGCATTATACGCGATCTTCCTCAACAACCTGACGCATTACTTCAAACTACGAACAAATGAATCGACCTCCATTAATGCAGGGTTCTGGATTGAGGCACTCACTTCGACTCTTGCGTCACTATCAAAGTACACACCTGCAGACGTGGGCGATAGGACGATGATGGACGCGCTCATCCCCTTTGTGTTGGCATTGAAAACTTCCGGGGATCTGAAACAGGCAGCACAGGCAGCTAAAGAGGGTGCCCTGAAAACTATGTCTATGCGGCCTGGACTGGGGCGGACTGTGTATATTGGGAACGAGGATACGTGGATGGGGAAGATACCTGATCCTGGAGCCTGGGGTCTGAAAGTGTTCTTTGAAGGGCTGGCGGAGTGATAAAAGCTCCAGTATATCTATTTATCAGCCAAATTAGCACAAATAAAAGCTTCGGATATCGAAAATCATCATCAGTAAGAGTGGTGATGCATAGTAAATACTTAGCTTTCGCATGAACGGCGCGGACAAGCTGACAAAAGCTGTTATGAATAGAATTAAGTTCTGCCTAGGCCCGACAGAATTCTAGATATGTTGCCAACGGCCCCTGAACGGACTCTAGAAGCTTTATCTACCTCTTACAGGACGATTCCATGCATCTTTTTGATACACACCCTCGTTTCTAGGCCCCGACACATTCCACCCTTGAAATATATTGTGCCAACACTAAGCGGTCTTGCTCATGCTGTCGATTCTCTCAAACGTGCGCCTGACCACCAGTTCCTCATCCCATACCGCAGTCACAGATTTCTCGGCGGTCACAGCTTGAGCCCACCTCCAGAAGTTCGGCGTTCTGTCCTCCAAAGCCTTGGGAACAAAGCTCGGTACCAGTTGCTCATACCTAGGCAATGCCAAAACCCGAAGGAGGAAGGGTGCGATCATCACCTAACGTCGGTTATGTCAGTCAGGATGGATTGTTTTGAGAAGGGGTGAACCTGGCGGCTTGTACCTACCTCTGCTAGAGTTGGGCGATCAGACCCCCCAAAGAACGGCGCGGCGTCGGCGAGAAGGGGCTCAACATGTCTCCCAATAGCGTCGATAAACTTGTTCGCAGTGGCATTCTTGACATCGTCGCTGGTGCTGAAGACAGTGGAGTCGAAGAACTTGTGGGCCTTGTCAAAGTATGTTTCCACGAATAGCCTGATTTTAAAGCGCTGCATGGCGCCATCCAGGTCGTTACTGGCTTTGAGAAGGTGGCTGGGGTAGGAATCTACGAGGAATTGAGCAATGAGACCCGACTCAGTCAGCACAGTGCCACCGTAGGCAAGGGCAGGCACCATGCCATTAGGGTTGATGGCAAGATATTCTGGCGTGCGAGGGACAGTGATGTCAACAAGGCTGGTTTCAAATTCTAACCCGAGCTCGCAAAGCGCAATCTGAGCGCGATGGGCAAATGGGCAGTGGTGAGCGGTGTATAGAATGATGCTGGAAGCCATGGGGAGCGCGCTGCGAAGAACACCTCTCTAAATGTAGCAAAGATGCGACAAAATATGTGCAGGAGTAAATTAGACATTTAGTAACAGTAGCAGCTTGTACTCGAACGTTGGTCTGCTGATCTATATGGGAAACTTGAAGCCTAGATACTTACCTGAGCATCAGGTCTCGATTGAGGATCACATGAATTTCGTAGGCGTGAACTCAGTCTGATTACCTTTCGAGGCCCTAGCTCGATGTTGATGACTCGCCCTAGATCCAGCTCGTTGGTATGCTGGTTGGTTTGATGTCCAAAGTCTAAAGCCTTGGTCGGGATATGCCGATCATGACTGTCGACCTCAAAGTCGGGATTTCCCGAACTGATAGATAAAGTCGCCCAGCGTTCCCTGGGAGGCCACCTGAGCTTTCGCAACCTACCGACACGCTGCATTATGCGTCGGTTCGAAAGGATTGATTACAACCGCATTGTCGTTACAAAGTATTAATAGTGGGTAACTTTTCTCGGGCAGGGGAGTATTTAGAAGATGCGCTTGCACTTGTCTATCCGTGGACGACTTTTCTGCTTCAACACAAACACCACCCAACCACAAATTCGAGACTTAATCGTCTCAGCAATCAGGCTCGGAGCACTTCAAGGCAGCTTCAATTAACCGATTTTAAGACGACGATAACAAACCATGCAGCAGTTCCACCTTACCGCCACAGGCTACAACATCAACTACCTCCCTCAGTACATTGCCGATCGGCATGGATTTTTCCGTGAACAAGGTCTCGATGTGGTCACAACAATCCCTACCCCATGGGACGGTGTCCTTGACGCACTTGCTGATGGTACCGCCGACATGGCTCTCGGTGGAATCTGGGTACCGTCCATGTACCGAGACCGGGTACAAGACTACACGGTGTTCGCGCAAATCGCCAATCGCTGCCCTCTAGCGCTGCTCAGGCGCTCGAGCTGCGAAAAATTTAGTCTCGCTGACGTGGACGGGGCGACCGTGCTGATGAAGTCTATCGGCGGCGCCAGTGTCGGACTGTTCTTCAAGATGCTGCTGCGGGAGCAAGGTATCGATCCAAAATCGGTGGATTTCATCCAAGATCTGGACGGCGTCATGTTGGGAAACCTGTTCCAGGGAGGCATGGGCGATTTCTTCGTTACGGACAACCTGTCTGCACAGACAATCGCGGCGCGGAACCCCGACGTCTCGATCGCCATGGAAATGGTCACGCAGGGAGAGGTGCCTTGGAGTGTGTATTACCGAGAAACTTCAACGATAACCCCCGACCTATTGGACGCGCAGAAGCGGTTTTGTATTGGCTTAAACAAGGGCATAGAATGGGTGCTCCAGCGTGATGCCGAGTCCTTCAAGGATGAGCTCGCCGATCTCTTTCCCAAAGCCCCCATTGAGGTTGCGATCGAGGTGGTCAACTCCTTCCGTCGAAATGGCATGTGGACTACTGCCACCATACCCCAAAAGGCATTTGACAGATGGCAACAAGGACTCACCGATGCACGCTTCGTCAAACAACCCTTGTTGTATGAATCTATCGTGAATTCCGAACCAGCAAAAGAAGCGCAAGCTGCAGCCATGAGTCAGAAATCTTAGAAACACCGTTGTGAGCGAGAGTACCTGCATGGAGCTATCAGCTTTACACGCACGTAATCCATGTTCATTTCGTACACCACCGATGTGGATAAAATTCGAACCGGAGTTAAAACCACGGAATTTCAGATGCTAGAAGTGGATACACTAATGAGCAATGAGCCCACGAAACCCTGTAACGCTGTAATCATCCTTGTAGAAAGTGTTGCGGAAGTGTCGATGGAGATTTACTTGGGGGTTACACATTCCTAAGTTCCTAGCCTCAGCAGTTTTGGGTACTCCGTTCATAGATGCCTATCCAACATTCCTGGTAATTTGAGCCAGCCAAGTCCGTCAGTTGTCACTCGCGTAGTAGGGATGAGTTACGAACTTAATTTTACCTCTTTCATCAAATTTTGCAGACTTGGACCAGACGCGAGGGAATTTCCATCACTGATTTCGTGTCCTGCACACTTACGACATAGTATCAAAAATTGCGGTAGCAGACTAGGGTTAAAAATAATTCGCTTATTTGAAACGCTGTGATATTTGGTAATTTAATCCTGAAGATATTTTATATGGGACCAACGGCAGCAGGATTAAATGTGGTCTCCGTCATCAAGTTTTGCTCGCTCATCACAAAATCGAACTCCCCAAGATCGGGCCACTGCGCAGCTGAATTGAGTAATTCACTGAGGTCAAAATTTTCGGTAGAGAGCATGGCTGACATGTTGTCGGTCTCATGAGGGATATCAGTCGTTCTACCTTCGCGGGGGAGTTGTAATTGGTTCATCAATTCCCGTACGTGGTTTTCGAACTCCAAGCGGTTTTGGCGCACGTCTTCGATGTCGCGTGTCACCAGCCAATCAATTGTTGCGGAAGAAAGCGTATCAAAGGCGTTCCGACATCCTGCAGCTCCATGGAAAGTCTCTGACATGGCAGAAAGAGTGGATGCGCAGGACTGAAGCATCGAGATACACTTACTAGTAGGATTTTGATCACGAATTTCTTTCGAGTTCCAGAGGCCGTATATGACTCCCAGCCCAGCCATAAAGAGATGATGCACCGACTTCCATAGCATTTCAACTCTCCCCTCCCGCTGCAAGACTTTGAGCCCGGCTATCACTTTGGAAGAAGATTCGAAGAAAATGAATAGACCTTCTGTTGACTGATACAACGTGCTATACTGGGGGCGATAGAGCAGGAGAACCGCGTTGTGGTAAATCACCTCCCAGTAAGCTTGAAAGGAGAAGATCGAGGAGGGGTGTGCTTTGCTAGGTTCTGGAACAGTTGCATACCACTCGTGAAGACGGGGCAGAATGTCCTGTAGCCAGTGCTTCCAGCTAGGCCGAGGGTAAGCTAGTTTCATGGCCCAGACTTGGCTATGTTGTACGTGCTTAATTTCGGATTCAAGTCTGGCCAGGGTAAACAAGTGGTTATGTGCTCGATGAGTGTGAATATCATAATTACTGATCTGCTGTTGTCCAAGGCCTTGACGAGATCCTGTCCATGGATTTGGAAGTTGGACCCGTGTACTTTCATCGAGAATCCCGAATGGTCGGCCGAGAGTGATGCAGAGGAGACGATCGAAGTGATATGTGGAGTACCACAGGCGCCTCCGATCGTCCAACACCTCAGGATCCATATTGAGACACTGTAGTTCGGTTTCCCAATGTAGGCCCACATCGATGCATAGGCGCAGAGCGAAGCCTGTTAGATGCCAAAGACTTCCTCGAGAAGGAGATAGAGCAACGAATTGGGCCAACAAAAGCACAGTGCGAAGGGTTTCGAGATCGCTCTTCGAGTAGGTGAGGAGTTTTTCGACCCAGCCAAGTGCCGAACGGAAACATCCCTCACTTTGACTTGGTCGGCCACCTGACGTGTGAGGGACGTCAACTAGCGCGATAGCGAAGACCATGTATGTCATGAACATATCTCTCTCAGGTACTCCAGCTGACATATCACTGCTACCGACAGGACGATATGCACTATCGATGGCTTTGGCCACTTGCGAACGATCTAAGATAGGCAGATGAGGTGTCCGGTACTGGAAGTAAACATCCACCAGATGATCTGCTACATGGCGTGGTGGCAGTGAGGCTTTGGCTGGAGCAGACAGAGAGATTTCGCGAAAGGGTTGTCGCTCTGGAACAAATATCGATGACGACTCATCGACATGAAGAGCTGCCATGACCATTTTTGCGAAGGAGATGCCGCTGCTCTGCCCCAAAAACCGGGGTTGCTGGGAAGGTTCGACGACAACGCTTTTCACGCTCGTAACCAAGTCCTGCAAGAGAGGCGAGCTTTCCTCAGAGACAGCTGCTTGCTCCGCATGGACGATTCTAGTCTCCTGGTTTGATTGAGGGACCGTTGCTGCGATTGTAACGCTTCCCTCCGCCACCGAGTTGTCCCGTGTACGGTCCCGCAGAGCCTGAATCTCCTGGGTGAGCTCTGCAATTTGCTCTTCTAAGTTCGAGACGTAATCGCGAGGAATCTATGGTTATCACCAAACTCAGAAAATCAACCACCACAACAACATTGCACTCACGTCAGTCTGCTTCCCGGAGTGATAGATAAGGCACGGAACATTGACGTTTTCGCAGTTGGAGCATTGGGGATATTTCTGATCGCACTGCCATGTTGACCATGAAATCAGTTCCTAAAATTCGAGAATGTGATCTTTGTCGATACCTTCTGCTTTCTCCGACGGCACCTGTGTACCGATAAGGCTTGTATCACCACTTTTGCCCGACAATAAATCGGCACGAAGCGATGTTAACTCACCTCTGGCATGCACTCACTCCACCCCTAATCCTCTGTTCGGCGCGCGGCATTGTCAGCGTCGGGAACGGGTTTTGGGATAGACAAGATAGTGGATAAAGATGAATTCCTGGTTAGAAATGCGGAGGTCGTAGGCCAGATAGGCCACAAGTGATTTCTTGCCGTTCGGAAAATCCCGACTGACCTGGTGGCGGTTGTCTGATAACGAACTCTGGAGGCTGATTCGAGCGGCTAATCTGCCTCCGGCTATCGATAACCAATGTTTAATCGTAACGTCTTATCGGCTTCACAATACGAGAGAGAAGTTGTAAACAAGGAAGAATACACAGCTATATCAAAATCAAATGTGAAGATGAAGAAGTATTTAGTCTTCCGACTTGGACGAAGGCCTCATTCACTTTTCATCAACAATCCACCACGGCGTAGCGTTACAAGCCCTGTCCTCGGATACACCTGATTCTGCAAAGACAATTCGACCGGGAAATGGTGCCAAACATGGAAAAGATGCCCAAAGACACTGCGTTTGAGGCCGCTACTGATGAAGACCACGGAATCGGCACCACGACCTCCATATACATTGACCCAGCGAAAGAAGCAGCAGTCCGAAGAAAATTCGACATCTATGTTGTCCCAGTTTCTGTCATTTATCTTGTCATGTCAACCCTGGACCGCAACAATGTGAGCAGATGTTGACTTCAGTACTAAGTACATACTTTGTTGCTAATCATTGATCAGCTCGGAAATGCGCGCGTCTTCGGCTTTGACGAAGATGTCGGACTGACAGGCGGTCAGTTCGGTAACATCCAGACACTGTCAAGTGTCTGTACGGTTCTCTTTGAAGTCCCTTGGGTCCTAGCAACCCGGCGATGGGGCGCAAAAAAGGCAATCGGTACTGCATTCATTCTATGGAGTTTGTGTACGCTTGGGACCGCCTTCGTTCAAACGTACGGCCAGACAATCGCTTGTCGTATGTTGTTGAACGCCGCAGAAGCCGGTCTCGCTCAGGCATTCGCCTTCTTATTCTCCACAATCTATCCCCGTGAGCTTGCAGGAAAGCGAATAATGACTACCAATCTTGCCCAGTGTATTTCGGGTGCTTTTGGTGGGCTCTTCGCATATGCTGTCCAGACGATGGGAACACGGCATGGGTTTGCCGCATGGAGATGGCTCTTCATCATTGAGTTCTGTCTCACAGTCGTCATCTGCGGCATTGGTTTGTTCTTCCTGCCGGGTGAGGTTGAGAAAGCATGGTTTCTGAACGAGGAAGAGAAAGAAACCATGCGGCTCAAGAAGGAAAGAGACTTTATGATTCGAGGCGAAGAGAAATTTGAGCGGAAGTGGATCAAAATTGCCCTAACTGACCCCTTTGTCTACCTCCTTGGCATAGCCTTCTTTACTTCCTCTGTCGCCATCAACGGGTTTGGAGTCTTCCTGCCTACCATCATCTACGGCCTTGGGTAAGGTCTCGCGCTGACGGTGCCTGACCTCTTCCGCTGACTGTTTTTAGTTTTGCTTCCCTAAAGGTGAATTATATGACCATTCCAGTGTACACCCTTGGTGCGATATCCCTGTCAATCCAGGTCTACTATTCCGACAAACTCAAGAAAAGGGCTGTTTTCATTGTCGCGTGTTGTGCACCGGTAGCTATCGGGTACCTAATGTGTGTTGGGTCCAAAAATGCCGACGTTGGCTATGCTGGCATGTTTGTCCTCGTCATAGGTCAGTCAGCTCACACTTGTCCAACGAATTCTTCTACTAACCCTAACCAGGGCTTTATCCCATCTCGACCTTAGCCGTAACTTGGATTACAACGAACTTAGCACCTGACTCAAAGCGTGCGATCGGTCAGCCGTTTGCCTACAGTTTGGCTAATGTATCGAATCTGGTGTCTGGCCAGCTTTATCCAAGTCAGCAAGGTCCTCGATATATCCCCGGGAACGCTATTTCAGCAGGTCTCACGGTCGTCGCTGGATTTCTCTATGCTTCATGCTGGTTTTTGCTCAGGCGAAGAAATGCTAAGAAGGCGAAGCTCATTGCTGAAGGGGCAACCACAAATGGAAAGGAAGGAGACCAGAGCCTTGACTTCAAGTACATCCTCTAAATGAGCTCTATACCACACACAACAGATTGGGATGGGTTACAACGATGGTCTGATTCGTCGGGGAGGGGACGAATGTGGAACGCCAAGGCTCAACGAGATGCTAATGACTTGTTATTTTTCACGTTGCGGCAGCTCTTATTTGCAAATTTCATGTTTTCATGTGGGTGGTCTAATTGGAAGGCTTGTAGTGATATGAGCCATGGTAGTCTGAGAGCAAGAAAGGTGACCAGAGTGAAAAGTGGCAGTCTCGACGCTAGAGACACTGCAGAGATTCAATTGACATCCTGGCTAATCGAGCGTTATCCCCATTAAGCGTCCTGTTACAAAGTTCTCGGTCACTGTAAGCTGCAATACCCCCATTGTCCGTGACTGATGCACGTATATTACAATATTCCTATGGAGGGACCTCCACTATTGGGGAAACAGACCCTTAATTTTCACCGTAATATAGGAGTTGCACAGAGGCTTTGCGCAGCCGTGGAACAGTTACTCACCATTGAGTATTTTTCGTGCTCCATCCAGATGGACGACCATGTACTTTTTTTTTTCAAAGGTTGAGATGTGCCGTGTTGGCGGACTCTCGGTCTTGTTTCCAAGAAAGGGCATCGTATGCCAACCAATCTGAGATCTTGCCTACGCAAATAGACGGTCCTGGCATATACCACTTGGCGCGGGTATGGTACCAGATAGCAGTGAGGGCGAACTAATTGCAGCCTCCACGTGGCTTTTCTCGTGTGGCGGATCCTGACTCGAATTCGAGTATAAAATTGCCACGAGGTGTTGTCACGGCAAGCAAGGGATGCCCAATTTTCAACTTAGGGCAACACGACGAAACCGCCCAGTCAGCCTAAAGACATCAGAAGACAACAATGTGCGCAATACGGCTCTGTCGAATGCGATCACTCTACTGTTAACGAGCCCATCATCTTACACGGTGCCTTGGTCCTTATTCTTTCCAGCTGAGTGATTCCAACGTTTCGTATTGGGAGGCGTATGAGTTCAATGGCACGGTTATAGATGTGATTTCAAGGATTCACTTACTGATGACAACAACCTCGGGCGCGGTGATGACGTGATTCCCTTTTGTCATATGAGGTGAACAGTCAGCTCCTCTCGCCCAGAGGCGAGATGGCTTAGCCTGACGAAACAGCAAGCCTTACATCTAGCTTGTATTTTCCTCGACAAGCTCTTCGCAGGTAGTCTTCCAAGGCTTCGCCTTTTAGACTTTGCGTTCGAACCGGTTGTGGTTTTTATCCAGACAAAGACCTGGAGCGCGACCCGGTGGATGACGAGGTTACTGCGCTGGATGTTGGCATTTACACCTGCGGAGAAGGAACGCATGAGTCTCGCTGCCCATGACCTCTTTATGTCACGCGCACCAGATATCTGGACAGGGCGTATCTGAAATGGAGGGTGAATTACGTGAAATCTGATGATTCAAGCCACAAAAAGCACACGAGGCTGAGTTTTGCCGTAGGGCGCAGCTCGCTCCACCACGTTTAGTGTCTAAGTATTATTGGTGGACAACCCGATGTTCTAAACAGGCGATGTGGCCTATTTCCTTGCAACCATCCGCGGTACTACTACGAATAAGCCTGGTGGGCGCCTTGTGCTATCCCGAAGACATGTCTAAATATCCCTCGGCTGCAGGGGTGCCGGGCCGCGATGAGTATTTCTGTAGAAAAGGAAGTTCGCTACTGCTGATGATAGCAATCTTGTATATTCCATGCATAGTGCTTGCTCAAAAACCTGGGGCGAGCGAGTAATTGGCCCATGTCCACAAGATCGCGGTTTGCTTCGACTGGTTTGTTCGTTCCAACACCGTTGTCTCTAATACAGGAGATTAACTCATCCAGGATTTTTCTACCCGAAATACTAAGTAGTAAGCTTAGTCAATGGGATTAGCACTGTATTAACTCACTATGTTAAGCTTTCACTGCCGTAGACATTCGATCTGCTGCTATTACTGCTTGTCAGCCAGGTTTCAAGGGCATGATGCTGGAACTCACCTCATTAAGGGTCAATGGTGCCTCCACAAAATAGTAGCCGAGTCTACGGGAGACTTTGAAACTGGCGACATTGTGCCCGCTAGAAGGGTTCAACACCTCTAACAGACTTTCTAGTCGTTTTCTGTCGATATCGTAGCTAGGGATTTGTTGAGGCTTCCTTGTATCTGTCTTGGTAGAACTCATGTCCACAGAATTGCTGATGCGATTCGCATCCAAGAGTGTTTTCAGATTGAGCTTAGAGTGTTGATATCATGTGGACTGGAGTGATAATGACAAAGAGAAGGAAACGTGAGAGAGAAAAGCAACGGAGGAAGGCTCGCGATACTTGTAAGAGCGAGAAGTGGCGGAATTCGGGCAGCTCGCCGAACCGGTGAATTTCTGCTCACCCTGCCTCCAGACACCTGCCAAACGTCAAAGAAGTCACCCTAACACATCTCATAAGTATCCGTACTTATGAAAGCGCTCCCGCCCCCTTGGGCGCGTACAAGAATTTGGGCGACAAGAATTCGGGCGACAAGAATTTGGTGTACTCAGATCTCAAATGCCCGACCTAATAAGATAGGCTATCGGTGCCAGGCTTTTGTGTGACTTCTAATCAAATTACCGTGCGTGATATCTAGACTAGGCGACATATCAGGCAATGTGTTCGAGACTGAGAGGAACAGAGGCTTTGAAGATCCCAGGGTCCCGTTGGGCTCCCATCTGCGTGCAGAAGTTTCGTGCACGGCGATCCATTGGGCCTTGCGTCCACGATCCAAGCAGGGCGCAGCTGGGTCCACGGACCAAGCCGTGCCCAACGCGACTTGCATAATTTCTAGCCTCTTCCTCAGACACCCTTTCACGATGTCTAGGCTGGTTATTGGCCATAACCCATGGCTGTCCAGAATGATGTTCGTGAATCCGACTAGGAGAGTTCTCTGCGGCAGAGTCACGAGCATTCTACCAGCTACTCATTGCGCAGCAGGGTTTCTGCGCCGGCTGCCTATATCGTATAGCTGGCTGAGGCTTACCTTTCCCAAGATGCTGGCCAGGTCCA
>Ga0105237_10005369_pt1 | contig 14494 bp, 16 predicted proteins | sample KBSC24metaG_FD_81520 | JGI IMG/M metagenome (GOLD analysis project Ga0105237, IMG submission 81520) | Corn rhizosphere microbial communities from Kellogg Biological Station, Michigan, USA - KBS C2-4 metaG | ecosystem: Host-associated > Plants > Roots > Rhizosphere > Soil | place: Michigan, USA... | reverse complement strand
TTCGGAACCAGACGGGTACGTGCCGCATCCACGCGGTTGCCGCCACCGCCCTTGCCGTACATGATTTCTCGCAGGCCACGGTCGGTGGCCGTATGCTGGCACATCTGTTCCACGAACCAGGCGAAGCCCTGCCAGGAATCGTCGAATTCCAATGCCTCGTCGGCTACTGCGGCGATCTCGTCGATCGCATCCTCGAAGATGGCCTCGAACAGCTCTTCTTTCGTGGGGAACCGGCGGTATACCGTGCCCACGCCGATGCCGCCGTGGTGCGCAACTTCATTGAGTGTCGCGCTCAGGCCCTGCGTCGCGAACAGGTCGCGGGCCGCGTCGATCACGCGCTGACGGTTGCGCACGGCATCCTTGCGCAGCGGTCGATCTGTGGTCGGGCGGGTCATCACCCCCGCAGTGTAATCCGAGACACTATTCAGGTAAGTGGATTGACGTCATCCACTTACCTGAATAGTTTCATGTCGGACGCTGCGATCGAATCACGGCTGTGGTGCTCCGCGATCAGGAGGGCGCGCTGCATGACGCGACATCACCGGGCCGTACCTGCGTTGGCCGCCGCCGGTATCGGACTTCTTGTGGCAGTGGCCAATTCGGGACCTGCATACGCCGATACCGATACGGACTTCGCCAATCAGTTGCATACCTATGGGATCTACGGCCCGAAGGACTACAACGCCTGGCTGGGCAAGATCGCATGCCAGCGGTTGAGCAACAACGTCGACCACGACGCCTACCAGTCTGCGAAGTTCGTCGCCACCAACTTGTCCCGGCAGAACGCCACTGAGCAGAACTGGCAGTTCCTCAGTGCCGCAATCGATTTCTATTGCCCGGATAAGCACTCGGTGCTGGAAGATGCCGCGCATCAGTCGCAAAGGGGAGCCCCCGCATGATGTTGCCCTCGCTCCGTATCAGATTGTCCGCCATGATGTTTGGCCTTGTGGCGACCGCTCTGCCGCTGGCCGGTCCGGCCGCCGCTGATGCGACCGACGACTACCCGATCCCGCACCGGATCATCGTCACCACCTGTGATGCCGAGCAGTACCTGCAGGCGGTACGCGACACCAGTCCGGTGTACTACCAGCGCTACATGATCGACCGGAACAACCGGCCCGCCGATATCCAGCAGATGGCCGAGGATCGCATCCACTGGTTCTTCTCCCTGGACCCGGCCGCCCGCCGGCAGTACTCCGAGGACACCGCCACCAACGTCTACTACGAGCAGGTGGCCACCCACTGGGGTAACTGGGCCAAGGTGTTCTTCAACAACAAGGGTGTGGTTGCCAAGGCCACCGACGTGTGCAAGAGCTACCCGGCCGGCAACATGCAGGTCTGGGACTTCGCTTCCAACAGCTGAGTGACGTGGGCCCGGGTTTCCCGGCCACGTGTTTTCCGGCGCAATTCGCGCAAACTCGTCCGCGGCAGGAATGCGGCAGGCCGGCGTCGGGTTGTAACGAAGACGACACTTAAATGGATGGACTCTATCCACTTTTTCCGTTAGGTTACCTAGCTAGATGTACGGGGGCCCACCAATGGTGGTGCGCGTCCGCATGCCCGACGACCGCGCGGTCGGCAACTTCTGAAGAAGGCAGCGATGACAAGAGTGTTTCGGCGGGCATGGCTACCGCTGTTGGTGATCGTCGCGGTCGCCGCGGGTGTGGTGATCGTGTCGAATGTGCGACAGGTGTTCGGCTCGAACCCCGTTGTAATCACTGAGAAGAGCTCGGACAACGCCGAGGACTTCAACCCGAAATTCGTCAAATACGAGATTTTCGGCACGGGTAGCTCGGCCGTCGTCAACTACATGGACCTCGAGGGCAAGCCGCAGCGCGCTTCGGGGGTTTCGTTGCCGTGGACGTTGACGCTGTCGACCACCCTGCCCTCGGTGCAGCCCAACATTCTGGCCCAGAGCGACGGCAACAGCATCAGCTGCCGGGTCAGTGTCGATGACGTGGTCAAAGAAGAGAGGACCGCCACCGGTATGAACGCCGAAACCTTCTGCTTTGTGAAGGCCGCATGAGCGCGCCGGCCGACGAGGCCCAGACCGACGCCATCCCAGTGGTAGAGAACAAGGGGCACAAGGGGATACCGCGGTTCCTCCGCCGGTTCGCGGTGCTGATCATCCTCGCCTGGATCGGGGTCATCGCCGCACTGAACACCGTTGTCCCGCAGCTCGAGGAAGTCGGCAAGCTGCGCGCGGTGTCCATGAGCCCGAACGACGCGCCATCGATGATCGCCACCAAACGCGTCGGCAAGGTTTTCGACGAATACAGCACCAGCAGTTCGGTGATGATCGTGCTCGAAGGCGACAATCCGCTGGGAGCCGACGCGCACGCGTTCTACGACAAGATGGTCGCTGACCTCCGCGCCGACACCACCCACGTCCAGCACGTCCAGGACTTCTGGGGTGACACGCTGACTGCCAAGGGTGCGCAGAGCCGCGACGGCAAGGCGGCCTACGTTCAGGTCTACATCGCCGGCGATCAAGGGGAGACGCTCGCCAACGAGTCGGTCGCCGCGGTTCGCCACATCGCCACCGAAAGCCCCGCTCCGCCAGGGGTGAAGGCCTATGTGACCGGTCCCGCAGCGACCAGCACCGATCAGAACGTCGTCGGTGACAAGAGCATGGAGATGATCGAACTGGTCACCTTCGGCGTCATCGCCGTCATGCTGTTGCTGGTCTACCGATCCGTCATCGCGACCTTGATCGTGCTGGTGATGGTGGTGCTCGAACTCTCCGGTGCGCGAGGTCTCGTGGCATTCCTGGGCTACCACAACGTCTTCGGGCTGACCACCTTCGCCACCAACCTGCTGGTGACCCTGGCGATTGCCGCGGCAACGGACTACGTCATCTTCCTGATCGGGCGTTATCAGGAAGCGCGACGGGCCGGAGAAGACCGAGAATCGGCCTACTACACCATGTTTCACGGCACCGCGCACGTGGTGCTGGCCTCCGGGCTGACCATTGCCGGCGCCACCCTGTGCCTGCACTTCACCCGGTTGCCGTACTTCCAAACCATGGGCTTCCCGCTGGCCATCGGCATGGTGATGGTGGTCGCGATGGCGCTGACCCTCGGGCCCTCGGTGATCGCGGTCGCAACCCGCTTCCGCCGCGTCCTCGAACCCCGGATGAACACGAGAACCGCAGGCTGGCATCGGGTCGGTACCGCGACGGTGCGCTGGCCCGGCGCCATCCTGGTCGGCGCCGTGGTGGCGGCACTGGTCGGTCTGATCGCGCTACCGGGCTATCACACCATCTACGACGACCGGATCTACCTGCCGAAGGACATCCCCGCCAACGTCGGCTATGACGCTGCGTTCCGGCACTTTTCGCAGGCCAAGATGAACCCGGACCTGATGATGGTCGAGTCCGATCACGATCTGCGGAACCCGGCGGACTTCCTGGTGATCGACAAGATCGCCAAGGCGCTCAAGAACGTGCACGGAATTGCCCAGGTGCAGACCATCACCCGGCCTGACGGTGACCCGATCAAGCACTCGACGATTCCGTACACGGTCGGACAGAGCGGCTCCACGCAGCTTATGAACAACGACTACACGCAGACCAATCTGAACAATCTGCTCTCTCAGGCCGACGATCTGCAGAACAGCATCGACGCCATGACCGAGATGATGAGCGTCCAGAAAGATCTGGCAGCGGTATCGCAGCGCATGGCCGACAAGATGAAGACCACCTCGGATGACATGGGTGACACTCGAGATCACCTGTCGGACTTCGATGATTTCTTCCGGCCCATGCGCAACTACTTCTACTGGGAACCGCACTGCTTCGACATCCCGGTGTGCTGGTCCATGCGGTCCGTCTTCGAGAGCATCGACGGCATCAGCTTGATGTCCGATGACTTCCAGGCCATCGTTCCCGACATGCAGCGCATGGCCGACCTCATGCCCAAGATGGTTGCGACGATGCCCAAGCAGATCGCGTCGATGAAGCACCAGAAGCAGGTGCTGCTGAACCAGTACCAGATGCAGAAGGCGCAGCAGGACCAGACCATCGCGATGCAGCAGACCGGCACCGCGATGAGCGAGGCGTTCGACGCGGCCAAGAACGACGATTCGTTCTACCTGCCGCCAGAAGCCTTTGAGACCGCAGATTTCCAGCGGGGTCTCAAGTTGTTCATGTCGCCCGACGGACATGCGGTGCGGTTCACCATCATTCACCAAGGTAACCCGCTGACACAGGAGGGCACCTCGCGTATCGAACCGCTCAAGGTCGCCGCGGCCGATGCGATCAAGGGCACGCCCCTTGAGGGCTCCTCGGTCTATCTCGGTGGCAGCGCAGCGATGTACAACGACATGCAGATCGGCGCCGACTACGACCTGATGATCGTCGCGGCCGCGGCGCTGATCCTCATCTTCATCATCATGTTGGTCCTGACCCGTGCGGTCGTCGCGTCGGCGGTGATCGTGGGCACCGTGGTCCTCAGCCTGGCATCGGCCTTCGGTCTCTCGGTACTGCTCTGGCAGCACATCGTGGGTATTCCGTTGCACTGGATGGTGCTGCCGATGTCGGTGATCGTGCTCCTGGCGGTGGGCGCGGACTACAACCTGCTGCTGGTCTCCCGCATCAAGGAAGAAATCCATGCGGGGCTGAACACCGGCATCATCCGCGCCATGGTGGGCACCGGCTCGGTGGTCACCTCGGCGGGCCTGGTGTTTGCCTTCACCATGATGTCCATGTCGGTGAGCAAGCTGATCATCATCGGCCAGGTCGGTACGACCATCGGTCTTGGTCTGCTGTTCGACACGCTGGTGGTGCGGTCACTGATGACGCCGTCGATCGCCAGCCTGCTCGGACGCTGGTTCTGGTGGCCGCAGCGCGTGCGTCAGCGCCCGATTCCGCAGCCCTGGCCGAAGCCGGTCCAGCGGGAATCCGACCTGACGTCCGTCTGATGCCAGTGCTTACAGCTACCCCGTCAGTGACATCTGACGGGGTAGCTGTGCGCCCGCAGAGTGAGTTCTGGTCCGAGCCAGCCGATTTCGTTGTGGCGGGCCGGGCCACGTGGCGTGAATCACGCGACCGCGCGGGATTCGAATGATTCAGATGGGGTAGAGATAAATAAGGTGACCGCGGGGGCATCGCCCCTGCGACTTTCATGTCGAGTTGGGGGCGCGTCCAGATGAAGCGAAATGATCGATCGTTGATGGCTGTCGGTGCGGCGGCGTTGATCGCGGCAGGTGCAGGCGGCGTCGCCGCCGCCGGGCACGCTGCTGCGGAGGCGTGCCCCGACGTACAGGTGGTGTTCGCCCGAGGCACCTTCGAGCCCGCGGGCGTCGGTGGCGTCGGGCAGGCGTTCGTGGATTCGCTCCGCGCCAAGACGCCTGGAAAGACGGTCGACGTTTACGCCGTCGACTATCCCGCGTCCCTTGATTTCGCGACCGCCGCCGACGGCGTGATCGACGCGAGAAACAAGGTCACCGCCACTGCGAACGCCTGCCCGAACACCAAGGTCGTGCTCGGCGGCTACTCCCAGGGAGCGGCGGTCGCTGCGTACATCACCGAGGACAGCGTGCCGCAGGGCTTCACCCTGCCGCCGGGTCTGACCGGGCCGATGCCGGCTTCGACGGCCGACCATGTGGCCGCGGTCGTTCTCTTCGGGAAGCCGTCCAGCGGATTCCTGCAGATGATCTACACAGGCGCGCCCCCGATCACCGTCGGCCCGCGCTACACCGGCAAGACCGACGACGTGTGCATCCCCGAGGATCCGGTGTGCTCGCCGACCGGCAATGATCAGGGCGCCCACGGTGCATACCCGGCGCGCGGGCTGACTGACCGGGCCGCCGACTTTGCCGTGAGCCGGCTCGGGGGCGGCGCCGCCGGGCCGGCCCAGCCGGCCGCGCAGGCCTCAGGGCTCAACTAGTCAAGCGCCGTAATCGCAACGGTGACTAGGCAATTCGTGCGAGGTCGGGAACTGGACCGGCTCTCTGCCAACGTTGCTCATCTCGGTATGGCGTAGACGGCGCCAATCGGGGGTACTCCCGGCGGTATGGCGCAACACCCAGCGGTTTTGTTCGACGTCGATGGCACCTTGGTTGATTCGAATTATCTGCACGTCCACGCGTGGCTCCGCGCGTTCGTCGAGGTAGAACTGCCGGTGGAGGCATGGCGCGTGCACCGGCGCATCGGCATGGACGGGACGTCACTGATCCATGACCTGAGCCCCGATGCGTCCGACGAAATGGGGCAGCGACTCAAGCAGCTGCACAGTCGCTATTACCGTCAGGCGGCTGGATTGATGCGGCCGTTGCCGGGCGCGCGCGAACTCCTGCACAAGGTGGCTGACCTGGGTCTGCAGGTGGTCCTGGCCACGTCTGCGCCCGAGGACGAGTTGGAGTTGACGCGCGGGGTCCTCGACTGTGACGACGTGGTGTCGGCAGTGACCATGTCCGGCGACGTCGATACGGCCAAGCCGGAGCCCGACATCATCAAGGTGGCGCTCGAGAAGGCCGGGGTCGGTCCAGCGCAGGAGGTCTTCGTGGGGGATGCGATCTGGGATGCGGAGGCGTGTGCGCGGGCGGCGGTCAGGTGCATCGGCGTCCGAAGTGGCGGAGTCGGCGGCGATGAACTGCGTGCGGCCGGGGCGGTTGAGGTCTTCGATGACCCGCGCGCGTTACTGGCCCACCTGCCGGATAGCGCCATCGGCGCCTTGCTCGTCTGAGTGGCATCGGTCGACGGCAGCAATGGGTTTCGCCGTCCCGACCGTCAGCTGGACTGTGTGCTCAACGTACCGGCGGCAACCGCGGCTGTGTTGATTCTGGTCAGCACCGTGTGAAGGCGTTCCAACTCGTCGAGGCCCACGCCGAGTTGTTCGACAACGGCAGGCGGAATTTTCAGGGCACGGCGACGTAGCGCGACGCCTTTCGGTGTCAGCGTGATGTGCGTGGTGCGTTCGTCGGTGGCGCTGCGGGTACGGCGGATGAGTTCGAGCGTCTCGAGGCGTTTGAGCATCGGCGACACGGTGGCCGAATCCATCTGCAGCAGCGCGGCGATCTGTTTGACGGTCAGCGGGTCTTGCTTGGCTTTCGCGTTGTCCCACAACGCCAGCAGCACCAGGTACTGCGGGTGCGTCAGCCCGAGGGGTTCGAGCAGTGGCCGGTAGATCGCGAGTACCGCACGGTTGGTGATGGCCAGCGCGAAGCAGACCTGCCGTTCCAGGGCCAGGGGGTCGACGTCTTCCGAGGCAGCGGGCATGTTGCTCAGCTTATTACGCAATTAGGGTCCTAACATTTTGCGCCCACCTCGATGGGCTGATCCGTTCGGCGTCGTCGCGCTCCTCTGCGGCGTGCATCACGCTCCTTCATGTATTGGAATAGCGGGCTAACTGATAGTGTCCTAACTATTAGGGTACGAAGAGCATGGTGCTCATCGATCTGATCAGTCAAGGGAGTCGTCATGGTCGCCGACAGTCCGACGTTCTGGCAGCGCATCACCTACGCCTACGGGCGTCGCTTACCGGACCAGCTGCAGGAATGGGTTCGTCAGGACTTGACCGACGACGGCGCCGTGCGCCGGCACATGATCCGCTACGCCATCCCGCCGGTCTTCGTCCTGGCTCCGCTGTGGCTGCTGCCGGCGTCGGTGTACGTGCACTCTGAAATGACGCTGCCGATCTACTTCTGGGCCCTCGTGATGGCGTTCGTGCTCAACAAGGTGTGGCGCCGCTACCGCCTGAGTCAGCACGGCCTCGACCCGAACCTGATCGACGAAGTCCTGCGGCAGAAGCAGTCGCAGATGCACGACCGCTACGTCGAGCGCTTCGGTCCACGGCCGGAATCGGCCAAATGGCAGGCGAACAGCCGACCGTTCTGACGGTCGGCGGGCGTCGTCATCCCATGAGGGATTTGGCCGCTGCCCGGGCGCGCTGCGCCGCCTTGGCATCTCCGGTGATGGCGGCGGTCACGATCGCACCTTCGGCCAGCAGGCATACGGGTTCCGCCGGCGCGTCGGTGGCGGCGGCGACCCAGTTGGCGATTTGTTCATGGAACGCCTCTTTGTGGGCGCGTACCTCGGCCAGGACTGTCGGAGAGTTGGCACCCAGTTCGCCGTAGGCATTGATCCAGGCGCAGCCGCGGAAATCGGGCTCGGCGAACCATCGGCCGAGCCAATCGAATACCGCCAGAACTCGTTCTCGTGGGTCCGCGTGCTGTTCCACATAGTTGGTCAGGCTGTTGCGCCATCGCCGATCGCGGCGTTGCAGCACGGCGACGACGAGTTCTTCCTTGGTTGCGAAGAGTCCGTAGATACGCTTCAGGGCGATCCCTGCTGCGGCGCGGATGTCATCCATGCCGACGGCTTGGATGCCGCGTTCATAGAAGAGCGCCTCCGCGGCGTCAAGCAGCGCCTCCCGGTCGCGGGACTTCTGTTCGGCGCTGATCGGCGCGGGCATCGAATCCATCCTTGACGTTGAGAACGTTCGTTCCCTACGATAGTCGAGTCGAGTAGAGAACGCACGTTCTCAATAGAAAGAGAAAACCATGAGCGAACAGCGCCCGCCCGTCCCCCCGTTCACCACAGAAACCGCACTCCAGAAGGTGCAAGCAGCCGAGGATGCCTGGAACACCCGCGACCCGCAGCGCGTCGCCCTGGCGTACACGCCTGACTCGGTCTGGCGTAATCGGGACGTGTTCGTCACCGGCCGCGAGGAAATCGTCCACTTCCTGACCGCCAAGTGGGAGCGCGAGCGCGACTACGCCCTGCGCAAGGCGCTGTGGGGGTTCCGTGGGAACCGCATGGCCGTGCGGTTCCAGTACGAGTGGCGCGATGCCGCGGGCCAGTGGTGGCGCAGCTACGGCAATGAACTCTGGCAGTTCGACGCGGACGGCTTGATGGAACGCCGGGAGGCGAGCATCAACGACATGAAAATCGACGAGGCGGATCGTCGGATCTTCGGCCCGCGGCCGGAGCACGATCGCGGAGTCGAACTTCCGCTCCAGTAGGTAGCCCCGCCGCGGGGACTCAAGCGAACCCCCGTGAGTACTGAGGTGGGTGCGGCAATGTCACCCCGAGCTGTTGCGCGGTGTCTCGGACCCAGTTGGGATTGCGGAGCAGGGCGCGCGCGAGGAAGACGGCATCGGCCTCGCCGCCAAAGACGATCGCTTTGGCCTGTTCGGCCTCGGTGATCAATCCGATCGCCGAGGTGGGGATACCTGCCTCGGCGCGAACCCTTTTCGCAAATGGCACCTGATAGCCGGGGGACACCGGGATGCGGGTCCGATTCGGCCGTGTCGATGGGCGAAGCGGAGAACATGGGTCCCGCGAACTGGTCTGGGGCGATTACGCTCATTCATGTTGACCTCCCGTGACCCGCGGGATCAGACACCTTGGGGGAGAGATGTCCGGAAAAATTCGCCTGATTGCCGGTGCGGTTGCCGCAGCTTTCGCACTGTCCGTCGCCGCTGCGGGGCCCGCGTCGGCCTGGCCGATGCCATTCACGCCGGAACAGCAGCGGTTCATCAACCAGGCCCGCAATGCGGGCTTCCCTGGTGACGATGACGCGGTGATGCAGGCCGGGCTGCAGGCATGCCAGATGGCGTTCAGCGGCCAGTCGCGTGCCGACGTCATCGGCGCCCTGGCGGGGCAGTACGGCGCTGACGCGGGCCCCACCGGGGCGCTCGCGAAAGCTGCGCACGGCATCCTGTGCACGTCGGCCCCGAACTGATCTGCCCGTGACCCAGCCACCACCGCAGCACGGCCCGTCGGGCGACCCGCAGCATCGACCGGCGGCCGGCCCACCGGGCCAACCCATCCCGCCTCCGCCAACTCAGCCGGCGTGGCAGCCGCAGCCGGCATGGCAGCCGCAGCCGGGGTGGCCGGCGCCGAACCCGCAACCGCAACCCTGGGCCGGCCAACAGCAGCCGTACTACGGTCCGCCGGCCCCGCTGCCGGGCTATCCGCCGCCGCGCAAGTCGGGGGTCAAGCCGTGGATGTGGATTGTGGGTGTGGTGCTGTTGCTGGCCCTGGTGGGTGGGGTCTCCAATGTGGTCCGCAAGGGGCAACATGGCACGACCGGCTTCGGTGCCCACCTGAAATCAGGACAGTGCGTCACCACCGCCGACTACGAGAAGTTCCATTTCACCTCGACCAGCTGCGAATCATCGGACGCTGTTTACGAATTGGCAGGCGAGACGTCGAAGGGACTGTGCCCGGACGGCAAGGCGCCGTCGGAGGGCCCGTACTTCTACGCCACCAGCAATCAGGATGACCCCAAGGCCGCAAGCTTGTGCTTCGCGCTGAACCTGCACGAGGGCGACTGCTACGCGCTGGATCTCACCGGTAAGAGCATCCGGAACATCGACTGCACGCAGGCTCCCACGATCGCCAACTCGCACACGGGAGTGTTCAAGGTGGCCCAGCGCGTGGATGGCAGCGTCGATGAAACGGCCTGTGCCACTGCGGCGAAAGCGATGGTCTTCACGTCCCCGAAGCGGGTGTACTGCCTGACCAAGCTTGTCGACTGACGCCGTGGCGGGGTGCCCGCGACCAGAGTGTGTACGTCGAACGTATGAAATTTGCTGCGGGTTCTCGTAGGAGCTGCTGTGGGAGTCCTACGATGGTGGATGCGTTTGCAGTGATTGTCGCAGGGTGGACGACGGGGCGGGGGACTGGTGATGTGCTGGAAACCTTTCTGGCAGTCCTGAATACGGGGCTGGCGACCCCACAGTAGGCATCCATAGCAGGACGAGGCGCCTCATGAACGATTCCGTTGGCCGTATACGTTCTCGTACAACACTATTGGCAGCGGTGGCCGTGGCCCTGACGTTGGTTGGCGGATGTCAGCGCGCCGCCCAGGTCGGCACCGAAGTGGCCCACGAACTCCATCCGGTGCCGGTGCCCAAGATCGAAGTGCCGTCCGGACTGCCGAGACCCGGGCATCCCGACCTGCCGACTGTTGGAGTGCCGGCCGTCGTGCCCTCGGCCGGATCGCTCGATCAGCTCTTGACCCGCTTCGCAAACGGCAGCCAGGAAGAGCGGGTGGTCAAATTCGCCGCGTGTACCGCCATGCGCAAGTCCACCAACTCGCAACGGACCACTGATCAGTGGAGATCCCAGATCTATGCCGCTGCACCCGAATTGGCCGCAGGAAACCTCCGCAGGGCAGTGGTCGATAGAGCGGTGGATCGGGTCGCATCTGCGCTGTCCGCGACACGCGACTACGGCACCACCTATACCCGTCTGTGCAAGTTCTGATCAGGAGTCTCGGTATGACCACCACAACGCCGAATACTCAATCTGATGATGCAACAGTGGATTCGGGCGGCAACGACAAGCGAACATTGCTATCCCGATTCACGAAGCCGGGGGTTCGCACTGCGCTGATGGCATTGTTCGTGCTGTACGCGGGCCTCGGCGCCCTGGCCGTCATCGATGACACGCTAGCGCTCATGCACAAGCCGGGCCACGCTTCGGTATCGGCATCTGCCATTCTGTCTCCGTCATCGATCGCGCACAGTAATGCCAGCACCAATGCGACGGCGATCGGTGAATGGTGGGGTTGGAACACATACTTCAACGACCACTTCGGTCAAAATGTGCTATCCCCGTACGGCCTGGCATTCATGTACCTGGCTGTGGACGTCGCCTTCATCGCACTCCCCGTCACGGTGCTTCTGCTCGGCGCAGTTCGGTATTCGGAAAGCCGACTTTCGCCAGCTACTGCCGACTGGCGGGCCGGCCTGGCGCAGCCGCTGCGTTTCGCCTCCTACGCCACGGCCGCATACCTGGCGTTCGACATCATCGAAGACGTTGTGTTGCTTGGTATCACGGTGCTCCTCAACCCCAATCTGGCGACAGGGCCGAACACCTTTGGGGTCCACTGGCTCATTCAGCACGTCGACTGGGCGGTCCCCGCCGCGGGCATGGTGTCGGCAGCGAAGCTTCTCTTCTTATTCACTGCTGCCCTCGGCTGCGCTGTTGGGTTGGCCGGAACACTTGGACCACCGCCGTCCTCAAAGGAGGGCTCGGAGGAAGATTCGAAAGAGGACACTAAGAAAGATCCGAAGGAAAAAGTGAGTCGCCGCCGCGCGATGGTCGCACTGCGCGCGCACCTGGGGGTCGCGCTGATCTTTATCGCATTGCTTGCGTTGGGCTCTGATTTGGGCCGGCAGCTCGATGACGCATTTCTGCTGCTATTCGAACCTCACCATGCGTACCTGATCGTTACGACGCTGATGGCTGCCATCGTCGCTACGGGCACGCTCCTGCTCACCGCCCGTTCGGTCCTGCATGCATATCAGTCGGCACCTTCTGTGCCGACCCGCGATGAGGCCAAGAAGGCGAACAGAATCATCCTTTCTATTGGGTTGGGCGCCATGGTCGTTGGCTTTGCCGCCATTGCTCGCCACTGGCCAATTGGGCAAGTGGCGTTCGTACCTGGGGCTATCGCACTCCTGCTCGGATTGTTCGGGTCCAAGCGCGACGCTGCCGTCGACACGCGGCTGCCCGAAGATCGCATGGATACTGAATGGGGTGCCCGGGTGGCCGGCGCGCTGTCGGCGGCCCCATTCGCAGTACTGCTCGCGCTGTCGATGCGCAACGGCGTTCGGCTGTTCGCAGTCAAGGACGGCACCGGATGGTGGCTGGCGATTTGCATGGTGGTCTGCATCGTGGTGGTGGCGGCGATTGTCCATTGGTCGCCCAACCTGTGCGAGCACGACACCGGTCGGACCAAGGATCCGTCCCTGCGGCGACGTCTGGCGCTTGCTGCCGCGTCGGCGATAGCGTTTGTGATCCTTGGCTACTCGCCGCAGACGACGGGGAATGTGTTCGGACCATGGGGCGTGTTGTTCGCCCTCGTCGGTGCGCTGACGCTCGGCGTCACCGCGCTGGTGTTGTTCAGCGATGCCTACTATCCCGGAAATGTGCTCGCCGCCAGTGGATTACGCCGCCTACCGGTGATCGCGATCATCCTGATCAGTGCCGTGGCGACGTCATTGACCGACGACCAGTCCACGTACCACTCCGTCCGGTTGAAGGATGCCGCGGCTGGTCATCGGGTGACGATCGATGAGGCGCTCGATCAATGGGGAAGGAGGCAATCGGAGGTCGTACCAAGCCGGCCCGCCAAGCCCGAGCCGATTCCGCTGGTGTTCGTCGCCTCCGCCGGAGGCGGCATTCGGGCTGCTTACTGGACGACGATCGTGCTGAACTGTCTGGTCAAGGACCAGGGCCTCGCCGGCTGGAAGCCGATCGGTATGGACATGAACAATGTTTGCACCCAACCGATGTCGATGGATTCGATCTTTCTCGCCAGTGGAATTTCGGGCGGAAGTCTCGGCCTCGCGGTGACCAAGGCGTTCAAGGACGCCCCCGGGAGCCCGTGGTCGGAGCCTCTCGGCAAGGATTTCCTCGGGCCGACGGTGGCCGGCGCCGCCTTCCGCGATCTGCCCAACGCCTTTCTGCGCGTGCGGGCATACGGCTCGGACAGCGCGGCTGTCTTGGAAAAGTCGTGGGAGAAATCGGTTCGCGAGGCGAAGGGTGATCTGGAGTCCGGATTCTTGGCCACGGCGTGGTCGACGCCCGACCGCCTGGACTTTCCGCTCTTGGCGCTCAGCGGCACCTCGGTGACCGACGGATGCCGGGTGACGGTGTCGGCGGTCAAGTTGGCCGACACCGACGCCGCATCCCACGACTGCCTGTCGCTTGATCGCGTGGTGACGCCGATCGACGGCGCCCACGCTCAACTGCAAACGCTGGCTGCTACCAAGGATGCGTTCGACAGCATGTGCCCGGCGGACGCCAACACGCCCGGCGAACCGAAAGACCTGGCATTGTCGACTGCGGCGTTGCTCAGTGCACGATTCCCGTACGTCTCGCCGAACGGCACGTTGTACTGGTGCAAGGACCGGGCCGTACGGACGTTCGATCTTGACGGGGGATTGATCGACGCGTCCGCGGCGGCCCCGCTGACACTGGCATGGCCGGAGGTCGTGAAGTGGCTGGCGCGCGCGGAGCGGAACGGAAAGTGCTTCGCTCCCAAGCTGATCCTCATCGACAACGGTTACGTGACGTCAACGAAATCAGAGGTACCCAATCGACCGCCCGGGCTCATCGCGCCGCTCACAGCGTTCGGTGCGGTGGGCAATGCCCGTTCGGCTGCTGCCAGGCAGGCCGCTGCCCTGGATTTCGAGAAGTTCTTCCCACCTGGCCGATGCGGTGGTGACGCGCAGCCTGGCGCCGTGCGGCCTCCCTGGGTGCAACCGAATGTCGTCGATTTCTACCCCGTCGCGCAGCCCGGTGTCGAAGCCCCGCTCGGCTGGACCCTGTCCGAGCGGTCGAAGAGATCGCTCGGCCACCAACTGGAGAACAAATACAACCGGTGTTCCGTGGAGATCGTCGCCCGCTGGTTCAGCCACGAAACCGGGAAGCCGCCGGGCTGCAACGAAACATGAGGCTGCGCAGCGCGATGGGCCCAGCCGGGTGAATCCCGGCTGGACCCATCGTCGAACGTGAGTCAGCGGCGCTGCTCAG
>Ga0105237_10005364_pt1 | contig 14500 bp, 10 predicted proteins | sample KBSC24metaG_FD_81520 | JGI IMG/M metagenome (GOLD analysis project Ga0105237, IMG submission 81520) | Corn rhizosphere microbial communities from Kellogg Biological Station, Michigan, USA - KBS C2-4 metaG | ecosystem: Host-associated > Plants > Roots > Rhizosphere > Soil | place: Michigan, USA... | reverse complement strand
GGCCGCCCTGTGGCCGTCTTCTTTGCCTGTTGATTCCCGCTGCCTGCAGGAGGCTGCCCATGGCTGACCTGTTCGCGCAAGAACCGACCGCGCCGCTGGCGGAGGCCCTGCGGCCGAAGACGCTGGACGAGGTGATCGGGCAGTCGCACCTGCTCGGAGAAGGCAAGCCGCTGCGCCTGGCCTTCCAGTCCGGCAAGCCGCATTCGATGATCTTTTGGGGCCCGCCGGGCGTGGGCAAGACCACGCTGGCGCGGCTCACGGCCACCGCCTTCGATTGCGAATTCACTGCGCTCTCGGCGGTGTTTTCGGGTGTGAAGGATATCCGCGCGGCCATGGAACAGGCCGAGCAGAATCTGGCGATGGGCAAGCACACCATCCTGTTCGTGGATGAAATCCACCGCTTCAACAAGTCGCAGCAGGATGCGCTGCTGCCCTATGCAGAAAGCGGGCTGGTGACCTTCATCGGTGCCACCACCGAAAATCCTTCCTTCGAGGTCAATTCGGCGCTGCTGTCGCGGGCGCAGGTCTACGTGCTGAAGTCGCTCACCGATGAGGAGCTCAAGCAGCTGCTCAAGCGTGCGCAGGACAAGGCGCTGGGCGACCTGCAGTTCGATGACCAAGCCACGGAAACCATCATCGGTTACGCCGATGGCGATGCGCGGCGTTTCCTGAACCTGCTGGAGCAGACCCAGACTGCCGCGCACACTACCGGTACCCAGGTGGTGACGGCGGAATTCCTGCAGAACGCCTTGACGCTCAACAGCCGCCGGTTCGACAAGGGCGGCGACAATTTCTACGATCAGATTTCAGCGCTGCACAAGTCGGTGCGCGGTTCGCATCCGGATGCCGCGTTGTACTGGTTGACGCGCATGCTCGATGGCGGTGCCGATCCGCGCTATCTGTCGCGGCGCATCGTGCGCATGGCGTGGGAAGACATCGGCCTGGCCGACCCGCGCGCCATGCAGATTGCCAACGATGCCGCGCTGACCTATGAGCGGCTGGGCAGCCCCGAGGGCGAACTGGCGCTGGGGCAAGCGGTGATCTACCTGGCGGTGGCGGCCAAGAGCAATGCCGGCTATAACGCCTACAACGCCGCGCGCGCTTTCGTGAAGCAGGACAAGAGCCGCGAAGTGCCGGTGCATCTGCGCAATGCGCCGACCAAGCTGATGAAGGAATTGGGGTATGGGCATGAATATCGGTATGCCCATGATGAGCCCAATGCTTATGCGGCGGGGGAGACTTATCTGCCCGATGGTATTGCCGAGCCGGGGTGGTATCAGCCTGTACCGCGGGGGTTGGAAATCAAGATTGGTGAGAAGTTGATGACGTTGCGCCAGTGGGATGAAGACGCGCGCAAGAACTGAGGAGAAAACTTCACGATCTCGACCCTTGACCTTGTTCTCGATATTTTTTGAGTCGAATCTAGAAGATATTCTGTAATCACCGACAATAGACCTCATCTGTTGCCTGTTGCAGGCATGTTTAACGAAGTTGTCATATTTCGTCACTAGGATCCGCCCATTATGTGAATTTCCTTCACTTCAAGGCCGGAGGCTCAATGGGTGTCGAAACGTGGAATGACGGTTACGTTCATATCTGGGAAGGTACGACCGATCGCAAAGTACATTTGACCGGTTCCGGTCACCACTCGGTGTACACGACAAATTACGCCATCACCTATTTGAGCATCTGGGATGGAGCCGGCAATGATGACATTTCTGTCGGTGCGCTCAACACCACCATTTACGCCAATTCAGGCAATGACCGCTATGTCATCGAATCCGGCATCAATGCCACGATCGAGAGCGGTGCCGGGTTCAAAAACATCGCAACCAATTATCTGGCCGGATCGCTCAATATCTTTGAGTCTGACTGGTGGAGCCAGCGCCAGGTCAACGTGTCGGCGTGGTACAGCTACGTCCAGTCCGGCAATGGCAACGACTCGATTTCGGCATACGGGCTGTCCCAGGCGATTGTGGAAGATGCGGGGGGCAATAACACGCTGGCATTGAGCGGCGGTGGTTATCTCAAAGCGGATCTGGGCTTTGGAAGCATCAAGAACGGGACCGATACAGTTCATCTCTACACGGGCTGGAAGGCAGATATCATCAAGAGCGGCGGGTCCTTGTATGTCTACAACCACAACTACCGGGGTGGCGACACCAGCATTTGGACCCGAGAGGGCCATTGGAACAGCAGCCTCGATCATCTTGCATACTACGGCGGCTCAGCATACTCCAACAAGATCGACCTCCGGGTGAACCGATATGCTGACATCGAGGCGTATGGACTAGGCTGGAATTACATCAATCTGTGGGGATCTGACGGCCGCAGTCGCATGCGCATCTCATCGCCAGGCACCAACGAAATTTGGGCCACGCGAGGCGACGACGTCATCAATGTGTTTGAGGGCGGAAGGTGGACCGAGGTCAACCTCGACCATGGCAACGATGAACTGCGCATCCATTCGGGCGTGAGCGCCAAAGTCACGTTGGGCCGGGGCAACAAGACGGTTGTCAGCAACTACCTGGCCGGCAACATTACCGTGGACGATTGGGGGATGGCGGGCGTTCGCCGCATCGATGTTCGTGCCGGGAATGTCGCTGTGCATAGCGGTGATGGAAATGACACGATCACCGTCTTCGGACTCTGGACCGCCCGCATTCAGGATTCGGGCGGACACAATTCGATCGATGCACGCGGGTCAGGTGTCGAGGTGAACACGGGCAGCGGCAATGACACGATTTATGTCAGTGGTGTGGCCGCCAAAGTGGCCAGTGGCAATGGCGATGACAGCATCACCCTGGACGGATTGGATGCCCGTCTCCACGACGCCGGGACGTCCGGGGCAAAGCGAGTGCTGGCGCGTGCCGGAGGCGCCTACCTGTACACAGGCAGTGGGAACGACACTGTGGAATTCTACGGCCTGGGCAGCCGTGTCGAGACCAGTGATGGGCACGACAGCGTCATCGTACGTGGCGTGGGGGCTTACATCGACACGGGAAGTGGTGACGATACGGTTGATCTGCGCGCTGCAGGCGCGACCGTGAAGACCGGTGACGGCAACGATACCGTCTGGAGTCTGGGGGTGGGCGGCCAATTGGTAGATCTGGGTAACGGCAATGACAGGCTTGAAGCCTACGGCGGAGTCAATACGGTCCTCGCAGGACTTGCCGGAACCAAGACCATTACGGTCGGCGGCGGCCTGAATATCGTTCAGTTGGGGCATGGTGCCAAAGACCCATTTCTGATGGTCGATGGGGCCACTCGTCGAGGCGATGCATTCTGGAAGTCGGCCGCCGAGCTCGTCGCAGGGCGGGAATATACCTTAAGCTTCTGGGCCGCTTCAGGCAGTGATCCGCAACCGCAACTGCAGCTCCATCTGGACGGCAGGGCCATTGGTGCCGCTCAGACGCTCAGTAAAGGAAGCGCCTGGACGCAATACCACATCCGGTTTACGGCTGGACGCAGTGGCTACCAGACACTCTCCCTCAAGAATCTGACCCTCGCTGCGATTGGCAATGATTTTGGATTGGATGATCTGAGACTCAGTGCAGGCAGTCCGTTGGCCAATGGAGATTTCTCCCAGGGCAGTCGAGGCTTTACCTCTGACTACGTGTTGCAAGCCCAGGCAAACGGGGCGGGCACCGCCGCACTGGTGGAGGCGCCGCCGGCCTGGGGACTTGGCGTGAGTACGGGTGTCGATGCGCCCACCAGTACGGTCAATGCCTATGGAGGGATGAATGTAGTGCTCAGTGGGCATGGCAGCAATGCAGTCAATGCCTACGGCGGCAGCAACTTTCTCATGAACGGCAATGGCCGCTACCTCGCCCATGCCTATGGCGGGCTCAACATCGTGCTCTCAGGCCGCGGCCCGGCAGAGATCAATGCCTACGGCAGCACCAATATCGTCATGGCCGGTGACGGCGGCAATACGCTGCGTGCTTATGGAATCGGCTACTTGACAGGCATCGGAAACCTCGTGGTGTCCGGAAGCGGGGATGATCGCATCAAGGTGGGCGGCTTGCTGGCGGCGGTACTATCGGACTTCGGGGGTAGCGATGACGAGTTTGCATTCGATCGCATCGTCGTCCTGGGGCGCGATGCAGAAGACACCATCACCAAAACGGCCCTCAATGTGCTCAGCCTGGTCGCCAGCGCTGCCTTCAACGCGGGAAATGTCGTGGTGGCAGGAGAGGGAGACAACAAGGTCAAGGCCCATGGTGGTTATAACTTCGTACAGACCGGTTCAGGTCACGATGCCATCTCCATGGTCGGTGGTTTCAATGCGGCGATCGCTGGTAACGGACGTAATCGTATTTTCGTGGCAGGCGGCAACAACATCGCCGTCGCCGGCGCGGGAGATGACGAGATGCAAGCGCTGGGCGCAGCCAATGTGTTCTTCGCCAACGCTGGCAACAACCGCATGACCGCCATCGGAACGGGCAATCTGTTTGTTGCCGCTGACGGCAACGACGACATGCTGGCCGTTGGAGGCGGAAACATCGCCATCATGGGCGGCGGCAACAATACTGCGTTGCTGGCCGGCGGGTATGGAAACCTGGTGCAAGGTGGGTCCGGCGATGATCGGGTGCTGGCGTTGAGTCAATGGAATGTGATGATGTTGGGCGACGGCAACAATACCGTCGGGGCGCTGGGCGGGGGCGGCAATTTGGTCTGGACCGGTAGTGGCAACGACACTGTCATTTCGCTGGGCTTCTACGTCGGCAACATCCTTCTGCTCGGCGATGGTGACAATTTTGCGATATCTGGTGGCCGCGCCAATATCGTCATGGCCGGCAGCGGGCGGGACAGCATCCTCTCCGTGGGGCAAACCAATTTCGTCAGCACGGCCAACGGCGTCGACAACGTCATCGTCATAGGACAATACAATCTGGCGCACACCGGAGGCGATGACGATATCGCTGCCGTCATCGGCAAACTCAATTTCGTCGACACGGGCTGGGGCAATGACGTTGCCTTGGTGATCGGAAAGACCAATATCGTCCTGACCGAGGCAGGTGATGACACCGCTCTGGTTGTGGGCCGGAACAACTATGTTTTTTCCGGCAGTGGGAGCGATAGGGTGGCGGTATTTGGTGAAACCAATTACGTGCTGGCAGGCAGCGGCCATGATCTGGTCGCGGTGTTTGGAAAGCGCAATGTCGTCGCCACCGACAACGAGATTGTCTTCAACGACGACGATCTGGGCGTATTGAAAGAGTCCAGGCAAGTCAAACGTTTCAATCAGAAAGGAAAGGATTGGTCTGGCAAGACGGGCCTGGACATCTCGACCCAGGCAGAGCTGAAGATGTCCGTAGACCTGGCGCTGTATTTCCCGGATATTGAGTTCTCGACTCCCCAGACCTCTGACTGGAAATACCCGACGTTGACGCTGCCGTCCTATCATTACCAAATTCCTTCAACGCCGGCGATGCGATCAGCACCGGCTTACGCTTATGGCTCGCTGGGCGACTATGGCTTGCCCAGTCTGAGTTTCCCTACGCTGAGCAGTCCGCAACTGCAACTGCCCGGCATCACTGTTCCCTCGTTCAGCGTGCCGAACCTGGCGGATATCGGCGTTCAGATCGATCAGTTCAAGCCAAATTTCTTTGCGGATTTCAACGTGGGCTCGGATTGGTTCGGCGGCTTGTCTTCTACTTTCCAATCGCTCACGGGGCTACCCAATTCCAATGGTGGCGCAAGCAATACGATATTGGGAGGACGCCTCTCGTTACAGCCCAAGCTGAGCGGGGACGTCAATTTCAACCAGACTGACCTGACCGGAAAGGTGTCCGGCAGCAGCCAGGCCACTGTCAACGCCGTGCTGGCATCCGGTACGGCCAACGCCGAAGGCAATGCCAGTGCGAATACCGCCAGCGGCAGCAAGGCTTCGGGTGGACTGTTCGGCGCAGGCAATCTGTTCTCGGCGCAAGGTTCGGCCAATAGCGCCACGCTTGCGGGCAGCGCGACCGGAACGACGAGCCAGGCAGGCAATGTTGAATATGCGCTGCCGACACTGTCGTTCGGCGATATCAAACTACCTGACTTGCAAATCAACGGCTTCGATTTCAGTGGCTATACAAGCTTGTTCACGACGCTGTTCTCTGGTCGCGATGTGTATGGCGTGACGCTTCCCGATTTCAAGTTGCCGGCATTCGCGGTCGACCAGATCAATCTTTCCGATTACACGGGCGGCACCCATTCCCTGACCATCAAAGGCATGAGTTATGCCTTGCCCACTCTCCATTTGCCGAAGATCGCCGGAATCAATTACCAGGCGCGACTGCCCAGCCTGAATACCACCTATCGGTTCAATCAAGGCGAGGGTGACGTGGCGATCGTCGGTGGCGAAGACAATCGCGTGTTGACTGGTGATGGCGACGATCTTGCGCTGGTATTGGGCAAGACCAACGCCCTGTTCATGGGGGATGGCAATGACGCCGGTCTGATGGCCGGTGAAAAAAATGCCTGGCGCGGAGGCAAGGGCAACGACCTCGTCCTGGCAGCAGGAAAAGAAAACGGCGTCAAGGGCAATGAAGGCAACGACATCTTGTTCGTCCTGGGACAAACCAACAAGGTTGAAGGAGGTTCCGGCGACGATGCCGTCCTCGCTCTCGGCAAGAGTAACGACGTCGATGGCGGTGAAGGCAACGACCTCATGCTGATCGTCGGCCAGAAAAATAACGTCAACGGCAAGGCTGAAGACGCTACCGGCGACGGCGATGATACCCTCCTGGTCCTGGGTCAGGAAAACCAGGTCAGAGGTGGCCGAGGGAATGATTGGCTCATCGCTTGCGGCTTATCCAATGAGATGGATGGAGGCCAAGGCAATGATGTCCTTCTCGCCGCTGGTTGGAAAAATACCTTGTATGGCGACTTTGCCGGCAGCGACAGCGGCAACGACGTGATGATTTCGCTAGGTGGGGCCAACAAGGTGCAAGGCAACGGTGGCAACGATCTGATTGTCGCAGCCGGCCTGGGCAATCAGCTGGAAGCCAATGCAGGAAATGACATTGTCCTGGCCGCAGGTCTTGGCCAATCCATTGACACCGGTGAGGGGGATGACATCGCCGTCGCCTTGGGTGCGGGTAATCAGATATCGGCGGGTTCGGGCAAGGATACGCTCTATGTTGCCGGTGCCCTTGGCAATGTCTTTGCCGGCAGCGACGACGATGTGCTGTTTGCGCTGGGGGCCGGCAACGTTCTCTGGGGGCAGGAAGGTAACGACATCTTCCTGGCACAGGGGATCGCCAGCCGCTGTCTGAGCGGGGCTGGCAAACTGCCCTCGGCAGTCGGCGCCATCCACGCGGCGCTGGATCTGCTCAATACCATTTCAGATGGAATCAGCACGGAAAAAGTCCCCGTCAGCCTGAGTGACTATGCCCGTCATGACAACACGAATACGTACGCTTACGGGGGTAGCGGTCAAGACGTTTTCTTCTCTGGATTCCAGAACCTGATCGCCGATGGTGGTGAGGGCATCGATAATTATCACTATTTCCTTGGCGACGGCCGCATGACCATCAGGAATGTGGGGGCGCAGTCGGACAAGCTGGTCATTCATGCAGAATCACTGGCCGGGTTTGGAAGCGAAGCCTTGATCACTTTGGGCAGTCTGTATTTTGACCTCAGCAGCAATATGCTCAGCGTAATCCATGCAGGAAAGAAGTACGGGGAAATCGTACTGGAGGGCGTTGGTGCCGGTGTTGGTCAGGTTGAATTGCGCAATGCCAATGGGGTTGCCGCAATTGGCCTGCGCAGTCTCCCCGCGTACGGTGGTGCCGAGCCATCAATCTGGACACCAGTCGTTTCCCACGACAGCTCGCCGGCCATCGTTGCCAATGATCTTGCTACGTTCTACGACACGCTCTCCCGGAATCTGAGCATCAACGCTTCGATGCTGCTGCAGGCATGAATGCCGCCGGAGACAATACGGCACTGGGGGTGCTGGGCTGGATGGCGGCCATTGGCAACACTCATCAACGTCTCACCGCGGCTGATTTCATGGGCAAGCTGGAGACAGCTCTGCACGTGGGGCAATTGCATATCTTGTCCCGTCAGGGCAAGCCGGTGGCCTGGCTGATCTGGCGCAAGCCGGACGCGGAAGTCTGGACGCAGCTTCGGCACCACCTCGCGCATTTTTCCTGTCGATACTGCAGCGCTTGCAGACTATATCTGGCTCGACTTCTGGATTCGGCCATTTGGATGTGATGCCGCCCTGAGTCAATTGGTGGCGCAGACTTTTCATGAGCGGGGGATCGCGCAGCCGAGGTTCTGTTGGCACGATCCAGGCGCGGAGGGAGGCAGTGGCCGCTGGCATGTCGGCATCCGGGATTTGCAGGGCATATGAAATTGCGCCTGGAAAACGTTGATAGCGACCACGCGGCCAGCTCTGTGGTGAGATTGTTTCAGACAGCCGGGATGGCGCACTTGTCCTCGTCTGCAGGGGGAACCCATGACTTCCTTTGACTCTTCCGATCATTTCACGGCGCCATTGCCGCAAGCATTTGCGCATTGGATGGCTGACTTCGGCGATATTCTGGCATTGGCCCAGCGTTCCAAGGTGCAGTCGCACTATCCTCTGGCCGTCCTGCGTGCCCGTGTCTTCCCTTCTTTATGGACGGGTCAGTATCTGATTCTTCGCAAGCAAGGCAGAGCTGTCGCTTTTCTCAATTGGGCTTGGTTGAGCGAGGATTTGTCCGAGCGCTACCGCCATTCGCAATGCTATGTCCCGCCCGAGCAGTGGAGCAGTGGTCATTGCCTATGGTTCATGGAACTGATGGGAGCAAACCATTTGCCGGAATTATTGCTGGCGCTGAGAAAAACCATCCCGCGCAATACCCTGGTGCATTGGCACGAAATAAAGGAAATTGGTGCCAATTCCGGACGATTTCGTACCGCCGCGTTCGGCCCTGTGGCCAAGAAGAAGTAGGATGAAGAGATCTGACAGAATCAATGCGGAAAGCACCTGTTCAGGTGCTCTCTTGAAAAGTGGAGGGACCGCTTTTCATCGATGGGATTTACCCTTCACGCGATATTTCTCGATATCGCCGCCCGCATCCATGATCTCCTTGACCCAGCCCGGCTTGCGGCCACGGGCAGCGCCTGACCAGGTGAGATCGCCATTTCGGTACATCACCACGGCGGTTTTGGCGGCAGCTTTCTTGACGGTCTTCTTTCTGGCAGGCGCCAATCCAAGCTGTTCCGCTGTCAGGCCGTATTCAGCGATTTGCTGCTTGATGCCGGCGATAACGCTTTCCAGTTCTTTTGCCTTCTGCTTTTCAGCCTGGTCTTGCAGCTTCTTGATTTGCGCTTGGAGATCTGCGTAACTTGTCATTTTTTTCCTTTAATGAAGGAGTGGATCGGGTTGAAATTCACTACGCATCATTGATAGCTCTTTTTTGAGCCAAGTTGCGTAACTTTTAAAATAAGTATTTGGCTTTCAATCTGTCAATGAGGGATGGCGGCATCGTAATGACGTGGTCCTCCTGCTCTTCATCGTCCTGATAGATGATGCGGTCATGTCCGATTACCAGCGGCTCATGTCCGGGTTTGCCATCCCATACGATGACATAACGCCTTTTTACCAGTAGCTCTCCCTGTTCATTTGTAATCGTCAGTTCAGCCAGGTCCGGTGCGTCATCAGAAAGAATTCCTCCGTGACTTGTCCCGCTTCCACAAATCTTTATTGAATACTTTTGATTTTGAAATTCTTTGATTCCGCCATTTAATTCATCGGTGTAATCATATTTTCTGCAATCGAATTTTCTGCTGTTTGCAGCGAGATAGTTAGTGATCAAAAGGGTGGAAACCAGCGAAAACACCAGCCAGAAAATAATGGTCGGGATCATTTTTCGAAATTCTTTTCTTAGATCATTTCCTTTTTTCTTGAAGCTATTGGCTTTATTTCCAAAGAAAATCAGAACCACGAATAGGATCCCAAGGGCGGTATATTCTTTGAAGTAAAAAAGAAGGAAGAATATTTTTCCTGCTAGCTGGAATTCCCCAATCTGAGCAAGTGCCAATAATCCTGAAATCGCGATAACAATCAAACTCAGGATGATGGCAAGGTTCTTTATTGACCAGATAAAGTATTTTCGTATGGACGGCATATCGTTCCAATACAGAGCGCGACAGGTCTATTGAGCACGTACCGCTCGGGCTGGCTGCGGGCTCTCTTCTTTATTGATATTCGTCCTGCGGTGCGAGTTGCATCGGGAAGATCTTGCAGGTCAAATTCCGGAATTTTGTAGTGATGTTCAGCGGCCAGACTCTGCGGCCCAGGTTCTCGTAATTGAGTTTGGGGAGAGTCCTGCTGTTTGTGTTGTTCAGCTTGTTCTGCAGGCTTCAGCTGTCTTGCCTTTGCCATCGTCACCCCTGAGCATGGTCAAAAAGCTCAGAGGGTACGTGCGTGGACTTGCATAAGAAATCGTCCATAGGTGCGGCATTGGACTCGACGGAGAGAAATGCCCGATTTATTTCAGTCATTCCAAAACGAATTTGACTCCATATTCGGTCGAGTCAGATTTGCTCTCAGCCGATGACGTCATACCGGACCAACGCCTCCCCCTTCTTGATCCGCACCGATTCAATCCGAATCTGTCCGATCTCCCCCAGCGCCGCCACGTGCGTGCCGCCACAAGGATAGGCGGGCAATTCGCCAAAGCCGATCTGCCGCAAGCCATTTTCCATGGCCATCACACAGGGCAGATCCTGCGCCAGCAATTCATTGCAGCGGCGCTCCAGTTCTGCTGGCACCAGTTCCTGTGCCGTGCCATCAGCTGCAGCACCCACGCCTACCACGCGCGCTTCTCCCGGCCAGTGATGGGCTTTGGTCGGCGTCCATCCCAGTTCTGCCATCACTTGCCCGATCACGTGGCCTGCCGAATGCAGGCGCGTATGCAACTGGCGCGGCTCGGCGTCGACGGCCGCCACGGCCGGGCCGGGCGCAACGGGGCCTGCGGTGTAATGGACGATGCCTTCACTTTCGCTGACCACGCGCAGCACTTCCACGTCGCCGATGCGGCCGGTATCGCTGGGTTGTCCGCCACCCTGCGGATGAAAGGGCGTGGCCGACAGGCGCACGGCGTAGCGGCCATCGTCCTGCGGGGTGCAGTCCTGCACGTGGATGTCGGCGCGCAAGGCGCGGTCGGTCAGGTAGAGGCGTTCAGTCATGGCGAGGCTTTCAATGTGGCTTGCGGCGAGTGTCGTGCATTGTAGCGGCCGCAGGAAGTTGCGATAATCCGGCACCGACGCAAAGGATCTTTGCACCATGAGCACAAATCAAAGCATCGCCCTCCTGAACGAAATGGCCGTCTTCGCCAAGGTGGTGGAGACCGGCAGTTTCTCCGAAGCCGCACGCCAGCTGGGTGCCACCCCCTCGGCCACCAGCCGCGCCATCGCCCGCCTGGAAAAGGCGCTGGGCACCCAATTGCTGCAGCGGACCACCCGCAAGCTGCGCCTGAGCGCAAGTGGCGAGGAAATCCACGCCCGCTGCCGCGATATGCTCAATGCCGCGCAAGCCGTGCTGGCCGTCTCCGCTGCCTTCGATGCCGAACCGCAAGGGCAGGTGAGGGTGAGCGTGCCCAAGGCGGTCGGCCATGCGCTGGTGCATCCGCATATGCCGGATTTTTTGGTGGCCCATCCCAAGGTGGACGTGCTGTTGCGGCTGGAGGACCGCTACATGGACCTCATCGACGACCAGGTCGACCTGGCCATCCGCATCACCGACCAGCCGCCCCCGGGCCTGATGGGCCGGCGCCTGATGCGCATCGACCATCTGCTGTGCGCCACGCCGCACTACCTGCAGGAGCACGGGGCGCCTGCGCACCCGCAGGCCCTGAAGGAGCACAGCTGCATCTACCTTGGTGAATCACCGGCGGATGCACGCTGGCGCTTTCGCCGGCAGGGCAAGACCGTCAATGTCGAAGTGCGGGGAAGGTATGCGGCCAACCATACCGGGGTGCGGCTCGATGCCACGCTGCGGCATCTGGGCATTGCCAGCCTGCCGTATTTCATCGCCAGGCCGGCATTGGAGGAGGGGAGGCTGGTACAGGTGCTGCCCCAGTGGAGTTTCAAAACGCGCTATTGCGGCGAGCTGTGGGCGCTGTATCCGGCTACGCGCCATCTGCCGCCGCGTCTGAGTGCCTTCGTGCAGTTTCTGGCGCAGCGGCTGGCGCAGGAGCCGGCCCTGGCACCGGGCGCCAAGCCGGTACGCTGAAGGGATCAGGCCGCAGGGCGGTGCCAGATGTGGAAGCTGCCTTCCATGGCGGACATGGCGGCGATCACGGTCTCGTAGTTCTTGTCATCGTCGTAGCCAGGCAGGCGCGTCTTCATGGCTTCCATCAAGGCTTCCAGGCCATCGGCGTCATTCGGGACCAGCACGCCCTTGATGCCCTCGGCGCTCTTGCCGGCCAGGATCCATTGCGGTTGCGGCAGGGCATCCTCGCTGATGCGGATGGTGACGTCATCGACTGCACTCCAGGCGATGCCCTCGCGCTTGGCCCCGCGCACCATGGTGCGGATTTCTTCATCATCGAATTCCACGCTGATCTTGCGTGCCTGCTGGGCCGCCACCCGCGTGGGTGAAAGCTCGGCAGCGCCCGGTGCCTGCACTTTCCAGTCAGTCTTGCGGACCTTGGGCGGGACCAGGCGATTCTTGATCTGCTGGCCGAAGGCGAAGGTAGCGCCGAAGGAAAGCCCGGCGATCAGCCCGTAGAACAGGCTGGCCTCGTTGGACATGTAGTGGATGCCGGCCCACAAGCCCACGGCCAGGGCGGCGACCAGGCCCAGCAGGGAAAACAGGACGGGGACTTCGCGCGGCGGGCGGGATTCGGGCTGGACGGACATGGGCAAACGGGTCTCATGAGGGATGCGATGGGCCGCATGGTAACCCGCATGGGCGGTGGCGGCTACCGCTGCGGCCGGATTTTATTGCGGGCAGGGCGCACGGGAGGCCCGTGGCGGGCGCGCGACTTGGTACAATCGCGGTTTCGAGCATCAACCTATCGTAATTTCTTCCCATGATCGACATTCAACTCCTCCGTAAAGACATCGAGAACGTCGCAGCCCGCCTGGCGGCCCGCAAGTTCGTCCTGGACGTGGCCGGCTTCAATGCGCTGGAAGCCGAGCGCAAGCAGATCCAGACCCGTACCGAAGAACTGCAGGGCAAGCGCAATTCGCTGTCCAAGCAGATCGGCATGCTCAAGGGCAAAGGTGAAGACGCTTCCGCAGTGATGGCCGAAGTCAACGGCATCGGCGACGAGTTGAAGGCGTCCGCCACCCGTCTGGAAGAAGTGCAGCAGCAGATGACCTTGTTCCTGCAGGCCGTGCCCAACCTGCCGCACGAATCCGTGCCGGCCGGCAATGACGAAAGCGGCAACGTCGAGCTGCGCAAGGTCGGCACGCCCCGCAGCTTCGACTTCGAGATCAAGGATCACGTCGACGTCGGCGCGCCCCTGGGCCTGGACTTCGATACCGCCACCAAGCTGACCGGTTCGCGCTTCGCCGTACTCAAGGGCGGCATCGCCCGCCTGCATCGCGCGCTGGCGCAGTTCATGCTCAACACCCACACCATGGAGCATGGCTACACCGAGTGCTACACCCCCTACATCGTCAACGCCGACAGCCTGCGCGGCACCGGCCAGCTGCCCAAGTTTGAGGCGGACCTGTTCGCGGCCAAGAAGGGCGGCCAGGAAGGCGAAGCCGAAAACGCCGCACTGTACCTGATCCCCACGGCCGAAGTGCCGCTGACCAACTTCGTGCGCGATGAAATCGTCGCAGGCGACGCGCTGCCGATGAAGTTTACGGCGCACTCGCCTTGCTTCCGCTCGGAAGCCGGTTCCTACGGCCGCGATACGCGCGGCATGATCCGCCAGCACCAGTTCGACAAGGTGGAAATGGTGCAGATCGTCCATCCCGAGAAGTCCTACGAAGCCCTGGACGAGATGCTGGGCCACGCCGAGACCATCCTCAAAAAACTCGGCCTGCCGTATCGCGTCATCACCCTGTGCACCGGCGACATGGGCTTTGGTGCGGCCAAGACCTATGACATCGAAGTCTGGCTGCCGGCGCAGAACACCTATCGCGAGATCTCCTCGGTCTCCAACTGTGAAGCCTTCCAGGCGCGTCGCATGCAGGCCCGCTTCCGCAATGCCCAGGGCAAGCCGGAACTGCTGCATACCCTGAACGGTTCCGGCCTGGCTGTGGGGCGCACTCTGGTAGCCGTGCTGGAAAACTACCAGCAGGCCGACGGCAGCGTGGAAATCCCCGAGGTGCTGCAGCCCTACATGGGCGGCGTGACCAAGCTGGTGCCGGGCGCCTGATTCAGTTTTCTTGAGCGCCAAATGAAGACGGCTGCCTCGCAAGGGGCAGCCGTTTTTTTATCGTCGCACCGGGCGAGAAAACGTTTTCGTAAGCAGGCTGGCTAAGCGTCCTTGAGCGCCCAGGAGAAGGTGGTCGGGATGCGGCGCTCGATGAAGAGGCTGTTGCCCTGGAT
>Ga0105237_10005362_pt1 | contig 14504 bp, 14 predicted proteins | sample KBSC24metaG_FD_81520 | JGI IMG/M metagenome (GOLD analysis project Ga0105237, IMG submission 81520) | Corn rhizosphere microbial communities from Kellogg Biological Station, Michigan, USA - KBS C2-4 metaG | ecosystem: Host-associated > Plants > Roots > Rhizosphere > Soil | place: Michigan, USA... | reverse complement strand
TCACAGGAATGACCTGTACACTATTCGCTGCTGCATTTGACATAAGATCATTGAAATGCGCCAGGTCCGTACTTTGAATGGTACCGTTCTCAGCCAGGTTCTGCACGTCCACCCGGTAATAAGGTGCCTGCAGCTCTTTCAGCACGCTCATCTGCAAGCCGGTGCTGTTACTATTAATATAAGAAGGCTGGACCAGCGGATGACCATTTACCCCCCATTTAAAATTGGGGTCCACCCGGATAGGAAGATCAAAAGGAGAAGGAAGAAGATAAGAGGATTGGGCGGTTGCTCCTCGGGGGTCCGTGGATGGCGCATTGCCTGTCTGCGGCACATCCATTTTTTTACAGGAAAATAAAACGCAAAGAACTACGATCGCAATCGCGGAGGTCTTAGGATGCAAGGTCATATATAAGGTTTTTTACTTTTTTTCTCCCACCACCACCAGCGACAGCCCCATACGATGGAAGCTCAGCTTGTCTGCCAGTCGAAAGAAAGGTACCAGCCGGTTGTAGATCTTTGCCCTCCCTTCCCCAATTACATTCCTCCGCAGCACGGTCCCCGTCAGCCACCACCCTCCGATACCTGCCAGGTTGAAATATTTCATCTCCCTCACGGTAAAATGCCCGGAAAGCAACGCCCGCAAAGTGGCGGAAGAATATCTTCTGTAATGCTCCAGCCCCTCGTCCAGCCGGTTGTAAAGAGAAGGCCACGCCGGCACCAGTATCACCACCCTCCCCCCCGGCTTCAGGAGCCGGTAACAGTTCAGAATGGCCAGCTGGTCATTCTCTATATGCTCGATGACATTAAGCGCAAATACCGTGTCGAAAGTCCCGGCAATGTCCGCATGGACAGTGTCAAAATGCTCGTCCGTAAGGTCGATGGAAAGAACGCCTTTTACCAGATCCGTTCCGGAAAACCTGTTCCGGAGCCTGCCGGTATATTCATTCGTATGATCACTGACGTAGAGGGGTAACTGATGACGCACCAGGATCGCCGATATGTTGCCGATACCACTGCCGATCTCCAAAGTCTTACCGGCTATATAAGGCCGGATAGCGTCAAACATCCATTCATTAAACCTATCAGCCCCGCTGAGGGAGAGCAGCGTGGACAAACCCAGATCTTGATCCTGCATAAGACGATTACGGTGTTTCGCCGTAAAGATAAAAAACTACCCCGTCGTCAGGCTATCTTTTTAATGGCATTCTTGCCGGAACTGTGGATGATACGGTTTTCCGCCGGCACCGGCCTGCCCTTGTCAAAAATAGACCGCAACATCAACAAGGCCGTCTCAGCCATGATCTTTAGGTCCAGCCGGAAACTCAAATTACGTACATAGTACGCGTCCCATAGATATCTGCGGAATATACTTTGAAAATTCGTGGCCTGTCCCCTGTATCCTCTTACCTGGGAGATACCCGTAATACCCGGCTTCACCAGATTGCGGAATTTGTAGTTGCCCACGACGGTGGAGAATTCATATGAATCTTTCAACATGTGGGGCCGCGGACCGACGATACTCATATGCCCAAGAAGAACATTGACGAACTGCGGCAGCTCGTCCAAACAGGTGTCGCGAAGAAATTTCCCTACCCGGGTGATACGATGATCATGCACGGTGGCTTGCCGGGTGTCGGCCATATCATTTACCACCATAGTACGGAACTTATAACACCAGAATATCCTTCCAAGAAACCCAACCCGCTTCTGCCGGAAAAATACGGGCCCCCGCGAATCTAATGTAATAAGCAATGCCACTATCGGGAACGCCCACCAATAGATCAGGAGCATCACCAATAATGACACTGTAATATCCATTCCCCTCTTAACGCCATAGTATACCTTCCTGTCATTGAAATAAGACCTTAGCTCTTTTTCATCCCCCAAAGTTTCCTTGGGGTACTCAAATCCTGCCTCTTTACTGCGCATAATAATCAATTGGGTTTATCAACCTGTTACTGTCTCTTCTCGCCCGTTGGATTAATTCCTGGGATATCCCGCTGTATGGACAAGAATAATGCCATCAGTCCAAAGGATATTCTGGTACCTATGACACCCATATAGCAGAAACCGTTGCATGTTATTCTATATAAAGAGGTTAAATTAACAAGGGGTTTTCACTTATTTTTAACGCGCCGAAAGGCTGGTTTGCTTCTGACCAGCATCAGTCCAGTCCATACCAGCAGCTGACAACTCCACTTTTCCTGGCAGGAGCTTTCTTATGACAATGCCCAACGTTTGCATAGCAGTCTGGTGCACAATACGAAGATCAAAGAGGAAATGAGCGTTCTGTATATAATAAGCATCCCATTGAAATCTCAAAAATATCCGGTCAAAATCATGAGCCGGCCCACGATATCCTTTCACCTGCGCCAGACCAGTGATACCCGGCTTCATCAGGTTCCTTCTCTTATAGGTCTCCACTACACGCGAAAACTTCTGACAATCCTTGTACATATGCGGCCTGGGCCCAACAATACTCATGTGTCCGATTAACACATTAATAAACTGCGGTAGTTCATCCAGGTTGGAATCACGCAGCAGGCGCCCCATACGGGTTACACGAGGATCATTCTCCGTCGCCTGCAAGGTGTTGGCCTCACTGTTCACACGCATAGTACGGAATTTCAGACAAAGAAATGAACGCCCCATATACCCTACACGACGTTGAATAAAAAGACCAGGCCCCCCGGAGTCCAGCCTGATCAGTATACAGAGTAAAGGAAAAAGCCAGCTGAGCACCAATAGCACGACAAGAAGGGAAAGTACAATATCAAAGACACGCTTGGCCAGCAGATAGCGCCTTCGGTCTCGCAGGAATTTTCTTAAGGAAGTGTTATTTTCTGGTTTTACACTCATTAAGATGCAGGTTTAATGTAAGATCAGGTTTATATAAAAGGTTTCTTTGAGCTAACCAGATGCAATGTAAATTAAATGCAATCAAGCCATTACAAAAAGGGTCTTTTTAACATTCAATTAAAACTCGCACTGGGGGAATAAAAAGGACGGATTTTCTCATGAAGGACTCGCAACCGTAGGCTTTTGTAAAACTCGTCTAATAACTGTTTTGACGACGGATTATTGTACCGTTAGTATGCGAAATTATGACTTGTTATTTGATTGTTATTTAAAGAATGAAAAATTCTTTACAGCATATATGATCTTTTGCACCCGCCATTTCAAAAAAGGCTTCGAATAGGAGAGACCCGTGCTCCCCGAAATGCCGCGATATCTCGGAAATACAGAGAACTCCTTCCAACGGGCTTTGTCCGAAACCAGCCTCTCGAAATAGGCATGCTCGAGATATCGCCCGCCATTGTCATCGACGGACTCATAAGCATCCAGCAGATGGCGCTCGAAGAACGCATGACTACAGTAATACAGTCGGGTATCGACCTTTGATTTATGCCGCGTACTAAAGGGATTCATCGAAACTTTTTGAAAACAGGCCCTCCCCGGAGCCACCCTCGACGCAATACTATCGATATTCAACACAAACACCCGGCCCGTCACCTTAAAAAAATTTTCTTCTTTCCCCAACAGACGGCTGGTCCTGAACGTATATTCCATGATCTCCCCTTCTCCATACCCTTTCCCTTTCTCCCTCACTTTATCCTTGTCCCCGGCAAAGGAAAGGAACTCTATTTCCTTACCGTACTTCTTCGCCTCGGCCCTCAGCTTTACATTATTCGCATAATCGAACCCGCTGTTATCACATACCACTATATTCCTTATGGCCTTGCTTCGGATATAAAAGAGAATGCTGTCCACATATTGCCCCTCCCTCACGCCGGGGTCCGTCAGGGCCGTAAGACCACTGTTCACATATACCGAAGACGTGATGATCATCGTAGACATAAAAAAATTATTTATGGCCCAGTAAGGAGGCAAGGCCATTCCTGATCCTGCGCAACAGCGGCATCTGCCTGTGCGTCTGGACAAAATCATGCCTTAGCTTCATATCCAGGGAATGGGGAACCATTATCATACACCAGACGCCATAATACCTTTCCATAAAGCCGCCCTGTATGCGATATCTTCTGTTGCTGTCAAAATGATCCAGCTTCCTGCTCTCGATAATGACGGCGGCAAACTCCATCATCTTATAGAATAACTCTTTTTTCATGAGAAAACAAGAGCACAGATTGATGTTCCTGCCCAGGTATTGCTCCGGCTCATGACTCGTTCCATAGTATCGGGAAAAATCCTCGAAGATGGACAAATAACAGTTTCTTCCCTCCCCGCTCAACACATCCGGCTGCTCCGGATCCATAAGGATATGTTGCTCCATATCACCCTTAAACGAGTTCGGCTGAAAATTTATCAGGTCATAGCTGCGAAGGGCCTCTCCGAGCGACGACGCGCTCACAGGCCCAAAATCGATGTCGTAATGAATAAAACCCACATGATCCATTCCCTCAAGCAGGAAAGGGTCCTTGTAAATATTATAGATCACCTCCGTCTCTGTGTACCACTTGCCTAAAGGAATAAAACCCGGCAGATCATAGAGGTTTAATACGTGTATACCCCTATACTTGTGCGGATTGGCAGGATTGACATTAACAAATATCAGGCTGGGCAACAGATGGGAAGGGAAATAATCCAGGTTGAGGCTGTCATGAAAAATAACAAATATCCTGCTCCCGCTCATATCATTTACATCCATTGATTACGTAAAATTTAAAGTTCTGATCACGCTGCAGGGATTCCCACCCGCAAGCGTATTCGCAGGAATATCCTTGGTTACGACACTCCCCGCTGCGATAACCGCATTCTCTCCTATTGTAACCCCTTTTAATATGATCACACCCCCGCCAATAAATACATTGTCCTTTATATGAATAGGCCCGGTCCTGATATCATTGTCATTTTCTCCCGTCCGAACCACCGGATGCAAGGAATGGAAATTCGTATCCCATATCTTACAGCTGCCGCCGATGACAACATTATTGCCGATATTGATCTCCTCCCAGCAGACGATCGTGGAGTTCGAGATCCCCACATTTTCACCGATGGTAAGCCTTGCCTCCTTTGTATACACAATGAGATTCAATACGATGTCTCCTCCTATGGGGTTTTCCCTCTTCCCCGCATTGGCGGTAAAATTATTCCCGATGGTCAGTCGCCCGCCATTGTTGACAATATGTATCCGCCCATTGATGCACCACCTGCCAAAAACAGCCCCGCTCCTCTTCAATGTATAGTGATTGATGACCCTGTTAAGGGAAGATCTGACCTTTCTGATTATACGTGATATCATTTATTCCATATTCCTTTTGCTGTGTTGCTGATAAGTTTTCTGTACTGGGTTATCTCAAATATGGCAGAAATGACACACAGCAGGGTGGTAGACAGCAAAACCCCCGCAACCCCAAGCTTTTTACAAAGAAATATACCCAACGGAATATTGATCAGGCCGGAAATAATGACCAGGTACAGCTGCAGCATTATTTTGCCTACCGCATTCATATAATAACAATAGATGGTTCTGAAGGTCAGCAGTACCGTATAGACCGCCACGATCGCCGATAGCTCCAGCGGTATGACCACTTCATCGCCAAGCCACACACGGTATACGATAGGCGAGATGGACAACATGACAAGGCTTACCCCCAAAATAATAAGACATATCTTCTCCAGCTTCCCCACAGTGCTCTTTATCCACGCAAAATCTCCCTTTGCATGCGCCTCCGTAAAGGCTGGCCAGAAAGGCATCATAAGTATGTTGGATACCATGGCTATCGCATTGAAATACCGAAAGGCGATATTGTAAGGAGTTACCGCCTGCGGACCCAACACCTGTGTGATGATCAGGTTATCGCAATTGTAGTAGAATATAAGCCCTATCTGGATGATAAAGAATTTGATACCCAGGCTCATGATATCCTTCGCATAGGCGGGATTCACCAGCTTGAATGTCGGAGACAGCTCCTTATATCGTCCGGAAAACAACACCAGTGTGAACAACAACAACGCCACCACCGGCCCAAGACCAATAGAAAGCGACAAAACAAGCAGAGACCCTTTTACTGTTTTCGTAAGGATCAGCAACGCCGTCAGCCCGAATAAATTCCCCGCCAGCGCGATCAGGGCCGTAATGACGGAATTATGTTTTGCCAGACAGATGATATTCAGCAGCTGCAACACGAATTGTACGGCAAAAATGCCAAACACGATCAGCACCACCGCCCCGATCTCCCGGCTCGCCGAAACATCTGTCTTCAGAATGCTGCTCCAGTCCAAAAAGGTATTGAGTAAAAGGAACAAACCGAACAGCGCCATACTTATCAGCGCTACAAAAAAATAAGAAGTGCTTACATAGGTGCGGGCCAGCTTGACGTCACCCTGGGCCAGCGCCTGCGTCAATCTGTTCTTCAGACCATTCCCAAAGCCAATGTCGAAAAGACTAAACCAGATAAACAAAGCGCTCAAGGTCAGCCATACGCCATATTGCGAGGAGTTTACATATTTAATGGCCAGCGGTACGTTCAGCAAGGAGACAAGGATAGACGCCGCCTTTATAAAAAAAGAGAAAACGACGTTTTTTTTTGCCTTTATCGTGCGCTCATGCCCCTCGGAAAAAAAGCCCTTTACCAATGAAATGACCTTGCCCATATCGCAAATTTCATCGCAAAGGTATGGTTTTTATTACCGTGGCTATAAATTCCACCGTTCTGGACAAAAGCGATAACTTTGCGAGCGAAAATCATGCAGTATACCCCAAAAATATCGATCATCACGGCTGTCTACAACGGCAGAAGATACATGGAAGAATGTATCCAAAGCGTGCTGTCACAGGTATATCCCAACGTGGAGCACATCATCATCGATGGTGGTTCCAGCGACGGTACCCAGGAGATACTTCGCCGGTATGACGATCGTCTGCATTTTTGGACCAGCGAAAAAGACAAGGGCATCTACGACGCATGGAATAAAGGTCTTGCAAAAGCCACGGGCGAATGGATCGCCTTCGTAGGGGCTGATGATATCATTTGGGATAGTTGCGTAATACAGGACGCCCTGGACGCTCTTCAGAAAGCCGCACAGCAGCATATCCGTTATGTATATGGCAAAGTCAACGTCCTGTCTGCAGGCACGGACATCATTAGCGCCTGGGGAACCCCCTGGGAACAGGCAAAACATGGAATACTCCAAAGCATGACCGTCGCTCACTGCTGTGCCTTTCATCACCGTTCGCTTTTTGAAGACCATGGGAATTTTAATCAGCGTTTCAGGATCGTAGGCGACTACGAGTTTCTCCTGAGAGAATTTACCAAAGGGAAGGACGCTCTCTTCGTGGACAGGGTCTTTGCAGGCATGCATGCCGGTGGCATCAGCGCCAACCTTCGGTCGAAGCTGATCCTTGCCAGGGAAAATATCCTTGCCAGACAGCTCAACGGCCTGCCCCCTTCCTTCCATCACCGCCTGCAGGTTGGGAAGGCGCATCTTGCCAATCTTCTGTCCGGCGTCATAGGCATAGAGAATTTGAAAAAGCTCACCGACACCTACAGGGGCCTCACAGGTAGAGAAAAAATGTGGTCAAAGACTGAATAACCAAACAACCGTGATGCAGGTAAACACCATCGTTATTCTTAATGATTACAATTATATCAACGGCGGCATCGCCCAGGTAGCCATTACTTCCGCCAACGCCCTGGCTGCACGCGGATTGAGAGTGATCTATTTTTCAGCAGCGGAAGACCCCTCCCGGCCTCCCGCCCTTTCCGCAGCAGTAGAGAACCACTCCACCGGTCACGCCGACCTGCTGACCCACACCAGCACACTGGGCGCCATGAGACAAGGCCTCTGGAATAAACACGCCGTCGTCCAATTGAAAGCCGTTCTGGAAAAGCTGGACCCCTCCACAACGGTCATCCATCTGCACAGCTGGACAAAAGCCCTCTCCTCTTCCATCGGCAGGGCAATAATCCACTCAGGGTTCACCGCCATATACACCCTGCATGATTACTTTATCGCATGCCCCAACGGCGGATTTTATAATTATCAAAAAAGTAAGATCTGTCACCTGAAGCCCATGAGCCTCGCCTGTATCTGCACCAACTGCGACGTCCGGAACTATGGACACAAACTATGGCGGGTGGCAAGACAGGCTATCCAAAGCCGGATAGGAGAGCTCCCCTCCGGCATCCGCTACTACTTCTCCGTAACAAAATTCAGTGAAAATATTTTACGGCCCTTCCTGCCCCCGGACAGCGAGATATTCCTGCTGAACAGCCCTGTCACTTACTCCCTTCCCGGCCGGCCGAGAAATCACGCCAACAGTAACAAAATGCTTTTTGCCGGCAGAGTCTCCGCTGAAAAAGGAGCAGCCATCGCCTGTGAGGCGGCACGCATAGCGGGAGTTCCGTTGATCATCGTTGGCGAAGGACCGGAAAAACCCTCTCTCCAGGAACGATACCCGGAAGTCCTGTTCAAAGGATGGCTTTCCGTACAGGACGTATTTACAGAAATGCTGGAAGCAAGAGCGCTTTTGTTTCCCTCCGTATGCTACGAGACCCAGGGACTTACCGTCCTGGAAGCCCTTTCCGTAGGACTGCCCGTCATCGTATCCGACGAATGTGCAGCCAGTGAGTTTGTAGACATGCAAAATGGATTTACTTTTAGATCAGGAGACGCCGGTGAGCTGGCAGCCAGGATAAAAGCGATCACGGAAGACTCCGCAAAAGCCGAACAGATGAGCAAATACGCCTACGACAAATACTGGCACGCACCCTACCTGCTGGACGGCTATATACAGGAAACATTGAACATTTACAATCAAATACTGGAAAAGGACAGGAGTCGGATATGGAGTCAGCAATAAAACATCGATGGTGGATACGCATTGGCTCCTGGAGAGACTTCCTCTGTCGCTGCTTTTTTTTCTGCATGCCCTTTACACAGGCCCTGACCTTTAATGTTGGGTTCCCGCTGAAATTTTCGGAGCTGGCGCTTATTCTGCTGGGAATGCTGTACATCCTCTTCAACAAAAGGATCCCCCTCACCCGGCCTCTCATCTGGGTGCTGGGATCGCTGTTCACCATAGTCACTGTATCTGTTTTGTACAACCTGTTCCGGTCATTCCCCTATCCTCTGCGGGAATTTGAAACAAGATTCGGTTATGCAGGTGACAGCATCTCCAGGTACGTCTATTTTGTATTGGCGCTGTTGGCCTTCTTCATTTCAACAGACGCTTTTTTCACCCACAAACAACGATACGTCAGGGCCTGGTTGGCAGGAGCCATGGTCGCCGCTTCCTATTCCCTTTATCTCACCATTTTCAGCGCCCTGAAAGGACCCGTTTACCTCCTGCCGGGAATGACCCATCCCCCACAAACCATCAACGGTGTCATCATCCGCTGCGGAACTTTTTTGGAAGGGAATATGATGGGATTATACCTTATCCTCTCCACCGCTATGAGCTTTTATGTCAGAAGGTTCAAGACGGGATTCTATCTGCTGCTGTCCTCCTTTACTACCTTCTCCACACTCACCATATTGTCCGTATTCGTCTTTTTGCTGTTCTACTTCCAGCGCACCCTCTTCCAGAAAAAGTATCTGTCATACATCATCCCCGGATTTGCCGCCCTCGGAATAGTAATTTTCTTTTTTACCCGTACCCCCCTGTACAAGGATTATGTGTACAATAAACTCTTCTCCGACCCTCAAAATGTAAGCACGGAGTCAGGCTATTCCAAGGCGGACAGGCTGTTCAGCATTCGCGACGCCTGGCACATGGGCGCTGCCAATCCCTTGCTGGGTGTCGGCCTGGCCAACTATGCACGCCATTACGATCAATATATGGACACCGACGGCTTCGATCCCGCCATAGTAGGATTGCTTATCAGAAAGGGCAGCCGGGTTATCCCGAACAACATCTACCTGGAAGTCTGGGCCGAGAGCGGCGCCATCGCCTTTTGCCTCTTTCTGCTGCTGCTTGGGCTCCTGCTGGTCTATTCCCTTTCAGACAGGTCCAAAGCGCTCTTCCCGGCAATACTTTGCCTGCTGATATGTTTTACAGCCTATCCTTCATTCATCATGATCTATCTTTGGTCGTTCATGGGCCTGACAGCGGCTGAGCATATCCGTACAAAGCAACCCCAACATCCAGCACAAACGATATCATGATCAAAAAATTCCCGGACCTTTCAACCTGGCTTACCTGGAGCACCTGCAGCATCGCCCTGCTGCCCATCGTACCAAACGCCATCAACAGCATTTCCATGATGGTCTGGGCCGCGCTGACCATCGTTTCCTTTTTTGTACACCGTCGTCCGACTGCGCCTGAAAGTCAGCCGGGACAGCTTCCCCGCACCGGCGTCCGCCCCGCACCAGCGACCTTCCTGCTTTTGGGAGGGAATTTCATTTTGCTGGCACTGAGCCTGATCTATAGCATCGACAGAAAGGAAGGGATAAATTACCTGGTGACAGAACTTCCCATGCTGTTATTCCCGCTGTGTTTTTTCATCTTCACACCCACGTTTAAGCACCGGTCGGATGTCCTGCATAAGACCCTTACCGTATTCTGGTTTAGCACCGTGCTCATGACATTGTGGGTATTCCTCCAATATTGGCGCCTCGACCTCTTCCGTCAGTTTGCACAGGCAGACAGCTTCAATACCATTCTCCGTCAGACAGCCGAAAACCTGACGGACAAACATGCAGACTACCTGTCCATATACCTGGTCTTTTCATTGTTCATCGCCGCCATCCGGACAATGAAAAAAACCTCCCCGCTTCAAAGGACCTTATATGCGCTGAGCATCCCCCTGCAGGGATTGCTGCTTTTCCTGCTGGCCGCCAGAAGCCCCATCATTGCGCTGGTGATAGGCAGCTTGATCATTTGTTTCCTGCAGATCAAACGACCCGCCACCCGGTGGATCGTGCTGCTCGGGCTGACAGCCTGCTTCTTCGCCATCATTCGCCTGACGCCTTCTATCTGGTCCAGGATCGAAGAAGTACGAAACACACCGCTGGCAACACCGGTAGGCATATACCATAACTCCACCAATATCCGTGTAGGCATTTACAAATGCGCCTGGCAGCTCATCCGGGAACATCCCCTCGCAGGCATCGGAGCCGGAAGCGACCGCCGGGCGCTCACAGAATGCTACGCCCAGTTCCCCACAGATGTTTATCAAAAGACATATTATAATACACACAATCAATACCTCAACTTCTGGCTGCTGGGCGGCATCCCTTCACTCCTGCTTTTCCTGGCCGCATTGATCGGACAATACCGGCAAAGCATTCGCCGGAAAGACTATATCTTTTTATTCTTTCTCCTGCTGATGACGATCGCCTTGTCCACGGAGAATGTCCTCTCCCGGCAGGCCGGCATCGTATTCTATTACTTTTTTTCCTGTTTCTTTCTTTTCAATAGAAAGATCGCCAGCGGCTTATATAAAAAACCCTTATAAGGTTCTTTCCACGATACAAGCCCATAGCTTCGCTCCTTTGGTTCCCTGTGAGCCGGCTCGTCGAAGAGTTCGTATACAAAAAACCCCATGATATTCTTCCCTCGCCGTCTTATCACTTTAATATATTTCTTCACATGATTTTTTTGATAGCGGGGCGAGTAGCCGGCCCCCTTGTTCCGGGCATTGATCTCCGTGAACCAGACAGGCCGTCCCGGAAAATAAGAATGCAGGGCATCCAGGGCAAGCTTCAAATGCGCTACATCCTCATACCAGTGGTATCCGATGATGTCGAACTTTACGCCCTCCCCCTCAAGCAGCTGGAAATAGGCGTAATGCATCCATCCGGCATTGTTTACAATGATGCTGGCCTTCGTATTCTCCAAACGGATGCCATCCGACATACCCCTCAAAGCGCTGCCCAGTATCCTGATCCGGGCCATATCATAGTGCGCAGTATCCGATCCATCACCCGCCGGCAGCTTCATGACATCCCCGTCATATTCATTACCCATCTCGTAATACTGAAAATAACCCTTGTAACGATGCGCAAAACCGGCGCCAATGGCAAACCCGCTCTTATACGCCGTCTCAGGGTCCATTCCATAAAGTACGCGGGCCTCGGGAAGAAAAATGATAGGAACGATGGTTATATCGCCGCGAACCGCCAGCTCATACAGATGATAAAGCCGGTCCGCCGAAAGGCTATCCGGGATCCCGTCACCGCTATAGGGTATATCCACCCTGTAATAACGCAGTCCGATGGTCTTCATCACTTCCATCTGTAACTCCATATTACCCCAGTAGGCCTCCTGGTTGATGGGATGGCCATTTACACCCCAGATGGGTTCATGATCCACGGGGCGGCCCGACGAATCCACGCCACTCCCAACACCGGTGAGATGAATAAAAAGAAAAAAGGATAAAAATACCGCCCTCCCCAAAAAAGCAGCCACAGGCTGTCTAAGCACGACAGGAAGATTTGAGCACCCCCTCGATATACGAAACAAATTCCGCCTGAAAGCGCTGGGTGGAGAAGCGAAGAGATGATGCACGCACTTCCTCAGGAGAAAAAGCAGAACCCCTTTCTTCGAATTGCTTCAGAGCTCTCCCCAAAGCTTCCGGAGACTGCTCGTTATAAAGGATACCATTGGCATACTGCTCTCCCACAATCTCCCGGGATGCGCCCCCCGAATAGGCTATTACAGGAGTGCCCGAAGCAAGCGCCTCCACAATGGCAATCCCGAAATCTTCTACGCCAGCATAAACAAAAGCCTTTGCCCGGCCGAGCAGCTGGTTGATCTCCTGCTTGCTTTTGAATCCCGCAAAAGTAATATTCTTCCCGGCCTGCGACTTCAACGACCTCAGCTGGCTGCCGTCGCCTATAATGATCAGCTTTTTTTCGCTCCTGTTAAAAGCATCCACGATAAGATCAAAACGCTTGTAAGGCTCCAGCCGCCCCACCGTGACATAATAATCTTCCTTCTGATCAGCGATGGTGAACGAATCTACCTCCACCGGCGGATAGATCACATGTGAATCCCGGTTGTACTTTTTCTTGATCCAGCCCTTTACATATTGGGAATTGGCAATGATATACTGAGGATTTTGCGCGCTCCGGATATCATATAGCCGTAAAGGCCATTTCACAAAAGAAAACACCTTGCGGTATCCTTTAAAATACAAATGAGATTCATCCCATATATATTTGAAGTTCCTTGCCTGGAAATACGAGATATGAATTTCATCCCCGATCCGATAGCTCTTCGATAAAGCCCATGAGGAGCTGATGACCGCATCCACCTTATTCCGCGCCGTCTGCCTGTTGAACATCCGCGTAGCCAGCGGGAAAAAAGGCATGAACAGACGAAAATGAGACTTGAAAGGCTTGAGGAATGAAGATTCTATGACACCCACTTCCTTATTGCCAAATGTGAGCTTTTGCGTCCTCGGGTCCATCCGGTTGACATAGGCATAATAGAAGTCGAACTCAAGCTTCTCTGATATTGCGGTAATAACCCTCTCCGCCCCTCCGTATTTATCGAGCCAGTCATGGATCAATGCTATCTTCATTTCTTAAGGTTTTGAGATATTTCCAGCATGCCTCCCACCAGACAGCCGGCAAAAAAGAATAGAACCGCATACAATATAATGGTCGGAACAAGACTCGCCGAGGCAGGCGTTACCGTAGGCTTTACGCCATCTATCAGCTGAAGAGACTCCCTTTTTCCAAGCAGCCATCCTTCGACATCCTGCCTGTCGCCGACAAACTTCGAGAACTCCTTAAGCAGATCTGCTGAATTGAAAGCATTGTTGTAAAAATTAGAAGCCCCTTTTGAAGCAGACAGCCCTCGGGTATATGCCTCCGTAAGACTATCTATCCTGCGCATCTCACCGTCCATAAGCTGCAGTCGCGTCGAATACACCTGTATCTGGTCCTGCTTCAGCTTGTTGATAAAAGGGTTGTCATTAAAATATTTCAACAAAGCGTTCTCCACCGTATCGGCGATCCCAGCATTCCGGACCGTCATTTCGATGATAAAGGTCCTGTCCGCCAACGACGATGTATCCTTCAGCAGATCCTTCCCATCCAGCTCCCTGGCCGAAATCGACCTTATTTGCTCTGCCATCGGATTCTCCAATACAAGAGCATGGGCAAGCGTTTGGCTCGAGCCCGACTCCACCAGGTCATTGAGACTGCGGATCATCTGGCCATATGTTTGGCTCGTCAGCTCCGTATGCCTCACCATCATGGCTACCTTATAATAGGAGGGAGAAGTCTTGTATTTCACGACACCCATCAGGATGCCTATGGCTAAAAAACAGATTATCAATATTTTGTTCCGGGAGAGGAAGAGAATCAAATCCCTAAGCGCTTGTAAAAGGCCTTTGAAAAAGACACCCAGCAATTCAGCAAAACTAATAGAGGATACTGGATCCGGATAAGATCTTCTTGTTTCAGACATCTCGTTGATTTTATACCTGCCAACTAAAGCTAATTCCGCCGCGAAGGTAGAGTTAATTACCTATCCGCCTTGCCCCACTATGCTCGATCCTGCCAATAACGGAACTTTATGCTGAATATTT
>Ga0105237_10005361_pt1 | contig 14506 bp, 11 predicted proteins | sample KBSC24metaG_FD_81520 | JGI IMG/M metagenome (GOLD analysis project Ga0105237, IMG submission 81520) | Corn rhizosphere microbial communities from Kellogg Biological Station, Michigan, USA - KBS C2-4 metaG | ecosystem: Host-associated > Plants > Roots > Rhizosphere > Soil | place: Michigan, USA... | reverse complement strand
TTCGCGCAATCGCGGGCCCGGTGGGACGTGCTGGGGCAACAGGTCTTCTTCTCTCAGGTGGAGCTGACGGCGGGCCCTGGCCGCGGCTTCAACCCCGACGCCTGGGACGGCTACACCGCCAACCGCGACCGGATCGCCGACGGCATCGTCGACTCGCCGGTGCGCAACGCGGTGGTCCTGACGGGTGACGTCCATTCGCATTGGGCGGCTGACGTGCGGCAACGGCCCGACGATCCGGCGGCGCGGCTGGTCGCGACGGAGCTGGTGACCACGTCGATCACGTCCGGCGGGGACGGCTCCGACACCCGCGACGAGATCGACGCGATCCGGCCCGAGAACCCCGACATCCGGTACTTCAGCAACCGCCGCGGCTACGTGCGCACCCGCATCACGCCCGACGAGGTGCGCGCCGACTTCCGGGTGCTGCCGTACGTGTCGAGCCCGGGCGCGCCCGCGCTCACCGGCGGATCGTTCGTGGTGGCCGATCGCGAACCGACGCTGCATCCGGTGTGACCCCGGCCCCTGGCGTCGCGAGCGGCGGTAGTGTCAGTCCCGAGTGCAGTCGGATCGGGAGCGTGTCAATGGACCTGGTGGTTGGTCTGTCGTTGACGTCTACCTCGGTGCGCTGGGTGCTCGTCGAGGGAGCCACCGGCGAGGGCGCGCCCATCGACCGCGGGCAGTTCCTCGTCGGCGGACTGGATGCCGACTTCCTGCTCGACGTGCTGCTGAACCGGGGCGTCGTCGCCGACAATCGCGTACACGCAGTGGGCGTGACCTGGAGCAATGAGGCAACGGTGTCGGCGAGCGCCGTGCTGGACGCCCTGGCCGACCGCGGCGTGCACAACGTCGTCGTCATCGCGGACACCGACGCCGCGGGAGCACTGGCGTTCGGGATCGCCGAGATCACCGAGTACGACGACGTCGCCGTCTGCGTCGTCGAGCCGGACGCCACACTCGTCGCGCGCGTGCACGCAGGCGACGTCGAGGTCGACCGCATCGACCGGCCGCTGGACGGCGACGACGAACGCGAACCGGCCGGCGCCGTGATGGCGCTGCTGGATGCCACCGACCGGCCGCCGAACGCGGTCTTCGTCGTCGGTTCGGATGACGTCGACGCGGTCGTGTCCTCGTTCGAGGAGAGCTCCGACGCGCAGGTCTTCTCCGCGGCCGAAGCCGATCTGGCGCTGGCGCGTGGTGCGGCGCTGGCGGCCGCTCGCGAGGTCAACGAGGCCGAGGCGCCGGTGTCGTGGGTGGCGCCGGGCGTCACGTCCCGAGTCGGCGCGCTGTCGGCCGTCCTGTGCGCCGCGGTGCTGACGTTCATCGTCTCGCTGTCGGTGGCGGTCGGGATGCGGACGGCACCTGATTCAACGATTGCGGAACCGGAGAACGTCAACGCCGCGGCACCCGCAGCACCGTCGACTCCGCGGCCTGCTCCATCCCTGCAACGGGCCGCCGCAGCGGTGGCGCAGACCATCGTGGTGGCCAAACCTGCTGCACCCCAACCAGAGTCCGCGCCGGTGTACCAGCCGCCCGCGGCGGCTCCGGTCGAGCCGCCGCCCGCGTTCCAGCCGAATGCGCCGGCCCCCGTCAATGCTCCGCCCGTTCCTGCCTACGTTCCGCCTCCCGGGTACGTCCTGCCGACACCCCCGCAGCCGCGGCTCCGCGACCGGATCCTCGAGCGCATTCCGATCATCAACCGCTTCCACGAGCCGCAATACCCGCAGTAGCTGCTCGGTCACCGGGTCCCTGAAACGCATATCGTCCGCACAGCTTGTTCATAACCGCCCCGGCGTAGCGTCGATTGCAGGAGAAGAATCGTCTTTCCTTCTCCTGGAATGAGTTTGGACGAGAATCGCAGGGTTACACATGATCCACTTGAAGAAAATCGCAGCAGGAACCGTCATCGCCGGATCGCTTGGGCTCGCCGCCATCGGTATCGGGTCTGGAGTCGCCAACGCAGCGCCATCACCCGTCGCGAACGGGGCGGGCTGGGCGCAGGACCGCGGCTGGGGCCACGGGCCGGGCGGCCCTTGGCGACCGGGCGGCTGGGACCGAGGCGGTTGGCGAGGGCCGGGGTGGGCGCCACCGGACTACGGCTACGGCTACGGATATGGCGGACCGCCGTGCGTCAGCGGGCCTTTGGGGCTGTTGCACTTCTGCGGGTAGGGGAACCAGTGATGTAGGTCCCGTGTCGGAGCCGTCAGCATTCGTTGACGCCCGGTAGAGGATCTAGTCGGGGTCGCCCTTGGGGATCGGTTGCGAGGCAGGCGGTTCGGAGGGAGCTCCTGCGGCGAACGGGCGTTTGGCCGGCACCGTCGGTCCGTCGGGCGCCGCGTGCCGCGACGTCGGCTCTGGCCGCCGCTGGATCCGCAGAGCGGTGGTCGCGACGGGCACCTCCGTGGTCGGCACGACCTGCGTGGGTGGCGCGAGCACGGTCGTCGAATCCTGTTTGAGCCGAACGATCTTCGGCATCGTTGTCTGTTGCGGACGGGGCGCCGGCGGGACAGGCGCTGGGGCGGCCTTGCGCGGTGCGCGGCGCCGGGTCAGGTAGCCCGCCAACGGTCCCGTGACGACGACGGCGACCAGGATCGCCAGGCTCAGCACGCAGATCACGACGTCGAACATGCTGGTGATCTGCTGAGCCAGGTCGTTGCCGTAGATGGCGTCGGGGCTGCGCGGTGTCGGGTCGGCGTACCGCGGCGCCAGCGCGACGCCGATGACCAGCTGGGCGGCCGTGAACACGAACAGCGAACCGCTGAACGCGGCGATGACCACCGACGACAACCCACCCTTGGCGAGCTGTCGCAGCAGCCACACCGCGATGCATCCGGTCACGACGTTGAACGCCATCAGCGCGAAGCTGTCGTACAGCGACCGGGGCAGGTCCAGCGTGAGCGCGATGAGGAAGTCGGTGACGCGCAGCCCCGCCGCCGCGAACGTCCAAAACGCGATGAGCGTCAAGCACTTCAGCGCCGCCCCGCGGTAGACGGCCATGGTCGGCGGCTTGACCAGGAAGACGGCGTACAGCGTCGTCGGTGCCACGATCGCGGCCGCCGCCGCCCACGCCAGGTAGCCCTCGTACCCGACGGCTGCGGTCGATGTGTTCTCGGCGATGCCGTGGAAGGCGTCGACGTCGCGGCCCACGCCGCAGACCCACACCAGCACGCCCGCGATACCCGCCGAGATGCCAAGCGCCGTCGACGCGAGCCGGGCCGCGGCCGTCTTCTGCAGCAGCCACGCCGATCCGATGAGCAACGCGACCATCGCCACCCCGCCGTACAGCAGGGTGGTCACCACGACGGCGACGTCGTGACCGGCGATGGTGCCTGTGGTGACGAACAGGTAGCGCAGTCGCCAGAACAGGTTGAACACCACGGCCCATGCGGCGAGCACGATCGATGCCACGCCGATCAGCCGGGCAGCGGCGTACCAGCGGCGAAAACCGTTGTCCTCGATGGTGATACTGGTGATCGGTGGCTGTGCGGCGAGCAATGCGCCCGCGGCGCCCAGCCAGATGCCCGGCCCGGCGCCAGGCGGCACGGCACCGGTGCCGCCGAAGCGGATGGTCTCCACGACGTGGAACCCGATGAAGCCGAGCACGCACAGCAGGTAGGGGATCGCGAGTAGGAACCGGAGGCGGATGGTGCGGCCGACGTCGGCGTGCGGGTTAGTGAGCCGCAACGGTCCGACGTGTGGTGCGAGCGCAGCCACGATGGCCAGCAGCGTCACCACCGCGACGGGTACGAACAGCAGGCCGTTGCTACCTGGCACGCCGACCCCGAAGACGATGCTCCACGGGAGCAGCAGCGCGACGACGAGCAGTGCGACGGCGAGCCCGTCGCGCACCCGGTTGGTGCGCGTGGGGACGTAGCCGACCCGCGCCTGGGCCACACCGGGCACGGCCACGGTCGCCACCTGGGCCGTCGCGGCGTGCTGCTCTTGGCTCACGTGACGAATCCTCTCCGGTGGTGGTCAAGGCGAGGTGCTGTTCGAAGGTAACTGTTCCCATTATCGGCCGGGTCCACAACGCCACCCAGACGCCAAGGATGCTCCAAGGCTGTGAGGTAGCGTGAGTGTGTCGAATCGGCGCGTCGGGGTGGCGGTCGCAGTGTGGTGAGCGGGAGCTCAGCGGGCATGCGTAGGACACGCGAGGCAAGGAGTGGTTCCGGTGGACGTAGTCCTCGGGGTGGCGGTTACCGGCCGGGTAGCCCGGTTGGCCCTGGTGGGTGGACCCGCCGATGGCGGCCAGGTATACGACGAATACGCCCTTGACCTGCCCGACAACGCGACGACGGACCTGGCCGACACCATCGTCGGCACCTACCGTGCGGTGACCGACTCGGGCAACCGCCTTTCGGCGATCCGGCTGAACTTCGACGACGTCTGGGAAGCCGACACGCTGCGGCAGGTGCTGCTGGGCGCTGGGGTGCCCGACGTCGAGGTGGTTTCGGAGGCCGAAGCGGCGACGGCACTGGTCAGGAGCTTCGACGACCGCGCCGCGCTGTTGCTGGTCGACGACCAGACCGCGACCCTGACGACTGTCGGCACGGATTCCATGACGTCGGCGGTGCTCGCGTCGGTGCCCATCGGCGCCGCCGGTGCGGCCGCGGCATGCGCTGCGGTGCTGGCTGGCATGGGATCTCAGCCGCAGGCGCCCGTGAAGGTGATGCTCGTCTCGAATCGCGAGGATCTTGAGTCCATTGCCGCGGGCATCCGCGAGCAGTCGCCGGTGTCGGTGGAGTTGCCCACCGATGCGAGTTTCGCGCTCGCCAGGGGAGCGGCGCAGACCGTGGGTTGGGCGCTCGTCGACCCGGCTGGCCCGGCCACGCAGTTGGCGCCCGTGAGCGAGGCGACGCAGATGGCGCCGGTGAGCGCGCCGATGAACCCGGCCGCGGATGCGGTCACAGGGCTGCGCGCGGCGGCCGAGCCGCAATTGGCCTATTCGCAGGCCGACCCCGACCCGTTGCCGATGGAGATGGGCGGTTACGACGCCCGCTACGAGATGCCGATGGATCCGCTCAGCGAGCTGATCCCCGAGCACGACGACGACGCGACGACGTACACCGAAGTCGTTGCGCCGGTGCATCAGCGGATGATCTTGATGGGCAGCGCCGTTGCGTTCCTCATCGTCAGCTTCGCGACGCTCGCGGTCACGGTCGCGATCAACGTCCGGCCCGCGGCGTCGACGAGCGAGCTGGCCTCGCCGCCCGTGCAGTCGGACACGGTGCCGGGGCGCTATCTACCTCCGGTGCCCCACGAACCCGATCCGGTCGCGCAGCCGGTCGCCGTGTTGACCCCGCCGCCGGCGCCACCGGCCTCGCCCAAACCGAACGTCAGCCCGCGGACCAACAACGGGCCGGTCAACAACCCGCCGGCAGCTCCGCCGGTCGAGCCGCCCGTCGAGGCGCCGCCTCCGCCGCCACCGGCCGATGTTCCACCGGCCCCGGGCATTCCGACGTTCATTCCGATTCCGATCCCGCCGATCGTGTTCCCGCCGTGGTCGCCGCCGACCTGGCCGCCGACGACACCACCGACGACTCCGCCATCGACGCCACCGACCACTCCTACCACTACGACGCCACCTTCGACCCCGCCGAGCTCTCCGCCGTCGTCGCCACCCTCCTCGCCACCCTCACCCCCGAGTTCGCCGCCGTCGTCGCCGCCGAGTTCTGCACCGTCGACGCCGCCGTTGGTGGAGTTCACCCCAAAGCCCGAAACCGTGGTGCCACAGCCGAAACCGGAGCCGATCGTCACGCAGGCGCCGGAGCCCGCGCCGGTTCAGCAGGCCCCGGTGATTCAGGCCCCGGTTCAACAAGCGCCCGTGATTCAGGCGCCGGTTCAGGAAGCACCCGTCCAGCAGGCCCCGGTGATCCAGGCGCCGGTGACGACGGTGGCCGTCCTTCCGTAGAGCCGGCACAAAAGCGCCCACCGCCCAGCGACATTCAACGAGCGAGCCAGAAGAGTCGCTCCTCGTTGCGCAATGTGTGTGTGCGATGCGTTAGACGTCCGAACTCAACGCCGAACGTACGGATGTTGTACACATCGCTCGAGAAGGGCCGCGAACTAGCGTGCTTTCGGCAACCAGAAGAAGGCGCAGCCGAACAGCCATCTGGTCCCGGCGCAGCGGACGCCAGTCCGTGGACACTTGTTTACCCAAATATCGCATATTGTTGACAATCTGCCGTTGACCTTTTCCCGTAGGGCCACTAGCGTTCGCGAACATGTCCTCACGCCGACGGATTCCGTCGCTCATTGCCCTGCTGGCCGCCGGCGCGACGACCGTCGCCGGGTGCAGCGATTCGTCCTCCGACAAGGCCCTTCCCGAGCACCCGAGCGTGATCATCCTCAGCGGTGACGGCATGGGACCGCAGCAGCGGACCGCGATTCAGTACTACTTGTATGGTCTCGACGAGCGCCAGCCGATGGACGCGTTGCCGTACGCCGGTTTCCTCGACACCATTCCCGGCGACCCCAAATTCGCGGTCACCGACTCCGCTGCTGGTGCCACTGCGTGGGCGATCGGCAAGAAGGTGCCCAACGGCACGACGGGTCTGGGGCCCAACGGCGAAGCGGTGCCAACGCTGATGAACATCGCCAAGGATCGCGGCATGTCAACGGGATTGGTGGATGATCACGACGTCACCAACGCGACGCTGGCGGCGTTCGGTTCGCCCGTGGAGGACCGCGACCTCAAGGTGAAGATTGCCGAGGGCTATCTCGACAACGGGGTAGACGTGCTGTTCGGCGGCGGTGAGAAGTATTGGTACCCCGAGGGCGAGCCCGGCAAGATTGCCGACAAGGGTGAGGACGACGCCAGTGAGGGCGAGTCGAATCTGGTCCAGCGGGCCCAGGAACTCGGCTACCAATATGCCTATGACCAATCGACTTTCGGTGAGTTGTCCGGACCCAAGGCCTTGGCGCTGGTGCAGGACAGCGCCAAGCGTCGCTCCACCGAGGTCGAGGGCTACGACTACAAGACCGATCCCAACTACGTCGCCCCCGAGAAGCTCGTCTCCAAGGCGCTCGACATCCTCGGGTCGAACGACAAGGGCTTCTTCCTGGTCATCGAGAGCGACGATCTGGACTCCGACGGCCACGAGCACGACGCGCAGAACATGATGCTCGCCGGCGAGTCGATGAACGAGATGGTCAAGGTCATCACCGAGTATCAGAAATCGCATCCCGACGTACTCCTGATCGTCACGGCCGACCACGAGACGGGCGGCATGGCGATCGAGAACGTGCTCGACGACGACGGTGAGCCCGAGACCAACAGCGACCAGCTGGCCGACGATCCGGTGCCCTACTGGGCCGAGGAAAAGCCGGAGAACATGCCGCTGCCCGGCGGCGGCGTGCCGAAGCGCAGCGGGCCATTCACCATCAAGGGCACCGAGCGAAAGTTCAAGGTGGACTGGACCACTCCCGAGCACACCGGAACGATGGTGCCGGTGACCGCGGCGGGCCCGCTCGCCGAGAAGTTCACGGGCGTGCACCCCAACACCCACGTCTACGACGTCGTCACCGAACTGTGGGGCCAGAACTGAGCAGTCACCGCGAGGAGCCCGCGTGAGTCAAGTAACCGAACTGCCCGTAGCCACCGCCCTCGCTGACGGCGGCAGCTCCATCACGTTCGAGAACGTGAGCAAGTCCTACGACGGCGGTTCGCGCGCCGTAGAACACGTCGACTTTCAGGTCGCTGCGGGCGAGTTCTTCTCACTGCTCGGGCCCAGCGGCTGCGGCAAGACGACGACGTTGCGGATGGTCGCCGGCTTCGAGAATCCGACGTCCGGCCGGGTGCTGCTGGGCGACGAGGACATCACGTCCACTCGCCCCGCCCGCAGGCCGGTCAACCTGGTGTTCCAGGACTACGCACTCTTCCCGCACATGACGGTTGCGGACAACGTCGCGTTCGGGCTGAAGGTGAAAGGGCTTGCACGCCAAGAATGCACGCAGCGAGTGACCGAGGCGTTGACGTCGATGCGGCTGACTCCGCTGGCCGCGCGCCGCCCGGCACAACTGTCCGGCGGTCAGCGGCAGCGGGTCGCTCTGGCGCGCGCATTGGTGAACCGTCCCCGCGCACTCCTGTTGGACGAGCCGCTCGGCGCGTTGGATCTGCAGCTGCGCAAGGAGATGCAGCTGGAGCTCGCCAGGCTGCACCGCCGCACCGGGACGACCTTCCTCTACGTCACCCATGACCAAGAGGAAGCGCTCACGCTGTCAGACCGCATCGCGGTGATGAATCAGGGGCGCATCGAGCAACTCGCCGATCCGCGAACGCTTTACGAACGGCCGGCGACCACGTTCGTCGCGGGGTTCATCGGCACGTCCAACCTGCTGGTGCTCCACGACCCGAAGCGCGTCGGCGACCATCACGTCAGCGTGCTCGGCGATGGCGACCGGCTGGTGGCCCCCGCGGTGGCGTCGTTCGACGGGCCCGTCCAGGTCACCGTCCGACCCGAGCGGATCTATCTGCATCCGACGGAGGACGCCGACGTGCGCGACGACCACAGTACGGTGCGTGGCGTCGTCTCCGAAATGGTGTACTGCGGGTCCACCACACACGTCACCGTCGAACTACCGACGAGCGAACAGCTGGTCGTCCACGAGCTGAGCAACGACACCGATCTGCGTTCCATCGGCCGCGGGTCACGAGTGCGACTGTCGTGGGCGCCCAACAGCACTCACGTCATCGGGCCGTTGGAGGCGACGGACCGGTGACCGTGGAGGCCGGGGGCGAGCGCGACGGGGGATGGGCCGGGGGCGAGCGAAGCGACGGGGGATGGGTGGACTGTCATTCCCACTTGCTTGCCGGTGTCGACGACGGACCGCGCACCGACGACGAGAGCCTGCGGATGCTCGAGGACGCCGCCGCGGGCGGCACCCGGCTGCTGTTCGTCACGTCGCACCTCGACGAGCGCTACCCGTGGAGCCCGCAGCGCGAGAACGCACTGAACGAGGCGTTCGACCATCTGCTGACGATGGCTACCACCGTGCCGGGGTGCCCTGAACTACGCATGGGGTTCGAACTCGCACCTCGGCCCGGCACCTCCGAGTTCCTGGCCGATCCGGAACGTTGGCGGCTCACCGGCACCGACGTCGTGCTGGTGGACGGGCCCGACGACATCCCCATGGAGCACGATCCGGGAGTCCTCGACTACGTCGAGCGCGTCACCGCCGCCGGGCTGCGGCCGATGCTCGCGCATCCCGAGCGTCAGGCCTTCCTGCATCCCGGCGATCACGACTTCGCCTACATCATGAAATCGAAAGGTGCACTGCTGCAAGTCGACTCCGGCGCACTACTCGGATTCGACGGGCCTGCCGTCGCGGCCGAGGCCCACCGCCTGCTCGCCGAGGGACTGGTCGACCTGGTCGCCTCGGACGCTCACGAAGTGGGGGAGGCCGACCTGCGGCCCGTTCACGACCACCTCACCCAACGATTCGGACCCGGCAGCGAAGCACTACTCAACGGAACCATCCTGGAGGAAAGATGAGTCAACATCGCACCGTCCGGTCAACGCGGGTCGCTGTATGCGCATCCGCTGCGCTACTCCTCGCCGCGTGCGGTGGCGGGAGTAGCGAGAACTCCGCGACCAAGGGGGAGTTGCGGACCTTCACCTACCAGGACACGATCGATGCGAAGATTCTCGACCCCTTCAAGAAGGCCAACCCCGATCTGGATGTGCGGACCGCGACGTTCGAAAGCCTCGACGAAGCCGCTGCCAAGCTGAAGTCTGGGTTCTCGACCGACGTGATCGAGGTCTGTCTGGACGAGGCCAAGCCGCTACTCGAGGACAAGCTGCTCGCCGACATCGATACGTCAAAGCTCAGCAACTGGAACGACCTTGCGCCCACGTTCCGCGATGCCCACGGCGTCAGCAGCGACGGCAAGGTCGTCATGGTGCCAACCACGGCAGGGCCACACGGAATCATCTTTTCCCCCAAGGCCTTCCCCAATGGAGTGGACAGCTATACCGCACTCTTCGACCCGGCGAACAAGGGCAAGGTCGCGCTCGACGGTGGCTGGCTCACTGCGCTCGCCGACGCCGCGCTGGCCTCGGGGATCACCGACCCGACGGCGATGACCGACGACCAGGTCAAGCAGATGAAGGACAAGATCCTTGCCGCCATGAAGGACGGCCAGTTCCGCACCATCTCCGAGTCCGATTCGGACATGGCCAACCTCTTCAAGTCGGGCGAAGTGGTGCTCGCCGACGGTGGCCGGGGCACCGCGGAGGAGATCAACTCCAACGGCGGTGAGGTGACGTGGGTGGCACCGAAGGAGGGCACGCTGTCGTGGATTTGCGGGCTCGGCATCAGCGCCGAGGCCAAGAACGTCGACGCCGCGTACTCGTTCATCGACTACTACGTGTCCAAGCCCGCGCAGGCGATCGTTGGTGATCTGGGCTACGTGATCACGAATCCGACTGCCTTGAGCGAGGTTTCGGAGGAGTCCCGCGAGACCGCCAACCCGGCCGACCTGAAGGGCACGATCCCTCAGGCCGAGCCGGTGAATGCCGAAGCGTGGCGCAGTGCCTGGCAGGAGATCGAGGCAGGCGGGTGACCCGAGCGGGTAGGACGGGCGCCGTGCTGGCCACGGCGCTCGTCGCCGTGGTGCTGGTGATCCTGGTCGGGCCCATCATTCTGCTCGCCGTCTTCTCGTTCAACGACTCGTCGATCATCGCGCTGCCGTGGGAGGGGTTCACGCTCGAGTGGTACCGCAACGCGTTCTCCGACCCGGATGTTGCTGACTCGCTGCGCAATTCGACGGTGCTGGCGGCGCTGATCGCCCCACTGTGCGTCGTGCTGGGCACGGCGACCGCGTGGGGGATCACCCGGTTCCGCTTTCCCACCCGCGGCTTCTGGTCCGGGTTGGTCGGTGCGCCGCTGGTGATCCCGTGGCTCGTCATGGGCGTCAGCGGCCTGTTGCTGTTCGCCTCGCTGGGCATCGAACTGTCGCTGCTCACCGTCGGGGCGATGCACGTCGCGGTGACCTTCCCACTGGTGACCGCCCTCGTCTCGGCCCGGCTGGTGCGGTTCGAGCGGACTCAGGAGGAGGCGGCCGTCGACCTCGGCGCGTCCCAGTGGCAGCTCATGACCAAGGTGGTGCTGCCCCAGTTGGCGCCCACCCTCGGGGCCGCACTGATCTTCGCGTTCGCGTGGTCGTTCAACAACTTCGAGATCAGCTTCTTCAACGGCGGCTACGAGCAGACGTTCCCCGTGTGGGTCTACTCGGTGCTGCGTCGCTCCGACAACCTCCCGGTCGTCAACGCCGTCTCGACGGCGGTCTCCGCGGTCCAGGTGGCGGTGGTCTACGGGATGTGGATCGCGCTTCGGGCCTCGAGCCGTCGGCGCGGATCTCAGGAGAGCTTGACCGACCTGGTGGCGGGAGGCCTGCGGTGACCGCCGTTCAGGAAGTCATCGCCGCCGAGCGGGCCGCCCCCGAGCAGCGTCGCGGTGGCTGGCTGCCCGCGGGATACCTCTCCGTGCCGATGCTGGTGCTCGTCCTGCTGGTGCTGGTGCCAATGTTCATCCTCTTCCTCATCAGCGTCGGGATGGAGGTCGGCCGCGGGACGAGTGTGTGGTCGTTGGATGCGTATGCGAGCATCCTCACCGATCCGTTGTACCGGAAGGTCGCGATCACCACCGTGGTGATTGCCACGTCCGCGATGCTCATCCAGCTGGTCATCGGCGTGCCGTTGGCGTACGTGATGGCGTTCAAGTCCGGCCGGTTCGAAGTGCCGCTGCTGCTTGGCCTCGTCGTGCTCGACGAGCTCAACCCGGTGGTGCGGGTCTATGCCTGGCGAATGTTGCTGGGACGCAACGGTATCATCAACAAGTTTCTGGAGACGATCGGAGCGATCGACCAACCGATCGATGCACTGCTGTTCAACCAGGGCACGGTGATCGTCGTGCTGTCGACGGGGTGGATCACCTACACCGTCATACCCCTCTACGCGGCGATGAAGGCCATCGACCCGACACTGTTCCAGGCGGCCGCCGACCTCGGTGCCGGCTGGTGGACCATGACGCGGCGCATCCTGCTGCCGCTGGCCGCGCCGGGAATCTTCGTCGCCGTACTGCTGGTGTACATCCCGCTCTTCACCGACTTCGCCACTCCGACCTTGGTCGGTGGGACCAGTGGCTACATGCTCGGACAGGCGGTCAACGACCTGATCCTCCAACAGGGTGACCTCGCCCGTGGCGCGGCAATGAGCAATCTGCTGTTGCTCGCGTCGGGCGTGGTGGCCGCCATTGCCTTCCGGCTCGCCCGGATCAACAAACTGGAAGCGTGACCACGATGAGCCTCCTTCCGCCGGAGCCCGTTTCGGTTCCTGGCCCGCGCAGCGCCGAGCTGCTGGCCGCTCAGGACAAGGTGTTCTACCCCGGTCTGACCGGTGATGGGTATCCGTTCGTGGCGCGGTCCAAGTCGGGCTGGACCGTCACCGACGTCGACGGGAACGTGTTCGTCGACCTGGTCAGCGCGTCGGCATCGGTGCCGATCGGTGCCGGGCGCGCCGAGTTGGTGACGCCCGCCGCCGAGGCGATGCTGAGCTTCGGCAACGAGGACAGTCACGCCGTGTTCCACGAGTTGATGCTGCCGCTGGCCACCCGGCTGCTGGACATCGCCCCGAACGGCCTTACCCGCGTGGATATCTCGCTCAACGGTACCGAGTCGGTCGAGACGGCGGTGCGGGTGATGCGCCGCGCCACGGGACGTCCGGTGATCATCGGCTTCCTCGGCGGCTACCACGGCGAGACCACCACGACCGCGTCGCTGGGTGCCGAGCAGCACGAAATCGGCAGGGGATTGCGCGGATTGGCCAGCGGCTTCGTGCACGTGCCGTACCCGAACGCCTACCGCAGTCCGTTCGCCGAACCCCGCCACGGGGGAACCGGCGATCCGACCGTCGACTTCCTGCGCGACCACATCCTCTTTCACCTCGTCGACCCGGGCGAGGTCGCCGGTGTGCTGATCGAACCGGTGCTCGGGTCCGGAGGCGTCGTCATACCGCCGGACACGTTCTGGCCGGCGTTGACCTCACTGTGCCGCGAGTACGGATGGCTGCTGTGCCTCGACGAGGTGAAGACGGGCTTCGGCAGGACCGGCGAGATGTTCGCCGCGGACCTGTGGGGGCTGGAACCCGACCTGATGTGCCTTGGCAAGGCGATGGGCGGCGGGGTCATGCCCATCGGCGCGCTGCTGGGCAACGAGCGCGCGCTCGGCGGGTTCAGCGACCTCGCCACGGGGAGCACGTGGTCGTGGCTGCCCGCGGCCTGCGCGGCGTCGCTGGCCTACCTCGACCTGATGGAACGCGAGGACGTACTCGGCAACGTGCGTGCGCTGCACGATGTCTCGGTCTCGGTGCTCGGACCGCTCGTGGACCGCATCCCCGAGGTCGGCGACGTGCGAGTGCAGGGCGCTTTCACCGGCGTCGAGCTGGTGGTCGACGCGAAGACCAAGGAACGCGCTGGCGCACTTCAGGAGTCGGTGGCCGCCGGGTGTCTGCGCCGCGGCGTCATCGTCGCGTCCAGCACCACCAGCTTCAACATCCAGCCGTCGCTCGCGATGCCGCCGGACGCGTACGCCGAGGCGCTCGGCCGGGTCGTCGCGGCCATCGAGGAAGCTCTGTGAACGAAGGCCTCCGCGCGGCGAGTGCGGCAGCGCTCGCCGACATGGCCGCCAACGGAACGCTCAAGGCCCCACCGGTATTGGACGCGCCCCAGGGCCCCAGCAGCCGGCTCGGCGGAGGGCAGGACGTGCTCGTGGCGTGCTCGAACGACTATCTGGGGCTGGCCGCCGATCCCCGCGTGGTCGCAGCGACGGTCGCTGGGTTGCAGCGCTACGGCGCGGGCACGGCTTCCGTCCGCTTCATCTGCGGCACCTTCACGCCGCACCTCGAACTGGAGCGCGACCTCGCCAGTCTGGTGGGCACCGAGGCGGCGCTGACGTTCGTATCATGCTGGGACGCCAACGCCGCGGCCATCACGACGCTGGCCGACGAGCGCACCGTGGTGCTGTCCGATGCGCTCAACCACGCGTCGATCATCGACGCGGTCCGACTGTCCCGCGCCGGCCGCAAGGTGGTGTACCCGCACGTCGACCTGGTCGCATTGAACGACGCGTTGTCGGGCCTTGGGGAGTGGGACCGGCGCCTCGTCGTGACCGACGGCGTGTTCAGCATGGAGGGTGACGTCGCGCCGCTGCCCGACTTGATCGAGCTGTGCCGACGCCACGACGCGGTGCTCCTGGTCGACGACAGTCATGGCGTCGGGGTGATGGGCACCGACGGCAGGGGCGCGCCGTCGCATCAGGGTGTACTCGGCGAAATCGACGTACTCACTGGGACTTTGGGCAAGGCGCTGGGAGGTGCAGCGGGTGGGTACGTCGCCGCGTCGACGGAGGTCGTGGAGCTGCTATCTCAGGTGGCCCGGCCGGCGCTCTTCTCGAACGCGCTGCCGGTGCCCACCGCCTGTGGCGCGCGAGAGGCCGTCCGGATCCTGCGCG
>Ga0105237_10005359_pt1 | contig 14514 bp, 12 predicted proteins | sample KBSC24metaG_FD_81520 | JGI IMG/M metagenome (GOLD analysis project Ga0105237, IMG submission 81520) | Corn rhizosphere microbial communities from Kellogg Biological Station, Michigan, USA - KBS C2-4 metaG | ecosystem: Host-associated > Plants > Roots > Rhizosphere > Soil | place: Michigan, USA... | reverse complement strand
TGGAGATTGCCGAGGGACAAATGGACGCGGCGGATGTGTCCGGGAATCTTGGAGATGCTTCCGGAGTCGCCCAAGGCGGGCCATATCGTGCCACCTTGGCGACAGTTTAGAGATTCGGGGAGCTTTTAGCGTCGCTTTTGTTCCGCGATCTCGTCCATGGTGCGGCCGGTCGTGACCGAGGTGACGTACTCGTCGACTAAGTCTTTTTGGGTCGCGGAGCGGGCCTCGCCGTCGCGATGCTTGATCAGGAGCCAGGATGGTTTGGACGAGGAGCGCCCGCCAAAGCCTTTGGTGCGGACCAGGACGTAGGAGCCTGTCATCCGTTTCCCGTGGAAGTGCACCTTGAAGTCACCACGGCCATACCCGGCCTCCGCGGTCATCTCGTCATCGGATGGGGAGGGGGAGCCTTCGGGGGTATAGGTCCCGACGTCCCAGAGCATGACTGTCCCACCACCGTACTCTCCCTCCGGGATCGTCCCCTCGAACGAGTTGTAGCTGATGGGGTGATCCTCGACCTGCATGGCGAGTCGTTTGACGTCGGGGTTGGCGGAGGGCCCTTTTGGGACCGCCCAGCTTTTCATGACCCCATCGAGCTCGAGCCGGAGGTCGAAATGGAGCTGGGTGGCTGCATGCTTTTGAACCACGAACCGGAGCTTCCCTGCCCGACGTTCCGGCGTCCCCGCGGGCTCAGATGTCTTAGTGAAGTCGCGCTTGCGTTGATATTCGGCGAGCGGCGTTTCGCGTGACGTGCGTGATGCACGCGACGTGGTCGATGGAGACGCCGATTTTTTCGCGGTCGATTTGCGCTTCGCAGTCGACGGTGCGGATTTCACGGCCTTTCCAGTCTTTTTGGACGATGTCGCCGACTTGGTCACGCCCGTGCGTGACGAAGACGCCGTCCGGCGCGATTGGCCGGACGGCGTTGTGGTGGAGCGACGCGTCGTCGAGCGTTTGCGGGCGCTCACTCGACTTTGATGACGTCTGAAGCCTGAGGCCCCTTTTGTCCTTGAACGATTTCGAACTCGACCTTGTCGCCTTCCGCGAGCGACTTGAACCCGCCGGCCTGAATCGCACTATAGTGCACGAACACGTCCGGACCGCCTTCACGCGAGAGAAAGCCAAATCCTTTCGCGTCGTTGAACCACTTCACTGTACCTTTGATGCGCGCCATTGTCGTAAAGCCTCCTTAGGTCAAAACTGGAGGGCAAGTTTTGTGCACCGTTATGCGGCACCGACGATATATCGGGCTACTCTGCCGCACTTTTCGCACCGTAAGGTCACGTGAGAGCGCGGTGGTGGGGGGACCATGATCGGTTCCCGCTGAAAGTCTCCGGCTCCGCAGGCTGGGCAATTGAGCGCTCCACCGGACTTGTCGGTGGCGATCAAATTGAGCACCTGCGCGGGATTGTAGGTGTTTGGACGCGGCTTACGCATAGCACCTCTGTCGAACGGTCGTTCTGTTCCGCCAACGACCACGTTGTGCACACGCTCCCGGTTACGTGCGTCCAACGTCCCTCTTGTCGCTGGCCCCTCTCCCATCGGCAGCATTACGATCGTGATGTCGGCTTACTGGCGCGGGCTGTCGCCTTCCTGATACGCCGAAACGGCTGTATCGTTCCACAGAGTACTCGAATGTTTCCGGATGAGGGGGATTTGTTTCCGGGACGTCGATGAACGGGGTTATTCCCACTCATGCGGACGGCGCCAGATCTTTCGTCCCACGCGCCACGGCTTGTTGTCGCTGATCTCCCCATTACTCGCAAAGGCGTCCGGGTCCTCCAAAGACTCGGCCATGTCATTGGCCTTGGCCGACGCTTCGTCGGCCCAATGCACGATTTCGGCTTCGGTGGTCATGGGGCGGACCGGGCTTCCGAACTCGAGCGCGCCGTGATGACTCAAGATCATGTGGAGTAGCTCGGTACGATGTCCGTCGCTCAACGGTTCAGGGAGTCGCCCCGACGCACGGTCGAGCATGAGGGCGCCAAGGACGACGTGACCGAGGAGATGGCCCGTAGGGGTGACGGTGAAGCCGGTGGGGGAGACATCGTAGGCGTCGACTTTGCCGATGTCGTGCAAGAGCGCCCCGGCGACAACGAGGTCGAGGTTGGCGCGCATGGTCCGCGCGGTGGTCTTGGCGATGGCGACGACTTCGTAGACGTGCTGGAGGAGGCCGCCGACTTTGGCGTGGTGGCCTGATGGTGAACCGGGGGTTCGCTCGAAGCGCAGGCGAAAGGTATCGTCCGCAAAAAAGAGATCGACCACGCGTTGCAGCGCGACCGACTTCATTTCGGCGCGCTGTTTATCGATCCAATCCCAGAGTCGCGTGCAGTCGCCTACCGAGGGGAGAAAGGCAGCGACATCCACACCGTCGACGGGGAGTATCCGGAGCGGGGCGGTGAGGGTGAGCTGTCGTTTGTGGCTCCCGTTGCGTGCGTAGAGCGAAATGTCGCCGATAACTTGGACGATGGAGCCGCGTGCTACCCCTGCGGACCAGTCGAGTCGTTCGGTCCAGAGCGGGGCGGTTTCGAGCGTTCCGCTGGCGTTACTCAGCGTGAAGGTGACGAAGGGGTCGCCGTTGGCTTTGGTGCGGTCGGCGCGCTCGATGACGAGGAGATCGGCCTGCACACGATCACCCGCGGAGAGTGACGGGAGATGGGGAGCCAGTTGGGGCATGGTGGCAGAATATAGTGCGGCCGGGTGACTCCTGACATCGGGCCCAGCACGGTGACGGACATGGTTTGTGTGCACACGTGTGTTTCGACGATCTATTGGCACGTGGGTGTTTTCCGGTGAGGCTTCATGGTTTTATGGGTCGTCATCCTATAGTTGCGAACCCCCCACCCACCGAGCCATTATCCCACCCGGTCGACTGCTCCCACACTCCGGAGCCGCGGCCTTCAGCTCTAGTCCTTCACGAGGCTCCTGTGGCACCGCAATTCATTTATGTCATGAAAGATCTCCGCAAGGTCGTCCCGCCATCGCGGGAGATCTTGAAGGGGATTTGGCTTTCGTTCTATCCTGGCGCCAAAATCGGTGTTCTTGGCTCCAACGGCGCGGGAAAATCGTCCTTGCTTCGTATCATGGCTGGGGTGGATCAGGATTTCCAAGGCGAGGCGTGGGCGCACGACGGGACGCGCATCGGCTATCTCCCGCAGGAGCCGCAGCTCGATCCGACCAAAACGGTCAAGGAGAACGTCGAAGAGGCGGTGAAGGAGACGCGTGCGCTGCTGACCAAGTTTGAAGAGATCTCTATGAAGTTCGCCGAGCCGATGAGCGACGAGGAGATGACCAAGCTGTTGGATCAGCAGGCCAAGGTGCAGGAGCGGATCGACGCGGTCAATGCGTGGGAGTTGGACCGGAAGATCGAGATCGCGATGGACGCGCTTCGGTTGCCACCGGGCGACGCGGCGGTCACCAATTTGTCGGGTGGTGAAAAGCGTCGTGTGGCGCTGTGCCGCATCTTGCTGGAAGAACCCGACATGCTGCTGTTGGACGAGCCGACCAACCATTTGGACGCTGAGTCCGTAGCGTGGTTGGAGCGGTTTCTATCCGAGTTTCCGGGGACCGTGGTGGCGATTACGCACGATCGGTATTTCCTCGACAACGTTGCCAAGTGGATTTTGGAGCTCGATCGCGGCGCGGGGATTCCGTACGAAGGGAATTATTCCGCCTGGCTCGAGCAAAAACGGACTCGGCTTGCCACCGAAGAAAAGCAAGCGTCGGCTCGGCAGCGGACCTTGGAGCGTGAGTTGGAGTGGGTGCGCCTCGCACCGCGTGCTCGGCAGGCCAAGAACAAAGCGCGTATTCGGAACTACGAAGAGTTGGCCGCCGCGGATACATTCGAGAAAGTGTCGCAGAACGAAATTGTCATTCCGCCGCCGCCTCGGCTGGGAAAAGATGTCGTGAACGCGAACAATCTCAAAAAAGCGTATGGCGACAAGCTGTTGTTCGAGAATCTGTCGTTCTCGCTGCCGCGCGGTGGTATTGTCGGCGTCATTGGAGCCAACGGTGCCGGGAAAACGACGCTTTTTCGGATGATCGCGGGGCAGGAGACGCCGGACGACGGCACGCTCACTGTTGGTGACACGGTGCAGCTGGCGTACGTCGATCAGGGGCGCGAACTGGATAACAGCAAAACCGTGTATGATGAAGTGAGTGGTGGCCACGACACCATCATGGTTGGCAAGCGTGAGCTCAACGCGCGCGCGTATCTTTCGTCTTTCAACTTCAAAGGGACGGACCAGCAAAAGAAAGTCAAAGATCTGTCGGGCGGTGAGCGGAATCGGTTGCACCTGTCCAAGCTGCTCAAGAGCGGTGGCAACCTGTTGCTGCTGGACGAACCGACCAACGATCTCGACGTCGATACGTTGCGTGCGTTGGAGGAGGCGCTGGTCGATTTTGCGGGGTGCGCGGTGGTGATTTCGCACGACCGGTGGTTCCTCGATCGCATCGCGACGCACATTCTCGCGTTCGAAGGTGATAGCGAAGTCGTTTGGTTCGAGGGGAATTATCAGGAATACGCCGCCGACTTGCACAAACGCAAAGGGGTGGACGCGGATCAGCCGCACCGGATCGCGTACAAAAAGCTGGTCCGGCAGTAGTCGAGATATCGAACGGTGTCTTATTAGCGGCGTACCTTCCGGTACGCCGCTTTTTATTGCACGGTGCATTCGGGTGCCGCGCGCCAAGCAAGACGAATGTTTATTCGTGATGCTCGGTGGTTACGTGGCGCGGCCGAACGCTTTGGACAGCTTTTCGACAGTCGAATGCCGCATCGTTTGAAAAACACTCAACGATGTAGCGGATGTTTGTCCATCTGTTTTTTATTTGCGTGATGCGTTACGTCGTTTCGGTTGAGCGGTCGATAATTATGAGCAGTGCCGCATCGGGCGGCCGGCCGGATCGTTCCAATCGTCGTCGCGCGAGACATGTGCTCCTGCGTGTTGTCGTGGCGTCGACACTTGTGCGAGCCGGACGCTTTTCATTCCCTCTTCCGGATGATTCATGGCGAAACACTTTTGGAGTGCGGCGGCCGCCGCACTCGCCGTCAGTAGCTTTTCGGTGTCCACCGCTGGCGCACAGGATGCAACCTGCCTCGCGCAGCCCACGGTCGCGCAAGATGCGTGTCAGAAAGTGTTCGACCTCTTCCGCTATGTCGCACCCTCTGTTGGCTCGATGATCACGGGTGGGAACGCCACGCTCGGCCAGGTTGGCACCATCGGCAAGACGGGACACTTCTCGCTCGGCCTTCGCGTAGTCGGCATGCAAACCGATCTCCCCGACGTGCAGAACATGACGTTCAGCACCTCCGGCGCGCAGGCGTCCGTCCTTCCGACCAAGCGGCAGTGGGGGGGCTTCCCCACCGCGGATCTCGCGGTGGGCATTTTCAAGGGGTTGCCGCTTCTCGGGCTCGTACACGTCGGATCGCTCGACGCGCTGGTGAATTTGGCATACATCCCCAAGATCGACGTGGGCGACTATCACATCTCCGTCCCCAATGGCTCGTTCAAAGCGGGCTTTGGTGGCCGCGTGGGGGTGATGGAAGAAGGGACGCTGCTCCCCGCGGTAGCGGTGACCGTGTTGCGTCGCGATCTCCCCACTGTCGCGTTCACGGGTGGCGGACTCAGCACAAGCGATGGTGACTCGCTGTTTGTCGACGCGCTCGATATACATACCACGTCGTGGCGTGTGACGGCCGGGAAACATGCCAGCGTACTCGGCGTCGTGGCTGGGATGGGGCGCGATCGCTACACGTCGTCGTCTACGGTGAGCGCGAAAGTCGCAGCACGGCTGGCGCCTCCGACTCCCGCAGTGGCGACGGGACCACTGACCGTGGCGCAGACGGTGGACCGGACCAACATGTTCGTCGACGTGAATCTGCTGTTCCTGCATGCCGAAATCGGACGGGTGTCGGGCGATCCCGTGGCGACGTACAACACGTTCAGCGCTCCTGGCTCATCTGACGCGAAGACGTACTTCTCGACCGGATTGCGCTTCGGTTTCTGACCTGAATCGGTACATAGCACGGATTTTGCCCCCTCCCGCTCTTTGCCTGTCGTGACGCGGAACGGCTGTCACGAGGCGATTTTCTTCAGGGAGGCCATATGAATCGTATACTCTACGCGAGCCTGTCCGCGATGGTGCTTGGAACGGCCGCCGTGCTCGGGGCGTGTCAAAAGGGTGAGCGATCACCCGACACGACCATGGGCATGATCAACAAAACGGATTCGGCCACCACCAAGGTGGCCGACACCACACGTGATTTGACCGACGACCAGATCCTCGCCGATCTCTCCGCCGCCAACGCGGGTGAGATCGCCGCGGGGAAACTGGCGGTCGACAAAGCATCGAGTGCCGATGTGAAGACCTTTGCGCGTGAGATGATCACCGCGCATACCAAGATGCAGCAAGATGGCGAAGCGCTCGCCAAAAAGTTGAACATCACCCCAAAATCGACGGCCGACGACTCTTTCACGAAGGCGAACGACTCGACGAGCGCGCGTCTGCAGTCGGCGGCCAAGGGGGCGGTATTCGATACGGCGTACGTGAACGCACAGGTCGCGGGGCATCAGATGGTGCTCAACTTCCTACGTCGGGCGGAGAGTCAGGCGTCGGCAGCGGACTTGAAGACCGCGGTGACCGGGGCGCAGCCGACGGTGCAGCATCACTTGGATATGGCCACGGCGTTGCAAGCGAAGCTCCACAAATAGGAGAGCCGCTGAGTGGAAGCCCGGATGGTCCCATGGGACGCGATATCGACCGGGTGTATCTGGATGGTGTGATTGCGCGGAGCCAGGCAATCTTGCGCACGTTGGTCCGCTCGATGGAGTTTTCGCAGGTCACGGACGTCCAATACTTCATTCAGCAGACCGCGCCCATGGTCGTTCGAACGCTAGACCGGGCGCACGCGCTGCGGGATGCATTGTAGTGATACATCAGAACCACGACGTCACGTCTGAAACGCGGGCCGGGTGGGATCATCCCACCCGGCCCGCATTCGTTTCGATATCGGCACTAAGAACATTTGTTTTGCGTGGTGTGTGCCCGGTTTGTGCAGAGAAACACCAGTAGTTGGTTGAGAGGGGTGGATGGATACATTCCTAGGGCGCGCGTTGACGGACCCCGCGACCGGGCTGCCGAATCTTCCGTATTTTCACCTGATCCACAGTTGGGAAGAGCGCAAGGCGGAGCGCCGGAGCACGCAGGTGTGTGCCGTTCATATCCAGATCACTGCCGGTAGTGATCTGTTGCGGCGTGCCTTGATGGTGCGGTTGTGCCAGGAGATTCGGGCGTCCGATCTGATGGCATCAGAAGGGCGCAACGATCTGTGGGTCCTACTGGTCACACCGGACGCTGAGCGCGTCGAGATGCTCTCGAAGCGGATCGCCGAGATCGTGGCGGCGGTGAACGCCTCCTCAAATGGCGAGGATGTTATCCACGAGCCGCTGGTGGTGCACACCGAAACCCGCACGGCGATGGGCGACGAATATTGGTCTCTCGTGCGGTGAGAATCTTTGGACTGTCGTCACGTTGATTGGAGGACCGCGCCGAGGGGCGCGGCGAGACTTGTGTACTCCGATGCCCGGTGGTGCGTGGGCGTCGCTTCCTCTTGCCGTGTACGCGACCATGTCCACTGCGATTCCGTCCATCGACCGTACCACCTATGGCTATCACCTCGCCTGTCTGCCGTCGTTGCTCCCGCACGATGTGCAGCAGCAATTAGGTGAGCTGCGCTACCATGTTGCCGCCGACCGGCTGTCGACCTTTTCCGTGTTGATCGACGTCCGCGGAGCCACAGGATGCTCCGCGTGGACGACCACCTTGCTGACCGACGCGCTCGTCTGGTTGCATGCGCATGGGATGCGCCGGTCGGCGGTGCTTTTCGATCATGCATCGATCTTTTTGCATGTTCGCGCGGCGGCACAAACGGCCTGTGTGTACGGAATGCAACGCTACTTCAATGTCAAACACGTTCCAAATTGGTTGGCTGAGGCCGATGCATGGCTGTCGGATGGCGCGGAGCAACATACGTCGCGTCGTGGAGAGCATCTCACGGAGCTCTCCGTGCTGCTCGACGGCCTGAGCGAAGGGGTAATGGTATGCGCGAGCCCCGATCAGGTGCTCGTCGAAAATAGCGCGCTCTCCCGACTGCTGGCGCGCGAAATCGAAGGAGACGATGTTCGGTCGGCGATGCTCACCTTTGCCACCGAACGGATACAGCTCCGCGACACGGTGGGACACGGTGGCGCGTTGGTCGATCATGCGAGCACGATCGTGCGTACCACGACGCGAACCTATCGTATTCGGTGTACGTCGTCGGTGGGCGGATGGTTTGGTACGCCTGACGGGATTATGGTATCGTTGGAGCCCATGATGAGCGCACCGCTCGACGACGTTGAAGTGCAATCACGCTTTGGATTGACCAACCGCGAGCTGTCGGTAGCGCGGTTGGTCGCTATAGGGAAGACCAACGTCGAGATTGCGACGTTACTCAAGATCAGTACGTACACCGCGCGCAACCATGTGGAGCGCATTCTCTCCAAACTGCGCGTGCGCAACCGCGCGAGCGTCTCGGCGGTATTGTTGGCCGACGTCGTCCCCTCCACCTATTTCAATGATGCGTTGGCGCTTCCGGCCTGGACCACTCGGCGCGCATTGCCCGCGGATGTTGCGGTCAGCGGTGTGTAGACGTCTTTAGGACGACCGTGCGCTCGACGTACGGACCCAATTGCACCTTATCTGCACCTTATCACGGCGGCGCTCCTCTGGGCGCCGCTTTTTTTGTCACAGCTGTGTCTGAATTGTCTGAATCCGGGCAGGTGAACCGTCGTTATCTCGGACGGTGACCGGGGCGATCGGCCACGAGTTATGACGGATGTTCGCCGGGGGCCCTCTTGACACCGATATATCGAGATATATCTTAGGCGTCGTATTCGATATATCGTGACATATCGAAGTCTCTCGGCATCACGATCGATTCCAGACGGGCATCGCCAAATGTTTGGGATAGGCACGGATGATGGTTCGTGCTATGTTGATTTCCCGAACAAAAGGCGAATATTTGTTTCGAGAAAGCAAGTGAATACTTGCATGCAGTTTTTGATCGCGTTTTAATTAGGACCTCTATGGACCGGCGAACGGAATTGTTGCGTGCGGCCGCAGTGGTGTACGCGCGGCATGGTTATCGTGGGTCAACTACGCGACGCATCGCGGAAGAAGCGAGCGTCAACGAGGTGACAATCTTTCGGCAGTTTGGGTCGAAAGATGCGTTACTGCAAGAGGCAATCGCCACGTGTGGGGGGGCTCCCCGTATCCCGGATCTGCCGGCAGTACCGGAAGATCCCGCGGCCGAGCTCACGGCGTGGGGCACTACGGTATTGGAACGCATACATGGCATGCGCTTGCTCATTCGTCGCTGTCTCAGCGAACAGGACGAGCACCCGCACGTGAAAGCGTGTGGTAACGACGTGCATCGCGGCACGTCGGCGGTGTTGCGTGACTATCTCACACGGTTGCGTGACCGCGGGATCGGCGACACGGATTTCGATCCGCGCGTGGCCTGCGTGATGTTCATGAGCGCGGTGTTCGCCGATGCGATGGGGCGGGATCATCTCCCCGACACCTTCCCGTTCGCGCCGGCCGCCGCGGCCGAGCGGTACACGCAGTTGCTTTTACGAGCGATTGGCGTGGACGTTCCTTCTTCTTCACTTTCTTAAATACGTCCTGTCTCGTGATACAACGTCTCTTTTCACCGGTTGTGTCGTTGCCGGCGCATCGTCCACTGCGTTCCGCAAGACGGCCTGCCGCGCGGCGGTTCGTGCCATATGTGGTGATCATGGTGCTGAGTGTCGCGGGCGTTGCCGGCGCGCCGCTCGTCGCATCATTTGGCACTTCGTTCGCTGCGCCATTACTGGCGCAGACGCCGACACCTGACCGGTTGCCCGCCGATTCCACTGGTGCGCACTTGTTGTCGCTCACCGACGCGGTCACATTGGCGCGGCAGCGGAGCGACGTGATTCGGCTGGCCGATAACGGCGTTCGTCGTGCGCGCGGGACGCAGTATCAAGCGCGCAGCACGTTCTTGCCACAACTCAGCGCGTCGGGAAATTACACACGAACACTCAAGTCGCAGTATTCCGGCGTATTCGGTAATTCCGCCGACACGACGTCGGCGCCCTCGGCACCGGCTGCGCCGTGCGATCAATATATTCTTGGTCCCACGGCCACCGATGCGCAGCGCGTGGCGGGACTCGAAAGTTACGCGCGATGCTCGTCGGCCAACTCGAGCGGGCTCAACTTCAGTAACCTTCCGTTCGGTCAAGCCAATGCCTACACCATTGGCTTGAGCGCGACACAAAATTTATTTACAGGTGGCCGCGCCCTCGGCCAGCTGCAAGCCGCCAATGCGGGACGTCGCTCGGCGGAAATCGAGCTCACGGCGCAACGCGCGCAGGTGACGTTGGACGTGACGCAGGCGTATTACGATGCGGCGCTCTCCGACCGGCTGCTTGAAATTGCGCAGTCGGCGCTCGCGCAAACGGAGCGGACGTTGCAACAAACGCAGCTGCGTCAGCAGGTGGGGAACACGTCGGAGTTCGAGCTGTTGCGGGCTACGGTGGCGCGCAACAATCAGCGGCCGGTGGTGATTCAACAACAAACCAACCGTGATGTCGCGTATCTTCGGCTCAAACAGCTGTTGAACTTGTCGCTCTCCGAGCCGTTGCGACTTACCACGGCCATCGAAGACACGACGGCCGCTCCGCCCGGTGTATCGCTGGTCACGGCACTCAGCCCCGACACGGTGACCGAGCATCGAGCGTCGGTTCGTGAAGCGGTTGAAAATGTCACGGCGCAGCAAGGGCAGTTCAAAGTCGCGCGCTCGCAACGCTACCCGTCGTTGCAACTGTCGTCATCGTACGGCGGTGTGGCGTATCCGTCCGGCGGATTGCCGTCGTCATCGGATTTCCGGGCCAACTGGACGGTGACGCTGGCCACATCGTTCCCCATTTTTACCGGGGGGCGGATTCGTGGTGACGAGCTGGTGGCCGAGGCCAACGTGCGTGATGCGCGTGACCGGTTACATCAGACGCGGCAATTGGCGGCGCTCGATGCGCAGATCGCGTTGAGCACGTTGCGGCAGGCACAAGCCGCGTGGGAAGCGAGTCAGGGAACCGCCGAACAAGCGCAGCGGGCCTATGATATCGCGGATGTGCGCTATCGTGAAGGGCTTTCCACGCAACTGGAGTTGACCGATTCGCGCAACCTGTTGGATCAGGCGTTGGCCAACCGGGCGCAGGCCGCGCGTGACGTGCTCGTCGCGCGCGTGAAGCTCGCGCTGCTCCCCGATCTCCCCGTGCAGCAACAGGGCGCGGGACAAACGGGATTATCGTCGCAGCAACAACAATCCACCCAGCAGCAAGCGCAATCGCAACAGCAATCCCAGTCACAAGCGCAGAGCAGTACCAACCCCGCCGCAGTCCCAGGAGCTGGATTCTAATATGACACGCACCTCTTCTCTCGTTACTATTGGAGCCGCGCTCTCGCTCGTGTCGCTCGGCGCATGCAAACAGGGGGACGCCAAGCCGGTCGATGCCGCGGCGCCCATGGCCATTGGTACCGAAAACATCGTCGTCGTGACACAAGGGATGGTCACCGATGGTCCGACCATTTCCGGATCACTGTCGGCGGAGCAAACAGCGACCATTCGCGCGCAAGTGTCGGGGTCGGTCATCTCGACCTCGGCCGAGGCGGGCGATCATGTCGGAAAAGGACAGTCACTTGGCCGTATCGATGCGGCAGGCATCGAGGACGCCTATCAATCGGCCAAGAGTGGCGTCACCTCGGCGCGGAGCGCGTTGGTCAACGCGCAACGTGATCGCGACCGGCAGCAAACGTTACTCAAGGCGGGCGCGGTGGCACCGCGCGATTTCGAGATGGCGCAGCAGAGCTATGTGGCGGCGACTGCCGCGCTCGAGGATGCCAAGTCACGGCTCGCCTCGGCCGAAAAGAATCTCTCCAACACGCGCATTCAGGCGCCGTTTGCCGGTGTGGTGAGTGAACGGAGCGTGTCGGCGGGTGATGTGGTGCAGCCGGGTGGTGCGCTCTTCACCGTGATCGATCCGCGCACCATGCGGTTGGAGGTGTCGGTGCCGGCCGAGCGTATTGGCGATTTGCGGGTGGGGACGCCGGTGACGTTCAGCGTCAATGGATATCCTAATGAACAGTTCGTGGGGAAGATCACGCGCGTCAATCCCGCGGCCGATCCAACGACGCGACAAGTGCGGGTGCTCGCCTCCGTTCCCAACACGAGCAACCGGCTGGTGGCGGGATTGTTCGCGCAGGGGCGCATCTCGTCGCACACACAAACGGGGCTCGTGGTTCCCATGAGCACGATCGATCTGCGCAATCAGACGCCGGCTGTGCTTCGTCTCAAAGCGGGGAAGGTGGAGCGGGTGGATGTAAAGTTGGGGATGCGAGATATGAATGCGGAAACCGTGCAAATCACTTCTGGCGTAGCGCAGGGCGACACCGTGTTGGTGGGGTCGGCGCAAGGGATCACGCCGGGCACGCCGGTGCGCGTGCAAGCATCGCCCGCGGACCGGGCAAGGCAGTAACCGATGTTCATTTCCGATTTTGCCATCAAGCGTCCCATCGTCACCATCGTGACGATGGTGGCGTTGGTGATCTTTGGCGCGTTCTCGTTGTGGAGGACCGACGTAGACGAATTCCCGGAGATCTCCATGCCGGTCGTCTTCGTCGCCATCCCATATCCTGGCGCCGCGCCAGGGCAGGTGGAGCGCGAAGTCATCGACCGGATCGAGGAGCAGTTGGGCTCCATCAGCGGGATCGACAAGATGAACTCGACCTCGCTGGATGGGTACGGCACCATTCTCATCCAGTTCGTGTTCGGGAAAGATCCCGCCGAGGCGACGCAGGATGTGCGTGACGCCATTTCCGCCGTGCGCGACAAGCTCCCGGTGGAAATGAAAGAGCCGATCATCCGAAAGTTCGATCCAAACGATTTGCCGGTGGTCTCGCTCACCATGTCGTCCAAGGTGATGGGGCCCAACGAGCTCTCCATTTTGGCCGATCCAGGGATCACCAAGCAGCTGCGCGCCCTCCCTGGCGTGTCGCAAGTGAACGTAGTGGGGAGCGTGGACCGCGAAATCTCCGTGGACGTGCAGCCCGACCGGATGCAGGCGAACGGCGTGAGCGTGGCCGACGTGGTCAACGCGGTGCAGTCGCAGAATTTGGCGGCGCCGGTGGGACGCATCAATTCCGAGCTGGACGAGCGGAGCATTCGTCTCAAAGGGCGCTTCGATCGGCCGGAAGACTTTTTGAATCTCGTGGTGACGCAGCGCAACGGCCACGTGGTGCGGTTGGGTGACGTGGCCACGGTGCGCGACGGCAACGCGGAGCAGCGGACGCTCGCGCTCTATAATGGTGTCGGGGCCGTTGGTATCGATATCATCAAGACCAAGTCGTCCAGCACGACCCGTGTGGCCAACGACATCAAGGCCACGCTCAAGGATATTCAAAAACAGTTACCGCCGGGCGTCACGCTCAACATCGTGAAAGACGCGGGCGAGCGGGTGCAGAACTCGGTGCGCAACGTCGAGGAGACGCTGGTGGAAGGGGCGATTCTCACCGTGTTGGTGGTGTTCCTCTTCCTCAATTCGTGGCGTTCCACGGTGATCACGGGGCTCGCGCTTCCGGTGTCGGCCATTTCGGCCTTCATCGCGGTCAAGGCGTTCGGGTTCACGCTCAACACCATGTCGCTCTTGGGACTGTCGCTCGCGATCGGGATTCTGATCGACGATGCCATCGTGGTGCGCGAAAATATCGTACGACACGTGGAGATGGGAAAAGATCACTTCACGGCGGCGCACACGGGGACCGACGAAATCGGACTCGCGGTGGCGGCGACGACCTTCTCGATCGTGTGCGTCTTTGCCCCCATTGGATTCATGGGTGGGATTCCAGGGCAGTGGTTCAAGCCGTTCGCGCTCACCATTGCCTGCGCGGTGCTCGTGTCACTCTTCGTGTCGTTCTCACTCGACCCGATGTTGTCGGCGTATTGGCCCGATCCGGAAATCGAGGAGGGGCAGCATCGGAGCTGGATCTCGCGCAAACTGGACACGTTCAACAATTGGTTCGACCGGCAGGCGGATCGTTACAAAGTGCTGATCGCCTGGGCGCTCGATCACCGACTTGCCATGATCTCCATCGCGGTCGGCGCGTTCGTCGCGGCGTTGGCGGTTCCGGCGGCCGGTCTCCTTGCCGCGGCGGTGATTTTGTTGGCCGTGGTCGTGCTGGTGTTGATCGAAGGCAATGAGAAATTGGGGTGGGCGCTCAAATGGGGCAGCGCGATCCTCACCGTGGTCGCCATGGTGCTGTTGCTGCGAGTCGTCCCCACGGTAGGGAAGCTCGGCGGCGAGTTCGCGCCGCAGTCGGATATCTCTGAGGTCACTACCGCCACCGAGACGCCACCTGGGTCCAATCTGGATTATGGAC
>Ga0105237_10005358_pt1 | contig 14519 bp, 12 predicted proteins | sample KBSC24metaG_FD_81520 | JGI IMG/M metagenome (GOLD analysis project Ga0105237, IMG submission 81520) | Corn rhizosphere microbial communities from Kellogg Biological Station, Michigan, USA - KBS C2-4 metaG | ecosystem: Host-associated > Plants > Roots > Rhizosphere > Soil | place: Michigan, USA... | reverse complement strand
GGCATGGGCGCTTGGAGAAGAGCCGCCCACTATGGGGGCAGTCGGCGGGATGGTCAACCGGCGGCTGCATGCGTGTCCGCGGTTCACTTGAGTGGAGCGAAGTCGCTGCTAGAGCGTGTCATGAACTTTGGTGGCACGGTTCTGGATATGCCGAGGGCATTGAGGACAGCCCAGCGAGGAAGCGGAGGGGAATACGAGTGTTCCGTGGGTGGGCGAGAAGATTGCCGAGCTTGCGAGGCTACCCTGGGCTGACTTATGGAACGCCTTCGGCGTAATTCCCATGTGAGCCGGCGAAGTTCATGACAGACTCTAGGATGGACGGCTCATCCCCTGGCTAATGCTACCACCTGGCGGACATTGCGCCCGATACGATGCGTGATGCCGCGGCCGGGGCCAGGATCAAGGAGCACGTGGCCCTGGTCATGCATGAGCAGGGTCTCGAGTTCCTTGCGTTCCGAGGAGCCAGATTTCCCGGTCACGCCACCGGACCTGAAGGGCCGGGCTTGCGCGGTGAATTAGGAAGCAGCCACTGCTCCTCCACGATTTCGCAGATGGTGTGGAGCAGGAATTTGTGGGCCTCCTGGATGCGCGCCGTGATGTTGCACGGGACGATCAGTTCAGTCTGCGCCAGGCCCCGGGCCCGGCCGCCATCGCGGCCGAGCAGGGCGATGGTGTGGAGTCCGGCGGCATTTGCCGCGGCGATCGCGGACAGGATATTGGCGGAATTGCCACTGGTGGTGATGCAGACGAGCACGTCGCCTTTCTGGCCAAAGGCCCGCACCTGCCGGGCAAATACCTCGTCGAAGCCATAGTCGTTGCCCGTGGCGGTGAGCAGGCTGCCGCATGCGGTCAGATTGATCGCCGGATATGGCTGGCGGTCAGTCATGAAGCGGCAGGTGTATTCCGTGGCAAAGTCAGAAGCGTCGGCAGCGCTTCCTCCATTGCCGCAGACGAGCAGCTTGTGGCCTCCTGTCACCGCAGCGCCGACCAGGCCCGCCGCCTTCTCGAGCACTGGTTGGAGCGGGCGCAGGGACTCAATGGTCGCGGTGGCATCGTGGATCGCCTTTTCGAAGATCGTCATGGAAAGGGCCGCGAAGATACGTTCAATGGGTGCGCCCTGCCAATCGGTTTATCTGCGGCGATGGCCGCACTCCAGGCATTGCGGATCACCACCCGTCTGGCTTGAGGTAGATGGTGTTGAAGCGTCCGATATTCGCCGAGAGCAGGCGCTTGTCCTGGCTCCCGGGCAGCATGTCCTCCTCCATGCTTAAGTTTCGCACGCTGCCGTCGAGAAAAGCAGCCAGCGCTTCGTGTCCATGCCGGAAGTGGGCCGTCGTTTGGGTGTCGTTGACCTGGTAGAATTCCTCCACCATCGGATTCTTGGCGGTCGCCGGGGCCTGAAACGTATTCACCTGGGCGCAGGTGGCGAACAGGATCACCTGCGATGGATTGGCGACTTGTGAGGCGCTGCGAGGTTTGCCGCTCGTATCGGGCGCGAGCACCGTGTTGTAACCGTAGCCGAAATTCCCGTTTTGATATTTCGGCTTCAAACGCGGGCCGTATTGAAGAAACGCCGGGTCGGTCTTGATTCCGCTGGAGGCGCTCGCGTACGGGCCGAGCGGCCCCTTGGAGTAATCGACCGTACGCGTGCCTTCGGGCATGTGGAGGGACGTGCTCGCCTCAAACCCAAACCACCACATGGCTCCGCCAGTCACGATCTGCTCGTAGGGCCAGAAGGCGTTGTCGTTGTCGTTGAGGTAGGCCCGGCCACCAACGGCCATTTCATTGAGGGACTGGACGCTGATGGCGCGGGCACTGGCGATCTTCACCTTTGAAAAAGCCGCCATCGAAAGGCCGGTCAGCGTGGCGATGATGGCTATCACCACCAGCAGTTCGAGGAGTGTAAATGCCTTTTTCACGGCGCTCGGGGGACGCTACACGCGCCGCCTTCTGAATAAAGCGAGTCCTCCGGCGCCGAAGACCAGCATCGCGGCGCCGGTGGGTTCAGGCACATTGATGACAGTGGCGCCGCTAAAATTCGAAGTTGTGGGTGTGTTGCCCGCGCCGTCGATCGCGGCGGTAAAATCACCGAAAACCCAGGAATCGAAACTTCCGTCGACAAGCGTTCGCGCTAATGATCCGTCTTGCGAAAAAGTCCAATTCCCTGCGTTGTCGTAGCCATTTCCGAGATTGCTTCCGCCTCCGGCCACGTAATAGCTCCAGGTCAGACTGTAATCGGGTGGCATCACCACCGTTTTCGAGGCCAGCGTGAATGAGATCGTGAATGGCGCGCTCAGGTTGTTATTGTTGAAATCGATGAGGGACATCCCTTGCGTACCGTTTCCTGCCACCCATTGATCGTAGGTCCCACCAAAGTCGTCATTGAAACTGCCGCTGTGAGAGGGCGAACCGAATACCGCGGAGAGCAAATCCAGGCCGGTAGTGAGCTGGCCGGTCCGGTAGTTGACCTGCCACTTGAAAGTCTGCTCGGCTCCGCCAGATCCGAATGGACCTTGAATAAGCAGATAGGAGGTGTCCGCCTGCACGCGAGCGAGCGAAGCGAGGACGAGAAGCGCGAGCGAGAAAAGATGTTTCTTCAGTGAGGCTGGATGGACGACGCTGTAGGGCGTGCTGCCGTCCTTGCCGGAAACCGGCGCACCCAGCGCCACGCCAGGAGTCTTGAAGCTCGCATTGCTGCCGCTGCCTTGAACGTAACTCACGACCTGGTCGGCGAAGTCGGCAGCATGGAGGAGCCCGGATGGGGCTAGGAGAGCGCCCAGAGGCAGGGCACCGAGGTGTTTTTTCATGTTTGGTCTCTTGATGGTGGGAGAGACCAGGGCATGACGGGGCAGAGAACTGCCGCGGCGAGCGGGCTGATCCCTCATTCTTCTTTGTGCGAAGAAGTTTTGTCGAGCCACGCCGGATCTCGCCGCGGAATTGCGGCGCCATACGGGCGGCACGAATGAGAGCGGCACGGGGAAATGTTCTGGCTCCTGGCATTCAGCGGGGCTTTCGCCCGGCAACCTTCCCCCCACCTTCACCTCCGCGACGTGCGGAGATTGGTCAATCGGGGAGTCGTATCCAGTTACAGCAGCGCAACTGCTTCCGGTTTTCACGGAATTCCTTCCATCGAATCGCTAACGGTGAACTCGCAAAGAACTGCTGGAGAGACTGGGCGCACCGCGGGTTCCGGGCAAGCAAAATTCCGCCTTGAGCACGGGGGCAATCGACGGCACTCTGAAGACGTGTTCGCCGCCATTTTCCTGATCCTTGCCGCCATTCTCTATCGCATTGTGCCGGTCATGATCGGGGTCGACCAGAGCGGCTGGCTCGGAAACTTCGCCCCGCTCGCGGCGATCGCCCTGTGTGGCGCCATCTATTTGCCACGCCGCATGGCTGCGGTGCTGCCCCTCGTCGCGCTGCTGGTCAGTGATGTGGTGCTGAACGTCTACCACTATCACCAGCCGATCTTCACCTGGGAGATCCTGCCGCACTATCTGGCGTTCGGCTTGGTCTCCGCCTTGGTCTTCGCGCTTCGTGGTCGCGTCACGGGATTCCGCCTGTTCGGCGCCAGCGTGGCGGGCTCGCTGATTTTCTATGTGATCACGAACACGGGAGCATGGCTTGGGGAGCCGCGGTACGCCGGGACACTTGCCGGCTGGTTTCAAGCCATGACCTGGGGTCTCCCCGGTTTCCCGAGCACATTCATTTTCTACCGGAACACGGCGGTGAGCGACCTGCTCTTCACGGGGCTTTTCTTCGCGTGCATGACTGTGACCTCTCGAAGCACCTCGGAATCGAAGGCGGCCCAGCCGGCGCTCGCTTCCTAAAATCGGTGGCAATGAGACGGTACTTGCGGAAAAACACCTGTGCTGTCGATCGGTCTCGATCTGTTCCGCAGGCGTCCGAGAAGATTTTGCCGCGCAGGCACTCTATATAGTCCTTAAGAAAATGGAAGTTCCGGATTTGGACAGAAATCATAGTTATTCGCAGTTTGGCGAAGATCGCGAGATCCTTCAGTGGTTTGGAAGGGGATACGCTGGGTTCTTTGTCGAAGTGGGTGCCAACAATGGTGAGCGGGACAGCAATTCGTTACTTCTCGAGCAATTCGGATGGCGGGGTATTTTGATCGAGGCGAATCCGTCATTGGCCGCAGCGGCGACGAAGGCACGACCCAAGGCGCTCGTTCTGAACATTGCTGCTTGCGAAAGGGATGAGGAATCCGTCAAGTTTTATAGGGTATCGCAGGGGGGCAACCTTGATGGCCTATCGAGCATGTACCTTGATTCCGATGTTCGGAACCGTATTGTAGAAGCGGGGGGAACGATTGACTTGATCGAGGTGCCAGGCAAGAGGCTCGACGGTGTTTTGAAGGATTCACTCCCAGTCGGACAAACCGTGGATTTTGTGTCGATTGATGTCGAAGGGGCAGAATGGCATGTAATCCGTGGATTCGACTTCAAATGTTTCAAGCCGCGATTGTTGTTGATTGAGGATAACACGCGAGGGAAGGAGCGTCGAATCCCAAGACTTCTCAAGGAGAATAACTACGTTCGAGTCCATCGTACCGGGTGGAATGATTGGTACGTTCCTCTAGAGTGTGCATCGGGCTTTCTCTTCCGAAGGATTTGCCTACGCCTTCGGCTTTTCAAATGGGCGATACAACGTTTGGTGGGTTGATGCGACTTCTCCCACCGACTGTGATCTCGGGCCAAGCTGACATAGGCACAGCATAAATTCATAGTGTAGAAGTACGAAACGTGCAAAATCCATTGCGCATCTCAGTTGTCTCCCCGACCTTTAAGTCGACTGCATCAGTCACGAGTACCCATTCGCTTTCGCTTGGCGCGCAGCCCTCGTCGTCATTCTTGAGCGAAGCGAAGAACCTGTGATTTCTGCCTTTCCTCACCAGCTTGGCGTTAGATGGCGGAAGAGTTCAGTAGTTCTTCGTTCCTCAGAATGACGGGGAAGGGGAATCCACAATATGGCAAAGGCGACGTCTGGCTGACCCGGTTGTTTTTGTTCATGTAGACTTGGCCAACTCGAAGGGTGAATTGCACGGCCTGCGTGACTGAGAAACTCTCCCGCGTTCCATCATCGATTGTCCCAAGAAATGTGTGTCATGATCAAGGTGCGCCGGCTCTATTCGCTAATCGGCGCAGCGGCCCATGAAAGTCACAGTCTTCAGCACCAAGCGCTACGATCAGGAATTCCTCGACGCGGCGAATCGCGGCGGTGTTCACGATCTGTTTTTTCTCGAGGATCGCCTGACCCCGCAGACGGCGACACTCGCCGCGGGATCGCTGGCGGTGTCCGCGTTCGTCAATGACACCATCAATGCGGAGGTCATTGGGGTTCTGGCGGCGGGTGGAACGAAGCTCATCGCCCTGCGCTGTGCTGGATTCAATCAGGTCGACTTGAAAGCCGCGCAGGCCCACGGGATCAGCATCCGGCGGGTGCCCGCGTATTCCCCGTATGCGGTCGCGGAATTTACCGTCGGGATGATCCTCGCGCTCAATCGGAAATATCACCGCGCGTTCAACCGGGTGCGCGAGGGGAATTTCGGGATCGACGGTCTGCTCGGATTCGATCTCCACGGTTGCACGGTCGGCATTGTCGGGACCGGCAAGATCGGCTGCCTGACCGCCCGGCCGCTCGCGGCGATGGGTTGCAAGATCATTGGCTTCGATCCCTTCGAGAGCGCTTCGTTCCAGGAAAACGGCGGAACCTACGTGGATTTCGACACCCTGCTGGCTGAGTCCCACATCATCAGCCTCCATTGCCCGCTAACTCCGGAGTCGTATCACCTCATCAAGGCGGAGACGCTCGGCAGAATGCGCGACGGCGTGATGCTCATCAATACCAGCCGTGGCGCGCTGATCGATGCCACGGCGGTCACTGAGGCGCTGAAATCCGGAAAAGTCGGATACCTCGGACTCGATGTCTACGAGCAGGAGAGCGACGTCTTCTATGAAGACCTCTCAAACGAAATCATCCAGGACGATGTGCTCCAACGGCTGATCACGTTTCCGAATGTCCTTATCACGTCGCACCAGGCTTATTTCACGGAGACGGCGCTCCGGAACATCAGCGAAACGACGATCGCCAACTTGAACGACTTCGCCGCAGGGCGAAGCAGCGCCGCCGAGGTGCGTGCGGAACAGGCTTACGGCGGCAAGTAACTCGCCCGCCCGACGGCCAGGCTATTTCTTCGGTGCGGCCGGGGCCGCGGCCGGCGCCGCCGCTGGCGCCTTGCCGAAGTTGTCCTTCATGCTCGCGGGCTCGTAGATTTCCGCGAGGACGGTGTCCCCTTTCAGGAGTTGCACGCCGTGACCGACGATTTTCTGCCCGGTCGGATCCACCTTCTTCTGGCCTTTGGCGGGCTTGGGATCATTGTAGGTGGCTTTGGCTTCGGGTGTAGTGATCTTCTCCTGGCCGTGCGGCTTCACAGTCACGGGAACTTCGCCCTGGCCCACGGTCACGATGTCCTTGCTGGTGGCATCCCGGCCAAAAACCACAAACTTCACTTTCAAGTCCATCTGCTCCTGCGAGGAATTGTCCACGTAGACGGTCAAAGAGCGAGATTGCGTGAGCGCGGCTTTTGTCGTTTCCGCCTTGTTGTTGGTTTCGATGCGCATGTGGGCGGGACTGACTTCGGCATGCACAACCGCGACGAGCGCGGAAATGGAGAGACAGAACGCGGTGAATGGGGGAAGGAGGGATTTCATACCTTCACCGTGGCAGATCCGCGTCTGGTCGACAAATCCCATTTTCAGGGCCGCCTTCCTCATTGACGCTGGCACTGTCGCTGCTTTGATCCGCTCCGGTGCTCCCTGCCTACTACGAATACGTCTTCGCCGCATTTGCCTTCATCCTGGGCGCTTCCATCGGATCGTTTCTGAACGTCTGCATTTACCGGATGCCGCTCGAGCTCTCGGTCAACGAGCCCAAGCGCTCCTTCTGCCCGAAGTGCAAGTACCAGATCCCGTTCCATCACAATATCCCCCTCTTTTCGTGGCTGATCCTGCGCGGCAAATGCGCGAACTGCGGCGCGCGGATCTCCTTTCGCTACTTCGGAGTCGAACTCCTCACCGCCCTACTCTTCCTCGGCGTCTGGTTGCGCGTGTGGACCTACGGCCGCGAGGGCCTGGCGCATCAAGGGTGGGCGCTGTCGTTGCCTTACTGGATCATGGTCTCCCTATTCGTGGTCGCGACCTTTATTGATTTCGAGCACTTTCTGATTCCGGACGAGATCACGGTCTGGGGGGCGGCGGCAGGGGTGGTGCTGAGTTTCGCGGTTCCTGCCCTGCAGGACCAAACGAGCAATCTGGCCTCCGGCCTCTGGTCCCTCGCGGGCGCTGCGATCGGCTACGCCACGCTTTGGGTGGTCGTGGAACTGGGCAAGATCGCGTTTGGAAAGAAGCACTTTGCGCCTCGCTCGATCATGCCGTTTACGTGGCGTCGTCGTGTCGTCAACACGCCCCAGGGGGATGTCAGCGATGCCGACCTCGTGGTCGGCGACATCCACTGGAAAGAGCAGCCCAAGCCTTCGTTTTTTGCGGGAGTGACGGAGACTTTCCGGTCGCTGCTCGAGAGTTTCCGGCTGCTCAAGCCCAAGGCCCAGGAGCGTGGAGAGTCCTGGGAATGGAGCGAGACGATGAGCTACCGGGAAAGCGACCGGCTGATCATGAAGTGCCCGAAGGCCTCGATCGACGGTGCGGAATTTCAGCATGTCGAATTGGTCTTCAGCCTGAATCAGCTGAAGATCGGAGAGCGCACGTGGGAATTGGAAAAGGTGGACCTGATCGAGGGCGATGTCGCCTCGGTGATCATTCCACGCGAAGCGATGGGCTTCGGGGACGTCAAATTCATCGCTTGCATCGGCGCATTTCTCGGGTGGAAGGGCGTGGCTTTCACGATCATGAGCGCCTCGTCGATCGGCGCGGTGATCGGCCTGCTGACCATCGGCATTGGCAAACGCGAATGGTCCGCAAAAATTCCTTTCGGCCCCTACCTCGCCCTCGGCGCACTGATCTGGCTCTTCATCGGTCCGGAGCTTGTGAATTGGTATTGGGCGATGACGTTTCCTCCCGCGCCTTAGGTCAGGGCGGCGATGATGGTGTCCAGGATTTGGTCCAGGCGTTTGCCGGCGTCCTCCGCGAGGAACCGGAGCACGAAGTATTTGTTCTGTTGGAGGAGTACATCCTTGCGCCGGTCCCGTCGATACGCTTCGGCATCCGAAAGGTGTTCCGGCCCGTCCAACTCGATGACGACACGAGCATCCGCGCAGAGGAAATCCACTTCCATCCGGCCGAACCCATCGAAGGGAATCGGCAGGTGCGCGTTCAACCGGAAGCGGCCCTTGGTTTCCGCTAAAGTTTCGAGCCGGCGATAGAGGAAGGCTTCGCTGGCACTGCGAGCGCGATCCACGCCTTCGTTATCTGGGAGCGGCGAACGCGCGGCATGCACAAACAAATTGGCCAATGGAGTGTCCACTCCATCCCGGATGAGCCGTCGGACGCTGGCCGTGTAATCTTTTTTCCAGCCGGGATCGACTGGCAGGGGAACTTCGGGCGGCCAACCGGGCAGCGCGCTCGCCGGTAGCAGGATCGAGTAGCCGAGTGCCTCATAGCCGCGGCATCGCCTCTCGAACATCCGGGAGAGCATCGGGACATCGAGATCCGCGTAATCGAAGACCCGTGCTTCGCGCTTCCCATCGTGGAGGCGATGCAGGCGACCGACGTATTGCGCAATCGTGCCCCGCCAGGAAACGGGCATGGTTAGAAACAGGGTATCCAATCGCGGGCTATCGAAGCCTTCACCGATGTAGCCCCCGGTGGCCAGGATGACCCGGCTGACGTCTTCGGGGATCCGCGCCAGCCGATCCAATGCGTCCTGCAATTCCTTCCGCTTCATACCGCCCTGCAATGTGATCAGATTGGCTGTGCATGGCGCCAATCGCTGGGCGAGTGTCTGCAGGTGTTCCGTCCGTTCGGTAAGCACCAGAGGTGAACGGCCGTCTTCCATCGCCCCAAGAACGTCCGCACAGATCATTTCATTGCGCGCCTCGTTGCAGGCGATCGCTTCGTAAAGTTTTTGAAATTCGACGCGTCCATCCTCATCCGGCGGCGTTGGCAGGCGAAAGCCAGTCGGACGAACGTAGACGTGATGAGTGAACGGGCGGGCCTCCGCTTGCTTCCGCGCATCGACCCGATGTCGGATGGGCCCGCATTGCATGAAGATGATGGGCTGGTGCCCATCCTTACGGGTGACGGTGGCTGACAAGCCGGTCACGAAGCGGGCTTTGGCCCGGCGGGCGACGAGTTCGAAACTCCGTGCGGAAAGATGATGGCATTCGTCCACAATCAGGTGGCCGTAGGTACCGACGCGATCGTCCACGGTTCCCTTGTGAACGAGGCTTTGCACGAGCGCTACATCGAGCACGCCTGTCAGCTTCTTCCGCCCTCCGCCGAGGCGTCCGATGCTCTTTGGGGGAACGCCGAGAAAGCCTGACAGCCGCTCCACCCACTGCTCGAGGAGCTGCTGGCGGTGCACCAGCACCAATGCGTTCACACCGCGCTGTGCGATCAGCCAGGCTGCGAGCACCGTCTTGCCAAACGCCGTCGTCGCGGCGAGCACTCCGGTGTCATGGCCCAGCATGGTCTCCGCGGCCACCTGTTGATCGGGGCGCAGCGCGCCGCAAAACGAAACCTCCAACGGCGTCCCGGCGCAGCGTTCGTCCTTCAGGATCAGCTTGATCTTGAGAGTTTCAAGAAGGTCCCTCACCTCGTCGAGGCATCCACGAGGCAGCCCAAAATGATGGAGATGATCCTCCGCGCAGTGGACGATTCGAGGTTTGTCGTAGGTCGGCAAACGCATGGCCTGTGCACGGTAAAACTCGGGGTTTTGAAACGCCGCAATGCGGAGCAGGCGATTGCGCAATGCCGGCGGAAGATTTTCTTTCGGCACGTAGATTTGATCCCCGAGAACCATTTCCAGATGTTCAGGTAGTGGGGCGGTGATTGGAGCGTCGATGCGCCGGCGCGAATGCGGTGCATTCCACGGGGTATCGTCGTCTTCGTCCGCGGCTGCCATTCGCACCCCGACGACACGTCCCTTTGATTCCGCTGTGCGGACGAGTTCCTCGACCTGCCGTTCGCCGATCTTGCGCACCGAGGCGAGAAACAACCATTGATCCGGGTAAGGGACGAGATGCTCATCCAGAAACATGGAGTTTCCCCGTTCCCTCGCCTGCTTCTGCAACGGCAAGGCGATCAGGTTTCCAAATCCGCCCTTTGGCAATGTGTCCTGATTTGGAAAAAACCGATCGTAGGAACCGAGACCAATTTCAGGACGGCGTTCCATCGTTTCCGTGAGGACATACGAGCCGAGCTTGCGCGCCAGACAGGAGGAGATCGCTTCTTCGAAGAACAACCACACATGACCTCCATTCCCCGAACGCGAACGCTCGAGCGCCACGGGCAGGCCAAGGTGTGAGCATGTCTCGACGAACGCACTGGCGTCCCGCTGCCATTCGTTCCGGTCAAAGTCCGCCGCGAGGAAGTGACAGGTTTCGTCCTGCAACATCGGATACACGCCCATCACGAAAGGATGGCCAAGTGCGTCGCGGCCCGAGAGATGCCAGCGCACCACCTCCTCCGTGACGGGAAGAAACCGCCGGTTCGGACATTCGGCGCACTTGATCCTGGGTTTCTCGCAAACACCCCGCACCCACTCATTGCCACATGCCGGCGCATAGCCCGCCTTGCCCGTCATGCGGCTTTCGAAGCGCCGCGGATAGACGTCCGTTCTTCCACGGAAGAGGGAAAGAAAGAGCGCAATTTTGGCAGAGGGCGCTGATTCGTTGCTTACAGTTCCGAATCTGAGGCGCGTCGTGTTGGGAATTGCTCCAGACGAAACGGAGACGTCAATGCTCACGACTCGAAATGTAATCGCCCCCGTCCGGGCGTCCAGAGGATCGGCTTCCAGGGGGCCAAGAAAGACCGCCGGCCAGTAGCGAATCGCCACACGGGTGTGGCGAGTGTTGCACTGTGATACAGTGCGTGCGGCGGCCGGAAGGCGAGTGAATTGCGTAATAACCTATTGGATAAGCACTTGCGAATCAGGAAAAGCTCGTGGCACGCGGAATGTTAATGGGAGGTGCCGAACCCCTTCGGCCTCCGCCGGTTTTCGAGCGGGCCGGGCTCTTGAGAATACGCCAGCCATTTCCATCAACTGCATCTTCATGAAAAGACTATCATCTGCACTCGGAACTCTCGCTCTTGTCACCTGCATCGCCGCTGCCGCCGCAGCCAAGGACATCACCATGGGCTTCATTTATGTCGGCGCGAAGGACGACTATGGTTACAATCAGGCGCATGCCGCCGGCAAAGAGGGGGTTTCGAAGATGCCCGGCGTCAAGACGGTGGAAGAGGCGCAGGTTCCGGAGACAATTGCCGTGCAGGAGACCATGCGGAACATGATCGAGCAGGATGGCGCCACGGCGCTCTTCCCGACTTCGTTCGGTTACTTCGATCCGCACATCCTGAAGGTCGCCAAGCAATATCCCAAGGTGCAGTTCATCCATTGCGGCGGTCTTTACACCGAGGGCAAACATCCTGCGAATGTCGGCAGTTACTTCGGCTACATCGACGAAGCCCAATACGTGGCGGGGATCGTGGCTGCGCACACTTCGAAATCGGGTAAGCTGGGCTTTATTGCCGCGAAGCCGATCCCCCAGGTCCTACGCAATATCAACTCGTTCACGCTCGGTGCACGCAGCATCAAGCCCGCCGTCACGGTGCAGGTCGTCTTCACGGGCGATTGGTCGATTCCGGTGAAGGAGGCGGAGTCGGCCAACAGTTTGATCGATCAAGGCGTGGATGTCCTGACCTGCCATGTGGATAGCCCGAAGGTCATCGTCCAAACCGCGGAAAAGCGTGGAATTTACGTCTGCGGTTACCATGCAAGTCAGGCGAGCATTGCGCCGAAGGGTTATCTCACCGGCGCCGAGTGGGATTGGACGAACGTCTATTCCATGTACGCGAAGCTGCTCAGCGAGGGCAAAAAACTAAGCGATGGGACTATTCCTCATCTCGTCCGCGGTGGCATCAAGGAAGGGTTCGTCAAACTTTCGCCCTACGGTCCGGCGGTCAGCGCCGCGGCGAAGAAGGACGCGGACGCCGCACTCGCGAAATTCAAGGATGGCTCGATGGTGATCTACAAGGGCGAGATCAAGGACAACGCCGGCAAGATCATCATTCCCGCCGGCAAGGAATTGAAGCAACAGGATCCGGTCCTCGAGCAGATGAACTACCTCGTGGAGGGCGTGCTCGGCAGCACGAAGTAAGACCAGGGGTTTTGCCGCATGCTCCGGCACATCTCCATGGAGGAAATCACCATCCACCCGCCGGTTGCGATCGAGGCCGCCGTGCCAGCAGCCCGGCCCGGGGCCATGCGCTGGCGCGCACGCGTCGAGTCCGTCGCGATTCCGCTCGGTGCGATCGGCGTCTCGTTGATTCTCTTCGGCATCTTTGTTTGGTTGCAGGGCGTTGATCCGCTCGCGGTTTTCGCTTCGATCAAGAAGGCGGCGTTCGGCTCCTGGTATTCCTTCCAGAATACTCTTGTCCGCGCCGCGCCGCTCATGCTCTGTGCGTTGTGCACTGCCATCCCGCTGCGGCTCGGGTTGGTCGTGATCGGGGGCGAAGGCGCGCTCGTCATCGGCGGACTTTGCGCCACCGCTGCGGGGTTGCAGTTCATGAATGGCTCCGCGACGAGCGTGCATCTGGTCATGGCGTTCGCCGGGATGCTCGCCGGTGGTTTGTGGATTCTGATCGTCGGTGCGCTCAAGCAGTACCGCGGTGTGAATGAGACGATCTCCAGCCTGCTGATGAACTACATCGCCATCGCGCTCCTGAACCAGGCGGTGAACTCGTGGATGAAGGACCCCGAGAGCCTCAACAAGCCGTCGAGCTTTCCGATTCCCGACGACAAGATGCTTCAGCCGCTGGGCGAAACCCAGATTCACTGGGGCCTGGTCTTCGGCGTCATCTTCTGCGTGCTCGCGTGGTTCATGATCCACAGGACCACGTTTGGCTTTCAGATCCGCACCATTGGCGCGAACATCCGTGCCGCCCGGCTTGCGGGGTTGGCGGTCGGCCCCGTCACCCTCATCACGTGTTTCATCGCCGGTGCCGCGCCGGGACTCGCCGGGATGGTGGAAGTCGCCGCCGTGCACGGCCGGGCGAATGAGTCGCTCAATGCGTGGTATGGATATAGCGGCATCCTCGTGGCCTTCCTGGCGCGCCAGAATGCGCTGGCGTGCATCTTCATCTCCGTGCTGCTCGGCGGCTTGCTCGCGAGCGGCGGCATCCTGCAGCGCACCCACCACCTGCCCGATGCCACCATCCTCGTTTTTCAGGGCATTGTCTTCCTCACCATCCTCTTCAGCGAAAGCCTTTACGGCCGCTTCAAATTCTTTCGGGAGAAACAAGCATGAGCGATCCAGGATCCATCGGCTGGTTGGGAGTGCCGCTGGCTGTCGTTGCTGGAGCCGTCCGCGGCGGCACACCGTTTCTGCTCGTCAGCGTCGGGGAATGCCTCACGGAAAAAAGCGGAAAGATCAATCTCGGCCTCGAGGGCGTATTGCTCATGGGCGCCATGACCGCCTACGCCGTGAGCTACAAGACGAATTCGCCGTGGCTCGGCCTGCTCGCCGCGGGCGGCGCAGGGATGCTGCTCGGCTTCATCCACGCCTGGCTCTCGCAGCGGCCGAAGATCAACGATATCGCCGCTGGTATTGCCATGATCATCTTCGGCAGCGGCCTCGCATTCTTTCTCGGCAAGCCTTATATCCAGCCGCTCGCGCCCCAATTGCCGGGCATCTCTTTTGGCTTTTGGAGTCAAAGTCCCGCGGTGCAATCCGCTCTGAAAATCTGCCCCTTGTTCTTCATCGGGGTCGCGGTGGCATTTGCCATGGAGTGGTTCTTCCGCGCCACGCGCTGGGGGCTCTTCGTTCGCGCCGTGGGAGACAAGCCGGACGCCGCCCGCGCCATGGGCATCTCCGTTTGGGGCGTGCGCACGTTCAGCATCATGGCGGGCAGCTTTCTGGCCGGCGTCGGCGGCGCATATCTTTCGCTGTTCTATCCGGGGAGCTGGACGGAACTGATTTCCGGCGGGCAGGGCATGATCGCCGTGGCGCTGGTCATCTTCGCCCGCTGGAATCCCATTCAATGCCTGTGGGCTTCCATGCTCTTCGGCGGCGCGCAGTCGCTCGGTCCCGCGCTGCAATCCATCGGCGTGAGCAGCTACTACTACCTCTTCAACGCGTCGCCTTACATCCTCACCCTGCTTGTGATGATTCTGACGTGCAGCAACAAGAAACAGCTCGCCGGACAGCCCGGAGCATTGGGCACCGGCTTGTAACCGTCACTCCCATTCCGTTCCCATGCTGACCACCGGTCGTCATTCCCCGCCATCGCTGGAGTTGGTCAACGTCACCAAACGCTTCGGCTCATTCG
>Ga0105237_10005357_pt1 | contig 14519 bp, 9 predicted proteins | sample KBSC24metaG_FD_81520 | JGI IMG/M metagenome (GOLD analysis project Ga0105237, IMG submission 81520) | Corn rhizosphere microbial communities from Kellogg Biological Station, Michigan, USA - KBS C2-4 metaG | ecosystem: Host-associated > Plants > Roots > Rhizosphere > Soil | place: Michigan, USA... | reverse complement strand
CCCGCTGGCGCATCGCCGGCAACGGCGCCGACATGATCCGCCCGGACGTGATGCAGCGCTTCGTCGATGCGTTCGCCGATGCCGGCTTCAAGGCGACCGCCTTCATGCCGAGCTACGGCCTGGCCGAGGCGACGCTGGCCGTCTCGATCATGCCCCCAGGCGAAGGCATCGTCGTCGAGCTGGTCGAGGAGACCCAGCTCTCCGGCGGCACCGCCCGCGCCGATCGCCCGCAGCGCTACCGCGCCGTCGTCAACTGCGGCAAGCCGGTGCGCGACATGGCGATCGAGGTCCGCGAGGAAGACGGCACGCCGCTCCCCGAAAAGGCGATCGGCAAGGTCTGGTGCAAGGGCCCGTCGGTGATGGTCGGCTATTTCCGCGACGAGGCCGCCACCGAGGCGTGCATGGTCGATGGCTGGCTGGATACCGGCGACATGGGCTATATGTCGGACGGCTATATCTACATCGTCGGCCGCGCCAAGGACATGATCATCGTCAACGGCAAGAACCACTGGCCGCAGGACATCGAATGGGCGGTGGAGCAGCTGCCCGGCTTCAAGCAGGGCGACATCGCCGCCTTCGCGATCACCACGCCCGGCGGCGAGGAAACCCCTGCGGTGCTGGTCCAGTGCCGCACCTCGGACGAGCAGGAGCGGCTGCGCCTGCGCGACGAGATCCGCGAGCGCGTCCGCTCGGTCACCGGCATGAACTGCGTGGTCGAGCTCGTGCCGCCGCGCACGCTGCCGCGCACCAGCTCGGGCAAGCTCAGCCGCGCCAAGGCGCGCAACCTCTATCTGAACGGCGAGATCAAGCCCTACGCGGTCGCCGCCTGACACGCTTTCCGGCCGGGCCCCCGCCCGGCCGGCAGGCCCGCGGCGTCTGCCGGGGGTCGTGCCGCGAAAATGGACCTATTCACCTCCATTTTAGCGCCACCCTAACTTCTCGCTAACCTGGCGCCGCTATGTAAACGGCGTGAGCAGCTCCTCCACGACACCCTTGAGTCAGCCGCGAGTCGACGCGCGTGCGCTGCTGGGCCTGAGCGACCCCAGCGACACGATCGACTGGCCACGCATGCGCGCTGCGCAGTTGCAGGCCGGGCGTCGTTCGGCGCTGCTGTTCTTCTCCGCCAATGTCGGTGCCGTCGCGATGGCGGCGCTGGCGCTGGCACCGCTTGCGTCGCACCGGCTGCTCTTCGGGTGGATGGTCCTTGCGCTCGGCACCGCCGTCTGGATGACGCTGCGCCGCCTCGGCTGGCGCGACGAAAATCTGCTTACCGCGACGCTTGCCGATATCCGCCGCACCGCCCCCGAAGGGATCGCGATGGGGCTTGCCTGGGCGATCCTTCCGCTCGCCTTCGGCGAGATCGCCACGGCCCGCGCCAGCCTCGACCTGTGGGCAGCGACGACAATGGTGCTGATCGCGTCGGCGATCACGATGGGGGTGCTGCCGCTTGCCAGCCTCTCCTTCATCCTCCTGCTCGGCGTGACGTGCATCGTCACGCTGCTGCTCGTCGGCGCGCCGTTCCTGGCGGCAGCCGCCGCCTTTCTCGTCCTGTTGCTCAGCATCGGCGCCTTCGGCCGCGCCCGTTCGCTGGTGCTGCTGCGCGCCAACCAGATGGCGTTGGCGGAGCGCGACCAGACGGTGAGCCTGCTGCTCCGCGAGTTCGAGGATTCGGGTTCGGACTGGCTGTGGGAAGTCGACGCCCAGCGCCGCGTGGTCCGCGCCAGCCCGCGCCTCGCCGCCTCGCTGGGCCTCGAGCCCGGCACACTGGCTGGGCTGCCGCTCCTGCAGCTGCTCGCCGGCCCCGGCTGGGAGACCGGCCAGTTCACCCAGGAGCTGCACGACCTCGCCGAGAAGCTGAAGCGCCGCGAGCCCTTTGCCGACCTGTCGATCCCGATCGACGTCGAGGGTGATCGCCGCTGGTGGCAGATCTCCGCCAGCCCCAAGTTCGACGAGCGCGGCGCCTTTGCCGGCTTCCGCGGGGTCAGCTCGGACGTCACCGAGCAGCGCCGCGCGACCGAGCAGATCCACCGCATGGCGCGGTTCGACACGCTGACCGGCCTGCCCAACCGCCTCCACATCAACGAGGCGCTCGCCACCGCGATGGCCGAGGCGGACAAATGGGGCGCGCGCTGCGCCTTCATGATGATCGACCTCGATCGCTTCAAGGCGGTCAACGACACGCTCGGCCACCCGGTGGGCGACCGGCTGCTCCAGCGCGTCGCGCGGCGGCTGCGCAGCCTGGTGAGCGAGACCGAGATGATCGGCCGGCTGGGCGGCGACGAGTTCGCCGTGGTCGTCCGCGACGCGCGCGATACCGCCCGGGTCGAGGCGCTCGCCCAGACGATCATCGACACCGTCTCGCGCCCCTATGAGCTCGACCAGCACACCCTCTATATCGGCGCCTCGGTAGGTCTCGCGCTGGCGCCGCGCGACGGCCGTACCGCCGAGACGCTGGTCCGCTCCGCCGACCTCGCGCTCTACCGCTCGAAGGACAAGGGCGGCGGCGTGTTCCACGCCTATGAGCCGCAGCTCCATGTCGCCGCCGAGGAGCGCCGCGTGCTCGAAATCGCGCTGCGCGCCGCGGTCGAGAAAGGCGAGATGCAGCTTGCCTACCAGCCGGTGGTCAATGCCCGCACCGCCGGGCTGCTCGGCTTCGAGGCGCTGCTGCGCTGGACGCATCCGGAGCTGGGCGCGATCCCGCCCGCCAAGTTCATCCCGCTCGCCGAGGAAGCCCGATTGATCGGCGCGATCGGCGAATGGGTGCTGCGCACCGCCTGCGACGAGGCGGCCCGCTGGGACGAGCCCGCGCGGATCGCGATCAACGTAAGCTCCGAACAACTCCACAATCCCAGCTTCGCGACGCTCGTCGCCCAGGCGCTCGCCGCCTCGGGGCTGGACCCGGACCGGCTCGAGCTGGAGGTGACCGAAAGCGTGTTCCTGCGCGAAGGCACCGCGGCGGTGACCGTGCTCGAACAGATCCTCGATCTCGGCGTGCGCCTCAGCCTCGACGATTTCGGCACCGGCTATTCCTCGCTCGGCTATCTCGCCCATACCCGCTTCAATTCGATCAAGATCGACCGCAGCTTCGTCCAGAATGCCGCGCGCGGCACCCGCGAGGCGATCGCGATCATCCGCGCCGTGGTCGCGCTCGCCGACAGCTTAGGGATGGCAACGACCGCCGAGGGCGTCGAGACCGAGCAGGAGCATGAGATGGTGCAGGCGCTCGGCTGCACGCGCGCGCAGGGCTATTATTTCGGCCGCCCGCTTCCCGTGCACGAAGCACGGCACATCGTGTCGCGAAACGGTAACGAAACGACCCGCGCGCGTGCGTGAGTTGCGGTGAACCGTTCCCGCATTGGGACATAACCCCTTTTTTTCGTTCGGAACTTTGGAACCTCCCAAGGGTCTTCGCCGCACTGCAATGGTTACCTTGCCGTTAAGGGAGACACCCCGAATGTATCGTACGCTTATGGCGGCGGCTGCCACCGCCGCAGCGCTTGTCGCTGTCGCACCTGCCCAGGCCGCAACCTATTTCGGTCCGGCCGACATGAACATCACGACCGCAGCTGATGGCTCGATCTCGAGCAGCTTCGGCCAGTCCGGCATCAAGGCCGGCGCCTTCACCCACATCTACCAGTTCACCCTGCCGACCGACGGCCTGGCCAGCGGCTCGATCATCACCAGCGCGGTGAAGTTGAACGGCTCGAACGACCTCGACCTCAAGTCGGTGTTCTTCAACGGCGTGCAGCTGACCGGCTTCTTCGGCAGCGGCCTCAACGAGTTCGTCTTCGCCAACTCGGTGCCGATCAAGGCCGGCGTGCAGAACGAAATCACCATCAACGGCTTCTCGCGCGGCAACGGTTCGTATGGCGGCCAGGGCGTGTTCGTGCCGTCGGGCGTGCCCGAGCCGGCCGCCTGGGGCATGATGATCGGCGGCTTCGGCCTGGCCGGTGCAGCCATGCGTCGTACGCGCCGCACGCGCGTCACCTACGCGAACGCCTAAAACAAAAACCATCCTCGCCGTTGCAGAGGAGGCGCCGTCACGGATATCGTGGCGGCGCTTTCTTTTTGGTGCCGCGTTCGCATCTTGGCTCTTGCCCGAAGCGGAATCGGCCGATAAAGGGGCGGACCGCACAGGGGTGTAGCTCAGCTGGTTAGAGCGTCGGTCTCCAAAACCGAAGGCCCTCGGTTCGAATCCGAGCTCCCCTGCCATCGCTTCCGCTCAGACATCGCTGTTTTGCGCCGCCTGCTCAGGCGCGGGCGAATAGTTCCAGTTTGTTCTTGGGCGTCGACTCCACCTTTTGGAGCGTGTTGATCGACACGTGCGGCCATTGGATCCGCCCCGGCAAACCGGTGGTCCGCGGATCGAAATCGAGCATCACCACCTGCAGATACTGGAGCCGCAGCTTCGGCCTGCCGTTCGCATTCTTCTCGGCGAGCTCCTGGATCCAGAGGGTCGAGCGCATCGACGAGGCATTGGCCTGCCTCACGATGAAGGGGATGTTGTGGATGCCCGCGGTCGCCGCCTCGCTGTCTACCGCCAGCGTGGTGGTGCGGACGATGTTCACGCCCTTGTTGGCCTGCACCAGCAACGCCGCCGGATGCACCGGATCGAACACGCCCTTGAAGGGTTGGTCGTGGAAATGCTTGTACGGCGCCAGGTAGGGGCTGGAGAGGTCCTGCTTCACCTTCAGCGGCAGCCCGCTCAGGTCGGGGATCACCGGCGCCCCTGCCGTCGGCGGCACGCTGCGGCCGAGCGCCAGCACCGAATCGCCATGCGGGATCGAACCCAGCCGGGCGATGTCGAAGCCGTCGACGACATGATCGAGCATGTTGAGCCACAGCCCTGGCTCGTGGTGGATCGTGTTGCCGGGCGGGTGCGTCGGCCCCAGCACGGCGCTGTGGGGGAAGTCCTGGGTCGCGATCTGATCGATCACCTGCTCGTAATCCAGCGCGACCAGCGACTGGTCGGCCTGGGTGCCGGTGTCGCTCAGGCCGCGATTGGGCACGCCCTTGTCGACGAGGTCGAACACCAAGGTCTCGTTATACTGGTTGAGCAGCAGGCGATAATCGAGCGTCGAGCCCGGCCGCGTCGCGAAGGGCAGCGCGATCATGTTCCAGCCATGCCCCTCCAGCCCGCCTTCGTTCTTCCACACGCCGGGCAGCAACGCGAGCGGCCCGAGCAGTTCGTCGCCGCGCAGCCCCGTGGAAAGGACACGGCCGCCATCCTTGAGCGCCATAAGCGTCGCCGCACTGAGCACCATCGGTCTTCTCCCACGAGCGTGAAACGGAACGTCGCGCCGTCAAATGCCTTCGACGAGCAGCCGCGTGTCGGGTAGCTTTTCGAGATAGGGGATCTGGAGATCGGGCCGCGCCATCCGCGTGAGCGCGTTGAGCGCCGCAGCGATCGCTCCCTCCTGCCAGCCGGGCAGCGACGAGAGCTGGTCGCCGACGACGAAGAATATCGGATCGGAAAGCTGCCCCGTGCCGTCGTACACGCCGGTGCCCTGCGCCAGATGGTTGAAGTGGCGCGCGGCGTCCTCGGGGCCGCCCACCGCCTGCCAATAGGCCCAGCCCCCCTTGATATAGGGCATGTTCTGCCACGCGATCGCAATGCCGTCATGCAGGCCGTCACCGAACGCCTTGCCGAACTTGCGCGCGCCTGCGCGGGCGATGTCGAGCCGCTCGCCGACGGTCTTCTTCCCCCAGCTATAGGCGATCGAGCCGAAATTATATGCGCCGGTCAGCACGCCCTTGCGATCGTGATAGGCGGTGGAGGGATACCAGATCTGAACGATCTCGTCGGCGCTCCAGCTGATCCCGCCGAAGATCGGCACCACGCCCTCCTCGGCATCGGGAGCGACCAGCGTGTCGAGCTTCAGCCCGGAGTCATGGCCATGGGTGATCAGCTTTCCCTGCCACAGCCGCCGATCGGCCTGCCAGCCGACCTTGGTCGTCGCGGCGAGGAACTTGTCCTGATACTCGCCCTGCGCATCGAACCGCGGCCGGGCCTGGGCGGCAAACACCGCCTTCAACCCCTCCTTGAACGGTGCGGCGAAGCCCTGTGCGCCGTCGCCGGCGAGCAGCTTGTCGGACAGCAGCTTTTCGAGGAACGGCATGGCGAGGTTCGAGAAACAGTAATCCGCGCGATATTCGATCGTCTCCTCGCTGCCGATCTTGGCGACCTGCACGACGAATTCGCCTTTCGCGTCGTCCCAGTCGATCGCAGTCACCGGGCTGTTGAGGTGGACCGTGCCGCCGAGCGCCGCGACCTGCCGGGCAAAGGCGCGCTGCACCTGATCCATGCCGCCAACCGGCTGGAAGATCGTCTGTTGCCAGAGGAAGTCGCTCGGCTGGTAGAATCGTGTCTGCGCCCAATATTCGGAGGCGATCAGATCCTGGAGCTTGATCGCCTCGGCGATCTCCCCCGCGGCGACGCCGGGCAGCACGTCGAAGCCGGCGCGCGAGATCGCGTTCTCGAAGCCCTCGGTGCCCGCGGTGGGCGCATAGCGGCCATATTGGTCCAGCTCGCCGAAGCTGATCATCAGGTCCTGGAACTTGCGCACCAAGGCGGGCTGTTCAGAGGGCGGAATGGCCAGGGTGGGGTCTGCGAGCAGTTCGACGGCATGGTCGTGCACGAGATGCGCAACCCAGCCGCGCAGATTATGGTCGATCTGCCGATAGACCTGCGGCCCCTGCAGCGGCCCCTCGTTCAGATGAACGAGGTTGGACATCGAATTCATCACATAGACTTCGATGGCGACGCCGAACTCGCGCAGATAGCTGAGCAGCCGCTTGTGCGACGACGGGATGCGCCCCGGCCCGGCATTCAGATAGGGCTCCGAATCTCCGACCGGCCACTGGAAGCGGACGACCTGGGTTTCGCCCGGCTCCGAGCCGAACAATGCGTCGTCCCGATCCTCGGTGAGCATGTCGCCGGTGCGCAGCGACAGGCAGCGGCCGCCGGTTCGGTTCTGGGCCTCGAGCACCGTCACCTCCATGCCGGTGCGGTGGAACAGCAGCTCATAGGCGGTGGTCAGCCCCCCGACCCCGGCGCCGAGGATCAGCGCGCGCTTGCCGACGAAGCTCCCCTCGTCCAGCCGGACCGGCCCGGGCGTGATGCGTAACTGCTCGTTGGTCGCCTCCGCGAGCGCGGCCCAGGCCGATGCCTGCGGATGCGCCCGCAGATAGGCGGCGCGGCTGATCTTGTTCGACATGCCCGTCTCCCCCCCTTGTTGCGGGTAATGCCGCAACGCCCCCCGGCGTGCATGCACCCGTTCCGATCACGCGAAATAGCGATGCGCATCATCTTTAGTATGCGTATGTAGTTCAAGGCGTCAGACTCGACGGCTTTACTACAAAGATCGTAGCACGGGACTCGTGCCGCAACAACAACCCCTGCAGATCATATCGGATATAATAGCCGAGACGCAGGTGGGGAGAATATTGTCTTTACTTCATCTGGTTGGGCGAAAAGCCGCGCGACACCATTAGGTCGACTTCGGGTGCGACCGTCGCGCAATCGTTTGAGCCAATGGCGCGGCGCGCAGGTCGACGCTGGTGGAAGGCGATGCGCCCGCACCCGTTCGACCTGCCGCCGTCCACGCCTTCGATCAGCCCGCGCGCACCGCCCGCAGCACCACCCTGCCCCCGAGCAGCGGCTCGGTCCGCGCGCCGTCCGCGACTGCCGCGACGGTGATCGTCCCCGGCCGCCCGGTCGATTGCACGATCACCTGCGCCAGCCCGTTGAACAGCGAGCGGCGCGGTTCCTTGTCGCTTTCCAGGCAGTTCGGGTCGCCATTGCCCACGCCGATGATCGCGGCCGGCCCGGAGATCGTGAAGGCGAGCTTGTCCATCGCCGTCGGCACCGGCCGCCCGCGCGCATCGAGCAGCTCGGCCTTGAGCAGCGCCACGTCGCGGCCGTCGCCGGCGATGGTGGTGCGATCGGCGGTCAGCCGGATCGTGCGACCCGGTCCGGTGGACTCGCGCCGCTCGGTGAGCACCCGCCCGCCCTTGCGCCCGCGCGCCTCGACGTAGCCCGGCTGATAGGGGACCTTCCATTCGAGATGCCCCAGCGGCGGCACCGGCTGGCTGCCCAGGCTGCGGCCGTTCACCACCAGCTCCACCGTGTCGCAATTGGAATAGACCCACACCGAAACCGTCTCGCCCTCGCGGCCCTCCCAGTTCCAGTGCGGGAAGACGTGGAGCGACGGCTCGGAGCGCCACCAGGCGCGGTAGTAATAATAGCTGTCCTTGGGGAAGCCGCACATGTCGACGATGCCGAACTGTGAGCTGATCGAGGGCCAGCCATAGGGCGTCGGCTCGCCGCGATAGTCGAAGCCCGTCCAGGCGAAGCCGCCCGTCGCCCAGGGCTTGCCGCCATAGAGCTTCCACCACTCCTCGATCGAGTTCCCCCACGGCACCACGCCGTCATAGCTGTTGACCGTGTTGCGCGTGGGGTCGCTCGCATATTCGCCGCGCGTCGCGATCGCGCTCGACGTTTCGGAGCCATAGACCGGCCGCGTCGGATGCTTGGCGTGGAAGGCTTCGGGGAATTGCTGGTGGTAGTTGAAGCCGATGATGTCGAGCGCGTCGCTCACCCCCTGCTCGTTGTTGCCGTTGACCGCAGCGGAGACCGGCCTTGTGGGGTCGAGCGCATGGCAGCGGCGCACCATCGCGGCGGCGATCGGCTTGCCCTGCTCGGCCATCTTGCCCTGCAGCTGGTTTTCCTCGTTGCCGATCGACCAGAGGATCACCGCGGGGGAGTTGCGGAAGCGCTTCACCATCACCTCCAGCTGCGCCATCGCCTCGGGGTTGGCGCTCATCTGGCGCGTCTCGCACATCACCAGCACGCCGGCGCGGTCGCACTCGGCGATCCATTCGGGGGTCGGCATGTTGTGGGTGGTGCGCACCGCGTTGCAGCCCATCTCGCGCAGCACGTTCAGCCGGTAGCGCTGGACCGCATCGGGCAGCGCCACGCCGACGCCGGCATGGTCCTGGTGGTTGCAGGTGCCCTGCAGCTTCATCGATTTGTCGTTGAGGAAGAACCCGCGATCGGCGTCGAAGCGGAAACTGCGGACGCCGAAGGTCACCCGGTCCGCATCGCGCACCGCTCCGCCCGCCGCGAGCCGCGCGGTGGCGGTGTAGAGCACCGGCGTCTCGGTCGACCAGCGCTGCGCCTGGGGCAGCGTCGCGCGCACCTGGCTCTCGGCGGTGCCGCCAGCCGCGACGGTGACCGCCGGGGCCGAGGCGCGTGCGACGACCGTGCCCGCGGCATCGGCGATGGTCCATTCCACCACCGCCTGCTGCGCGGCATCGCCGTCGTTGGCGACCACCGTCGCCAGGTCGAGCGTCGCCCCCGCCCCCTCGGGGGTCGCGCGCACCACGCTGTCCCATTTGCCGAAGTGGAGCGCGTCGTGCTTGGTCAGCCAGACATGGCGGTAGAGCCCCGCCCCTTCGTAGAACCAGCCGTCGCCCAGCGAGGCGTCGACTCGCACCACGATCACATTGTCGCCGCCAAACTGCAGGAAGTCAGTCAGGTCGAAGCGGAACGAGGTGTAGCCGTCGTTGTGGCGGCCGATGTAACACCCGTTGACCCACAGGATCGCGTCGCGCATCGCCCCGTCGAACTCGATCCAGATGCGGCGGCCGCGGTCGGCGGCGGGCACGTCGAAGCGGCGGCGGTACCAGCCGATGCTGGTCTCGGGATAGCGGCGGCCAAGCGGCTTGAAGCCGTGGCCGCGATTGCTCGCATCGCCCTCGCCGCGATCGTCGCGGACAAAGGGGAGCTCGACCGCCCAGTCGTGCGGCAGGTCGAGCGCGCGCCAGTCGGCATCGTCATAGTCGCGCTTGGCGAGTGCGAACTCGCCGGTCTTGGCGAAATCGCCCTGCCCCATGCCGAAGCCGAAATCCTTGGCCGGATCGCTGCCATGGCCGAGCGTGAACCGCCAGCCGGCATCGAACGACAGCACCTCCCGCGGCGCCATCCCCGGATCGCGCGTCGGCAGCGGATCGGCGGGTGTCGCGGCGCGCACCGCCTGGGGCAGCAGCGGCGCCGCGGCGGCAAGCGCCAGCATGGTACGGCGCGAAGGATCTAACAGATGTTCGGTCACGGTCGGGTCCCCTCTTGGCGGCCCGCCACGGCCGCAAAACAACGGCTTCGGCTCAAAAACTACGACAAATAGACGCTTGCCACATGAAAATCGGCTTGCAAATATGCCAGGAAAAGCGGCGCGCCGGACGTGCCGGGGCACAACAGGAGGAGCGGATGACCAACTTCACCAAGCGCGAGATACTGGCCGGATCGTTCGCGACCGCGCTGGCCGTGAAGGCGGGCACCGCCCGCGCGCAGGCGGCGACGACCAAGCTGCCGGGCGCGGACGTCACCCCGGTCGCGGCGCCGGGTCCGTTCCAGCCCACGGGCGCCTCGCTCTCCACCTACAAGACGCCCGACTGGTTCCGCGACGCCAAGTTCGGGATCTGGGCGCATTGGGGCCCGCAGGCGGTCGCCGGCCAGGGCGATTGGTACGCCCGCTTCATGTACGTGCCCGGCCACCCCCATTACGAACACCACCTCAAAACCTACGGCCATCCTTCGGAAAAGGGCTACAAGGACCTCCTCCCCCTCTGGACCGCGGACAAGTTCGATCCGGAGGCGCTGGTGACGCGATACGAAGCCGCGGGCGCAAAGTATATAGTATCCATGGGCGTCCACCACGACAATTTCGACCTGTGGAACTCGCGCCATCACCGCTGGAACGCAGTCCAGATGGGCCCCAAGCGCGACATCGTCGGCGCCTTGCGCGCCGCCGCCAAGCGCCGCGGGCTGCGCTTCGGCGTGTCCGAGCATCTCGGCGCGAGCTATAACTGGTGGTACCCGAACCAGCTCTACGACCAGTTCTGGCCGAAGATGGGCAAGCGCTACGACGGTGCCGATCCGCGCTTCGTCGATCTCTACCATGGCAATCACGACGAGCCCTATCTCGGCGACGCCGACACCTGGTACACGCGCAATCCCGAGTATCAGCGCCACTGGTTCGCCCGCATCCGCGACCTGGTCGACAATTATCAGCCCGACCTGCTCTATTCGGACGGCGGCGTGCCGTTCGGCGAGATCGGCCGATCCATGGTCGCGCATCTCTACAACAGCAGCATCGCGCGCACCGGCAAGCTCGACGCGGTGTACAGCCACAAGGCGCTCGGCTCGGGCGAGTTCGACAAGACATGGGGCGCACAGGATGTCGAGCGCGGCGTGCTCGACGGGATCGATCCCCTCCCCTGGCAGACCGACACCTCCAACGGCGACTGGTTCTACAACGAGCACGACCGCTACAAGTCGACCGACGAGGTGCTCACCATGCTCGCCGACATCGTGAGCAAGAACGGCAACATGCTACTCAACGTGGTGCTGCGCGCCGACGGCAGCCTGCCGCCGCAATCAGACCAGCTGCTGACCGAGCTGGCCGCATGGATGGCGGTCAACGCCCCCGCGATCCACGGCACCCGCCCCTGGCATGTCTATGGCGAGGGCCCGACCAAGCCCAAGCAGGGCGCCTTCCAGGAGCGCGCCGCCTATACCCCGCAGGACATCCGCTTCACGACCAAGGGGGAGACGCTCCATGCGATCACGCTCGGCGAGCCCAAGGGGCCGGTGGCGATCACGTCGCTCGCCCGTGGCAACCCGCACGAGCGGCGCAAGGTGCGCGGCGTCAAGCTGCTCGGCCATCGCGGCAGGATCGACTTCCAGCAGACCGACCAGGCGCTGGTGATCACGCCGCCGGCCAGCCTGCCGACGCGGCACGCCAGCGTGTTCGCGATCACCTTCGGCTGAGAGCCTTCACGCGGGCTGATAGCCCAGCCGCTCGGAAATCCGTCCGCACGCCGCGCGCAGCTTCTCGCGCGCGGCGTCCAGGTCCATCACCTGCGAACCGTCGATCAGCGCGAGGAACGGGATCGTCAGCGCCGCGACGATGCGGCGGTCGAAGCCGAACACCGGGAAGCTGATGTCGGTGACGCCGAAGGTTACCGGGCTCTCGCGGCTGTCATGGCCCTGCCGCTGCACCGTCGCCAGCCGCTCGGCCAGCCCGTCGCGATCGACGGCCGCGCCCTGCTCCGCCTCGGCGGCGCGCACCATCCGGTCGACGAGATTGGGATTGGAGAAGGCAAGCAGCACCTGCCCCGAGCAGCTGCGCAGCAGATCGATATGCGCCCCCACCTTGAGCGCGAAGCCGCGGGTGGCGGGCGATTCCTCGCGCGCGACGACCAGGCCGTGGCCATGGCTCGCGACGACGAGATGGCACGACTGCACCGTGTCGCGCGCCAGCATCTGCATCTCGGGCATGGCTGCGCGGACGAGGTCCTGCGACGGCGTCGCACGCAGCGCCACGTCGAGCAGCTTGTACGCCACCGCATAGCGATCGGTCGCCTCGGAGCGGCGCAGATAGCCGAGCTGCTCCATCACCACGACGATGCGGAACAGCTCGCCCACCGATCGCCCGAGATCGGCCGCCATCTCGCTGACCAGCGCCCCTTCGGGTCGGCCGACGAGCAGCTCGATCACTTCGAACGCCTTTTCGATCGCGGGGGCAGAATAGGTCTTTTTCGACCCGGGTCGCGCCATGGGGACTCCTGTTGCGTGGCCCCCTTCCCTCGCCCGAAAGCGGGCCGTGCGCAACGGGTGGCTCCATTCGTCCGTCAAAGGGCGGCTCTCGTCGCGCTGGCATTGTTCTTGCCGGGAGCCGGGAGCTATCCTCGATCCCTGCAACGAACCAGCGCAAATAGCTGGAAACTTTCGATGAAGTGAACGTTAGACGAAGACTAATTCTGGGGAATGGATTTGTCGCAAGATGCCTGAAGGGGAACCCGTGGTGGCCGTAGCCCTTCTCACCGAACGCGACATCGCGCGCTGCGGCGACGCGCTCAGCCGATGCTATCGGCTGGACGACTGTGCCGAGTTTGACAGTCTGCTCCGGCTGATCGATCAGGCCGACGACGCGCTCCAGACCCGCATCCCGGTTTCGCGCTCCTAGCACCGACTGTCACGCCAGCTTCATCCAGAGCGGCTAGCCCTGCGCCAAACGCGGGCGATCTCAGGATGAAAGGGGGCGAATCGCCATGGCGACAAGCGGGTTGCGCGTCGAACCTTTGTCCTTCGGCGGGACGGGGCGATGAACGAAATGACCAGCCTTGCCGCACACCGCCGCGCGGTGTCGGAGGAAGTCGCGCTGCGCGAGGCGCTGTTCCGCTTCGTCCAGGCGCGGCTGCGCGACTCCCATGACGGCGAGGACATCGTCCAGGAAACCTATATCCGGCTGTACGACTATCGCCGCTCGCGCAGTGTCGCGGATGTCGGCGCCTTCTGCTTCGCCGTCGCCCGCAATCTGGTGTTCGATCACTTCCGCCGGCTGCGCGCCGCCCCCCGCCCCGCCGAGCTGGCCGAGGACATCCCCTGCGCCCAGCCGCGCGCCGAGGAGGTGCTCGACTATCGCCAGCGCGTCGACATCCTGGTCCGCGCGCTCAAGGTGATGCCGCCGCTCCGCCGCGAGATCTTCCTGCGCCGCCGGCTCGACGGTGTCGCGGTGGCGATCATCGCCGCCGACCTCGAGATGAGTGCCGCCGCGATCGAGAAGCATTGCGTCCGCGCGGTCGCCGATCTGCGCGCCGCGCTCGAACGCCGCGGGCTGCCGGGGGGCGCGTCGCGATGAGCCTGAACCCCACCCGCCGTGCCGCGCTGCACGACGCCGCCCGCTGGGCGATGCGCGAGGACGATGCCGTGCTGCGCGAGGCCCCGCCCGCCGCCGCCGGCGAGGTGCAGGCGATGCTCGACGATCGCGCGCTGTCCGACGCGATGGCCCAGCTGCCGCGGCTGTCCGACGCCGATATCCGCGCACTGCGCACCCGCCGCCGCACCGCGATCGGCACCGGCGGCCTGCTCAGCGTCGCCGCGGTGCTGGGCATCGGCGGCTGGCACGCGGGCTGGTACCGCGCCGCCGCGCCCGCGCCACTGCATTACGAGACCGCGCGCGGCCAGATGCTGGACGTGAAACTGGCCGACGGCAGCGCGGTCCACCTCAACGGCGCGACCAGCCTCGACGTGACCCTCGAAGACCACCGTCGTAGTGTCACGATGCAGCGTGGCGAGGCCTATTTCGACGTCGCCCATCTGCCCGATCGCCCCTTCACCGTGCATGCGGGCGGTGCGGCGACGCAAGTGCTCGGCACCGCCTTCGATATCGACATCGCCGCGGGCGGCGTGCGCCTCGCCGTCTATCGCGGCAAGGTACGCTTCGGCGATGCAGCCGCAGCGGTGATCGTCCCCGCCGGCTGGCGGACCCGCTTCGCCGAGGGCCGCGCCCAGGCGCCCACCCGCTTCGACGCCGCGCAGAAGGACTGGCGCGACGGTTGGCTCGACATCGATGCGATGCCGCTCGGTGACCTGGTCGATGCGCTCAACCGTCGCGGCGGGCCGCTGATCGCCCCGCCGCCGCCGAGCCTGCGCGGCCTCGCCATTTCGGGACGCT
>Ga0105237_10005354_pt1 | contig 14523 bp, 14 predicted proteins | sample KBSC24metaG_FD_81520 | JGI IMG/M metagenome (GOLD analysis project Ga0105237, IMG submission 81520) | Corn rhizosphere microbial communities from Kellogg Biological Station, Michigan, USA - KBS C2-4 metaG | ecosystem: Host-associated > Plants > Roots > Rhizosphere > Soil | place: Michigan, USA... | reverse complement strand
TGCGCCATCGCCGCCAGCATCACGGTGCGGTTCTCCGCCTGCTGGAGGATGCGGGCCTGCATCGCCTCCATCGCGCGGCCGAGTTCGCGGATCTCGCGCGGTCCGTCGAGCGGGATCGCCTCGGGGGCGCCGAGCCGGGCGCGCTTCGCCGCCTCCGCCAGCCGCCGGATCGGTCGCGAGATCCGCCGCGCCGCCGCCCAGGCGAGCAGCGACAGGATCACCAGCGTCAGCAGCATCCACTGGAGGATCGCGACTCGCCAGCGGCCCAGCGTCGGCGCGCGGCTGACCGAGGCGACCAGCCAGCCCTTGTCGGTGCGGCGCCCGATCGTGAAGCTGCCATGGATGTCCTGGTCGGGATCGCTGGTCGGCCATTCATAATAGCCGCGCACGCTGCCGGCCGGCACGGGAATCAGCGCCGCGATCGCGGAGTCGCGTTCCGGAAAGACGCGTTCTTCCGTTCGCCCGAAGCGATCGCTGTCGGCGTAATAAAGGTGGATCGCCTCGCCATGGATCCGGGCGGGGGCGCGGCCGGTGCGCAGCGCATCGGCGACGCGCGCGATCGGCACCGGGCCGAAGCCGGGCGGCGGACCATGGAACACCACCGCGAACTGCACCAGCATCACCACCGCCGCCGAGGTGATGGCGAACAGCATCATCGGCACCACGATCGACGCCGGGCGGCCGATCACTTGGTGGTCACCTCGGCGATGAACATATAGCCTTCGTTGCGGATGGTGCGGATCAGTTCGTCCGCGTCGGAGCGGGCGAGCTTCTTGCGCAGCCGGCTCATCTGCACGTCGATCGCGCGGTCGAAATGTTCGGCATGCGCGCCGCGCGAATAATCGAGCAGCGCGTCGCGGGTCAGCACCCGCCGCGGCCGCTCTACCAGCGCGAGCAGCAGCCGGAACTCGCCGTCCGACAGGTTGATCAGCACGCCTTCGGGATCATAAAGCTGCCGCCCGACCGGATCGAGCCGCCACCCGGCGAAGCGCAGATAGCTGCGCTCCAGCGTGCCCGTCGCCGCCGGCGTGGCGACGGCGCGGCGGAGGACCGAACGAATCCGCGCCAGCAATTCGCGCGGGTTGGCCGGCTTGGCGATATAATCGTCGGCGCCCATCTCCAGGCCGACGATCCGATCGATGTCTTCGCTGAGCACCGAATGGAGAATCACCGCAGGCCCTGCCTGCCGGTCCATCGTACGCAGGATGGAAAGCCCGTCCTCGCCGGGCATCATCAGGTCGAGCACCACCAGCGCATAGCTGTTGGCGGCGACGGCGGCGCGCATCGTGGTCGCGTCCTCGGCGGTGTCGACGACATAGCCGTGCTGCGCCAGAAACGCGGCGGTGAGCTCTCGGATACCGGGATCGTCGTCGACGATGAGGATTCTGGTCTCTAGGTCCAATGCGGGTGCTGACTGCATCATGAAGTGGGTATTGCGACCCGATTCTATCGGCCGGGTTGCAGGACTGCAATCTGCTGTAATCCGCGTCGGCACGCGGCGGGACCGCACTTCTACGGAAGTCGCTGCGCTCCGCACGCTTTTGCTTGAAGAATCGAACAGGCGCTGATAGGAGGCCCGTTCGACGCCGCACCTATGGTTTCGGCGGCCCCTTGCTATTGAGTTTGATCGGAGCTGTACGACTTTAAGCAAATCATCGTTCGCGACAACAACGTCGACCAGGCGCTGCGGGCGCTCAAGAAGAAGCTGCAGCGTGAAGGCGTTTATCGTGAGATGAAGCTGCGCCGTCACTATGAGAAGCCGAGCGAGAAGCGCGCTCGCGAGCGTGCGGCCGCCGTGCGTCGCGCCCGCAAGCTGGAGCGTAAGCGCATGGAGCGCGACAGCGCCCGTTGAGGCCTGCCCGGCGCGCGTTGATCCAGCGCGCGCCGTCGTTTCTGTTTCCTACATAAACGGGGATGCCTTCCCCCCCGGAGTCCGATCATGTCGGTGACCGCCGTTCCGCTCCAGCCCGTCAAGGGCAGCTACAAGCTCTGGATCTGGGTGGGGGTGCTGGCAGCGGCCGCTGTCGCCGCCGCGCTTGCCTGGACCGGCACCCGCACGCCCGCCGTGTCGCATCTCGATGCCGATGCGTTCATGGCGTGGCACAAGAACCAGTCGGGCATCCAGACCACCCCGTCGGGTCTCCAGTATCAGGTGATCGAGGCCGGTAGCGGCGCCAACCCTGCCGAGCAGGATGGTGTCGTCACCGAGATTCGCGGCGTTCTGCGCAGCGGCAAGGAATTCCAGCCCAAGACGCCGATGCGCTTCCAGATCGGCCAGCCGATGATCCCGGGCTTCACCGAAGGCGTGAAGCTGATGAAGAAGGGCGCCCACTACCGCTTCTGGCTCCCGCCGAAGCTGGGCTATGGCGCCGAAGGCGGCCAGCAGAACGAGCTGTCCGACCAGGTGCTGATCTTCGACGTCACCATGCAGGAACTGGTGCCGGCCGCGATCATCCGCCAGATGATGATGCAGCAGCAGCAGCAGGGCGGCATGCCGCAGGGCGCAGGCGAGGCCCCCGCCCAGTAAGCAGCTCCCGATTGCAACGTTTCGAAAAGCCCGCGAGCGACCCTCGCGGGCTTTTTCGTATGCGCGTCAGGCGCCGGTGGCGAGGAAGCGGCGTTCGGCGCCGTCGAGGCACAGCGCGGTAAGGCGGCCGGTGGCGCTGGCGCCGGTGTCGATCGCGATTCGGTTCGGAAGGATTTCGGGTTCGCCCACCACGGTGTGGCCATGCACGACGAGTACGCCGTGATCGACGGTGCTGCGTAGGAACGGCGCGCGGATCCAGCGCAGGTCCTGCGGGTCCTGCGCGTCCAGCGCGACGCCGGGGCGGATGCCGGCATGGACGAACAGCACGTCGCCGATCCGGAGCGAGTCGGGCAGCGCACGAAGCAGCGCGGCATGCGCCTCGGGGATCGCAGCGCGGAGCAGCGCTGGCGCACCCACGGGATCGGCAAGCAGCGCGATCGGGTCGATACCGTAGCTGGCGGCGCATTCCTCGCCGCCGAAATGCAGCCAGCTCTCGAGATCGCGCAGATTGCCGTCGAGCATCGCGACCAGCATCGCCTCGTGGTTGCCGCCAAGGATCGTCAGGCCGGGGTCCGTCGCCTGCCGTTCGAGCAGCAGGTCGAGCACGCCGCGCGAGTCCGGGCCGCGATCGATCAGGTCGCCGAGCAGGACCAGATGCTCATGGGGACGGGGATCCGCTATCCGCTCCGCGTCGATCCGCGCCAGCAGTTCCTCAAGCAGGTCGCGCCGGCCGTGCACGTCGCCGATCGCATAGGCGCGGGTGCCCGCCGGCAACGCATAGACCGGCGGCTCAGGCCTGCGGAACAGCGCGGTGAGCCTGTTCACCCGGCGAGGCGCAAGCCGGCGGCGATGCTCTCGGGCGCCGGCTGGTCCGGCCAGATGCCGCGCGTGTCGTAGACCAGCTTGCCCGCACGCTCGTCGAGCGGCACCGACTTGAACAGGTCGTGATCGACCAGCACGATGAAGATCGGGCAGCTTTCGATCGCGCTGTCGATATCGGTCAGCGTCGCGCCAGTGGCGGCTAGGGCAGGGGGGAGCGCGGGCGCATAAGGCTCGACGATATGGACACGGGGGCCGTGCCGCTCGGCGATTGCCAGCGCGACCTTGAGTGCGGGGCTCTCGCGGAAATCGTCGATATTGGCCTTGAAGGCCAGGCCGAGGCAGGCGATCGGCGCGCCGGGCAGCCGGGCGATCAGCGCCTCTGCGCGCGCAATGCTGTGCGCGACCTTGCCGTCATTCACTTCGCGCGCGGTGCGGATCAGCGGGCTCTGCTCGGGGTTCGAGTGGACGAGGAACCAGGGGTCCACCGCGATACAGTGGCCGCCGACGCCGGGTCCCGGCGAAAGGATGTTGACGCGCGGATGGCGGTTGGCGAGGCGGATCACCTCCCACACGTCTACGCCCATGCCCTCGGCCAGGATCGAGAGTTCGTTGGCGAAGGCGATGTTGACGTCGCGGAACGCATTCTCGGTGAGCTTGGTCATCTCCGCCGCCCGGGCGGTGGTGGTGACGCATGCGCCGCGGACGAAGCGGCGGTAGAAGTGCAGCGCCTTGCGCGCGCAGCGCGGCGTGATGCCGCCGATCACCCGGTCGTTCTCGATCAGCTCGACCAGGATGCGGCCGGGCAGCACCCGCTCGGGGCAATAGGCGATGGCGATGTCGGCGCTGCCGCTGCTGTGGCCGGGCACCTTGAGGTCGGGTCGCAGCTGGGCGAGCAGCGCGGCAACCTTCTCGGTGGTGCCGACGGGGGAGGTGGATTCGAGGATCACCACGTCGCCCGCCTTGAGCACCGTGGCGATGGTGGTGGCCGCCTGCAGGACATAGCCGATGTCCGGCGCATGGTTCGCGCCGAACGGCGTCGGCACGGCGATGACGAACACGTCCGCCGGTTCGATCGCGAGCGCCGCACGCAGGTTGCCGCGCGCGACGACGCCCGAGACGAGGCCGTCGAGATCGATCTCCTCGATATGCACCCGGCCCGAGTTCACCGTCTCGACCACGCCCGCGTCGACATCGATGCCGAGCACCTGCGCCCCGGTCCGCGCGATCACTGCCGCGGTTGGCAGCCCGATATAGCCGAGGCCGAGCACTGCGACCTTGGGCTCATTGGTGACAAGCATCGCAAACTCCGCGCGAATTCAGGAGCCGCGACCATGGCAGAGAGGCGTTAAAATATCGGAAGACGGCTCAATCGAGACCAAAGCCGGCGCGGATGATGTCTGCGATGCGCGCGGCCGCATGGCCGTCGCCGAACGGATTGTGTGCGCGCGCCATCGCGGCATGGGCCTCGCGGTCGTCGAGCAGGCGGGAGACCTCCTCGACGATGCGGTCCGCATCGGTGCCGACCAGCCGGGCGGTGCCGGCGGTGACGCCCTCGGGCCGTTCGGTCGTCTCGCGCATCACCAGCACCGGCTTGCCGAGCGCAGGTGCCTCTTCCTGCACCCCGCCCGAGTCGCTCAGCACCAGATCGGCCATGCCCAGCGCGCGGATGAAGTGCGGGTAATCGAGCGGGTCGATCCGCGCGATGTTGGGCTGATCGCCGAGTGCCGCGTCCATCACCGCGACGACGTTGGGGTTGGGGTGCACCGGAAACAGGATCGCGACGTCCGATCGTGCTGCAATGCGGCGAAGCGCGTCGGCGATCGCGGCCATGCCATCGCCGAAATTCTCGCGGCGATGGGTGGTGACCAGCACGATCCGCTTTCCCGCGAACCGCGCCGCGATCGGGTCGAGCCCGGCCGCGAGCCCCGGCTCGGCCGCGATTCGCGCCCGCGTCGCGAGCAGCGCGTCGATCACCGTGTTGCCAGTGACGTGGATGGTGGCCGCGGGGATATTCTCGTCGCGGAGCGCGTTGGCGGCGGTCTCGGTTGGGGCGAAGTGCTGGTCGGCGATCGGCGCGACGATCCGGCGGTTCACCTCCTCCGGCCAGGGCTGGTAGATGTCGCCCGAGCGCAGGCCCGCCTCGACATGGCTGACGGGGATCTTGCGGTAATAGGCAGCCAGCGCGCCGACCATCGCGGTGGCGGTGTCGCCCTGCACGATCACCCGGTCGGGCCGCACCGAATCGAGCGCGCCGCCGATGCCGGTCAGCAGGCGCACCGTCAGCGCGTCGAGCGACTGGCCGGGGGTCATCAGGTCGAGGTCGATGTCGGGGGTAATCCCCGCGATCGCCAGCACCTGGTCTAGCAGGCCACGATGCTGCGCGGTCACGCAGGTGACCACCTCGAATGCCGGCGACGCCTGCAGCGCGCGGATCACCGGGAACAGCTTGATGGCTTCGGGACGTGTGCCGAAGACGACGAACAGCTTTTTGCGAACCTGTGCCATTTCCTCCAATTAGCGTAACTGCCTCACCGAACCATTACGGAAGCCGCGCGTTTGCCACCCGCGCGGTATAAGGCTATGCCGCACTGCACCCAAAATTAACCACGAGGGGGGTTATGACGATCAAGCCGCTGCGTAAGGCCGTGTTCCCGGTTGCGGGTCTCGGCACCCGGTTCCTGCCCGCCACCAAGGCGATGCCGAAGGAGATGCTTCCGGTCGTCGACCGCCCGCTGATCCAGTACGCCGTAGACGAGGCGGTGGAAGCCGGCATCGAGCAGATGATCTTCGTCACCGGCCGCGGCAAGTCCGCGCTCGAGGACCATTTCGACATCGCCTATGAGCTGGAAGCGACGATGGCCGCGCGTGGCAAGTCGCTCGAGGTGCTGGACGGCACCCGCCTCAAGCCCGGCAACATCGCCTATGTCCGCCAGCAGGAGCCGATGGGCCTGGGCCATGCCGTGTGGTGCGCCCGCGACATCGTCGGCGACGAGCCCTTCGCGGTGCTGTTGCCCGACGACTTCATGTTCGGCCAGCCCGGCTGCCTCAAGCAGATGGTCGACGCCTATAACAAGGTCGGCGGCAACCTGATCTGCGCCGAGGAAGTCCCCGACGACCAGACCCACCGCTACGGCATCATCACGCCGGGCAGCCAGGACGGCGTGCTGACCGAGGTCAAGGGCCTGGTCGAGAAGCCTGCGCCGGGCACCGCGCCGTCGAACCTGTCGGTGATCGGCCGCTACATCCTGCAGCCCGAAGTGATGCGCATCCTGGAGAACCAGGGCAAGGGCGCCGGCGGCGAGATCCAGCTGACCGACGCGATGCAGCGGATGATCGGCGATCAGGCCTTCCACGGCGTGACCTTCCAGGGCACGCGCTACGACTGCGGCGACAAGGCCGGCTTCATCCAGGCCAACCTCGCCGTGGCGCTGTCGCGTCCGGATCTCGAGCCGGCGGTCCGTGCCTTCGCGCAGAAGGCGCTGGGCTGAGCTTTTGAGCGGCGCGTCGGACCATCCGGCGCGCCGCGTCACGCGCGAGCGATGTTCTCGCCGGTGACGCCTGCCTTGCCGCAGGCATTGCGGGTGTCGATCACCAGCTTGGCCGAGGCGACCAGCGCGGCATAATCGACCGCGTCGTGATCGGTCGCAATCAGCACTGCATCGTACCCCGCGATCGCGGCTTCGTCCCACGCAACGCCATGGCGATAGTTCAGCGTCGGATGCTCGCGCGTGCCGTTGATCTGGGCGACGTGCGGGTCGTGAAAGTCGGCGGTCGCGCCGCGCGCCTCAATCAGTTCCATCAGGCGGAGCGACGGGCTCTCGCGGATGTCGTCGACATTCTTTTTGTAGGCCACCCCCAGCACCAGGATGCGCGCGCCGCGCAGGCCGCGGCCGAAGCGGGCGTCGAGGGTGTCCGCCAGCACGCGGATCACGTGCTGCGGCATGTCGGCGTTGATCTGGCCGGCGAGCTCGATGAAGCGGGTGTGCTGGTTGTACTCGCGCGCCTTCCAGGTGAGGTAGAAGGGGTCGATCGGGATGCAGTGCCCGCCCAGGCCCGGGCCGGGATAGAAGGGCATGAAGCCGAACGGCTTGGACTTGGCCGCCTCGATCACTTCCCACACATCGATGTCCATCGCGGTGAAGATCAGCTTGAGCTCGTTGACCAGCGCGATGTTGACCGCGCGGAACACATTCTCGGTGATCTTCACCGCCTCCGCCGTCGCCGCCGAAGAGACCTGGATCGCCTCAGGCACGATGTGGCGATAGAGCGCCATGGCGAGGCCCGCCGATGCCGGATCGTCGGCGCCGACGACCTTGGGGATCTTGGTGGTCGAGAAGGTCGGGTTGCCGGGGTCCTCGCGCTCGGGCGAATAGGCGAGGAAGAAGTCCTTGCCGGCGGTAAGACCGCCTTCCTCGAGGATCGGCTGCATCACCTCGCGGGTGGTGCCGGGATAGGTGGTCGATTCGAGGATCACCAGCTGGCCCTTGCGCAGGCTGTGCGCGATCGCCCCGGTGGTGTGCTCGACATATTTGAGGTCGGGTTCGAGATGCCGGGTGAGCGGGGTCGGCACGCAGATCAGCAGCACGTCGACATCGCCCAGGCGGTCGAGATCGGCGGTCGCGGCAAGGCGCTTGTCGCCGACCAGCGGGGCGATGCGATCGCCGGAGATGTGCTTGATGTAGCTCTCGCCCCGGTTGAGCGCGACGACCTTTTCGGGGTCGAGATCGAAGCCCAGCACCGAGCAACCCGCTTCGCCGAACGCCACCGCCAGCGGCAGGCCGACATAGCCCATGCCGATGATGCCGATCGTCGCCGCGCGCGTCTCGATCCGGGTCTGCAGCTTCAGTCCATGCGCCGGCCACTCGAAGGTCATCTTGTCCGCTCCAGTCGGGAGCGGTCCTTCTGCACCAGCGCCGGTTTCAGCTTCGATAATGCTCCAGATACCAGCGCACGAAGGCGGCCACGCCCTCTTCCGGCGTGGTGGACGGCGCATAGCCGGTCAGACGGCGCAGCAGGTCGGAGGATGCCTCGGTCGCGGGCACGTCGCCCGCCTGCATCGGCAGGAAGTTCTTGATGGCGGTGCGGCCCAACGCTTTTTCGGCCGCGCCGATATAATCCATCAGCGGGGTAGGGCGGCCCGCGCCGATATTGACGATGCGGAAGGGGGCAGCGGGAGACATGCTGTCGCCTTCCACCGGCACGTCGCCGGGGACGGCGTCGACCAGCAGCACGATCGATTCGGCGAGATCGTCGATGAAGGTGAAGTCCCGCACCATCTCGCCATTGTTGTACACGTCGATCGGTTCGCCGGCGAGGATCGCGCGGGTGAACTTGAACAGCGCCATGTCCGGCCGTCCCCAGGGGCCATAGACCGTGAAGAAGCGGAAGAAGGTCATCGGCGTGCGGAACAGGTGCGCGTAGCTGTGGCCCATAAGCTCGGTCGCGCCCTTGGTGGCTGCGTAGAGGCTCATCGGGGTGGCGGTGCGCTGGGTCTCGCCGAACGGCATCTCGGTATTGGCGCCGTAGACCGAGCTGGTCGATGCGGCGAGAAAGTGGCGCACCGGGTGGTGGCGGGCCAGTTCGAGCAGGTTGAACGTGCCGACGATATTGGCGCCGATATAGCTCGCCGGCTGCTCGATGCTGAAGCGGACGCCGGCCTGGGCGGCGAGGTGGATCACCACGTCGGGCTGGAACTCGGTCCAGGCGTCGGCGAGCGCCGGCTGATCCTCGATCGACAGGCGCGCCACCCGGAAATTCGGGTGGTTGGACAGCATGTCGTTGCGCGCTTCCTTGAGCGCGACGTCGTAGTAATCGGAGAAATTGTCGATACCGAGCACCGTCGCACCCGCCTGAAGCAGGCGGCTGGCGGTGTGGAAGCCGATGAACCCGGCCGATCCGGTGACGAGCACGCGCGGGGGCTTGGCGGTCGGGTCGGTCATCATGGCTCCTGTGCTGCGGTATTCCGTGCCGCTCCTAGGCCGCTTCTCCTTACCGGAGCGTTCCCGTGCCGCAAGCCGGGCAGCCGGGATCCTTGGGCAGCTGAAGCGTGCGGAAGCGGAAGCCAAGCGCGTCGACCAGCAGCAGCTTGCCGGCGGTGTCGTCGCCGAACGGCGCGATCGCGCGGATCACCTCCAGCGCGGCGAGGCTGCCGAGGATGCCGGTGAGCGCCCCCAGCACGCCCTGTTCGGAGCAACTCACGCCCTCGCGCTCGGGATCGTGACCGACGAAGCAGCGATAGCAGGGACGGTCCGCCTCCCAGCCGCGAAACGTGCCGAGTTGCCCCTCGAACTCCGCGACGGCCGAGGAGACCAGCGGCACGCGGGCGGCAAGCGCAGCGTCCGCTACGGCGAGGCGGGTGTTGAAATTGTCGGTGCCGTCGAGCACGACGTCGTGCCCGGCGATCAGCGCTGGCGCGTCCTCCGCCGAAAGACGACGGGCCTCGACCCGCACGCTGACATTCGGATTGATCGCGGCGACGCGGGCGGCGGCGGCCTCGGCCTTGCCGGTGCCGATATCGTCGGTGCCGAACAGCACCTGCCGCTGGAGATTGGAGCGGTCGACCACGTCGTCGTCGACGATGGTCAGCGTGCCCACACCGGCCGCGGCGAGATACTGGATCGCCGGCGCGCCGATACCGCCGGCGCCGATCACCAGCACCCGCGCGGACTTCAGCTTCGCCTGACCCGCGCCGCCCACCTCGCGCAGGATGATGTGGCGGGCGTAGCGTTCCAGCTCTTCGTCGGAGAGCGTCATTTCGGCCAGGTGAAGGTGACGGTCGCGCGGTACCACTGGTCTGCGCTTGCCCGGCGCGGCAGCAAATTGCCACGCGCCGCGCCCGCGACCATCGCGGCGGCATATTGCTCCACCGTCGGGCATTGGATCGCGCGCGGCACGGTCGTGCGGATATTGTCCTGCGCGTCGACCAGCACGGCGACGTCGACGCTCAGCGTCAGGCCCGGGCCGATCGCGACCGGGCATTTGCGCGTCGTCGCTTCATTGGCGACGAAGGCGAGCATGTCCGGCGTGATCTGCGGTTCGCTGCGATAGGGCAACGGCGCGAGCGACGGCCAGTCGATGCGCGGCGACGTTGCCTGCAGCGCCAGCCCGAGAGCGATGGCGCCGATCACCGGCCCGTCGAACCGAAGCCGCCCGAACCGCGCGCGGTTTCGTCCAAGCTGGTGACTTCGTCGAGATCGGCGCGCTGGACGGGGGCGGGGACCAGCTGGGCGATGCGCTCGCCGCGCGCGATCGGGAAGTCGCCGGTGCCAAGATTGGCGAGGATCACCTTGATTTCACCGCGATAATCGCTGTCGATCGTGCCCGGCGTGTTGAGGCAGGTGATGCCGTGCTTGAGCGCCAGGCCCGAGCGCGGGCGGACCTGCACCTCATAGCCGGCGGGGATCGCCAAGGCGAAGCCGGTGGCGACGGCGTGGCGCGCGCCCGGGGCGAGCGTCAGGTCTTCGGCAGCGACCACGTCCATGCCCGCCGCACCTTCGGTGGCGTAGCGGGGGAGCGGCAGGTTCTCGCCATGGGGCAGGCGCTGGATCGCAATGCGGATCGGCGGCAGCAAGGTCAGCCTTTCGTGGGAAGCGCGGTCGCCAGCCGGGTGGTTGCCGCCAGCACTTCGGGATCGTTGAGCAGGTCATGTCCCCGTCCGGGGACGATCCGGAGATCGGTAGCGATGCCGCGAAGCGCAAGGGCCTCGGCATAGGCGCGCGATAGGGCAGGCGGTGTGATCTTGTCGTCGAGGCCGACCAGCACCGCGGCGCGCATGCCGGGCATCACCCCGCCCGCGGTCTTGAGGGGATCGAGGCTGGCGACCGGCGTCGCCCAGGCGGCGCCGTGGCGCTGCTTCTGCATGCCCTTGCGCCATTCGGGCAGCGCGCAGGGGCAGCCGACCAGCACCATCGCGTCGACCAGATCGGGGCGGATGCCGGCGATGTCCGCGGCGATCGCCGCCCCCCCGGAATCGCCCACCAGGATCAGCCGCGCGGAAGCGAAGCGGCGGCGGAGGATGCCGAGCGACTCCGCGATCGCGTCGATCCGCTCCTGCGTATAGTCGTCGCCGAAGCCGAGCCCTGCTTGGCCCGGCGAGCGATTGCCAGCGGCGTCGCCATAGCCTGGGCGGAGCAGCGCGACGGCGGCGCTGTTAGGAATGCTCTGCGTCGCGGCCTCGGCGAAGCGGTAATGGTCGCTGCGCGATTCCGGTCCGCCGTCGCCGTGGAGGACGACGATCAGGGTGCGTACCGTGTCCGGCGTGGTGGCGCCGAAGTTGCGCGCGTGCAGGTTGAGCGCGGGCTCGACCTTGGCAGCGGTGTGCGTCTTGGTGGCGACGGGCGCGGTGCAGCCGGCGAGCAGCGCCACGCCAGCGAGGGCCGGCAGCAGCTTAGAGCGCATCGGCGATCCGTTCGGCGAGGCGGCGGGCGACGTCGGCCTTGGACGCGCGCTCCCAGCTTTCGACGCCCTCGGCGGTGACGAGATGGACGGCATTGGCTTCACCCCCCATCACATCGCCCGAAACATCGTTGGCGACAATCCAGTCCGCGTTCTTGCGCGTGCGTTTCGCGACGGCATGTTCGATCACTCGTTCGGTTTCCGCCGCGAAGCCCACCACGAGCTGCGGCCGGCGCGATCCCTGCGCCACGCCGGCGAGAATATCAGGATTCTGTGCAAGGTGCAGCAGCGGCGCGGCATCGCCCTTCTTCAGTTTCTGAGACGCCGCTTCGACATGCCAATCGGCTACGGCGGCAACCATCACGGCAGCGTCGGCGGGCAGGGCGCTATCGACGGCGGCGGCCATTTCGCGCGCGGTCTCCACGTCGATCCGGGTGACGCCCGCCGTGGTGGGCAGCGTCACCGGCCCCGCCACCAAAGTCACGCGCGCACCCAGCGCCGCGAGCGCGCCGGCAATGGCGAAACCCTGCTTCCCGGAGGAGCGATTGGCGATGTAGCGCACCGGGTCGATCGGCTCGTGCGTCGGGCCTGCGGTGACGAGCACATGCTTGCCGGCCAGCCGCTGCTCGACGGGCGAAAGCGCCTGCTGGATCGCCGCGAGGATCGCTTCGGGCTCGGGCAGCCGGCCGGGGCCATATTCGCCGCAGGCCATGGGACCTTCGTCGGGCTCCAATACGGTCACCCCGTCGGCACGGAGCTGGGCGACGTTGCGGCGGGTGGCGGTGTGGCTCCACATCCGTACGTTCATGGCGGGTGCCGCGAGCACCGGCTTGTCGGTGGCGAGCAGCAGCGTGGTCGCCAGATCGCTGGCGATTCCCCCGGCCATCCGCGCCAGCAGATCGGCGGTGGCGGGCGCGACGACAACCAGATCGGCCTGGCGGCTGAGCTGGATATGTCCCATCTCCGCCTCGTCCTTCAGGTCCCACAGCGTGGTGTAGACCTGATTCTCGGACAGCGCGGCGAGCGTCATCGGCGTGACAAAATGCTGGCCGCCTTCGGTCAGCACGCAGGTGACCCCGATCCCCGCCTTGCGGCACAGGCGGACCAGCTCGCACGCCTTGTAGGCGGCGATGCCCCCGCCGACGATGAGCAGGATGCGCTTCATGGCGTCACCGTTGTAACCGTGATCCGCCGCCTGTCGAGCGCACGGTGCCACAGGTCCGCCAGTGCATCGGGCACGAACACCAGCCCGACCAATTCAGCAGGCGCGATCATCAGCGCCCAGTAGAAATTGTCCAGCCGCGCGAACACGGAGATCACCACGCCGTAGGCGATCAGCAGCGCGAACATGCGCAGGCCGAGCGGTTCGTCCCAGCTGGCCCATCCGAGCAGCGCCAGCGAGATCAGCACCGCGCCGACCACCACCGGCAAGGCCTGGAGAGCGGTGGAGGTTACCAGGGCGCGGAGGAAGAAGCCGGGGCCGTTGAACGCCAACCAGCCGGGCGATGCGGCGTCGAGCGGCCCGGTCACCCCGGCCACGGCATGGGCATGCAACGCGAGCACACCGCCGAAGACCAGCAGCGCAATGCCCCAGCCCAGCGCCTCGCCCCGACGGTCCTCGCCCCAGGCGAAGACCAGCATGACGATCGCGTACAGGGCCGCGGTCTCGCGGATCAGCATCGCGGCGAGACCGAGCGCGATGGCCTCCAGCGCGCGGCCCGGACGGCGCAGCGCCAGCGACAGCGCGACAAGCAGCCCCGCCCAGACCTCGTGGAACAACACCAGCCCCGGCTGGAAGAAGGCGAGCATCGACACCGCGAGCAGCATCATCATCACCGCGCGCGGGAACAGCCCGGTGAGCGCGACACCGACGCGCGACGCCCAGGCAAAGGCAGTCAGCGCGGCGAGCGCGAGCAGCAGGGCTATGCTCGCCCAGCCGGGGATCAGCGCCTCGAGCGCTGCCAGCGCGGGCAGCCTCATGGTGAAGAACGGCCGCAGCGGATAGCCGCCGGCGCGCATCGCATCGCTCGCCGCGACATAATAGGTGTCGCCGCCCTTCATCGCCGCGACAACCCGCTCGTACAGCCCCACATCGGTCATCCGATCGGGGGTGGCCTGGGCGGTGGCGCCATCGCCGGTGAGGGAGGGCACCGCCAGCGCGGTCAGCGACGCGAGCACCAGCAGCAGCACCGCCAGCCAGGCCAGCCGCGCGCGGCCCCGCGACAGGGCGGCAAAGCGGCTCGGCTGGAGGGTCCAGAGGCGGCGCGTGCGCCCGGTCATTTCAGCAGCAGCGTTCCGGCCACGCCGGCCAGCGCGGCGACGATGCTCACCAGCGCATAGCGCCAGCCGCCGCCGACACGCACCACCTGGATCTCGCGCAGCGGCGGTTCGGGCGGGGCACCGCCGGGGGCGGGGAAGCGGCGTTCGATGTTGCGGACCAGCTCGGGCAGGCGGGCGAGGGTGCGCAGGTCCTCGATCAGGCGATCGGCGACCTTGGCCTCGGGCCCCAGCTCGGTGCGGATCCATTCGCGGACGAACGGCGCGGAGACTTCCCACAGGTTGATGTCCGGATCGAGCCCGCGCGCAACGCCCTCCACCATCACCATCGTCTTCTGGAGCAGCAGCAGGTGCGGCTGCGTCATCATGTCGAAGTCGCGGGTGATCGAGAACAGGCCGTCGAGCATGCCGCCGATCGACATCTCCTTCACCGGCAGGCCGCGCATTGGCTCGCCCACGGCACGCAGCGCCGTCGCGAACTCGGCGACATTGTGGTGGGCGGG
>Ga0105237_10005349_pt1 | contig 14526 bp, 35 predicted proteins | sample KBSC24metaG_FD_81520 | JGI IMG/M metagenome (GOLD analysis project Ga0105237, IMG submission 81520) | Corn rhizosphere microbial communities from Kellogg Biological Station, Michigan, USA - KBS C2-4 metaG | ecosystem: Host-associated > Plants > Roots > Rhizosphere > Soil | place: Michigan, USA... | reverse complement strand
TCTATAGCCCGGTATGAAGCTGCATTCATAAATACCTTTTTTTTGGTTTTTAAAAGGCACTAAGTAAGCTTGCCCTAAAACTCCTATCTCAAGACCTAATTGGCTAGCCATCCAGACGGAAGCTATAAAGGTATTAGGGTCGCATTCCTTTAAAAGGGGTGTTTTGCGAAACTCCGTTAATGCTATCCGGCATACTCTGTCAACCGATAAATGCTTGGGTAAGCATAAAGCTAATTGAGGCTTCATTTTTTCTAGAAGCTCAACAGTCTTTGATTGATTTGATGCAACTATACTTTTTTTCTCTGCTTGACTAATCATGGTTTTCTCCTGTTTCCTTTAAAATTTTAATCAATGTGTCAAAATATGGCGACATATCCTCTAATCTATTGTTTCTGGATTTTTTGATTATTTCTTCAATTTTTTCTTTCGATTTAGTATTTTTCATAAGTTCTCTTATTTCATTTAATTTGTCAATTTTTTGTAAATTATCATTAAGAATCCCTTTGATAAGTTTTTCGTAATCTAGAACAGCATCTAGCGCCATAAAGCTTAAGGATTCTAGAAACCAATCTTTTGATAGAAGTTCTGTTTTTTCTTGATTTAGTTTTCTGATTTTGTCACATGTTACAATCACGTTATTCATCATTTACTCCCCCTTTACCAAAAGTCTACGTTGTGGTTGTGAAGGCTTAGTGTATTCTTTATAAATAACCGGATTTTCAGCCGAAAAAGATTTTACATCAAAACGTTCACCAGCTGCTGTCATTTTATAGGTAACTAAAATATTTCCGCTGGCGTCAACAATCGCGCTGCAATCTTTCATGAAGCTGGTTATCTTATCTCGACACTCTTTCTCTTTAAATTCCATCTCTTTTTTTTGTTTTTTTATGTCTTTTAGCTCATAAACTTTTTCAACGACTTCTTCACTGGCGATAGCTGGTGTTTCAGTTGTTGTCTTATATAACGCTAAAACGTCTTCTTCATTTTGAGGTTCAGGCGCTACATCTGCTAGAACATGATTAAACCAGAAGTCTTTTTCAAGGTTTATTAATTTCGATTCTAGTTCCATGTTTCTTTCGTATTCATACCAGCGCATTTCGCGTGTCATGCTAAATACAACGGCTATGTAAGCCTTATCAAAGCCACCAACAGCGCAGTAATGAGCAACTTGCATTAGGTAAGCGGGAGGAATTATGTTTTCACCGTCTCCCCATCCGTCAGCAGTTAGGGCTGTTTTACATTCAAGAATGGCGTTTTCAAATTTTAGCCTGAAATCTATGTTTCCTGCCATCCACTTATGTTCAGGATGAATTAAGAGCGAATCTGATTTCTCGCATAATTTTTTACCGCTTTCTGCCTCAAACCATTTGGCAACGCCTTCTTCCATATAATTACCAAACTTAATGTAATTGGCATTTGATATGTCTTCTTGTTCCTGGCGTTTGGTTTTTTCTAGCCATAGGGATGCCTTTGTTTTGAAAGGGGAGAGGCCGCAAATGACGGCGGCATCCGAACCCGTTATATAATTTAACCTGTCTAACAATTGTTGAGCGTTTAGCATTTATTACTCCTTTTAATAAATTTTATCTCCAGAGACTGTTGGCTGCCCTTCGAAAATAACTTCTTCTATTTCAAATTCATCTTTGGTGTCTAATTTTTGTTCGTTCATTTTAAGTTACTCCTCGTATTTTGCTATTAAATCTAATAAAGTTCTCGACAGTAGAATTGTTCTCAAAACAAACTTCTTGAGTAACTTCCTTCCCGTTACATGCTAATACCCAAATACCAACTGGATTTACATGAGCGTATAATCCATCTCCAATATATTGAGAATTATTATCATTTAAGTCTTCTGGATTAATCATTCAGAAACTCCTTTTTTAATTGCGTTTAAAAAAAAATCTAGAATCTTCTTCGTGACATACTATGTAACTATCTATAGTTTTTTTACCAAAACTTTCAGCTTCTTCTTCTGAGTCGTATAGGCCGACCAGTTTCATGTTTTCTTTATCTATTAACTTATATCTATCCACTTTAACCTCTCCTTTTGCTATTGATAAACGAACTATAAACCTTAAAAAAACATTTGTCAACTATTTGTAAAACATTTTATCATGTGTTATCATTCAATTGTGTTTATCTACGGAGGGCTCATTATGGTATCGGTAGGATTTTTGTTGATTTGTTTAATTGGGTCTTTTACGGCAATAGCATTTGTTGATTGGAGGGAGTGATGATTGATTTTTTCGATGAGAGTTTTGTAACTATTGAGGAAGGCCCGAATGAGATTCCTCTAAGAAGGCTAGCAATGCAGATTCATTCTCTGCATATGAGGTTTGTAAAGCTTGATATGATTCAGATAGAGCTAAATAAACGTTTATGTAAAATGGAGAAAGTTTTGAGTGACTATTTGGGGGTAGAATGAGTAATACAAGTCTTTTGTCGTTTTTGTCATGTTTTATTGGTGGCATTAATTTACTTTTATTAGTTGGAATTTATTTAAGGGGATTTAAGATGGGTATTTTTGACCAGGGTAATGGAATGGTGACGTGTGATTTGCAGGAAGAAGAGGAATTGGCGGGAGCGACAGCTGATAATTATAGGCCCGATGATAGCTTTTCCGGTTTATTTAATCCAAAAACTGGCGAGCGCGTACATTTGGAAACGCTTGCTGGCTATGCTCAAGTTCCTTATGGAGTTACCTGCTCAGACAAAGACAGGGGCCCTAAGATGACATACGATACGCTTGATTTAAATCCTAACAGAGTAATTGAGGACGTCAATAATCAAACAGCCGGCGCAGTTCAGATGCCTTATGCTCCTATATTTTCACCAGCTCAGCTTCTTGGTTTAAGTAACCCGGTAAGTCCGCAAGAGCCATCTAAAGCTGGGCTTTCTGCGTCAGGTTCAATTGCTTTATCTGAACCTTGTGCACGAGGTTCAATTGCTTTCGGGATGGCGGACTTAAACCAAAAAGAAATACCTTCAAGTCACCGAGCACAAACCCAGTTAGATATCCTTATGCCAGAAGGAGAGATGCTTAGTGAGCTGCTAAATCTTTCCGAATGGATAATGAATCCTTGTTTAAATACTGGAGAGGAATCAGCAGAAGCCGAAAAGTGGGAATGCATTAACAACGTATATTGCGCTGTATCATGGGGCCGCGATAGAGAAAAAGCCGAAATCATTCGTCGGTATTTTAAGCGTTTGGACACTACGTACGTGCGTAAAGACGGCACTTATTACTCAGTTGTAACAGAAGGAAATTTGGCTAAAAAGGTTATCAATGACCTTATAGAAGTCTATCCTTGGGATAATCTTTCTGTGCTTGATGGGTATAGAAAGAATAATCCTAAAGAGCCTGTTAAGCCTAAAGTTAAGGTCGAGCCAAAGCAAAAACCTAACTCATTGGCTGAAGCTGTCGACGAATTATTGGAGGCCGTTAAGAAAGTTAAAGATGCTGTCAGGTAGGTTTTTATTTAAGGTATTAGTTATAAATTTGGCTTATTGTAGAGGAGTAGTTTCATGGGGTTTTTAAAGTTTATTGACAAGGTTTTAGGTTTTTTTATTCCTAGGGCGGAAGAGTATTTGACGCCTGAACAAATAGAGAAAGAGAAGGCTGATTTTAAAAATAGAGGAAAATAAAAATGGTTTCGGGATATAAGGGATTCCTATTTTATCTATTCAAGGGAAAAGTGTAAGAGGCGTTGTGACAACAAAAGGCATTACATTAACGATGTTAAGATTGATTCACAGTGCATTATTGGCCAGTCGCAAGAAGATACTAATCGCCATGTTCGTATAGGTCTTCATTGTGCTTTCTGTGGAGAAGTGGAGTTTTTTTGGGAATTTGTTGATATAGAACGTGCTCAAAAATTTATAGACTCCGGCGAATACAAAAAGTGAGGTTTATATGAAAGAAGTGTTGACGCAAGAACAGATTGACCTCGAGAAAGAAGAGGTTAGATTACATAGAATTAATCAGGAATTAGATAAGATTAGATATTTTTCTAATAATTTTTATACCGCTCTCTGTTCTGAGAGACTTAATAAAAAAAATCATTACTTATTGATTCCTTTCGTTAAAGATGAAGGTATGGAGGGGGGCGAACTTATACCTGTCGATACGCGCCCAATTAAAGGACTAAGGGTTTATATTGAGTGTGCATTTTGTGGGCCTTTAGGTAGAATTTTAGTTTTTGCAACAGAAGAACAAATACAGGAATATATCAATAAGGGTCTCTACAAGCATGAGTAACGTCTTCGACATAAAGACACGGAAGCCCGTATTGCCACAGAATACGAAGGCTCATTCGTTTATTACGTCGTGTGAGTATATGAGGCAGGGCGCGGAATGGAACACAAGCAATCCTCTTGAAAATTGGTTCAAGATATACTCTAGCCAGACGAACGTTCCTATTGAGAGACTGAGAGCCTATGTTATTATTTTTAACTCCGAAAGCTCTATAGACTTCCTTAGAAAAGAGATTCAAGAAAACCTTAAAATTTGTATGGAGCAGGTGTTTATATGACAGAAAAGATATTAGCAAGCCTTACTATTGTAGTCGTTAATTTGATATTACTACATTTTTTTAATTTATCACCTCTGGCTTTCGCCATTGGAGGGGTTATGGGGATTTTCTCGATTAAGCTGTTGGAGGCTGTGTAGGCGCATGAAGATAGGAATGCTCATCCCTTTAGTGGTCCTTGGCGGATTTTTGATTAATATTTTTGAAATTAAAGCCATAATAAGGCGAATGGTGCGAGACAGTCGTGAATTACGGCTTCACCGTATTAAAAGAGATGTAGAGATTTATATTAGAAACCCGGAAATGATTTCTGAAATATCTATTAGTAATACGAAGTTCTTTCTTGAAATGTGTGAGGGTTTTCTAAAAAAATCTTGTGTTTTGGATAGAATTACTTTTGATGACCTTGTGCGTGAAATTAACAACGGGATAGATAAAATGGAGAAAATACTTAAGGATAAGGAATCTGTCCCTGAAAATTTGGAGGCTGTTTGAATGATTTGGCTGCTCAACCTTATTGGGACTGTTCAGCTATATTTTTTGGTTAAAGACTCTAACTATGGCAAAATAATCCCTCCTGTGAAAACTTTAATAATTTCTATACTGTTTTTATTTCTATGCTATCAGTATAGAGAAATATTATAAAATAATGATTGACATTTAATTTACATTGTCCTAAACTAAGCTTACCTGTAAACAAGGAGCGCAGAAAATGCTAGACCTATACTTCGATTGTATAGATAAGTTTGACCTGTATCTAATAAACAGGTTTTCTGACGAGGACGCTGTATTTGAGGTTCGTAATAACGTTGAATTAATTAGAGAGGTAATGGAAAATGAGGTCAGAAGGGTATTTAATATCGCATGATTCTTTAGACAATTTTTTTGGTCAGGCAATTGATGTACGTACGCCAGATGGCAAAGCGGTTCATACTGGAATACATAAGCTTGCTCAAGAGTGGAGCGAGAATGCTATTGACCTAGATATGGTTAATAATTGCCTTGAAAAAATTCGAGAAAACTGTGAGAACGCGAAAAAATATTACATTGACCAGAATTATTCTGATTGCTTTGAGATGATTGAAGATACGTACACGCGCGCAAGCGATTTGTTTTGTAAGTTTTATGATATGAAGCAAAAAGACTATGAAATCAGTGAAATGACTATGGAAGAGTTTGATGATAAGTTTAAAGATACGCTTGAAGCCAGGCTTCATAAAGTTGATGAACAAGAGACCCCGATAGAATGATTTTCCAATACTACTTCATCGGCGCTTGCATCTTAGCGATTCTTCTTGGCTTTATGTTGGGTAGGGTTGCTAAAAAGTATTTAAACTTGGGGATATATTTATGAAAAGATTTCTTTATATTGATACTGAATTTAATGGTTATAAAGGACAGCTAATGTCCATGGGTATCGTATCTGACAGCTTGCCTCAAAGCCTCGGAAGAAAATCTGAAGAATTCTATTGCGTACGGAGCTTGGGTGATGACGTTATTATTGACCCATGGGTTAAAGAGAATGTACAGCCTCATTTGTTTAATGGTAAGAGGGATGTAAAAGACCCTGAATCTCATCCTACTGTCTATGCATTTTATGGATATGATTTAGAAGAATTCCAACAAAAATTAGAAAGCTTTCTACAAAAATTTGAAGACGGGTTTGTAATTGTTGCCGACTGGCCAGATGATATTAGATATTTTTGTGAATCGTTAATTACCGCGCCAGGAAAGATGATTGATATACCAGATTTCGAAATTAAGGTTGTTAGGACTGATTATCTTTATCCGTCAAGGCTTCCACATAACGCATTAGAGGACGCAAGAGCCTTGAAGAAAACAATTGAGAGAATGCATGATTTTAGGCTTTATTGAGTGTCTGATATGAATATAGAAGAGTTAATTGAGGTTCTTCAGGACGTTTCTAGAACAGGTAACCGCCATGTAGAAATAAAAGAACTTAAAGTTATTTCAAGCGAAGAATTTAATGGGTCTAAAGGCAATCGTGTTTTGAAAATAACTGGCAACTTTTTAAAGTATGGTGGAAGTGAAATAGAGCTTATCACCAAAGATTTCTATATCACAAAAGTTTCTATAACTGACCTTGAGCTAGAGGAACGGATTAAAGAATCTAAAAAGGACATACAAAAGGTTGAGGAAGAAGAGCCTTTATCTTTTGACGAGGCTATTCATGCAATGTGTAGTTGCGATTTAAAGGAAATAAAGAAAGCTATACAAGCAGCCTTTTTGTCTGCCGAGGAAAGCAAAGAACTTATCAAAGAAGTTGACAACATCACAAATGTTTGATACATTAATCACGCTCGGATAATATTAATCTATTCGATTGATTGGACAATCTCCGAGTTTGCGCCTTTGGCTTCTGTGGTTCGACCTGTTTTGCTTATGAGGCGCAATTGTTTTACATGGAGTTTCTATGCCTTTATTTAAATTCAACGAAAAAGACCGCAAGCATGTCTGGGAAGTTCTTGATAAAATTAAAGAAAAATATCCCGATATTGAATACTGTGAAATGAATCATTATAGCGATGGCGATTTTTATGTTGGCGTTAGCGGCGGCGAAGATTTTGCTAAATCTGTTCTATCAGAGATAGACTGGAAATCTTACGGTATACGGCGGCCTGAGCACATGAAAGGTGTTAGTGTTCTTGAATTATTGAGCGGTAAATAATATGTCATTTATAGAAATAAAATCAACCTTATCGCCCGAAAAGCGCCACGCTTACCTTAAAGAACTGGTCGATATTGAGCGATACATAGATACGATACGTAAGAAAAAAGAAATGAAAGCAGATAATCTTTCTAGGGAAGTGCTGGATATAATGTTATTAACATGTAGAGCAAACAAAATACGACGCGAGCTGGCAGAGAGTTCTTGATATGCAACACTATAGCCAATCAATCCAAATATACGCTCCCGAGCTAGAAGCCTTTTCCGAGGACGATAAGTTATTTAAAAAAGTTATGCAGCAATACCCAGAAAACAGAAGATTTAGCAGCTATCGTGAATATTCCGCAAATCGCAAATCGCGAATCGCATTTTGCAAAACATTGGCTACTTTCGCGAATGTATCGGGAAATTTTAGGGTCTCAGAATATTTTGTTAATAATTTTATAGAGAGGAATGACTGATGTGCTTTAGATGTCTGCCATCTGCCGTTTCTTCTCCCAATGGATGGACGTGGTATACGTTTGAACTTATAGACACACGGACGCTTAGGTCTTATCTTTGCCCTGAGCAAAAGGAAAGGCAGGAAAAATATATGTTTGGTGATAATAAGTGAGGTTTACTACAAATAACGATGTCAATCTAGTATCTGGAAGGGAGGATTATCCTCATCCAGAAGATAGCGTGTTAAAAGAAAAATCAGATACTAATTATCGTAAGATGCTTAGGAAGCGCCAAACTATTAATACGTTAAAGTACTTTCTAAACAAAAGAAAAATAAATCTGACACACGATTAAAGAGGAACGATTAAAATGAACGAAAAAATAAATGAGAATCCACTTGAAGGAAAAATAATTAAAAAAATTACATGGCATTATAGTGATACGCTTGGAATTGTAGTCAATATTTCGACAGATGATGGCTATGACTTAAGATATTCAGCACTAGCTAATGGAGACCTTTTATATATAGATACAAAGGATTCAGGATGATTGCAGCAGTTATTTAAGGAGAAATTAACATGGATGGTAATAGGTTTATAAATTATGGTATATCAGGAAGCTCAGTAGCTTTGGGTTTCGCGTGGCATCTTGACTACGGATTCTGGAGTGTGCTGATTGATACACTGCTTGGATGGGTTTATGTAGCCTATAAGGTCGCAGAGTTTATGTGGCCAGTGATTGATATTTGTAGTGGTTAGGGGTTTAGCAAGACAGGCCGATAAATTAGGCAACAAATTAGGAAATATCGCCTAAATGAGATAATATCATAGTGTCGTTACCCTATTTAGGGTTTCTATTAACTAACTTAAGGAGTGACATTATGAGACGATTAGCAATAGGTGCATTGTTGTTTTCGGCAACATCCGCTGTATTAGGAATAGATAAAAGTAATTACAAGCAGAATCTTTGCGATGATAGTCTTCTTTCATTAAATGAAAGACCTGTCTTAGATAATAGTCCTGAGCTTGGAAAGCGCCAGGTAATATCAAGAATCACAAATAACTACAATTTGTATTGTAATCAGAAAGCTAATTATGAAGAAGCGTTGGCTCATCTTAGTACTCACGAAGATAGCTCTAAAAAATATCCGTGCGCTAGCACTTCTTGTGCTGGCACTATTGTTTCTACTACTTCATATGAAAGCAGAGAGGCTTGTGTTGAGAGAACTGGCATATTATTTGCGCAAACTTGCCAGTATTTAAAAGACGACAAGAAAAGGAAGGGCGACCTTTGGAATCAAGCGATGCATGCTAAGGTAGCTTGCAGTAATAGGTAAAAACACAAAGGCAGTCTAAATGGCTGCCTTTTACTTAAAAACTTATATATGTAAATACTTAATTAAATAATTACTTAAGTTTGTCTTCTAAAAGCTCATTGATAATTTCACCCATGGTTTTATTGACTTTAACTGAGTAAATTTTAAGTTTGGAGTGTAACCCATGTGGAACATCAAAAGTTAATCTCTTATTTTCTTCACGAGACTTAACCCAATCGTCAGCATCTTTTGGAGCTGAAGAGGATTTAGGGTTTTTAATACTAATTTTTTTTTGCATCGAATATCGCCTCTTATAGAGTTAAAAAATCAAAATTTCATTCACTAAACTGACAATTTCTTGGGCCGCCTTCCCTTCTGGTTCCATATCAAACACTGTCATGCCAGAAGCAGCAGATTCCGCAAAAATCACTCTTTGAGATACATGGGACTTTAACACGGGAGTTTTCAGGTCTTCTAAAGCTTCCGGTACGTCACGCCCAATAGCCGTATTTATGATTTTACGATTAATAGCAAATACGCTTTTAAGTTTTTCTTTATATATTCTAGACTCGCTTATAAGAGCCACAGTTTCTGAAGATGCCCATATATCATAGGGGCTAGGCGTACAGGGAATGATGATGATATCTGATGCCATGATGCAGGAGCGCGCCAGCTCCGTTACCCTTGGTGGGCCGTCTATCACTATAAAATCATAATTTAATGCAATTGGAGGTAAATCGCGGTGCAAAGACTTCTTAGCAAAACCGATAATATCAAAGGGTGGGCTTTTTTCTCTAACCTCAGACCAGCTTAAGGAGCTTTGTTGTGGGTCAGAATCCACAACAAGTACCTTTGCCCCAGGGTTTTTTCTAGTTAACTCATGTGCAATATTTACAGAAAGAGTTGTTTTTCCAACACCGCCTTTTTGATTAAGAATTCCTAAAATCATACACCTTGCCTATTAAAAATTAAAAACGTAAATAAGTTTTTACTTAAACGCGTAATTATGATGTGACTTCTTTATTAAATCAAGCGGTTTATAACTTTCCCTAATCTTTCCCAAAAAGCCTAGCAAAATCATACTTATTGAGCACTTTCTAAACAAACCTTCTTTTAGCCTATTCTAAAAAATTCAATTGCCGATAATTTATGTTATTTGCAATTGTTTATGAGTTATGGTTGTTTTACATGGGTAAAAATACTATAATAATACACTCTTAATGGGGGTAGTAAATGAAAGACCACGAAATCAGAGAATGCATAAGCGAGCTCCTTGAAATCGCGATAAAGTATCATGGCGCTCAACAGCTTAGAGAAAAGATTCGAGGGGTTGTCTTACGTATTCGAGATAGCTTTAAAAAGGAAGATTCGGACAAGGAAAATTCGGATGTACTTCCATAACCAAAAACAAATAGAAAACGAAATAAACGACATAACCCAAAAGCTTAATAGCTTAGGCGTCACCGATATAAAATCCTATTTTACAAGCGTTGGTGTTTGTAAATATTTTACGTTTAGAGTTAAATGTTTGAGAACCGGGAGATTTGCAGATTGCTCTCCTGCGTGCAGAGAAAAAGATGACCACGATTCTCATTTATGCGCGTTACGTCAATTGTTAAAAATAGTTCAAGGGAATATATAAAATGGAACCAGTCCAAAGAAAATTAGCATCAATTAGAAAGGTGGCCGAGATAAAGCCAATTGATGGCGCGGATAACATAGAGCTAGCCATTGTCGACGGCTGGCAATGTATTGTTAAGAAGGGCGATTTTAAGCCTGACGATTTCTGTGTTTATTTTGAAATAGATTCGTTCTTGCCGTTGCGGAATGAATTTGAGTTCTTACGTAAGTATTCGTATAAAGAAATGGCTGGCAGAGGCGGGTTTAGATTAAAGACACTAAGGCTGCGCGGACAGATATCTCAAGGGTTATTGATGCGCGTTGGTGATTTCAAAGAAATAAAGCGCATTGCCGTAGAAGGGCTTGATGTCACTGATGACTTAAAAGTTATCAAATACGAACCACCACAAAAGCCCGTTAAAGGCTCAACCATAACTAATCTTCCGCAAGCTAACTTCCCGGAATTTATTCGTAAAACCGACTTAGAGCGTGTTCAAAACATTTGGAGAAGAATACAGGGTTGCGAAGAAACGTTTGAGGTATCAATCAAGCTAGATGGCACAAGCTGCACATTTTACTGGAATAACGGTAAGTTTGGCGTGTGCTCACGTAACTGGGAGATTAGGGATGATAATTCTTTATGGAGAAAAACAAGAAGCATTCTTTCGCTTGCATATAATATTTTAAAAGCCGCTGTTACTTTGCGGTTTTCGAGAATTCCCGCTATACGTAGCCGATTTAAAATTAACCGTCCGAACAATGTTTACTGGGAAATGGCCAATAAATACGGTATCAGGGACATTCTTAAGTCTTACGGTAAGAATGTAGCCATACAAGGCGAAATAGTCGGTGAGAATATTCAATGCAATCCTGAGAAAATAAAAGGCCACGAGTTCTATTTGTTTGACGTTTTTGATATTGATAAGCAGCGTTACTATAGCCCTGTTGAGAGAGACCGTTTTCATGCCGCCAGCTTTTATTATAGAGATAATCCCAGTATTCATCATATGCCTATTTTAGACGGAATAGACGACAAGAAAATAACCGACTTTAAGACAATAAACGAAGTTCTAGCATACGCGGAAGGTCCTTCTGTGAAGGGAGAAATGAGGGAAGGTCTGGCGTTTAAGTCATATACGTCTAACCTGAGATTTAAGGTAGTTTCTAATCAATATTTATTGAAGAATGAACAATGAAAATATACACCAAAGACTTAACCGTTGAAGTATCTGGTGCAGGCTGCGTAACGCCGAAAGTCTGTTGGTGCTGTAAGAAGTTTGGCTATCATAGGTGTAAGATAACTCATAACCCGTCTGGTATTGACGCAGAGATTATTCAGCAGATATGGGAATTTATCCCCTGGGACAATTGTGCTCATCTCGAGGAATTTATTAGCTCAATAGAAGACCCAAGGCTGTTGGCGTTTAATTTCCTTAAGAATAAGATAGAAAAGAAAGAATTCGAAGAAAAAAATAAACACATTTATTCTGTTGATACCGCTATTGAGCCGCCAAAGGTTTATTGTTCGCCCATTGTTGGCTTAGGTGACGAAAATGTTACAAATGAGATACAACTTAAATCAACCGCTTTTGGAAAATTAGAAGATATCTGCCGAGTAAAGGGTATAAAGTTAAAATAATGAAATACGGGGTAGTGGAACAGGACGGATTCGAACCGTCGACCAAGCAATTATGAGTCGCACGCTCTAGCCAACTGAGCTACTGTTCCTTTTTGTTACCGTTTTTTATTTATTTTAGACTTAGCTCTCTTTTTTGTCGCCTCAGCCCTAACTTTAGGCCTGTAAAAAACCTTAATAGTTCCTAGCTTCTTTAACCTATTTATTAGTATTTTACTAATTTTTGGATATAAGCTCACAGGTATTCTTATGGCTATCGTCTTCTCTTTATATATTCCTGAATTCAAAGGCCTTCCAGCACCTTCTCGTCGACCGCCTGCTTTAGATTTCTTTCGCATTAGCGGCTTCCTTCTTCTTGTTTCCACGCATACACCCGCACGTCCTCGTATGCCCTCTCAACAAATCATAAGACCTGCATATGAACTCGCTGCCGCATCTGCATAATACTTTTAGAACGATAACGCGTGATTTCTCGGTTTTTCCTGCCACTTCTAGAACTTTTGCGCCGTAATATTCTTGACCAACAAGCTTCTCTGTTAGCTTCTCGTGTGACGCCTTTGTTAGGCTCATTAGATTTTCAGAATTCATTAGTATTTTTGCTCCCTAGACATATATTTGAAAAGTGTACAATAATTATAAAATTAACTATTGTCAACTATTATTTTGTTAGTTATAATGATTTTCACAACAGCGGCGCTGACAGTTAAGCGCGTGTAAACCGGCAGTAATCGATGGTTAAGCGAACTCTTATCGATACGTGAATTCCCGGCTGAGGAAGGCTATATAGATATTCTAGGTGAGGCTATATGTTGCTCCTTGTAAGTAGCAGGAGAAGTACGCGGATGACTCCTAGCCAGTGTAATTCTGGCCTGTTGTGATGATTTTTTGGGCGCAAACCACTTAGGTGGAATCAGCTAATACTGATTGGCGGGGTTCGAGACCCCACTCTAATGCGTGTAATATATTAGTGTTACCAAAGCTTGGAGCATGAGGAAGTCTTTAGGTGAAAATCCTAATGCGCTCACCATTTTGTATGATTTATGGCATAAGCGTTCGCATGCGTGATGCGATGGGGTTAATTAATATAAGACTCTCTTTAGCCAGCCAGTGAAAATCTGGCCTTATGCCAATCCTAATTTAGGTTGCAAGGAAGAAATGAATGAACGAAAAAATGGTTTACATGAGTAAGACAAAAGTTATTATTACTGTTTCAAAAATTGTGCAGAAACTTAGTACGTTTATAATGAGTTCTTTACCGATTTCAAAAGATGAACATAAAGGCGTTAAGGCATTTTTGGATGGGCTCTCTAAACAAAAAGAGGCTCTGGATGAAGATGAGGACCTTAATTTCCTTTATCTGGAATTAAAAGATGTTTATTCTAGAATTACTGTGGTAGAAAATATTGCTAAGAATGAAAATGAAAAAGCACATTAGTTTAAGAAGCGGCGGTGCTGTTTAGGGAAGCACTTAAAATTAGGTGGTTAGCCCCGGCAAGCCGGACCAGTAGAGGTAACGTTACTACGAAGGCTCTGAAAGCAGGTGCAATTCCTGTCCGCTTCATCAGTTTAAATCGGCGGCATATGCAAGTGGTTAAGCGGGGGAGGCTGTAAACTTTCTGGCTCTGGGTAACAGAGTCTCTGGGGTTCGAATCCCCATCCGTCGGCTCGTGAGATAATTGTGTAAGGACTGTTAGGAGTTAAAATGCTAAATAATCAACAAATAACAATTTTGAAACATCAAATACGTGAAACTATATCATTAATTCAATCTATGGAAACAAGAGATTATGTCCATAATGAAGTCCTTCTTGAAATTTATAATTATGCTTCTGCATTATTAGGTGAAGAAGAAGAGGGTGACGATTAGTTTGGGGTTCTGTTTAATGTCTATTAAGATTGGTTCAGAAAATGTGTGAAATAATTGTGGTGGGAGCGATTTGAAGTTTATTGCCGATGATGATGAAGGTTCATATTTGTATGAAGGAAAGCCATATTTTTTTGAAATATTTGAGTGTAAAGCTTGTTATAATTTGCAAAAACAGCTTGCATTTGGAAGTTAAATATGAAGCATGGCAATGATAATGGGTGGGATCCTCTTGAGTGGTTTTTTGAGGATGATGAAGATGAAGTAGAGGACGAAAAGGTTCAGATTCCTTCAGTTAAGAGGTTTGTTAATCATGTACACAGGCGAAATTTGTCCTAAAAAAAATGTTATGAAATATTTAAATCAGATGGCTGATGAAAATGGGTGCGGCGATAGTGAATTGAAGGAAATAACTGATTATCTCCAGAAAAT
>Ga0105237_10005339_pt1 | contig 14538 bp, 13 predicted proteins | sample KBSC24metaG_FD_81520 | JGI IMG/M metagenome (GOLD analysis project Ga0105237, IMG submission 81520) | Corn rhizosphere microbial communities from Kellogg Biological Station, Michigan, USA - KBS C2-4 metaG | ecosystem: Host-associated > Plants > Roots > Rhizosphere > Soil | place: Michigan, USA... | reverse complement strand
CGGACTCGGAGGCGCCTTCTTCGCGCCGCGCGAGCGACGCCTGGCCGAGCTCGCCGAGCGCGACATCGCCGCGACCGAGCAGACGTCGCCCGGCGAGCGCAACATCGTGTTCGGCGCCGAGTACAAAGCGCTGCGCCAACAGGTGCTCATCGTCGGCCTGGCCGCCAACGCGGTCATCCTGCTGACGATCTACTTCATGACCGCGCAGGTCGGCGCCTGACGCTGCTCGGCCGGCTAAAGAAGATGCCCGACGACGATGGCGGCCTGTAGTTGTTTTTGCGGCCCGCGGTAGCGATGGTATATACGGTTGTCGTGTTTTCGCTCTATGGGTGCAGCGCAACGGTCCCGTCCCCCCGGGACGTCGTAAATACCATGGCTATCGCCGAACGCGAGTAAGAAAGGACACGGCCGCGCTACGCTGACGGCCTGATGAGCAACGGTTACCGAGTCGCCGTCGTAGGCGCCACCGGGCAGGTCGGCACGCTGCTGCTGAAGCTGCTGCGCGAGCGCAACTTCCCTGCGGCCGAGATCGTTGCCTTCGCCTCCGAGCGCTCCGTCGGGCGAGAGCTCGAGGGCGGCCTGGTCGTGCAGGGGCTCGGCGAGCAGGCCGTGCAGGGCTTCGACCTGGCGATCTTCTCGGCGGGCGGCTCCACGTCGGGGGAGTGGGCGCCGCGCTTCGCCGACGCGGGATCGGTGGTCGTCGACAACTCCTCGCGCTGGCGCATGAACGAGGACGTGCCGCTGGTCGTCGCCGAGGTCAATGCGGACGCGCTGCAGGCACATCGCGGGATCGTGGCGAACCCCAACTGCTCGACCATGCAGATGGTCGTCGCGCTCAAGCCGCTGCACGACGAGGCGGGCATCGAGCGCCTTGTCATCAGCACCTACCAGGCCGTCTCCGGCACGGGCAAGCGCGCCGTCGACGAGCTGCTCGACCAGTCGCACGCGCTGCTGCACGAACAGGCGATCTCCACGCCCGAGTCCTATGCCCACCAGATCGCCTTCAACGCGCTGCCGCACGCGGGCAGCTTCGCCGCGGGCGACGACCACACCGACGAGGAGCGCAAGCTGATCAACGAGACGCGCAAGATCCTCGGCGACCCGTCGATCGCCATCTCGGCGACGTGCGTGCGCGTGCCGGTCGTCAACGGGCACTCCGAGGCCGTAAACGTGCAGACCCGCCGTGAGCTCTCGCCCGAGCGCGCGCGCGAGCTGCTCGACGCGGCGCCCGGCGTGACCGTGCTCGACGACCCCGACGCGGCGCTCTACCCGCTGGCGATCGACGCGACCGGCCGCGACGACGTGTTCGTCGGGCGCATTCGCCGCGACGCCGGCCACGAGCGCGCGCTCGACCTGTGGATCGTCGCCGACAACCTGCGCAAGGGCGCCGCCACCAACGCCGTGCAGCTCGCCGAGCTGCTCGCCGAGCGCGGACTGCTCGGCACGCGCGCTGGCGCCGCCGCCACCCCAGCGGCTTAGCCGGCCCCTGGCCCCGGCGCCGCCGTCAGACCGCGCGGTCGAGCCGTCTGTGCCGAGCCGTTTCGGCGCGTGGAGCGTGTAGGTCGACGTGCTCGAGCAGGTCGCCGCGCCGGCGCGGGATCGCGGCGATCGGGCGTCCGGCGAACATCGCCGGACCTGCGCTCGGCTGGGCGCTGTCGATGTCGTCGCAGATCGTGTCCAGCTCCGCGCGCATCGCCAGGAAGGCCGCGACGACGCGTGGGTCGAACTGGCTGCCCGCCGAACGCTCGATCTCGGCGCATGCGCGCTGCACCGACCAGGCCACCTTGTACGGGCGGTCGTGCGTCAGCGCGTCGAAGACGTCCGCCACGGCGACGATCCGCCCGACCAGCGGGATCGAATCTCCGGCGAGGCCCTTCGGGTAGCCCTTGCCGTCCCAGCGCTCGTGGTGCGTGGCGGCGATCACCGCGGCGGTCTGCAGGACGCGCGAGCTGCCGCTGGAGAGCAGGCGCGCGCCGAGCTCGGCGTGTGTCTTCATCACGTCGAACTCCTCGATCGAAAGCTTGCCCGGCTTGAGCAGGATGCTGTCGGGAATGGCGAGCTTGCCGACGTCGTGCAGCGGGGCGGCATGGCGCAGGAGCGTCACCTGGCCCCCGGGAAGCGCCAGCTCCTGTGCAAGCCGCGACGCGAGGTGACCCACGCGCTCGGTGTGCTGATAGGTCTCGTCGTCGCGATACTCGGCCGCGATCGCCAGTTGACGCAAGGTCTCCGCGCGCGCGTGGTCGAGCTCGCGCGTGCGCTCCTCGACGAGCCGTTCCAGGCACTTGGCGTTGTCGGCGAGCTGGTCCTCGGCTTCGTGCTGCGCGGTGACGTCGCGCGCGACAGCGTGGATGACGCCTTCGGATGACGACGCCGACGCGCTCCATTCCAGCCAGCGATAGCTGCCGTCGCGGGCGCGGTAGCGATTGCGAAAGCCGACCGTGTCGCGCGCGTCGGCGAGCCCTGCGGTCTCCGCGATCGTCGCGTCGCGGTCGTCCGGGTGCACGAAGTCGATGAACGGCCGCGCGCACAGCTCCTCGCGCGTGTAGCCGAGCAGGCGCTGCCAAGCGGGGTTCACGCGCGTGAAGTAGCCGTTCATGTCGGCAGTCGCCAGCAGGTCCAGCGAGGCGTCGTAGTAGCGCGTGATCTCGCCTTCGAGCCTGCGGCGATGATCGACGAACAGCCCCAGCAGCACGCCGAGCAGCAACACCGCGACGACGCGGCTCAGATAGCCGTCCGCGCTCAACGGCACCTTGCTGTCGAAGCGCCCCCACAGCACGATCAGCGCGATTGCGAAAAGTGCGCCTCCAAGGCCGCCGCGCAGCCCGAACTTGAGCGCCAGCAGTCCGATCGGCACGAGGTAGAGCACGCCCTCCGCGTGCACCGGATTCGTGTCAGCTGCACGAAGCGCGAACACCGCGGCGAACAGCGCAAGCGCGCTCGCAAGCGTCGCGGGCCCCGTGAACTCGGGCCAGCCGCGCGCGCTGGCCGCACGAAGGCGCGGCAGGTGCGGGTGGGAAAGCATGCCCTCCTATCGTCCACATCGCCCAACAACACGACCGTCCCGCCCCGGCCCGCGCGGCGCCCGCGCCACGGCTCGGTGCGGCAGGGCGGCAGATTTCCGCATCCTCAAACGAACGGCGGGCCCGCTCGTTCGCATTGTTTGACCAATCTCCGCCAAACGACGCTGGACGCGTGTACGAGGCGAATGGGCGAACACCGGCGCGATCGTGTCCGCAGGAGGAGTAGCGCGCTATCGCGCGAAGTGACAGGCGATGATCTCCTCGGAGGTGCAGCGCACGCTCGTGAAGTCTCCGCCGGAGCTATGGGCGGAGATCAGCGACCCGGCCGCCCTGGCCCGCCACCTCGGCGAGTTCGGCGAGATCCGCATCACGCGCGTCGAGCCCGAGCAGCGCGTCGAGTGGCAGGCCGGCGACACGAGCGGCAGCGTCGTCATCAAGCCCTCCGGCTGGGGCACCAAGGTCAAGCTAACGGTCACGCGTGAGCTCGCCGAGGCCGAGGCCGGCGCCGAGTCCGACGGGCAGCCACAGGATGAGGCCAAGCGACAGGACCTAAAGGTCGGCGAGATCGCGGAGCCCGATGCGCGCGGCGCCGAGGCCGAGGCGGGGGCCGAGGCGTGCGCCGACGAGGCGTCCGATTCCGGCGCCAGCGAGCCCGAGCAGCCGATCCAGAGCATCGACGAGCCCCAGCTTCGCGGGGCCGACGAGCCTGCGCTTGCGGCTGGCGCCGAGCTCGAGCAGGCCGACGTCGAGCAAGCCGCGTTCGAGCAAGCCGAGCCCGAGGACGTCGCAGCGCGGCAGGCCGACGACTACGCCGAGCGCCAGGCGGCGCCCGAGCCGCGGCGGGGTTTCTTCGCACGATTGTTCGGCCGGCGTCGCGCCGCTGCCGCCGTCGCGCCGATCGACCAGCCCGAGGCGCCGCGGGAGAGCGCGCGCGAGGCCATGCAGCCCGCGCGGTACAACGCACTCGCCGTGTGGGCGTCGCAGATCGAGGCCGCCGACGGCGCGGGCGGTTCCCATGCTCTGGCGGGCACAGGCGCAGCGGACGCACATGCGGCTTCGGCGGACGCTGCCGCAGAGGCCGAGCAGGAGGTCGCGCAGGCGCCCGCGCTCCCACCCGCGCCCGCGCTCGCGCCCGCGCCTTCGCTTGCACCTTCGCCTGTGCCGGGCGACGGCCAAAGCGCGGAGACGCCGATCGAGCCATCGCCGCCGGCCGCCGCTTCACCGGACGCCTCGGCGGACGAGCCCGACGCGGCGGCGCTCGGCCAAAAGGACGCCCCGGCCGACATCTCGGCGGAGATCAGGCAGGCCGAGGAGGTCGCCGCCGAACAGGTCACGGCGGTTCTCAGCGGCGTGCTCGACCGGCTCGGCGCGGCGCATCACCGCCCGTTCTCGCGGGCCTGAGCAGAGGCGCGGACGCCCGGCTGACGCGGCGCGCGGATAACATCCGCCGCCCGATGGCAGGCAGCTCACACGATCGACAGGCCGACGCGGCGCTGCTCGCGGCGTCGCGCAGCGGGCATCGCAAGGAGCCGCGCAAGAAGGCGCCGGAGACCTACGAGGAGAAGCTCGCGCAGCTGCACGAGCTGCGCGAAGCGGCGCTGCACTCGGCTCCCGAGGCCGAGGAGAAGCAGCACGCGCGTGGCAAGTACACGGCGCGCGAGCGCGTTGAGAAGCTGCTCGACGCCGGTTCCTTCCAGGAGCTCGACACGTTCGTGCGCCACCGCACGTATGAGTTCGACATGCAGAAGAACCGTCCGTGGGGCGACGCGGTCGTGACCGGCCACGGCACGATCGACGGGCGCAGGGTGTGCGTGTTCAGCCAGGACTTCACCGTGTTCGGCGGCTCGCTGGGCGAGGTGATGGGCGAGAAGATGGTCAAGCTGATGGACCTGGCGGCGAAGATCGGCTGCCCGGTGATCGGCATCAACGACTCCGGCGGCGCGCGCATCCAGGAGGGCGTCGTGTCGCTTGGCGCCTACGGCGACGTGTTCGTGCGCAACGTCAAGTGCTCGGGGGTGATCCCGCAGATCAGCCTGATCATGGGTCCGTGCGCGGGCGGCGCGGTCTACTCCCCGGCGATCACCGACTTCATCTTCATGGTCAAGGAGACCTCGCACATGTTCATCACGGGCCCCGACGTGATCAAGACGGTCACCGGTGAGGAGGTCGGTTTCGAGGAGCTCGGCGGCGCGATGTCGCACAACACCAAGTCGGGCGTGGCGCACTTCGCCTCCGAGGACGAGGACGCGTGCCTGGAGGACTGCCGCTACCTGATCAGCTTCCTGCCGCAGAACAACCTGCAGACGGCGCCGCGCGTGGCGCCGACCGACGACCCGCAGCGGATGGACCCCGAGCTCGACCACGTCGTGCCGGACAACCCGAACAAGCCGTATGACATGCGCGACGTGGTCAAGCTGATCGTCGACGACGAAGAGTTCTTCGAGGTGCACGAGCACCACGCCAAGAACATCATCTGCGGCTTCTCGCGCCTGGACGGCTTCGCGATCGGCATCGTCGGCAACCAGCCGGCGCAGCTGGCGGGCGTGCTCGACATCGACGCCTCGGCCAAGGCGGCGCGCTTCGTGCGCACGTGCGACGCGTTCAACATTCCGATCCTGACGTTCGTCGACGTGCCCGGCTTTTTGCCGGGAACCAGCCAGGAGTGGGGCGGCATCATCCGCCACGGCGCGAAGCTGCTGTACGCGTTCACCGAGGCGACCGTGCCGAAGCTGACGGTGATCACGCGCAAGGCCTACGGCGGCGCCTACGACGTGATGGCCTCCAAGCACATGCTCGCCGACTTCAACTTCGCCTGGCCGACCTCGGAGGTCGCCGTGATGGGCCCGGAGGGCGCCGTGAACATCATCTACCGTCGCGACATCGCCGGCAGCCCGACGCCGCAGGAGCGCCGGGGCAAGCTGATGGAGGACTACAAGGCGCGCTTCGCCAATCCGTACACGGCCGCCGAGCGCGGCTACATCGACGACGTGATCGTGCCGCACGAGACGCGGCCGAAGCTGATCGTCGCGCTGCACACGCTGCAGAGCAAGCGCGAACCGGGGCCGAAGCGCAAGCACGGCAACATCCCGCTGTAGAGAGCACAGCTGGACGGAACATCGTCCATGTGGGCTCAATAACGTCCACGCAGCCTAGCCAGACGAACGCCTGCGCCGCTCCGCCCGTTCGCCGAGCGCCAGCCACGCGGGGTAGGTCGCGAAGATCAGCGCGGAGATCGCGTGAACGCGCGGGCCGGCACGCTTGTGATCGAGATGAAAGACGCCCGAGTTGAGCATCCAGTCGCGCCCGCTCTCGGCCCGGCACGCCTCCCAGATCCGCCGCGTCCAGCGGCTGTTGCGATACAGCGAGATGCTCGTGGCCAGGAACACGCCTGCGGTTGCGCCGCTGACGGCGCGGGCGGCGGGCGTGCGCTCGGGCATCAGCCGGCCGTAGGCGCGGCCGGTCGCGTACAGCCAGGGTGGATCGATCAGAAAGGACATGGATCTCCTAGTGGATCGCGGGCTCGGGCTTGCTGTCAGATGAGGCTGCGGCGCGCGGCACGGGCGCGCCGAGCAGTCGAAATGCCAGGCGCGTGGCGAGCGCCATGATCGTCAGCTGCGGGTTGACGCCGAGTGCGCCCGGCACGACCGAGCCGTCGGCGACGTGCAGGCCCGCGACGCCGTGAACGCCCAGCTCGCCGTCGGTGACGCCGTGGCTCGAGCGGGCGTCGGCGCGGGCGGTGCCGAGCGGATGAAAGGCCATCAGCGTGAGGTCGCGCGCGCGGGCGCGCGCGGGCGACACGCCGGCCGGGAGCGGCAGGTAGACCTCGCGCGCGCCGGCGGCGAGGAACAGCTCGCGCAAGCGCGCCAGCCCGGCGCGGAACTTCGCGAGATCGTCGGCGCACAGGTCATAGCGGATCACCGGGCGCCCGGCGACGGCGTGCACGCGCCCGCGCGAGGAGTCGCTGACCATCAGGCCGAACTGCGCCAGGCGCCGGTAGCCGGCCATCGCACGCGCGTGGGCGTCGCCGGTCAGCGGAAGCGACATGGCGGCGTAGGCCGGCGGTCCGGCGACCCCCTCGAACATGATTCCGTCGGCGGCGAACTCGTCGACGTAGAAGCTCTGGGGCACGCCGCGCGCCATGTCCACGACGTCGTCCATCAGCGCGAAGGCGGCCGTGGCGGGGTGCAGCGCGAGGTTGCGCCCGCGCTGCCCCGAGCGGTCGTCGATCGCGCTGCGCTCGAGCAGCAGCGGCGTGTGGATCGTGCCGCAGGCGACGACGACCGACGGCGCGCTCACCTCCAGGCGGCGCCCATCGGAGAGCCGCGCGCCGACGCCGCGCGCGCGTCCGGCTTCGACGCGCAGCTCGCGCACCTCGGCGCCGGTGACGATGCGCGCCCCGGCGGCCTCGGCGCGCGGGACGTAGGTGATGCCGGTGTGCTGCTTGGCCGAGGTCGGGCAACCGAACACGCACACGCCCGAGCCGACGCAGCCGCGAGCGTTGCGGCGCAGGTACCCGTGCGACCAGCCGAGCTGCTCGGCGCCGCGCCGCGCGACCGCCGCGTTTGCGCCGGCGAGCTCGGGTGACACCTCGGCAACCGACAGGGCGCTTTCGACGCGCTCGAAGCACGGGCGCAGCGTCTGCTCGTCGAGCTCGAGACCGTACTCGCCGGCCCAGCGCTCGAGCACGTGCGGCGGCGTGCGAAAGCAGGTGCCGGAGTTCACAAGCGTGGTGCCGCCGAGCCCGCTGCCGAGCGGAAGCACGATCGGCGGCGTGCCCAAGGTCGCGGTCTGACCGCCGTCGCGATAGAGGCGCGCGAGCATCTCGGGCGGCCGGGCGCTGAAGTCGTCGGGGTCGTGGCGCGGTCCCTGGTCGAGCACGACGACGCGCGCGCCGCCCTCGGCCAGCTCGGCGGCGACCACGGCGCCGCCGGCGCCCGCGCCGACGACGCATACGTCGGCCTCCAGGCGCTCGCTCACGGCCGCCCCTCAGCGCGACGCAGCGCGCGTCCACGGGCGACGACTGCGGCGGCGTCCCAGCCGAGCGCGCGGGCGACCGCGGGATCGTCGTAGCGGCCGAGCCCCAGCGTCGAGCACGCCGCGCGCTCGGCCAGCGGCACGCGCGCCAACAGCGCCGCGCCACGCGGGCGCCTTGCGAGCGCCAGCAGCAGGCGCAGCGCTGCGCGCTGCGGCCAGGGAGCGGCGTCGAGAAAGCGCTCGAGACCGCCGCCGTTCACCGGAACTTCGCTTCCTGCGCCTCGGCAAGCTGCTCGATCGCAGCCGCGGCGCCGGCGGCATCGCCCGCGTTCACGCTCTCGGCGGCCCGCGCGTAGAGCTCGGCCAGCTCGCGGCGGTCGGCGACGAGCGGGGCGAACGCGTCGGCGCGTGGCAGGTAGAGCTCGCGCACCGAGTTCATGGTCAGCTGGAAGACGAGGTTGCCGGCGGCCTCGACGAGCGCGGCCATGAACTCCCAGTCGGCGAGCAGCGCAGACGGGTCGTCGTCGGCCAGCGCCACCGCGTCGGCCGCCTCGAGCAGAGCGGCGGCCTGCTCTGCGGAGCGGCGCTGCGCAGCGAGCCGTGCAGCCTCGACGAGCAGCAGGCGGCGCGCCTCGAACAGGTCGCCGACGATCGCCTGCTGGCCGCTGCCCTGGAGCACGAGCGCCTCGAGGCCGCCCGAGCGCCGCCAGTCGAGCACACGCGTCGCGTCGCCGTGGCGCACCTCGACCAGACGGAGCTGCTGCAGACGCTTGAGCGCCTCGCGCACGGAGGCCATGTTGACCTCGAACTCGGCCGCCAGCGCCCGCTGGGGCGGCAGCCGCTCACCCGGCCGGTATTCGCCGGCGAGGATCGCCTCGCGCAGGCGGGCGAACACTTGGTCGGGAACGGACACGCGGGGGATCGGGCCGGGCAAGGGCGCCGTAGTGTACCAGTGTTCCGAACACTCCCCCGCGTCTGCTGCGCCGCCTCGCGGAGCGCACTCGGTCACAATGAGCCGATGCCCGCCCGCCGCGCACAGCTGAAGCTCATCGCCCCGTCCGCCTCGCCGGAGGAGGCGGCGGCGGTCGTGGCGGCGCTGGAGCGCTTCATGCGCGCCACCGCGCCGGCGCCGGCGCCGGCGCGAGAGCGCGCGGATCGCTGGCAGCGCGCGGCTATGCTCGAAGGCGTGGAGCGGGACTCCGAGGTCGATGTTTCGGACCCCTGGATAAATACCTGAAAGCCGCTAGGCTTTAGCGTCAATAGTCCAGTCGCCGGTCGAACGACGTCTAACGCAGCCCGGGCAGCGCGTCCGGGATCAGGAGGTTTGTTGATGGAGCCAGTGTCAGTTCCCTCTCAGCGCGGCACGCTGAAGGACCCAGAGGTGCTCCAGAACGTGCCTGGGCACGTGATTCCGATCCTGCGGCGGGAGTTCGACGACTTCCAGACGGAGGCGACGAAGTTCCTGGAGGGCCAGACCGATGAAGACGAGTTCATCAAGTTCCGCCTAAAGCAGGGCGTCTACGGCCAGCGCCAGGCCGACGTGCAGATGATCCGCGTGAAGCTGCCCTTCGGCGGCGTGACGCCGGAGCAGATGGAGGCGTTTGCGGACGTGGTGGAGAAGTACGTGCCGCTGAACAAGGGCCACATAACGACGCGCCAGAACATCCAGATGCACCACGTGCCGCTGCTGGAAGCCGAGAAGGCGATCCGCGAGCTCGGCGACAGCGGGCTGTCCAGCCGCGAGGGCTGCGGCAACACGATGCGCAATGTCACGGGCGACCCGTGGGCGGGTGTGGCCAAGGACGAGCTGTTCGACCTGACGCCGTATGCGGGCGCGTACGTGCGCTACTTCGTGCGCCACCCGACGACGCAGGCGATGCCGCGCAAGGTCAAGACGTCGTTCGACGGCAGCCCGCGCGACCGCGCGATCAGCGGCATCCACGACGTGGCGTTTCGCGCGCGCGTCAAGGAGATCGAGGGCCGCGGCGAGGTGCGCGGCGTGGAGATGCTGGTCGGCGGCGGCACGTCGATCATGCCGCGCAAGGCGCAGGTGCTGTACGAGTTCCTGGAGCTGGACAACGGCGAGTACCTGAAGGTGACCGAGGCGGTCATGCGCATCTTCGACCGCCAGGAGTGGCTGCGCGCGAACCGCGCACGCGCGCGCATCAAGGTGTTCGTGGACAAGTACGGCATCGACGAGCTGCGCAAGCAGGCCGAGGAGGAGCTGCAGGGCGAGTGGGTGACAGAACGCGACTTCTCGATCGAGCATCGCCTGTTCGCCGACGACGAGCGCGAGGCGGCGCCGGCGCCGCCGCAGAGCCACGGCAGCCCGAACGGCGACGTCTCCGAGTTCGAGCGCTTTCGCGCCGCCAACGTCCGCGAGCAGAAGCAGCAGGGCTTCGTGACGGTCGAGGCGAAAGTGACGCGCGGCGACCTGACGCCGGAGCAGTTTCGCGGCCTTGCGCAGATCATGCGCGACTACGCCGGCGGCTACGCGCGCACGACGGTGCAGCAGAACTTCGTGCTGCGCTGGGTGCGCGAGGAGTGCGTGTACGACGTGTGGAAGGCGCTGTCGGAGCTCGGCCTCGGCGAGCACGGCTCGCGCGAGATCGACGACGTGGTGTCGTGCCCGGGCACGGACTCGTGCAAGCTGGGCATCACCAGCTCGATGGGCCTGAACCAGGCGGTGCAGGAGCGCATCGAATCGCTGCAGATCACCGACGAGCTGACGCGCAAGCTGAGCATCAAGATCAGCGGCTGCCCGAACGGCTGCGGCCAGCACCACGTGGCGAGCATCGGATTCACGGGCGCGTCGATCAAAGTCGGCGAGCACACGATCCCCGCTTACATCCCGCACGTCGGCGGCGTGTTCGAAGGCGGCGACGTGCAGTTCGGCACGCGCCTGAAGCTGCGCCTGCCCTCCAAGCGCGTGCCCGACGCGATCGAGCGCTGGATCGGCCAGTACGAGGCCAAGCGCAACGACGGCGAGGAGTGGAACGAGTACCTGGCGCGCGTCGGCACGGGCGAGCTGGAGGCGCAGGTCAAGGACCTGTCGATGCCCGTCGACTTCGGGTTGGAGACGATGAATCAGTTCATCGACTGGAACCGTGATGTTCCCTTCGAAGTCATTCGCGGCGAGGGCGAGTGCGCGGTATAGATCAAATGAGACGCGCGAAAGAGGACCGATCAGATGCCCCCGACAGATAGCCAGATGGCGCAAGCCAGCACCCACTTCGACCCGGCTCCCGGCCTCACGCACACGCTGCGCGAGGCGGCGCGCCACGGCGAGCGCGCGGTCCTTCTGTGCTCCTTTCAGAAGGAGGAGTCGGTGCTGCTGGACGAGCTGCTGCGCCTGGACCAGGGCACGGGCCGGGCGGTGCGCATCCTGACGATCGACACGGGCGTGCTGTTCGAGGAGACGATGAAGACGTGGCGCGCCTTCGAGCAGCGCTTCGGCGTGGAGATCGAGGTGTTCGACGCGAGCAGCGCGGACGAGCCGTGGAGCGGTCCCGAGCACTGCTGCTCGGTCGCCAAGGTTGCGGCGCTGGAGCGCGCGCTGACGGGCGCGGAGGGCTGGATCACGGGCATCCGCCGCGAGCAGGGACCGACGCGGGCGAGCGCCGAGCTGATCGAACGCGACGACGTGCGCGGGCTGTGGAAGTACAACCCGCTGGCGCACTGGAGCGACAAGGACCTGTGGCGGCGCATCCACGAGCGCGACCTGCCCTACAACCCGCTGCACGACGCGGGCTATGAGTCGATCGGCTGCGCGCCGTGCACGCAGCCGGGCAGCGGTCGCGAGGGCCGCTGGGCTGGCACGGACAAGACCGAGTGCGGTATCCACGTAGAAGTCCACGACCCCTCCTGAGATGGCAGTTGCGACGCGCCCTCAGCTGAGCCACCTGCGGGCACTGGAGTCGGAGGCGATTCACGTGATGCGCGAGGTGGCGGCGGAATTCGAGAAGCCGGTGCTGCTGTTCAGCGGCGGCAAGGACTCGATCGTGCTGCTGCGCCTGGCCGAGAAGGCGTTTCGCCCGGCGCCCTTTCCGTTTCCGCTGATGCACGTGGACACGGGCCACAACTTCCCGGAGGTGATCGAGTTTCGCGACCGCCGCGTGGCGGAGCTGGGCGAGCGGCTGATCGTGGCGAGCGTGCAGGAGTCGATCGACAGCGGGCGCGTGGTCGAGGAGACGGGGCCGCGCGCGTCGCGCAACCAGCTGCAGACGGTGACGCTGCTGGACGCGCTGGCCGAGCACGGCTTCGACGCGGCATTCGGCGGCGCGCGCCGCGACGAGGAGCGCGCGCGGGCGAAGGAGAGGGTGTTCTCCTTTCGCGACGACTTCGGCCAGTGGGACCCCAAGAACCAGCGTCCGGAGTTGTGGAACCTGTACAACGGGCGCATTCGCAAGGGCGAGAACGTACGCGTGTTCCCGATCTCCAACTGGACGGAGCTGGACGTTTGGGAGTACATCGACTCGGAGGGCCTGGAGGTGCCGTCGATCTACTTCTCGCACGTTCGCGACGTGTTCAGGCGCGACGGCATGCTGTACGCGTGGCGCGAGGGCACGGAGCTGATCGACGGCGAGGAGGTGTTCTCGGAGACGGTGCGCTACCGCACGGTGGGCGACATGAGCTGCACGGGCGGCGTGCTCTCGCAGGCGAGCACGCTGGAGGAGGTCGTCGTGGAGATCGCCGCGACGCGCATCACCGAGCGCGGCGAGACGCGCGCGGACGACCGCGTTTCGGAGGCGGCGATGGAGGACCGCAAGAAGGCCGGATACTTTTGATGGTCGCGCTTCGCGCGGATATGCGTGCGTCGCGCGCACCGGTCGCGCAGTGACTCTCGACCTGCTGCGCTTCACGACGGCGGGGGCTGTTGACGACGGCAAGAGCACGCTGATCGGCCGGCTGCTGTTCGACTCCAAGCAGGTGTTCGAGGACCAGCTCGAACACGTGGCTGCGGCTAGCGAGCGCCGCGGCGGCGAGGGTGTGCTGGACCTGGCGCTGCTGACGGATGGGCTGCGCGCCGAGCGCGAGCAGGGCATCACGATCGACGTCGCCTACCGCTACTTCGCGACGCCGGTGCGCCGCTTCATCATCGCGGACTGCCCGGGCCACCGCCAGTACACGCGCAACATGGTCACGGGCGCGTCGACGGCCGATCTGGCCGTGGTGCTGGTGGACGCTCGCCGCGGCGTGACCGAGCAGTCCAAGCGCCACGCGTTCATCAGCGCGCTGCTGGGCATCCCGCGGATGGTCGTGGCGATCAACAAGATGGACCTGGTCGAGCACTCCCAGGCGCGCTTTGACGAGCTGGTGGCGGAGTTCGCGGACTTCGCGGCGGGCCTGGGCGCGATCACCGGCAGGCGCGCGCCGGACGGCGTGGGCGCCGACTCGGCGGGGCAGGCGGCGGCCATCTCCTACATCCCGATCTCGGCGCTGAACGGCGACAACGTGGTCGAGCGCTCGCGGACGATGGCCTGGTACGACGGCCCGGCGCTGCTGGAGCTGCTGGAGCAGGTGGAGGTCGCCTACGACCACCCCTTCGACCGCCCGGCGCGCTTTCCGGTGCAGTGGGTGATCCGTCCCGGAGCGGGCATCTCGGTCGGCGTCGATCGCGACGCGGGCGCGGGCGCGGCCGACGCCGACTACCGCGGCTACGCCGGACAGCTGGCCAGCGGCGCGCTGCGCCGCGGCGACGAGGTGGCGGTGCTGCCCAGCGGCGGGCGCACGCGGATCGCGGCGATCGACACCTACGACGGCGAGCTGGACGAGGCGCTGGCGCCGATGTCGCTGACGCTGCGCCTGGAGGACGAGCTGGACATCTCGCGCGGCGAGCTGATCTGCCGCCCAGACGAGGCGGCGACCGTCGCGCGCGAGCTGGCTGCGGACGTCTGCTGGATGACCGACAAGCCGCTGCGTGCGGGCGGGCGCTACGCGCTGAAGCACACGTCGCGCAGCGCGACGGCGATCGTCGACCGCATCGAGGACCTGGTGGACGTGCACACGCTGCGGCGCTCGCAGCCGGCCGACGAGCTGGCGCTGAACGACATCGGCCGCGTGCACCTGCGCACGAACGTGCCGCTGGCATTCGACGCGTACACGAGCAACCGCCGCACGGGCAGCTTCATCCTGATCGACGAGTCCAGCAACGAGACGGTCGGCGCCGGCCTGATCGCCGCGCCGGACGGCTGATCGCAGCCGCCGCCGACCGCCCGGCCGCCAGCCGGGCGGCGGGGGAACGCTAAGCTTCCGCGGCCGATGTTCAGCAAGGTCCTGATCGCCAACCGCGGGGAGATCGCCGTCCGCATCGCGCGCGCCCTGCAGGAGCTGGGGATCGCGAGCGTCGCCGTCTACTCCGAGCTCGACCGCGACGTGGTGCACGTCAAGCGCGCCGACGAGGCCTACAACCTCGGGGACGGGCCGGCGGACGACAACTACCTGAACATCGAGAAGATCCTCGATGTGGCGCGGCGCTCCGGCGCCGAGGCGATCCACCCGGGTTACGGCGTCCGCGCCGAGAACGCCCCGTTCGCGGCGGCCT
>Ga0105237_10005337_pt1 | contig 14539 bp, 10 predicted proteins | sample KBSC24metaG_FD_81520 | JGI IMG/M metagenome (GOLD analysis project Ga0105237, IMG submission 81520) | Corn rhizosphere microbial communities from Kellogg Biological Station, Michigan, USA - KBS C2-4 metaG | ecosystem: Host-associated > Plants > Roots > Rhizosphere > Soil | place: Michigan, USA... | reverse complement strand
TTCATCGCGGCCGAACAAGAGCGCTACAATCCCAAGATCACGTCGGGATGTCAGCCGGGGACATAGCTGCCCCTCCTCGGCGACGGCTCTCCGAACTTACCCCTCACTCGGTGCGTAAAACGACACATTCCGCACGTTCTCGTCGATGCGCAGTGGTCGCTGCACCGACGGGAACGCGCGCGCCTGGCACGACGTCCGCTCGCATAACCGGCAGGTAATCCCAATCGGCACCGGCAGCGCCGGATTGGTGAGATCGATCCCATCTGAATACACCAACCGATGTGCATCCGAGAGATCGCACCCGATGCCTACGGAATACAGAATCGTCGGTGAATGATACGTCCCACGATGCCGCCGCACCGTGCGGGCAATGGCGAACACCGTGGTGCCGTCCATCTGCTTGGAGAGTTGGACGCGCACCACACCTGGCTGCAAAAAGGCCGCATGGACATTCCAGAGCGCGCACAGTCCGCTGAACCGCGGGAAGCGAATCCCCGCCGCGCTGAATTTCTTGGAGATGTTTCCGGCCATGTCGACGCGGAGCAGATAGAACTGCACTCCGCTCATGTTGGGGCGTCGCAACGTGGTGAGCCGGTGGCATGTCTGCTCGAACCCAGTCCCAAAACGCTGCCCTAAGAGCTCCACATCGTAACGGAGCTCTTCTGCCGCACGTAAGAAGGGGACGTATGGCATCACCACCGCTGCCGCAAAGTAGTCAGTGAGCACCACATGCCCCAGTGCCACCGCATCGGGTGAGTCGATTTGCGCATCGGCAAGCAACGACGCAATGCTGTCCCGACAGGCAAGGAGCCCAAGCTGTCCCGCCACCTGGAACGTCCGGCTCCGTCCGCGCAACACCTCGGAAATGTGTAGCTCCTTGCGCCGTGCATCGTAGCGACGCACCATCTCGCCCATTTCCTCGGGAGGGGCGATGTGTACGGTCACACCGTACTCGCGTGTCAGATACTGTACCAAGCCCGCGTATAAATCGCTCCGATCCAACTTAGCCCGCTCCCACGTCGCCTCGGCCGCCGCTTCGAGATCGGGGAAATAGTTGAGATGCCGCTGCAGTAAATCTGAAATTTGCTCCGACGACAACCGCACCCGCTCGGCGGCATTCAACGTGTCTTGATCCTCCAGTACTCGCTGCGCCAATGTGTCCGCCGACGTACGCGCATGTGTGTACTCCTGATGCAGGTGCAATACCGCGCGCGCGATGTCCGGATGCGTGGTCACGAGATCGGCAATATCACGTCGCGTGAAGGGGTGATTTTCGAATACCCCATCCCCAAACACCTCCGCGAGATCCGAGATGAGATGCGACTCGCTTTCACCGCTAAAGGTCCGCAAGTCGATTTCGAACTGCTGCGCCAGTTTGAGGAGCAGCTCCGTGGTGAGCGGACGCCGGTCATTTTCGAGCAGGTTGAGATAGCTCGCCGAAATGGCGAGACGGTCGGCCAACACCGCCTGCGTGAGGTTCGCGCGCTGGCGGAGCGCGCGGATCTTTTTCCCATACCGTTCGGCCATCACAGACTCCCGCTCGAGAAATTGACAAACTTTACAATATTACCACATGCACGAGAAAGGCTGCTATCCACGTAACTCGTTGTATACGTGAGACTTATTGAATCTGTCGTGCGTAACCTTACATTGCAAATATCTCACTTGCGCGGAGCACCTTATGACCCTGGCCACTGCGATTCCCGCGGAGCTCTCGACGCTGGCCGACGAGCCAACGCTCGCCGTCCGCCGCTCGGGAGACGGGCACGACCGCGATGTCCTGACCCCAGGCGCGATCAGCTTTGTGACTATGCTGACGCGGCGGTTCACCCCAAAAATCCAAGCATTGCTCGAGGCGCGGCTGGTTCGACGAACCGCGTGGGCTAACGGCGCCCCGCTTGATTTCCGTCCTGAGACGCGGGAAATCCGGACCGGGCATTGGCAAGTCGGCCCGATCCCTCACGATCTCCGGAAACGGGTGGTCGAGATCACGGGCCCCACCGATCGCAAAATGGTGATCAACGCGCTCAATTCGGGCGCCGACACCTTCATGGCCGACTTCGAGGATGCCACCGCGCCCAGCTGGGAGAACCTGATCCAGGGGCAGCGCAATCTCCGCGACGCGATCCGGGGGACCATCCAGTATACCGATCCATCCAGCGGCAAACACTACCATTTGAATCCCAAGGTCGCCACGCTGCTGGTGCGGCCGCGCGGGCTCCATCTTCCCGAAGCGCATATGCTCGTGGACGGTGTTCCGGTTCCTGGCGCGCTGTTCGACGCGGGGCTCTACCTCTACCACAACGCCGGCGCGCTCCTGTCGCGCGGTACCGCGCCGTATTTCTATCTCCCCAAACTCGAATCGGCCGAAGAAGCGGCGCTGTGGAATGACGTGTTTGTGGCGGCGCAGGATGAGCTCAACATCCCGCGCGGCACCATCAAGGCCACCGTGCTCATCGAGACGCTCCCCGCGGTCTTTCAGATGCACGAGATTCTCTATGCGTTGCGCGAGCATATCACCGGACTCAACTGCGGCCGGTGGGACTACATCTTTAGCTTCATCAAGACCCGCCAGTTCGATCCGACGGCAATTCTCCCGGACCGCTCGCAGGTTACGATGCAGCAGCCGTGCATGCGGACCTATTCGCAGCTGCTCATCCGCACCTGCCATCAACATGGCGCGTACGCCATGGGTGGCATGGCTGCACAAATTCCCGTGCGGAACGACCCCGCCGCCAATGATGCGGCGTTCGAGCGGGTGCGGGCCGACAAGCTACGCGAAGTGACGGATGGGCATGATGGGACGTGGGTCGCGCATCCGGCGCTCGTCGCCGTGGCGCGCGAGGTGTTCGAGCCACGCATGACGGGTGATCATCAGCTCGATGTTACGCGCGATGACGTGCACGTGATGGCGGCCGATCTGCTGGCGGTGCCGCACGGGACGATCACGGAAGCGGGGTTACGGCTCAACCTGCGCGTCGGCATTCAATATCTCGACGCCTGGCTCCGAGGGCACGGCGCGGTGCCGCTCTATCATCTCATGGAAGATGCGGCGACCGCCGAGATCTCGCGGACGCAGGTGTGGCAGTGGATCAACCACGGCGCGACGCTCGACGATGGGCGCACCGTCACACAGGGGTTGGTGGAATCGCTGGTCGACGACGAGATGATCAAACTTGCCGACGCGGGTGTGGCGCCGCCGCGCAGCGACGCACGAGGCCTGTTCCTCCGATTGGTGACGTCGGGGACGCTCATGGACTTTCTCACGCTGCTCGCATATCCGCTGTTGGACGATATGCAGTCGCACGTCTCGGTCACGATGGCATGAGGGAATGATCAATGGCAACGATGACCTATCCTGATGTGATGACGCCGATGCCCGACCCGGCCGACCGGTGGGCGGGAATTCATCGCCCCTATTCGGCGGCCGATGTGGAGCGCTTACGCTGTTCGCTCCCAATTCAACACACACTCGCCGACGTGGGCGCACGCCGGTTGTGGGAGCTGCTTACCACGCGTGACTACGTTCCCGCGCTCGGCGCGCTCACTGGCCATCAAGCGGTGCAACAGGTGCGCGCGGGGCTCGAAGCCATCTATCTAAGCGGCTGGCAGGTAGCGGCCGATGCCAACCTGGCGGGGCAGACCTACCCGGATCAAAGTCTGTATCCCGCCAACAGCGTCCCGATGGTCGTGCGTCGCATCAACGCGGCGCTGCGGCGCGCGGACGAAATTGATAACGCGGAAGGGCGCGGCGGCGAGCATTATTGGTTCGCGCCGATCATCGCGGACGCTGAGGCTGGCTTTGGTGGACCGCTCAATGCGTTCGAGCTCATGAAGGCGATGATCGAAGCGGGGGCGGCGGCGGTGCACTTCGAAGACCAGCTATCGTCAGAAAAAAAGTGTGGACACCTCGGTGGGAAGGTGCTGATCCCCACCGCACAGTTTATCCGGACGCTGGTCGCGGCTCGGCTCGCCGCCGATGTCCTGGATGTCCCCACGGTGATCGTTGCCCGGACCGATGCCGATAGCGCACGGCTCCTGACGAGCGATGTGGATCCGGCGGATCGTCCGTTTCTCACGGGTGACCGGACGCCCGAAGGATTCTTTCACATTACGGGTGGGTTGGAGTGCGCGATCGCGCGGGGATTGGCGTACGCGCCGTATGCCGATCTGGTCTGGTGCGAGACGTCCACGCCGGATTTGCGCGATGCCAAGCGGTTCGCCGAGGCGATTCGAGAAAGGTATCCGAACAAGCTGTTGGCGTATAACTGCTCGCCGTCGTTCAATTGGCGGAAAAAACTGGATGCGGCCACCATCGCCAAGTTCCAGCGTGAGCTGGGGGCGATGGGGTACAAGTTCCAGTTCGTGACGCTCGCCGGCTTCCACGTACTGAATCACGGGATGTTCGAGCTCGCGCGCAACTATCGTGAGCGCGGGATGACGGCGTACGCGGAGCTGCAAACCGCGGAGTTTGCGTCGGAAGCCGATGGCTATACAGCCACTCGGCACCAGCGGGAAGTGGGGACGGGGTACTTCGACGATGTCCTGCAGGTGGTGAGTGGAGGGTTGTCGTCCACGGTCGCACTCGAAGGGTCGACCGAATCGGCACAGTTCTGAACGGAACGACGTTCGTGTGCTTCATATTCATGGGTGAGGAGTAAGTCCGATGTCACAGTCTGTCATTCAGGTGCGTCGCGCGGAGACGGTCGACGCCAAGTCATTTGCCGATCTGGTGTCGGCCACGCTCACCGAGCGGTTCGATGCGGTATTTGCCGGCGATGAGTTGGCGCAGCTGGCGCACACGTATCAGGATCGTCTCCCAGGCCATGCGTATTACGTCGCCGAATCCGATGGCCGGCTCATGGGGTACGCGATGACTGACCGTGGTGGGGCGGGGCATCGGCATCCGGTTGTGATCGAGCGCTTGTACATTCGGCACGATGCCGATGGGCAGCCGGCCGAGTATACCAAAGGGGTCGCGACGGCATTGGTTGATGCGATCATCGCAGATTCCGAGGCCACAATGGAGCCTGAAGCGTCCGAGGGGATCGAGCAGGCGTTGACGGTGCTCGGGCGTTGGGGATTCGTGGATATGTATGCGTTGCGGGTCTGTCTCACGTCACCCAGTAGCAATGGGCGGTTGCACAGCGATGGAATGCTGGAGTGGTGATTGGGCGGTGCTGTGTGGCAGGGTCGTAATGCCGGAGCCACCGAGCCGTATCGCGTGAGCTATCCGCGAAATTGCTCGAGCGCGACCTGAATTTTCTGTTGCGCCCGAGCGATGGCGAGTCGGGCGCCTTCGATGGAGACGCCGAGCGCAACGGCGATTTGGGAGAGCGTCAGTTCTTCATCCCAGCGGAGTTGGACCGCCTGTCGTTCGCGCGCAGTCAAAAGTGAGAGCGCATGACGGTACGCCTGTAGGAGCTCCTCGCTTTCGACGATCGTGTCAGGGGCTACCGGCGCCGTACCGATGGCCGGTGTATCGAGCGCGTCGTCTTGCACGAGCGCCTCGACGGCACTCGTGGTGCGCTCGTGTCGGACGAGGTCGCGAATGCGGTTACGTACGGCAGTATAAAGATAGACGCGAATGTCTGTCTGCTCGTGCAGCGTCGACCGCCGAGTGGCTAAGCGCAGAAAGACATCGTGGATGACCTCTTCGGCGACGTCGGGCGATCGGAGGATGACGATCGCGAACCGCCACAGCGGCTCGTAAAATGTGCGATACAGCGCGCCCAGCGCATTCATGTCGCCCGCCGCGATGCGTGTCAGGACTGTCGCGGTAGGCTCTCCTTCAATAGTAGTGACGAGGCGCGGTGCCGGTTGCGCCGGGGTACTGGCGTCTGCAGCCGACAATGCATCCGTGTCGTTACCCTTCGCAAGCGCGTCGTTAGTCCGTCTCCCTCGTCCGCGCGCGCCCTCCGTGCCACCATTCCGCGGCCCGCTCCACGTGGTGGATCGTCCGAACCATCCGGCGGCGAGAGCAAAGACTCCAGTCATCGCGATAACGATTGTGTCGGGGTTCTGAACCGTCAATCCCCAATTCAATCGGGAGGCATTCGGTCCATGTGCGTTCGGGCACCTCCAGGCAACGTCACAGACCCGGTCACTTGAAATTCTAGTTGCTGATCCGTCTTGCTCTGTGAGAACCTCTACGGCTCATGGATATGACAGATCATTCTCCCGAGACGCTCGTTGAGCAATATCTGGCCGGCGAGCTGGATGCCGACACCGCCGCCCGCGTGCGGGCTTTTCTCGACGCCGACCCGCGACGACAGGCTTTCGTGGCCGGCCTCCGCGCGGCAGCACGCGGTGAAGATATCGCCCACCCTCCGCATTCACCGGACGAGGCGGCGCGGCGCGCATTGGCACAGCTCGAGGGAGTGCCGCGTCACACGGACGGGAATCGAGGTCGTGTGCTTAACCATGGTCATCGCGGTCTTCCAATGGCCAGGTCACAGATATGGGCGTGGGGCGTTGGTGGAGCGGCCGCGACACTCGCCGCTGTGGTGCTTGTGCGGAGCGCGATGCACGCACCGAATGATATGGAGCAGGCTGCTGTCCATACATATGTGACCCATTCGGGACAACGCGCCGAGCTGACACTCCCCGAAGACATCCATGTCGTGCTCGCGCCCAATTCCACATTGGAAATGCGTGGCAACGTCGGCATACTGCGCGGCCAAGCCTTTTTCACTGTGCCGCATCGCACCAACCAACCATTGACCATCAAGACCGGTAATGTCACGACTCGCGTGCTCGGCACGGCGTTCGACGTACGCCGGTATCTCACTGAACGCGCGACACGCGTGCTCGTGGTCTCGGGACGTGTGAGCACCGGTGGTGCACGAACGGTCACGCTCGACGCGCGCATGATGGCGTTGGCGACCGATTCGACCACGACGACCGCAACGGTCTCCGACATCGGACGCGCCACCGGATGGGTCAATGGCACGCTCGCCTTTCGCGACGCGCGGGTGGCTGACGTGCTCGCCGCGGTGGAGCAGTGGTACGACGTACGGTTCCGGCTCACCGATACCGGATTGGGCGACCGGTTGTTGACCGCCACGCTCGACGCGCGACGCTCGCGGAGCGAGACGTTGGCCGCGCTCGAATCGGTGCTGCAGGTTCGGATGACATTCGTCGGCGATACGATCGTGCTCAGCAATCCCGACGCGACCGTGCGACCGGCGCCGGCGCCTCGGAAAACTCAAGAAGCTTTCACCCCTGCCAGGGAGGTTGGGCGGTAATGCGGAACCATTGTGGTGGAACGCGGGTGCGGTGGATGCGTGGCATGACAGCCGCGCTCTCGATGAGCGTGTCGCTCGTGGCCACAACGCTCCTCTCGGCGCAGCAACCCTCGCACACTGTCGCCGTCGACGATGCCACGCGGTCGAAAACGGCGGCTGCGGAAGCTCGACTGAATGATGTCGTAAGTTTGACTCTCGACCGTGTGCCGTTGCGGACCGCAATCGACTCGTTGGCCGCGACCGCCAATGTGACGGTATTGTATCAGACCGCGATGGTCACGAGCGTGGCGCGTCCCGTGACGTTGCACGCGGTACGGATGCGGTTGCGCGACGCGTTTTCCCGGGTGCTGGATGGGACGGCACTACAACTCGTCTCACTACCTGGTGGACAGTTCAGCATCATCCCGCTCCGTGATGCAACACGGATGGCCGGTGGTCTCGCGGGAACGGTGACCGATCGCAAGACCACCCGTCCTGTGCCGCATGCGGAGGTGGTGTTGGATGACAGTGTGTCCGCAGTGCGTACGGACGAAACGGGACGGTACCGATTCCCCGTCGTGACGGCGGGGGCACATCGAATCACCGTGCGCGCCATTGGCTTTTCCCGACAGAGCCGCATGGTGACCGTGGCGGACAACGCCACCGTCACCGCCGATTTCGCGCTCGCCGCGACGGTGAATACGTTGGATCAGGTGGTCGTCACTGCGACGGGACAACAGCGCATTCGTGAGTTAGGACACGTGGTGACGCAACTCAACGTCGATTCGCTGGTCCAGGCGGCACCGATCACCAACATGACGGAGCTCCTACAGTCCCGAGTACCTGGATTGCAGGTGATTACGGGCGACGGCGGCGTCGCGGGGGGCGAGATCGCGCTTCGGATCCGTGGAACTTCTACGCGATATCTGAACCCCGAGCCGATCGTCATCGTCGACGGTGTCCGCTATCACAGCAACAACCTCACGTCGGCCGGTGCGAGCTCGGTAATGGAAGACGTGCGCGGAAACAACGGTGAGCTCCAGAGTCCACTCAACGACATCAATCCCAACGACATCGCCACGATCGAAGTAGTGAAGGGGCCATCGGCATCAACCCTGTACGGGCCGGACGCCGCGAATGGCGTGATCGTCATCACCACCAAGCGTGGCGCGCCGGGAAGCACCAAATTCCAATGGTATGCCCGTCCAGTGACGAGCTCCATTCCCAAAGATCGGATCTCGACCGGATACCAGATTTGGAGTCATGACGCGTCAGGCGCGACGTACACCCAGCCGTGCTCGTTGCAACAACAGTACGAATTGCAACGCTGCACGCTGGATAGCATCACGGTGTCGAAGCCGCTGGCGACGGACAATCAGTATTCCATGCTGGCCAAAAGCCGGCCTACCTGGTTGTACGGTGCGAGTCTCTCTGGAGGGGTGACGCAACTCCAGTACTTTCTCTCGGGTAACTACACCTCCCAAATGGGGATGCTCCAGGTGTCGCCGGCTGTGCAAACGTATCTCAAGCAACAGCTGGGCGCGGGTGCGTTAAGCGACGCAGTCAAAAATCCCAATACGCTCAACGTCATCGGCGGACATAGCGCGTTCAGCGCGAACCCGTCACCCAAAACGACACTCGGCCTCACCGTCGATTATACGCAAACCAATCATCGGATGGCGCAACCGGGGATATTCTTCACGCAATACAATCGAGGAGCGCTCCAGCCGGGACAGGATACCGCCAATCTCGCCGATATCATTGACAATCCCAGCTTCTCGCTCAGGACGAGCGAAGAGTTGACTGGACACTTCAAGATCGGGAGCACGGGAACATTCGAGTTCCTGCCGTGGTGGTCGTTTTCAGGGACGCTCGGTCTCGATCTCACCGACGCGATCAATCACGCCGTCACCCCAGCCATCGCCTCGCCGGGCGATCAGGGTGGGGCGCAGGAGGATCGGCGTTCCAACACCGATCGAAACGCCAACCTGAGCTCAACTGCCATGGCGCATGCCGGACTCTTCAGCTTCCGGACGACACTCGGGACGGACTATGTCTATGATCACCTCGATGGCGTGACGATCAACGGCAACGGATTGGCGCCCGGAAGCACATCGTTCGGGACGTTGGCCAACAAGAGTGTATATCAAGAGTGGACCGAAGCGGTCACGCTTGGCACGTTCGGCGAGGAAATCGTTGGGTTCCGCGATCGCCTGTTTGTCACGGGCTCTCTGCGCTACGATGGATCCAGCACCTTCGGCGATTCGTATCACCCGCGCCCATATCCCAAAGTCGGACTGTCGTGGATCGCCTCGGAGGAGCCCGTCCTGCGCAACATGCCCGGACTGCGGGAACTGCGCTTCCGCGGATCGTATGGCGCCGCGAGCAACTACCCCACGTCGGTCATGAAACTCGGAACCCAATATGGTTACGGCACGACGGTGGAAGGGGAGAGTCAAAACATCTTTGTCATCAGCGCGTTGGCCAACCCCGATCTTCGTCCCGAGCGAAGCCACGAGTTCGAATACGGTTCCGACATCACGATCTTCAATAACATCGCGATCGGATTGACCTGGAGCCGGCGGCGAACCGACGACCAGCTGTACGTGCTCAACAACACCGGCGGACTCTATCAGAGCTGGGTCAATGTGGGGAACATGCGGGCCAGCAACTTCGAAGCAACGGTCGATGTTCCGGTTTACGATGCGCACAATGTGCGAGCGAACCTGGGATTCTCTTACTCGTATCACGAGGACAAGGTGCTCTCCTTGACCGGTGTCCCCGAGTACAAAGACGCGACCGGTTCGAGTCTCGCGGCAGGATATCCCATTGGCTCGGTCTTCGGCCAACCAGTCATCGGGGCAGTCGACACGGTGGGGAACACGCAAGACGGTATCGTCTTCTCCAACGAAGTGGTCACGGACTCGGTCGTCCGATTCCTGGGGGTTGTCACGCCACCTAAGACGTTCACGTTGACACCAACGCTCGACTAGCTTGGCGGGCGACTCCGGCTGTCGTCACTGTTTGACCGGAAGACGGGATTCGTGAAGTATGATCAGATTGGTGCGGATTGTGCCAATACGGCGCTCTGCCTCGGACCGTTCTTGAAGAGCACGTCGCTGTTTCGTCAGGCACAATATATCAGTGGGACGCGGGCGGACTTCATGGTCCCGGGTGACTATACGAGCTGGACCGAATTCACCATTGCCGCTGATCTCCCCGAGCGGTTTCGAAATCTCGATTTCCTCCATCTGCGCTTTTCGCGCGCCACGATCAGCCTGCAAGGACGCAATCTCGCGCTCTGGACGAAGTATACGGGAACGGATCCGCGCAGTGAGCTCGTGAATCAAGGCTTCCCCGCGTTCGCCAATGGCGTGCCGCAGGCGCGTGCCTGGTCATTCCGTTTCGACTTCATTCCTTGAGCGACGTGTCATGCGATTCAATTCCTCCTTTTTCTTCTCATCTCTGGGGCGCAGCATGAGCACACTGAGCGCATTCATCGAACGAAGCAGGTTGCCACGAGGATGTTTCAGGGGTAGGCTGAGACCGCGTGTAAACGTCGCGAAGCGTGTCGTGGTGCTGTGCGGTGTGATGCTGGTCGCGACCGCCTGTCACGGGTTGCTGGACGTCACGGATCCCACGGTTCTCAAAAACTCTGATTTGGCGAGTGCCTCGGGGGCAAACGCACGGCGGTTGAATACCGTCTTGATGTTGAGTCAGAATATCGGCGGTGCCTTTCAGGATGTCGCGGCTTTCAGCGATGAGCGGATGTGGGATACGCGAATCGCCCCCGCGACGCTGTGGGGGAACATGATGCTCAACATGGACCGCCGCGACGGCGACGCCATGGCGACGCTGTATGCTGCCGATAATCGGGACGGTCACCTCGATGATTTAGATCAGATCTTCGCCGCGTCGTCGCCGGCCGTGTATGCCATGCGACTCTACGGTGCAGATTCGATCAAGCACGAATATCTCGCCCAACTCTTTGCAATCCGTGGGTATGTGCTGCTGCAGATGGCGGAAGACATGTGCCCTGGATTTCCGATCAATGACATCTCGTCGGGCAATCAGCCTGTCTATAGCCAGCCATACACCACGGACTCCGCGTTTGCGTACGCGAGCGCACAACTCGATTCCGCGCTGGTACATGGCAGAGACAGTGCACGGTTCGTCAATTTCGCTCGGGTCGTGCAGGGACGGGCACTGCTCGACCTCGGGCAATATGGGCGCGCCGATTCGGTCGTCACATCGGTGCCTACGGATTTCGCGTATCTGACCGACGAAGCGGTGCGCGCCGCGCAACCGTTATTGTGGAGTCAGCGATACGGCTGCTGCGCGTACGTAGGCGATCACGATGGCGGGAATGGTCTCCCGTTCCGTTCGGCGCACGATCCACGCGTCGGGACGGTGTTCAAACGGTTTGATTTGGCGACGGGAACGGACTCGCTGTTCGACCAGGTCAAATACGCGAATGGCGATACTCCCCTGGTGCTCGCCAGCGGCATCGAGGCGCGGCTGATCCAGGCCGAAGTCGCGTTGCACAACGATGATCCGAGCTGGCTTGCCATCCTCAATACGCTGCGTACCACGTGCACGGATGCGTCGACCTGTCCGTCGCCTCCCGCGGGAACCGGCGGTGTGGCGGGATTGGCGCCCTTGTCGGATCCGGGAACGCCCACCGCACGGGTCGACCTTGTGTATCGCGAGCGTGCGTTCTGGTTGTATATCACTGGCCGCCGTCTGGGCGACATGCGCCGTCTCGTGCGCAACTATGGTCGTGCAATCGAGAGCGTCTTCCCATCGGGGACGTATCACAACCCTGTTGGCGGCACGTATGGCACCGCGACCTCCATTCCGTTCACTCTCGCGGCACAGGCACGGTTCAATCCGCACATCACGACCGGGTGCACGGCGCCTTGAATGCCCATTCACTCGTGATGTCAGGACGCGTCCAAGTCCATCGTCCGTAGTGCCCGGTCGTAACTTCGTCTTTCTCTTTTCTCGTTTTCGTTCGTGACGTACTCCCGTAGACATTTCCTGCACCACGCATCGCTGGCGGCGGCCTCCGCCGCCGTGCCGATGCGGATCACCCACGCCGCTCGGTCGACGCGCCCCATCCTCCGGCGATCATCCTCGGATCGCAGCGTCGAGCCGGATCTCCCCGCACTGGCCGCTCGCGCCGTCGACGCCGCACGCAGCGCCGGCGCGGCATACGCCGACACCAATATCACGCTCACCCGTACGCAGACTCCCGGCTGGGGTGAAGGCGAAGAGCGCGGCATCGGCGTGCGCGTCCTCGTCAACGGCTATTGGGGGTTTCTCGCGAGCGCCGTCTGGACATCCGACGAAGCGGTGCGTCTCGCGCGCGGCGCGGTCGCGCAAGCCAAGGCGCATAGCCGAGGCAAAGTGAAACCCGTAGAACTGGGGCCGGCGCCGACGGTGCGGGGTGGACAATGGGTCATGCCCGTGAAATATGATCCGTTCGATATCCCGATCGACGAGAAGTTCGACGTCATGAACGCCTTTATCGATTACGCCGCAAGCTACCAAGTCGGAATCAACGGCAAAGGCATGATGGATTTCATGCGGCAACAGAAATGGTTTGCGTCGAGCGACGACGCGTCGTGGGCGCAAACCGTATACTGTTCGTCGGCGAGCTTTGCCGTCACGTATCAGGACGAATATCATCTCGGACTCCCCGCCGGCGGATTCGGCGCCGAGGGCCTGTCGCCTTCGGGGCGCGGATGGGAGCTCATCGCCGACGCGAGCATCATCGACGAAATTCCAACGCTGATCGACGAGGCGGAGCAGACCCGCCACCAAATCCCGTTCGACGTCGGCCGTTACGACGTGGTCTGCTCAGCTGACGCCATGGCCACACTGCTCGACCAGACCCTCGGTCCCGCGACCGAGCTCGATCGTGCACTGGGATATGAGGCCAATGCCACAGGTACGAGCTATCTGGACGATCCGTTCGGCATGCTCGGCACGCAACTCGTCGCCTCACCACTCGTCTCCATCACCGCGAACCGAAGCGTCGCAGGCGGCGTGGCGACCGTGCAGTGGGACGACGAGGGAGTCGTCCCAGAGGACTTCACGTTGGTCAAGGATGGGGTGCTCGTCGACTATCAAACCACGCGCGAACAGGCCGCGTGGCTCGCACCGTACTATCAACACATCCATCATCCCATGCAATCACATGGGTGCGCGCGGGCGCCGTCCGCGTTGGGGATTTCCATGCAGCATGCCCCAAACCTGACCATGACACCCGGCCATATGGCGAGCAGTTTTCACGATCTCGTCGCGGGGACGGAGCGCGGCGTCGCCATTTTGGGGTGCGATCTCCTCATGGACCAGCAAGGGCTCAACGGCTACGCGATCTGCACTGCACGCGAGATCGTACGTGGCAAATTGGGGCGCTATCTCCGCGGCGGCGCGCTCATGTTCCGTGCGCCGGAACTCTGGAAGAATGTTGTCGCGATCGGCGGTCCCGAGTCGCTCCGCTGGTTTGGGATGTACCGTGGCAAAGGGCAACCAGGACAAGGTGCATATCATAGCGTGGGTGCTGTCCCCGCCAAGATCAAGCAGCTCAGCATTGTCGATCCAGGACGGAAAGCGTGACCAGTACGACGTGGAGCAGCCGTGGTCATCGCGATCCGGTGGCAACTTTGTACGATCCCGACTCGGACGACCGATTTTTGTCGCGCGCGGCATGCGACGCACTCGCGAAACGTATCTTCGCGATGGGGCAGGACGGCGGAACCACGCGACTCTCCATCAATAGTTATTGGACGGGGAATCTCCGGTGGGCACGCAACGACATCGCCACCGGCGGCGACGTGCAGGTCTCGCGTGTACACATCGACCGCAACATCCGTGGTGCTGGCGGAGGCGCGGACACGAACGTCCTAACGGACGATGCACTCCGCGCCTGCGTAGCGCGCGCGGAGGCCTTGACCCTGCTCGGCAACGAAAGCCCGGATACCTATCCTGACGTGCCGCTGGCAACACACCCTCACGCGCAGCCGAAAATCTGGTTCGACACCACGATGCGTGTGGACGACGCCGTCCTGACGGCTACCGCCGACCGCGTGATTACCCCTGCTGACTCGGCCAATGTGCTCTCGGCGGGGTACATCGAGCTCGGAACAAATGGGTATGCGGTCATCAACTCCACCGGGCTCTTTCGGTATTACCCGTTCACCACGGTGCAATACAGCGTCACCGTCCGCGACGTCAAAGGACACGGCTCCGGATGGGCCGGTGTCGACTGGAACGACTGGACCCGCGTGGATGCGGTGCGCATCGCC
>Ga0105237_10005336_pt1 | contig 14540 bp, 10 predicted proteins | sample KBSC24metaG_FD_81520 | JGI IMG/M metagenome (GOLD analysis project Ga0105237, IMG submission 81520) | Corn rhizosphere microbial communities from Kellogg Biological Station, Michigan, USA - KBS C2-4 metaG | ecosystem: Host-associated > Plants > Roots > Rhizosphere > Soil | place: Michigan, USA... | reverse complement strand
GCGCATCCCAGTTCACGCGCGGCAGGACGTTGCGCAGGAACAGCGGGTTGAAGTCGATCTCGGTGCGCTCGAGCGTCGCATCCTTGAAGTGCAATGGGAACGATGCTGGTGACGTCTTACAGGTCTTCACCGCGCAGGTTAGGAAGTTCGTTGTGAGGATTTTCATGGTTTTGGCTGAGGTGACGGAGGTCGATTGGTGGGGGAGAGGGGTGGTGCTGTGTCTGTTGGACTCAAGTGTTGAGCTGGATTGGCAGATGGTTCGAGGAGATAGGACTGGCTGGACTCGAGTAAAAACTTGGTGTGCTACCCAAGTTGGCGTGAAGGGGAAGGTGCTAAGCGTATGTTCTACGAGCACAAATGTGCTGTGATGTATTGTAGCCACCCAAAATTATCAGTGCGGAGAAAAATCGCTGGCGTGCCGATTTGGAGTTGGGGTCGGCGTCATGGACGATGTCACACGGGCTTTCGTACCCATATTAATTACTCGAGAACGAAAAACCTAATTGCCATGTACAGTTTGATCCTAGAGGGTGAGCGAAGGCCGCTTTATCCTGAGCTTTAACTGAGCCCTCGGCTGAGCATCACTGAGCGGTCCTGAGAATTCCCTGAGCGAACAACTAACGGCCTAAGTAATCTTGCCCCTTGCGATCGGCTATGCTTACCTCTCTGCTAAGTACATGTCTCGGGCGGGGGTTAGGGAACCTAGCAGATTCGCGCCGCTACCTAATTTTCCTAGTAACCTTTAATCCTAACGATATGACCGATTGAATTGTATGTTATACTGAGTGCAAGGAATCTAATTAAGTAAAATGATAACCTAGCTGCCGAGACACCCAAGGCCCCCATTGAAAATACAGACCTTTCAATAAGTGATTGAGTGGACATGTGTACCCGGAGTATAACAACGGACCGTTGCGGTCACTCTGACACCTCTGAATCGTATTGTGAGGACAGGTATGAGAGAGCCCACTCGAGGAGATATACTAGTTCAAAATCTAGGAGAAGATGCTACTCCTGCGAGAGGAATCTTGTGTTGAGGCACTGGCGACAGAAACTTGGTTTGGGTAGACAATAATAGATTCTCGAATACGAATGGAAGGAAGGGATTGAGAATATCAAGCTTGAGATAGCTACTATGAGCAACACCAGATAGTCAACCAAAGCATGAGCATAAGGCCACTATGCAGGCTATAAGTTGGAGGAAGACAAAGAAGCCATGATAATGTTGCTGCTGACGAATTTTGCTTTTGAGTCTCGTGTAGAGATCAATGTACAATCAAACACTTGTCCCAGTTTAAGCAGCCCACCCACACTCGAGCTCCAGTAATTTGTTCACCGTATCTACCACAGATTTCTCAAGTTCAATATAAGTCCATCGTTTGCCCTTAAGACCTTTCCATTCTGAAAGAATCCCAGAACTTCTGTTAACATCCCACCCAGTGGGGTTTACACCCTCAGGGAAGATCTGATCCTTATTTCCACCTTGCGTCAGCCGCGCCTCTAGTTGGGGAAATTTTTCGCGGATGAGGTTGACAATCAATTGCGGCGTGATGGTGTTTGCTACGAACAGAATTCGGTTTCCGGCTGCAGTGGCTGTTTCGAGGAGAGCAATGGTTCCAGTCGCAACATCGCGTACATCGACCTAGAAACATTAGATTTGGTTCTCCTTTCGACCTTTTTAAGACATTCAGATGCCCCCTCGATAGTCTTACAAAATGGTAGAATGGAAAGGTAAGATCCTCGACTCGCTTGTACGTGCCGTTGAAGAAGCTATAGACTGCGAACATATTTGTCTCATTGATCGCTTCTGGCTTCGGTATCTTTTGCAGCGGAGGTCCTATGATAATGTCTGGATTGATAGTACAGAGGTCAAAGGATGGCTTTTCCTTCTTTATGAACTCCCATGCGGCTAACTCGGCCAGCTTCTTCGACGCGTTATAACCAAGAACGGGGGACTTCTGGGCAATGGCGTCCTCAGCAGTGACCTAGAAGGCATTAGCATTCGCGCAGATATTGTGCAAACAGCATTGATTTGGGAGACTTGCCGGATTCCAATCGTCTTCATTGTAAGGCTTCCCCGGCTTGCTGATATCATCGTAAGAGTTGAGCACCGCGACTGCACTGGCCAACAGAATAAATCTTTTAATGCTGGAACCGCCGAGTTCATGAGTGTCTCGCAAAATATTGCTCACGCTGTCAAAGCATAAGTGAAAGCACGTTTTCTAGCATGTAAACACTACCCTTGTACTGCGGGATTGATCAACTCCTCCTGGATGTCGCTGACCGCGAAGTTAACGGGGGATGCGGTGTGCAGGATGTAATCAAATTTGTTCTTATTTCGCTCAAATATACCGCGGAAAGCATTTCTCTCCACAATGTCGGATACGTACTCGAAGTCCAGTGACGATCTCCAGTGTGGATACATGTTATAGATATCGTCCGCCTTTGATTGTGATCGCACAGTACCAGTGACTTTATATCCATGCTTGAAAGTCTGTTATTGGCTGCCAGAAAATCAAGAAAGGTGAGAGCAGCAACTCTGATGCATACCTCAATCAGTTCCCGCAGTATATGCATGGCCACGAACCCGCTTGCGCCTGTGAGTAAAACATGTTTTGTGGTTGCCATGATCTCTTCACCAATGTAGATTGAGACTGTTCATGCACAATTGACTTGTCAAGCGTGCAGCAACAAGATTCCGCGAGGTACGTTATACTTGTCTGCTATTGATGGTAATAGAAATCCTTTCGGGGACCCAGACAGGAGTCAGGACTTCATTGACGAGCTACGAACCCCCGGATCAGTTTCGATTTTAAAGAGGCTGAAGATGTTGCTTCTATTCATTCTATCACGTAATGCATGCTGACATGATCGGTGCTTCACTGCATGACGACAAGTTTGTACAACACCCCTATTTTATGCCGGTTTGGCTATGGCGCCATCTTGGCATTCCTTCCTATTATGGAAGTATATCAAACGTCGACCCTTTTCATTGGGTTTTAAAGCAAGGGATCCCTGTTCGCAAAACATACAGGCAACGAAAATCGCGGGGTCTGCTTTGTATTGGGTGAACGGATACTCCCCCGTCCTTGTACAGAGATTGCTGATATTGGCTAGCCTGAGCCGAAGAGTTGAAGTCTCGCCAGGAAAGGTATCGACATAGCCTATGAACCAATATGAACTTGGGGAGGTTAGTAGTCACATGCTAGCCTCAGCAAGGAGCCGTTTTCCTTATCGGCTCTTAACGGGAATAAGAGTGCTGTCGTATTCTTAAGCTCTTTGATGTGACACCAAGTACTAAAAGCATTCCATGCACAAAGTAGGACACCACCAAGCTCGCTCCACTCTCCCAATCAAAGCGCGCACCTGCTCGTCAATGCAAGGCCAGCTACAAAATTGCCAAAATTGTTACCCAGCACAAGGCCACATCCTTCTTCTCGGATAGAACCTGTCACAAGTTTTTTTCAATATTGACACTTTGGCAGACCGTCACTGTAGATCGTATTCCCGGTGAGGCTGTTAGTTGACTTTCAGGTAGCCTCGAAAATATGTTAGAGAGTCAACACCGAAGAATTCATGAAGTCGCATTTGAAGATCCTTTGACATCCTGTATCTATCCTTAAAGCAGGGTCTCTGGCAGACTATATGCAGTTTCCAAACTGTTAAGATTGGTCAGGAAGGAGCCAATTTACAAGCTAAAACTTCGGCGATAGAAAGTGGGTTCTTGAAAGGAAATCGATCCAATAAATTAGTTTATGAATAATTGAGTTTCTACGAACTTGGCCGGGAGGCAGTTTTAAATTTTCAGATGCGCTGGATAGTCGTCCATTCGTGGTATGAACATCATCTAAGCATTGTAAAATCTCATGCTATAAAATAACCTAAGGTGAACAGCCTATTGAAGTTGACCCGACTCATCTTTATCTTTGTTCATGAGGCCAAGAACATTGATACTCATGAGATGCATAATTCGTGACTGGGCGGCATCCAGATATGGAAAATGCTTGGAAAAGGCTGCAAGGCTATTTTCGTCAAGACCAACGACATCCATATCATAGAAGACACGTGATTCGTCACTCTGGATAATACTTCCAATCTTTTGGAGAAAAAAATGATGCGCCTCGTCGCTGGTCATGTTGGTCGTACGGACTTTGAACGTGGCGGCATTAATATGTCCGATTCCCATAGCGCCGACAGTGCATATCCACATCAAGCAGTCAAGGTGATCCTTCCACATGTCAGTAGACATGTCTCTCAATCGAGCAGCGAGGTCGATTGTCTGAGTTAGTGCACCGATAAATCGACAGCCTTGCCGCGGGAAAACATAATCTTTCCAGATCTTGATAGCTGTCAACAATGCCTCAGCCCTCATGTCGGCCACCGACAGACTGTACAGCCGTCGATCTATCTCTGCATTCTCGGTATGGAATTGGCTAAGAATATTTGTGTGGCTGTCGGGATTTTCGACATGGTTTGACTCGAAAAGAGCAGTAAAGTGGCGAAGTAGCCGTATTGTTGCGCGAAAATCTTCATCAATAATCGCCTGGAACCTGCGAGAGAGCAAGAAATTGTCTGTATCAGTTTCGCGATGCAGCCTGGGCAGATCGGCACAGCACATGTTCGTCAGAGGCCCAGGTTGGCTTGTCTGAACCATCATCCATGTGGTTCTCACTGCCAGTTTATCAACAAGGCTCTTCAGGTGAGTTTTTGTGCGTCCTTGTACCATTTCTGTCAAAGCATAGGCACCCTTTATGTGCGTGACACAGGCATCAATATTCATACGAGAAGACTCCACAAACCACATCAGACATATGTCCCAAATCAGAAAATTGATCTCCGCAACCAAAACTGATTTGTTCAATTCTAGTCGCAGCGCGACGACCGCTTTCTGCAGCAAAAAAGAGCTCAACTCGTCTGTAGGGGGCAAGTCCGACTGGACTCTATGTGCTACCAGGCATGCTAAGGTTGAATACATGGTTACAGGCTTGTTCAAGCAATCGTGCAGGAAATCGTGCACATCCAAGCAACAACTAATCTGCTTTGAGCTGTCATGACGATGATGGTGACGGCACCACATTCTTGTATGAAAGACAAATTGATAGTATTGAAGTAATCGAAGGACATTTTCGTCGACTCGAAGAGGGGCTGTGCCAAAAGGGTCAACATTATTACCTGGTGGACTGTGTGGAATGGTTTCCTGTGACCATGGCTGTTGTTTTGACACTCGGTACTGGATTCTTACCATGCCAGAGTGCGTAATATCCCCAGGGCAATCTGTCAGCGTGCATCTATGATCAAGGGGCTCGGCTTGCCGGCGAGTTTTCGAAGTTGTGGTTGTAGTCGTGGCCGTGGCCGTGGTCGTGGTCGTGGTCGTGGTTACTGACTGGTCCCCGTTTTCTTTCGTGGTATTGCTTCCAGCCTTGCATGCTTTTCTTCGTCTCCAACGACCTTGGACGTGGCTATGGATCAAGAACTTGTCACGTTGACTACTTCTTGATAAGTGGAACGACTTTGGATCTTTATTGACGAAGAACCAGTTTTTTTCTTCGTCAGAAGTTGAAGAAGACGCCACATGAACCATGAACAACCTGTTCTTTTCTCTTCTGCGGCGGGTAACAGCTGTAGCAGGGGATGCTTCGGTACGTCAGTTGTACCATGGATTCAATGATACGGCATGCCACTATTCATCTCGAGATTCTGCTGACGTATTGGTGAGCCATCTCTTGTTGGAGGGCCATATTCCAGATGCGTTACCTTTGTAGTCGTTTCCACATGACCGTCTCTACCGAAACAATTATTCGGAGCTGAATAAGGGAATGACCTTGAGAAGTTACCACAGCCAAAAGATGGAAAGAATATGTCAGTTCCCGCGTTAAAGAATTCGGGACAGCGCTCCTCATGAAACACCTGCGGAATTTTGACCTGGTCGCACTAAGTAGCGCCCGTGCATTATGGGGCAGTTCTAGTTGTGCCCCTAGATTCCCCATCTTGTGCACCGCCGCCTAATATACTTACATAGTCCCCGTTCTGTGCCTTTTAATGCTGATCGCTACCCCGAGAAGTGGCGTGCAAACACGCTACCGTTTACATTTTGCCGTCCTTAACACTTGAAGGACGTTTACCCAGGTAGCGTTGGACGATGTAATATAGGCACAACCACTAGAGACTGCCATGGTAATCCTATAATTAAGAGGAGAAGTAGGAGTGGATGATTCAAGGAATATGGAATATCTGGCCATTGACACACTGTGAAAACCGTTTTCGAACTTGCAAGATATTCCAAGGTATTTCTACCTATGGAGTACCTTGGTAACCAACCACCAACGCCATACAAAGCAAACTCGACACAACGACGAATCCCCTGGTGGTTGGGATGTCCCCTCATACCTAGGTCACCCAGCTACCTATTGAGCGCAATAAACAGACATGATCGTGCAACGTAGTGGACGGCAATTCCTCACTCCTCAACGCCGGAGCCCCTTGCTCAAGGCTGCTGCTCTCATCTTCCGTGCTTTTCTCACCCACCCTCGCGCTTCTCCGAGCCCTCTCCTTGAGAAGACGACTTTCCAGTAGGTCCAAATCAGCGTTCGACACCTGCTCCAAGTCGAAGTTTGCACCATTGCGTCTTCTGCTTCTGACATGCTCTATGTATAACGAGCATAGTCTGGAGAAGGATAGGATGACGGTGACAATTCCGATGACGAAAAATGCTAATAGGTAGCTCTCGGTGCGCGCGCTGACTTTTAAATCAAAAATAATAATAGTGGTGTTGGTGGACATGGTAGAGGACGTTTTGACGTATGTCGTTGTTTTGCAGTGAAGGGTGGCCCTTTCAAGGAAGGAAGGCCTTATTAAAGGGGAGACTGCCTCTCTGATAGTGCAATTTGGGAAAAGGGGGCACCTTATTGCAAAAGGAAGGGTAGGCTTGTGAAAGAGAATGGCGTCTCGTTGCGGAACTGGGGGCGTCTTGTTGGAGATTGAGTTTTCGAGACGACGTCTGGATTATTGCTGAATTGAAACCTGAGCAAGAATTGTTGCGCGGCGGTTTCTCGGGAGATGCTGGTTGATGGCCGAGAGACAAGATCGAGTAGAGATGTTCAATCAACCGTGAAGAGTGATAGACAGTGACTTTGCTAATTTCGATGAAATGTCTGTGGCATGATTTTCGACACTGAAGACCTCGAAGGAAAAATTTGCAGCCAAACCTGTGGAAACAAACCTTGTACCTCTGTGTGTTCGAGTCATTTGAACCAGATTCTGGGATGGGGTTGAGGTGGTTGAATCCATGGTTGCCGAAGGCTAAAAAGCCGATAGCCACGGGAGAACGAAACACACATCACGACAAAAGGCGCTGGTAAACAGAAGTTTGAAAACCAGACAAAGCATACATCTCAACAACCAATACTATCACTCACTACGTTAGAAGAAAATACGGATAATCACACTCACATCGCCAAAGGTCCGTCCTTGCGCTGTTCATCGCGCTCGTAGGAGGAACATCGATTCCACGAATCATGGCCGAAGAGTAGCACAAGGCTTTGGGTAGCTGCAGGGCGTCCTCGCAAGCCGGGCAGTTATAACATGACAAGCTGACCGACCCGAGCACTCTAACGAAGAAACACTTCGAGGTCAGGCTCATGGGCACAGGCAATAGTCTGATGCCCGATAGCAGCCCATCGACCGACCCAGGAAAATAATAAGGACAAAGATAATGATAAGAATGATTGTATGGCACGCAGGTGACTTTTCCTCCACGATGAACCTCCCCGGGAAGAGAGGCTAGTTGCTGGGAAAGGAAAAGCCTTTTAAGTGCCCTCTCTTGCGAGCTCGGTCTAGTATCCCAATATGACCTACCAGCCTATTACCATTACTTGCACAAGAGTGCAATACTGGAGGACGTGGCGGTTGATTTATGGGCTCAGAATCTGTTATTGAAAAGTGTGAAGAACGAGAAAACAAAAGTCGGCGAAACGGTCGTGGAATTTTGAAGCTTTGGGGATTCCGGGCTAGTGTGTATTAGGATTAGACTGGCTTGAGATCTTGGCGTATTTCGGCCTCATTTCTTTCCCATCGGATTTTTGCACTCCGCGAACTTTTTCCTCCCCTTTGCAAAGTTCTAACCCCGTATCATCATCAATGATCCGTTGTATTTATGCTCGTCTCCGGCCTATGCAATATGATCAGCTAGTCATGATATACTAGGCATGAGTGAGATACTCCATTGGCCCGTCAGAGACCTGCAGGTCTGAGGGAATTGTTACGACAAGCCCCGAAAACCATGAAATGAGATCTCCCATACGATACCTAGGTAGGCATACCATACTCCTCCAAAATGCACACCACACTCGGAAGCATCTTGACCCATTCTCTCCCATGATCAAGACGTGGATCCAGGGGTCTTCCAACACCTCAAAATCGCAAGTGGCAGAATGAAATTTGGCTTTTAGCAGGGCCCTGTCTACTCCACCCTGCTTCTCCTGATTCTTTCAGTGGAGATGTAGGACTATTTATACGACAGACATTTTCTTCTCTCTTAATGATAGATGATGCTCTTCTCATCACTCGGATACGTTCTTCAAAGCGGAAACGCCGCCGGAGAGTCGTTTACACCCTCGGATTCTACTACTTCAAAAGCAATGGTTCCTAATAATAATATTATACCTTTTACTCCCAATGTTGAATCACACATGATAGGCTTTTACATGTTTCTGCCGGGTTGCAACGGGCATTTATTTCATGTTATGTGTCTATTCCTCAGGTCGCCTCCTAAGGTCCCCTGCTGGCGGCCGAGTGCTCGAGATGATATAATTCAACGGAAGACTTTGTCACTTGAAGTTCTTCTAAGATTGATTACCCTCATGCTAAGTACAGACTTAATGGGAAGCTCCACGCCCCAAAGGAGTACGATTCAATGAACACAAGCCCAAGTATCACGGGAGGTAGCTATGGCCTGCAATACCATCCTAGTTGCGCGACCCTGTCCAGGAGGATTCGATGTCACCGACATCGATCTGGCACAAACTCCAAGGTCATCTCGAATTGCGTGCGATCCTAGTCGTTCGGTTGGTGGCTGGGCATTAATGTGATGGGTTTGGAGCACGATGAACCCTTTGCTGAATGTCTGCACCTCCTCACATGAGGAACTTCTGTAGGAGAGTTTTCGAATCAAATAGCCTCCCACAGTGATGGGAGGCTCTATTGTGCTCTGTTCTCCTCCCCATTCACTATCGATCTATCCCTATGGCTTTCATTCACTCACTCCTTGGGAACCATGATCCCCTATATTTATTTTCATTTGCTTGTGGCCCTGTTGACTTTTACCTCACGTCATTTTCGACACTTGTAGCTTGAGCTATCCTCAACTGATCGGGTTCTACGATCGCGAGGTTGAAGTGTGGTAAGGTTTGCGCTGAAAGGCTGCACCTGATAATCCGCATCAACTTCCTGATATCTAGAAAAGATTGCATGCGCAAACATGTTAGTACCGATGGCGTTGTCCGGCCTGCTCAAGATCTTGCCACTGACCATAGCTCAGGCCATCCGTTAAGCATCAAAAGTTGCGGAAGGGGCGAGCCTATCTCGTTGCAGGCGGAAGGAGCTCTGGTTAGTCCGATCTATCCATCCCGTGCCATCGAATTGTGGCTTTGAGTTAATATAACATCCGCAGTGGAGACAGAAATCAGTATCGACAACGCTGCCGAGGAGAGTGATGGTGAAGACGATGTTGGACGGACCACCGATCATTCAGCAGAAGTCGACACGCAACTCATCCTAGACAGAACAAACAACAAACCCAGATATATGTTTCGAGCATATTCCAGCGGTAGCCGGGGCTTCAATTCTAACGGCCTTTTCAAGAGTCAAGCGGCGAAAGAAGGCAACTATCGTGATGTAGAATCCTTGACCGAGAGTGAAATGAAAACGCATCTTAAGAAGCACATCGGCCACGAGGAGTTGGAGAGCCATTTCATCTCTTTCTCGGTCTCATATTTGTGGGTTTTCCGTAAAGCACTTCGAATGAAGGAGCAAGGACGTCAGGATGTACGGATCGTCATGCTCGAATCGTTCGAAATTCCACGAGGTACTTGGGTCAGACATGCCCACTCGATGCTGAGGGGTTACGGCGCCGATGCCGACCTGATGATGAAGAACCTTGGTGTAGCCGAACTCCTTGTCTGGGATGAACTTCGAGTCTCAATGAATGAGACGAAGCTCGACGATATGCTTAATGGCGGTGTGCTAACACTACTTCCAATTTTCAAGATGCCCAACAACGAGGAAACTATCACAGGTTAGGCCCCCCCATTTCTATCACTTCGCATTTTGCGTTTGTCAGATGTGGACCACCCTCCCTGGATGATTGATTAGAGGACTTTCGGTCAACTAACTTCGAGGCAGCAGACTCTCAGACGACGAAGCGGAAGAGGAAAGTCTCGCAATGGAAGAAGCCCTTAGCGATCAGGGAGCTGAGTTTTAAGCATCTCACGGATGCGAAAGAGTTCGTGAGAGAAATCCATGAAAGAATGGCTCCAAAGTTTTATCGAGAGAGTTATGTCGCTGGCCGTTCGTTCTACAAAAAGAACTTCAAGGTGTGGTGGCTCCAGCAGGGCTACATTCCGCTATCTCACGACAGACTTTTCGCTTTTGTTGACTTGGTGGAGAAGTTCTTTGACACCAAGTACCAGTTCCCAATGCTGGTGACCATGTTGTCTATGCTTTTGGATGAGATCGACCCTACGGATGTAATTGATTGGATGCCATCGCTCAAAGGTCAATCGACACTGTTTCTGAGGAAAGGGTTTTGTTCCGTTGCTGACTTTATGTGTGTAGATCGGCCGATGATGTTAGTCCAAAGTCAATGCTTCAAGGGCAAAAATCGACGAGCACTGAAGGATATTGAGTCATTCGAATTGCTCCTCGAGCAATGTGCAAAAGCTCTAGGGATTCCGTGCCAAACATTCGAGGATTGGCATGAGACTCGATTCAAAAATGCAGAAACCGTGGCTTTCGAATCGCCGTTGCCATCCCCCACTTGCGGATTGGTCAAGAACTTCGAATTCAAAACGAAGCTGAACATGAAGCTGCAATTGGATAGGAAGGACAAGATCGCAGAGAAGGGACTCGTAGTTGCTACAGCGACGAAGCTGCTTCCCAGGGCGGGAAAGCGCAGGGCTGAGTCTGAGTCCCCCGGTGCTACCTGCAAGAAACACGAATTGAAACAATTCAATGAGGCCGACGGAGAAGCATTTATCCAGAGATTGATCGGAGGAATGAGAAGGTTTGATTGAAAGGGTACAGGTACCTAATGAAACAGCGGAGAGATTTGACTTAGGTTTAAGCTCCATCTAGGTGGGTTCGAGAAAGCAGGTAACGACACGTTGATGACAGCGGGCTACGTTCAAGGTTTGACATCCTCCCAAGAAGGAAAAGGTGAATAAGTCGGCATGCATTGTGTCTTTGGAACGGCCGCTCACACTGGATTGGCACAGACTCTCCTTGAGAATGCAGAGCCGCTGGCTACCGCCAAACCGAAATCTCATGTACTCAACCGACGCATAACGCAATTTGAGATTCACATTGAGCTGGTCGATAGAATCAGATTAATATGATAGCCCCCCGCTCTTTCTCAACCGCATTCAGAATAAAGTACGTAGATCCCGAAGATACCGACTCCGGTGTCTGGCCATCCATGAAACCCGGTCGATGAGGCAAAGCTACATGCATGAAATACCTGCTTCTGCTTTCGAGTTGTAAGGCTTTCCCAAGATAGTGGGACTACGCACAGATATGATTCAAAAGCACGTGTAGGCAATTGATAATAAAAAGCTTAAGACAGCGACGATCGATTCTTTGAACAAACCTCTCCAGAGCCAATACAAAAGGCGAAGGACGTAATCATATCCAGTGCGAACCCTGCGAACCCTTCCCGAAAGCGAAGGATAGAATTATTCGGAAAGGGAATGCTGCTGGTGAAGCTGCTTGGTCGAGATTGCAACCCCGGTCACAAACACAGGGCAGTTTCACGATTGTAAGATGGCCATATTGTTCGAGGGCATCGGTCCACTTGGAATGAAAAAAAATCCTGAGATGATAGGCAGCATTCCGGCAAAGCATCTTGAGATAACTGCCGGCTCTGACTGGGTCATCGATCGTCACGATCAAGGTAGGGGTGCTCAAAACTGGCTCCGTCAGGATCTTCAAGGTACAGTCGCACAAGTCGGCAATATTGCTTCTTGCCGTTCGAGGGTACGAAAAACTCGAAAGGGTGGCCGGGTCGTCGAATTCTGTGTGGTAGATATCAAGACACCGGAAAGTTCCCAACACGGAGGCGACGTTTGTTATCAAAGTCTCTCCAGACACTTGCAACATGGCCAATCGGAAGATTGATGCCGCTCAAAGCCTTATAAACCTGGAGTCAAAAGTTCGCCAGATAAAGCTTAGGGTGTTATTGCTTCTCATGTCAACGCTCCAATAAGGGATGCTGCATACGCAAGAGGTCGATGCGAAGATTGAAGATAACCGATTGAAAACCATGCACTTGTCAAGTTCGAATCGCTTGTGAATGTAATTGCAACCCGCTCACTGGGCCACACCGCTCTTCCCTGCTTTGTCAAGAAGTTACCCGTGAAAAAGCAAGTATAGTGCATGTGGTCACGTGACAGGTCCAATGGCTAGGGTCGATTTGCGTTGATCTTGAAGAAATGGTGGGAATGTTGCAAGCAGAATGAAAGCAGGATAATGCAGTCTGTGCACGGCAAAGCTGGCACTAAGCGGAATGACAATAATTGCCACAGCCAAGTTTAGGTTCCAGGAACACCGCATGGGTTTAGGAACTTAACGTAGGATCGCTTGTTTGACGCCCGTTTTCTGTTGGAATATGAGGCTGTTGCGGGGCTTATAGGGAGAGTTTCATACCTAGGTAGATAAACAAGGGAAAGGAGATCTTGGGCCTGGGGACCTTGGTTCAGACAGTAGCTGACCCCTCCGCCCCAGGGCGATAAGTCCCTCCCATGGCTGTATCCTGCTCTGGCACACCCAACACACTGATTTCTTGGTACCATCCAAGATTATGCCGGACGCATAGTATTTTGTCGACCAAGGACTCAAGCAGGGCTCCAATGGGCGCGTTGGCTGCCATTTGCCCTCGTAGCCCACCACTCACACATAAATGGAGCGACCCTCGCTCCAGGGTTCTTTCTGTCTTCTGCTTCTGTTTTATCTCTTCCGTGCTTGAGAAGGCGTATTCATCTAAAGGCTGAGTGTTGCAATAGTGTACTGCTTTCAATCAATCACCTCAAACGGTATGGCACCCGGCTCAGGCAACGTCGATGCAGGAAAACCAAGTAAGCCTCATCCCACCTGCTTGTCATTGACTCCAGTGATGCTGTCCCTGCATCCCGGATCGGCGTCGATGGTTTCTGAAGCAGTTTCTGATGACTTTGCAGCTCGCACCATCAACGTTGATGGGTTCAATACTCAAATGATCCGTTTCCTTGCAGCTCAACCGCACGAGGAGCCCTATGTCGCGGGACGGATGAGTCTGGATAGGGTCGATGCCCTCAATAAAGACGTTCATCTGCATTGGACTGGCTTTTCTTGTGCATCTGGCAGGCTTCATCCGGGCAAACCCCGTTTGTAGGCGATTCCAGTGTGTTTTGTTGGTATTGAGTACTCCATCCCACCAGCATCCGGGTTGAATTTAAACACCATTCCACCTTCTCATCATTATTATCCTTGACAGCTAATAATTGATGTTCCTGCAGCCAAGTCATCCATATTATTATTGCGGGGGTTTTGCCAGAGCTCGCTGTCGCTTGATGCTTTTCAACCACAACTCAGCCATTTGTGTCCCAAACATGCTGATTCATCCTGAGATTCATCTGCAAGCACCATAGTTCCAATAGTGAAATTGAATTTGTTTTGATCATTGCTTGGGTCAATCTACCATGATGGAGGCGATTGCGCCTGTCATTGCATTATTTGATTGTTATCATAACTTTGGTCTGATGATGTGAATGGATGGTGTGAATTAGAGGGAGTCCTTCTGTTGGGGTGGAGGAAGTTGGCGCGGGGAATGTGAGGCGGAGACAGAATCTCAAGAGTAGCTCCGACCGATCTCTTCAGGCGGCGCTAACGCCCAGAAGCTGCGGAATATTGTGGCGTCCGTGCACGGTTTAGCGCTGAGTACTCCGTACTCCGTACCTGAGACAACTCAACATGTCTCGGAGCGGCTCACGTGAACGTGATTCGTTAAATAAAGGTGGGTGGGTCGATTGAGCTGAAGCGTGTGGCTGCTAGATGACAAAGCGCTAATTAGCGGATATTGTCTGAGACGAGAATGTCATCGACCTTTCCCAGCCACTTGGCGCACTATCAATCGGATTCGAGATTCCTTTCCTTTTTTTTGGCACTGAGAAGATGGCCAACATACCTACGCAAGGAGTCGGAATGGGGTCAGCTCCCCAAATACTGATAGGAGAACGTATTCGCTTGACATTGCTCCAGCCGCTGGGCATCTGAAGAATCCCCATGCATGCAAG
>Ga0105237_10005335_pt1 | contig 14541 bp, 9 predicted proteins | sample KBSC24metaG_FD_81520 | JGI IMG/M metagenome (GOLD analysis project Ga0105237, IMG submission 81520) | Corn rhizosphere microbial communities from Kellogg Biological Station, Michigan, USA - KBS C2-4 metaG | ecosystem: Host-associated > Plants > Roots > Rhizosphere > Soil | place: Michigan, USA... | reverse complement strand
GGCGACATTCAGCGCCTCGCGGCGGAGCAGTTCGACGCTGCCAGCGCGGACCGCGTGTGGCGGCAGGTCGAAGCGCGCACCGGTGTACGTCCAGGCGTACACCCAGGCGTACACCTCGATTCGCCTGCGGATGGACGCACGCATAACGAATCGCTAACGCGCATCGCGGACATGACCGAGCGTCCGCTCGAACACCGGATGCGTGCGACGCAGTGGACCGCGCCGCTGCGGTCAACCGCGGCCCCCTTACCGTCGTCGCGAATGCTCGGTGTAGTCATGGCGACGCTCCTCATCGGCGTAGCGGGTGGCGTGTGGCTCACCATGCAAGGACGTCGACGCGATATTCCGCCCGCGTACACCTCGTACGCCACCACGAGTGGTCAGATCGCCCGCATCACGCTCGGCGACGGCAGCCGCGTCACGCTCGCGCCGAATACCACGCTTGGTGTGTCGCGCGCCTTTGCGGCGTCGCGAGAGGTAACACTCTCCGGTGAAGCGTATTTCGACGTCGCAGCGGCCGGCGCGCCGTTTCTCGTGCGCACGGACCACGTTGTCACGCGCGTGCTGGGGACCAGCTTCGACGTCAGACATTATCCCAGCGACGTATCGACGCGCGTGGCGGTTGTCACAGGGAAAGTCACCGTGGCCGGCCAACAGCGCGTCATCCTGGCCGCCGGGAGCGTGGGATACGTGACCGACTCGACGGCCTCGGCGGCGACGGTCAGCAATGCGCAGCCGTATACCGCGTGGACCACCGGCGCACTGACCTTCCGCGACACGCCGGCGTCGGAGCTCCTCGACGTGATCGGGCGTTGGTACAATCTCGAATTCCGCGTGGCCGACTCCGCCATTGTCCATCAGACCGTGGTCGCCGAACTGGCGCCGGGAGAGACGCGTGCGCAGGCATTGCAGCTGGTTGCCAAGTTGTTGAATGCCAACATGCGCTTCAGCGAGACGACGCAGGGCACCGTTGTTGTCACGCTGTTGGCAAAGCAGGACGAACGGCGCAGCGCGCCGTCAACTCACACGATACGTGATCCCTTCATGTCACATTCTCGGGAGGTTGGCCGGTGAGGCGAGGAGTGAGTGTTCGAGCATATTGCTGCGGGATCGTCGCCGGCTTCGCATTCTGTGGAGTCGCGTCCGTTGCGGTCGCGCAACGTCCCGTGGCGACAGAATCGGCGACCGACGCAGCGAACCGGCGATCCACCGACGCATTGCTGGGGCGGTTGGTGACGATCAACGTGACCGATGTCCCGTTGCGGAGCGCCTTGGACGCGATCGCGCGCGAAGCAAGGGTGCGACTGCAGTATTCCATGCGGAACGTGCAGCAGTACACGCAACCTATCACACTGCACCTGACCAACGTTCCGGTGAGTGTCGCTTTTGAGAAAGCATTGACCGGTACCGATCTGTGCGTCGAAGCGCTCCCCGATGGCAGTCTGATCGTCACGCGGTCGAGCGCGGGAGAGGTGCAGGCGGCGGGGACGATCGCCGGCATCGTGACGGACGCCGCGACCAAGAAAGCACTTGCCGGCGCGTTCGTGAGCGTGGATAGTGGACGCGCGCCGGTCCGGACGCGGGAGAATGGCGCGTTCAGCGTCAGCAATGTGAGCGTCGGCTTACACAAAGTAACCGTGCGGTTGATCGGATATCGCGTATACTCGACCCCGGTTGCGGTACGCGATAGCGCCGTCCAGTCACTGGTCATTGGTCTCGTCCCGTCGGCGACTGTGTTGAACGATGTCGTGACGACCGCGACGGGCGATCGGCGCCGGTACGAAGTCGGGAATGCCGTGGGGACGATTCAGGCCGATTCCATCGTACCAACGACCATGATTCGCAACGTGAGCGATTTATTACAAGCACGCATTCCCGGGGTAATCGTCTCCAACACGGACGGCGCTGTGGGTGCGCCCTCCAAGATTCGCCTTCGCGGTGTCACGAGTCTCGCACTCAACAACGATCCGATCATTATTCTCGACGGAGTTCGTCTTAACGCCCAGACGACCTCGGCTGCCTTGCAGACCAATGTTGGGTCGCAGCAGACGTTGGGACAGCTGAAAGGGAACGATGGTGGTGCACCGCTTCCCACGGCTCCCCTCGCCCCATCGCGTCTCGACGACATCGACCCCAATACGATCGAATCGATCGACGTGCTGCGCGGTCCGTCGGCCTCGAGTTTGTACGGTACGGACGCCGCGAATGGTGTGATCGTGATCAAAACCAAACGCGGCCACCCGGGAGCGTGGCGGCTCACGGTGTCTGGCGATGCAGGGCAATCTAACGTCCCTGGAAAGATGCCGGAGAGCTGGTGGGGATGGGGACAAGTCAGCGGGCGCGCGTATACGAACTTCTGCAACCTTGCGATCGGCGGCGCGGCCACGGTTGTCGGTGGCGGGTGCATCCAAGACAGTGTCACACAATTCAACGCCGCCAACGATCCCGCCATGCAGACCTTGGGGACGGGCACCAACCGGTCGGCGAGCGCGACACTCTCCGGCGGAACCGAATCGCTGCTCCAGTTCTTTTCGGGCCATATCGCGTCGAACGTGGGGATGGCCAAGATGTCGGACGCGGAAAAACACATCATCGCCCGCGTCTGGAACTCCCCGGCGCCGTCGTGGATGGTTCGTCCCAACACCGAGCAGGACGCGGACGGCTCCTATCGTACGACGTTCACGCTACCGCACAGCGCTGATGTTTCGGTGACGACCATGGGTACATATCGCGATGTCCTCAACGGCGGCTCCGGCATCTCGCCGTACGGCGGCGCGGGATGGCCGGGGGATACGCTCAATTGGCTTCCCGGGGAGACCCAGCGAACGAAGGCGACGAGTACGTCGAAGCGTGGAGTGCTCACGACGACGGGGAACTATCGTCCCCTCGGTTGGCTCGCCCTCACGGGGACAGGTGGCGGGGATTATGGACTTCGTACCGATCAATCCGATCTTCGTGCGCAGGACTGCGCTGCGATTATCCAGCTGACCTCGAGTGGATCGTCGTTCTGCCCAAGCGGACATCAGATTACCCGGGGCGAGACGTTTGTCGCGACAGCTAATGGCAGTGCGTATCTCTCATTCACACCGCGCTCGTGGATCACGTTGCAGACCGCGCTGGGTGAGCAGTACAGCCATACTAACTATTACGACCTTGGTGTCGGAAACAACGGTTCCACGGACTGTCCACTGGCTTTTGGGACGTCGCTCTTGACGCCCAGTCCGGTGTGCCGTGATCAGCGCTCGCAGATGTTTGCGGTGAGCGAAAGTCGAGATAATGCAGCCACTGCAGGCGTGTACATCGAAGAAACAATTTCGCTGTTCGGGATCTACTACACTTTGGGAGTGCGGCACGACGTCGCGAGCGCTTTTGGCAGTACAGTGACCAAGTCACCACCTAACTATCCCAAGTTCAACTTCTCGTATCCACTCTCGGAGCAGTCCTTTTTTCCCAAGCAGTCGGTGGTGTCCAGTCTCCGATTGCGCCTTGCCTACGGGCAATCCGGGAATCAGGCGTCTCAGACCGCCGTGTTGAACAACTATGCATTGACGCCCATCGAGTTGATCAACGGGAGCACCACCTCCACGGTACTCGTCACCCAGCTTGGGAACTCCGGGTTACGTCCCGAGCGTGGCACCGAGTGGGAAGGGGGCTTCGACATTTCGTTTCTCGACAATGAACGGGCTCATGCTGAGGTCACGGTATCGCGGAAGTACACGCGTGACGAGATCGTCGCGCTCACCCTGGCCCCGTCGTTCGGCGTTGATAACCGATCGCAATTCTACAATTTAGGCGACGTGGACGACCGGTCGTTCGAAACTTCGTTTTCCGCCCGAGTGCTCGACACGCGTGCGGTGAGTTGGAACGTCTCGTTTCACACCACCAAGAATACCAACAAGCTGGTCAAACTTGCCAAGGGAGTTAACGCTAACGGCCCGCTGAATACGCAGTTCCGTGCAGGCTACCCCGTCTTTGGCTACTGGGGCGCCCCGGTCGAAGGATACGCCGACATCAATGGCGACAGTATCCTCGCGCCGAGCGAGATCACCTTTGGCCCGCAGAGCTACATGGGCGCTCCATATCCCAAGGGGGAGCTCGGCTATCAGAGCGATCTCTCGTTATGGAATGGTGTGCTCCGATTCAACGTCAATATCAATCAGGTCGTCGGGCAAACGACGCAGCTCCAGGTGGCCAACCAGGTGTACAACTCCTCCTCATACCTGCCGCGCGCTGCCGTCGACCGGCGGGCTTCGCTCGCGCAGCAAGCTGCGTACGTGGAGGCCGTATTAAACAACGATACGTACCTGGGGACGAGCTCCGCTGTTCGTCTCAATGAATTGTCGGCCACCTACAACGTACCCGCACGAATCACACAGCGATTCCTGCGTGCGCAGTCATTGGGGATCACGCTCGCCGGCCGCAACCTTGCCGTCTGGTCGAGCTACGCGGGAAAAGATCCCAATGTCGATACGAGCGGTCTCTTCGGTGAGGCGACGCTGGACAATGGGACAGGCACGCCACAGCCCCGGATCTGGGTGCTTCGCTTCAACTTGGGACTCTGAGATGCGTACCTGTGTTCGTTTCGTCGCTCATTGGACTGTTGCGTTCACCGTGCTGTCGCTCGGAGCGCTCGGCTGCTCGCCGTCGTCGTTGGTTGACGTCCAGACCCCCGGAAATACGATCGACCCGTCGCAGGTCAAAACTGCGACGGCGGCTGCTCAGATGCGGATGGGGGCGTTGCTTCGGATTACGGAAGCCATGGGTGGGTCGGACGCGAGCAATGTACTTGTCCTGAGTGGCATGTTGACTGATGAGCTTTCCGAGACGCCAACGGTGGCGGGAACGCTCGGTGACACACGGCAGATTGCTGTGGCCAACTCCACCAATTTGGGTTTCTCCGCCACGGCCTATGACCGGCTGCAAGCCGCCCGGGTGTACGCCGCGCAGGCGCAACAGGCCCTCCAGCTCTATGCATCCGGTGTGGCCAGCGTTCCGCGCGCTTGGCAAGGCGAGATGTACGCGATGCAAGCGTACGCGGTGCTCTGGTTGGGGGAACTCTATTGCTCCGGGATTCCGCTGTCGTCCGCCCCACTCGTGGGGGCGCAGTTGCCGAGTGGTGGGTTGACTACCGATGAGCTGTTCATGGCCGCCGTGGCATTGTTCGACTCGGCGCTGGTCGCGGGGGTGGACAGCGCCCGGTTCGTGAACCTCGCACGGATCGGCAAAGGGCGCGCGCTCCTCGATCTCGGCGATTTTACGACCGCCGACTCCGTCGTGGCGTCCGTCCCTACCGACTTTGTTTACGACGCAACCGTGTCAGCGACCAGTCAGGACTCGCGTGGCTATTTCCTTCTCCCGTATCAGATGGCGTATGGATATTACCGAACGCAGGATCATGAAGGAGGAACCGGCCTCGTCTGGTCCACCGATCCGCGCACGGCGGTCACGACGATCGATTCTGTCGCTGGACCAATGTTGTGGCCGGCCAAGTATGCGGTCAACGCGGGCACCGGAACACCGGATCCGACCTTTTCACTGGGATATCCCGACTCGATCCCGCTGCGCATCGCTGATGGGCTGGAAGCTCGGCTGATTCAAGCAGAAGCGGCCCTCGCTAACGAGAATGCCAGTTGGCTGACCACGCTGAATACACTGCGCGCGACATGCGTCGGGACGGCGCCCTGCGCCCCAATCGCCGGGTTGACGTCGTCGCAGTTGCCCCCACTTGCCGATCCCGGATCCGTCGCCACTCGGCTTGATCTCGTGATGAAGGAACGCGCCATGTGGCTCTATCTCACTGGTCATCGCGAAGGCGATCTCCGACGATTGGCGCACGTTTATCATCGTAGCGTGTCGACGTTGTGGCCCACAGGTTTGATCTCGTCGCCGGCCTATCCGCCGCTTTGGTTGACGCCGGGAAAGACCAATGGGCTGCCGTACGGATCGGATACAGTTTATCAGCCAGATCCGGACGAAGCGCGGAAAAATCCTCTGTATAGTGGATGCTATGACACCAATCCGTAATCAGGATACATTCATGCGACGTTGGAACCCGATGAGTTGTCGTGATTTCGATGCTCGGATCCGTATGGCAGTCGGATACCACTTGATGTTCGTGGTCAGCACGGGACTCTTCGTGGCCGGCTGCCTGGGCGACAAAGCGGCCGCACCGTCTGTGCGTCCGGCGGCCACGACTATCGGAACGATCTCCGCGTCACCCACGAACGCCGTCATGGCTATCGGTGACACCCTGTCGATCCATGTCGTGGGGCAGACGCTCGGTGGCACGCCGATGACGAGCTTCGACAGTGTACTTTACTTATTGCAGCAGCCCAATGACTCGCTACGCGTTCGTGTCTCACTCACAGGGGTCGTGACGGCCCTCACGCAAACTAATCCGTGGAGTCCGGTACGGCTACAAGTCGTGGCGTTTAAAGATGGATTGGCACGGGCAGATGTGGCGTATCTAACCATCGTACCCACCGCGTTTTCCGGAGCGACGTTGTCGATCCAGCCGTCGCCGGGTAGTAGCGCCGACGTATCGTCGGGATCGTATCTCAGTATTCAGCCCGTGATCGAAAATCCAACGACGGGGGCGTCGGCGGAAAATACCGCGATCCGGTTGGAGTTCGACAGCCGCGACTCCGCGACCGTGGCCTGTTATCTCCCGACGTTGACGGCTATTCCTAACTTTACGGCGGCTCAGCTTGCGCTGAATCGGTGTACCGACACGGGGATCGGGTCACCCAATTTGAATGAACTCTTCGCGTTGGCGAAGGGAACCGTGTGGGTGCACGCCAACGTCACGGTATTTGGTGCCGCGCTTCGCGATAGCGTTCAGTATCAGATCATCAATTCTCAGAATGGGGTTGTGTACCTTTTTCCGGGGATCCTGGGTTTGTACAATGGCTACGGTGCGCACGTGTACATTGCGCCCGGTGGTGTGGTGTCGTTCAACAATGGATTCGATCCCGGATTCGCGGTCCTGATTTCGTTCACCTTCGATCATCCCGAAGCTGCGACGGCGACGACGCCCCCATCCACGGATGGTGACTCGACAGGAAATATCACCCCGTTAGCGAGTAACGCGTCGAGTACGCGCCGGTTCTTGACTCCCGGAACGTATACATGGACTGCGACAGTCACGAGCGGCGCCGCACCGTTCCCGGGGCAGGCAACGACGGGAACGATTACGGTGCGGTAACAAGGAATGCACCCTCTGTGGGAGGTGTCATAAGACACCTCCCATTTTTTATTCCGTCATTCGGATGCGATCATCGTCATTGTATTGTGCCTCGCTGTACACGTCCGTTGCTGTGACGCGACATAGGTCATTTGTCCTACGTCTCTCCCCCACAACCACAAACGGATGGCCGCGTACATTTTCACTGAGAACAATTCGACATCCGTCGCGTCTCCTTTCCGTCCATGTTGGACTTGATCGTGTCTCTCACACTGGATGGAAGGAGTATTTATGGAAGCCTCAAAGCATGGCTCAGTCTCCCTGAGCGTTGCTGCCACACTGCTTGATACCAAGGGCACCGACGAAAAAATCGAGAGCGTTGCGTACGTCTTCTCGGCGGGCGGTCAACTGTTGGGACACAAGCCACTCGACGCCAAGGGGAACGCCACACTGACTATTCCGGCCACCGCTGCCGCGCAATCCGTACGCGTGCTCGTGGGGCCCCAGGTGGATCAGGACGCACATACGGAAGGATTGGCCGCCGAGTTGGCTCGGCGTGGGGCGCAAGAAGCAAAAGTTCGGCTCGACGCGGGTGCCACCAAGGCCTCGGCAGTCTTGCAAATTCCGTCGTCGGTGTGGCAGTGCTGGCTGCGGAGCGCCTGCGTCGTACGCGGCACGCTGCTCAAGCATACCGATCGTGACGGCGTGTCGATGGATCTCCCGGTCGTCAACGCGACGGTCGAAGTGTACGAAGTCGATCCCATCACCATCATCCTCCCCCGTATTCCGGACGACATTCTCGCCAAGATTCGGGAGCTGATTCTCATTCCGCTCCCATGGCCTCCCGATCCTATCGGACCAATCTCGGTGCTCCCGGGCGAGTTGGACGCGCAACGCCGCGCCGCGTTGGCGCATGTTCCCGCGCTCGATACGCCCGTGCTCGGATCAAAAGCGACCGTAATTTCGCAGGGCGCACGAACGGCCAGCGTCACCACCACGGCACGCACGCTCAGTCGTACTGCTGCTGTCACATCAGCCGCTCGGTCGGACGTAGCCATCCCTGCGACATCGGCGTCGCTGCATGCGCTCGAGCTCGCCACCACCCCGCGCGAAATTCGGGCGACGCTGTTGGTCAATCCGAGTCTGGTTCGTCCGATTCTCTGCCGCTTCTTCCCGCAATACGTCACTATGCATCGTATCGCGACGGCGACGACCAACGATTGCGGGCATTTTCAGGCGCTCTTTTTCCGGGGCTGCGGTAATACCGACCAGCCGGATCTGTACTTCAAGGCAAGACAACGCATCTTCGGCTTCTTTGATGTCGTGATTTACGCGCCGACGCCGATCGTGTGCCACACCTACTGGAACTACCAGTGCGGCACCGAGGTGACGCTGCACACCACGCACCCGCTCGCGATCACGGGAACGCCGTGCCAGCCGGTCGTGGCGCCCAACAATTGGGTGTTGTTCACGGCGGTCGGTAATTTCCCCGTGAGCCGCATTCGCGGTGCCTCGAGCGCATTGGCCGGGACGACAACGCCCTCGACCATTGGCTTGACGGATGGCAACGCGCCGTTTGGTGGGACGTTGCGATTCCGGTTGGACTTCGACAACAGTCTGCGTGACTCGCTGAACGTCAAATACTATCAGGTCTCGTACCGTAAAGGGACGTCGGGTGCCTTTACCCCGCTCATCGGCGAGTGCCACCGTCACTACACGCATGAGGTCGGGTCGGATCTGGTGTTGGAGGTCTTCACGCTTGGTCCGAAAGTGGTCAACAATGTCGCGAATCTATTCGAGATCCCGCCGGGTGTTCCGCCGCTGGGGCAGTGGACCTATCCCGACGCGGTGCAGGATCTGACCAACGCGGTGTTCACGACGACCGATGTGGCACCGCTGGCCGCGCCTGGCGTGGCATGGCCTGGATTCGGATCGTACGAGATCAAGGTCGACTTGTTCGACGCGAACGCGAACCCGGTCAACATCACCGCCAAGGGGATCAAGTACGTTGTCCCCACGTCGACCGATTTGTCCGGGACGATCTCGACGGTGGACGCGTCGACCTTGGGCTTGGTGAGCGGCAACAGCTTTATCCTCACGCTCCAGATCGACAACAGCGTGTGCTCGGCCAGTATCGACGCGCCGACTATCAACGGGACGCCGGCGGACGATTGCTGCGGTGTGTTGCACTACAACCCCGCGGATGCCGTGAAGATGCCATGGAGCGCGGTGCAGGCCCATCAGTTCGCAACGTACAGCTTTGGCGTCGTGCGCGGCGTGCAACCCGTTGTGAGCCAGAGTGGAACCGTGGCGCCGGTGCCGTTCAGCACGACGCAGACGGTGGCGACGCTCATGAGCGCCAACCCCGCGCCCGGCTGCAACGCGGGCGGGTGCACGGTGGCTGGATTCTCCGAAAATCTATACGTGGCCGCGATGGCGACGGACGGATGGGGACGGCTCTCAGGGTACGACGCGTCGGCGGTTCGGGCGTTCGTGCTCGCGCAGTAAGTCGGGATCGGACACCCTGATATAGTTTCCGTATCGACAGGCCGGCGACGCGAAGACCATCTCGTGTCGCCGGCCTTTGCGATTTATCATCTATAGTTGTGATGTAACTTCGACATTGACGAGCACGGCGCGCACTGCAATTCTTGTCACCCCGATCACCCACCCCATCGTCCTGGCGTGAACCCTGCAGCGCGTCCCCCGCCATACGGACGCACTGAGACAAATCCACCGGATCGTGCGTCCCTATGGTAGCTATACCTGAATAGCACCACGCACGCTCCGGTATCGCGCGACCGCGCGATTCGGAAAAACATCTGTCTCTTGTCTGCCGATGCGCTCGTACACTGAACGCACCGTTCCATTCGTCACGGCCGATGGCCGTACGGGTAACGTCATCCACGTCCAGGGGGATACCGCGCCCACGCGCGGTCCCGTCCTCCTCGTGCACGGCGCCGGCGTGCGCGCCAACATCTTCCGCGCTCCAACCGACACCAACTTCGTCGACTATCTCATCGACGCGGGCTACGACGTGTGGCTGGAGAACTGGCGCGCGAGCATGGACTTCGCCGCCAATGAGTGGACGCTCGACGGCGCCGCGCTGTACGACCACCCCCGCGCGGTCGAGACCGTGGTCAAAGAGACCGGACAGCCGCAGATCAAAGCCGTCATTCACTGCCAAGGGTCTACCAGCTTCATCATGTCGGCCATCGCGGGACTCGTCCCCCAGGTGACCACCATCGTCTCCAACGCCGTCTCCCTCCACCCCGTGGTCCCGTCAGCCGCGCGCACCAAGCTGACCATCGCGACGCGCCCGGTGGGGATGATCACCCGCTACATCGACGCGCAATGGGGGAACCGGTCGCCCGGACTCATCGCCAAGCTCATCACCCTGTTCGTTCGCGCCACGCACCACGAGTGCAACAACACGGTGTGCAAATACTCCAGCTTCATTTATGGAACGGGGAGCCCCACCCTCTGGAGCCACGCCAATCTCAACGACGCCACGCACGAGTGGGTGAAGCAGGAGTTTGGTTTTTGCCCCATCACCTTTTTCCGGCAAATGGACGCGTGCGTGGAGCGGGGGAGCCTGGTGCGCTACACCGACACCCCGGACCTCCCCGACGACTTTGCCGCGTATCCCCCGGAAACCGAGGCGCGCATCGCTTTTTTTGCCGGACGTAACAACGCCTGCTTCCTTCCGGAAAGCCAGATCCGGAGCTACAACCACTTCAACGCCTATCGCCCCGATTTCCATTCGCTGCACATCGTGGATGGGTACGGGCACCTCGACATGTTCATGGGCCAGCATGCCGCCCGTGACGTTTTCCCCCAGATGGTCGCCGCGCTGCAATAGCGCGCGACTTCGACGAGCACCTTTTCCTCATCGCCATGCGCCCACGCCGACTCTCGCAGCAAGCCGGACGCCACGCCCTCGTGGACGGGATTCCGTTCACGCTTCCTGTCGCTTCCCGTAACACACCGGCCTTGATGGCCGCCTTTCGCTGCAATTTGGACCGGGCGCGCGAAGCGCTCCCAGGGAACGAGCTCCACCCGCTCAACTTTTTTGGGAGTGGACTCTTTCTCGTCACGGTCGTGAACTATCGCGACACGAACATCGGCAAGTACATCGAGTACAGCCTCGCCATCGCCTGCACGCATGGCGCACGTCCCGCGCCTTTTGGACTTCCGTTTCTCTTCCAACAGACGTTTGGCGTCGGTCAGTACGTGGTCGATCTCCCCGTGAGCACTAAGATCTCCGTCAAAGGGGGGAAGGGGATCTGGGGGATGCCCAAGCATCAGGCATCGCTCGACTTTTTGGTGAGCGATACCACGGTGAGCAGTCAGTACAACCTGGACGATCGGTTGGTCACGCGCATTGACATCGCGCGTCCCACGGGATGGTCGATTCCGCTCAATCTGGGTGCCGCCAACTACTGCGCTTTTCGCGGGATGCTCATGAAGTCGTACATCTACTTCAAAGGCGACGTTCGTATGGCGCTCTTCGGCGGTGCCCGCGCCCAGCTCACATTGGGTGATCATCCGCGTGCCGAACCGCTCAAGCGGCTCCAGATCGAGCGGAATCCCATTTTTACGGCGTATTTCGACCAAACCGCCGGCGTGTTGGACGACCATTTCGAGTCGTGGTTCCTGAGCAGTGCCCAGGCGTCCACCACCAGACCCGAAGGGATGGAGAGCGTGATCGATCTCCCGCTCGACGAAACGTGGCCTCCCGCGCCGCGCCCCATCCCCGCCGGCGGGGCGCCACCGCCGCCGACGCGCGGATAATCGCCGCTTCGCCCGTCGTTCTCACCTTCACTCTCACCCGACTCCCATGCGCGCCAAGCTTCTGCTTCTCAATCACAGCTACATCTTCCTGATCTCGTCCATCTACGTCGGACTGTTCACGTCGCTCCACTTTTTCTGGTTCCCCATCTTCGCGACGCTCACGACGCAGAACTACTACGAGCACATCATCGCGCAGACCACCAACGCGACGCACTTTTTCTTCGTCGTCATTCCGCCCATGATCTTCGCGATCTTCGTGATGCTCTGGAGTGAATGGCGCACCAAATTCCGCTGGGTCCCCATCGCGTGGATCGTGGGACTCGGTGTGCCAATCTGGGTGCAACAGGGACCTATTGAAACGGTCAACACCATTCTCAAAACACACGTCACCGACCAGGCGCAGCTCCAGCTCCTCCTCGAGCGGTGGATGATGCTCAACCACGTGCGCTGGGGGATTCTCACGGTCATGTGGTGCATCACACTCTACTACTTCGTGGCCAAGGGACGGATGATGCAGGTGATCGATCCAGCCAGTCCGCAGCCGGACGCGCGCTCGTGACGCAGCGTGACTGGCTGTTCTGGCTCGTCACCGTCATTGCCATCGGGACGGTGACTGCCGGACTGGGACAGCTCGCGCTCCCGCGCGTGGTGCTCTTCCTCGTGGACGGATCGCCGACGCTGGACGCGGCGTACTTTTTCGCCATCATCGGGATGTTCATGGCGCTCTTTGGCGGCATGATGCTGCATACGCTCTTCAGCTCGGCGCCGCATCCCACCATTCTCCTCTGGGCCTCCCTGCAAAAACTCGGCGCCTCGCTCGCGGTCGGGCTCGGCGTGCTCGGCGGCCACTTTGGGCCGCTCGCGTATGCGGTGGCTGGCTTCGACCTGTTCTCCGGAATTGTCATGTTGATGTACCGCACGCGCCTCACCGCGTCGCCGTTGGCCATATGACGACTCCCGCGTCATCCACGCGTCCTCGCCGCTCCCTCGTTCTCGCGGGTGGAGGGATGCGCGTGGCCTATCAAGCGGGCGTCGTGCGCGCGCTCGCCGAAGCCGGGATCGACTTCGATCACGCCGACGGCGCGTCGGGTGGGACGATGAATCTGGCGATGCTCCTATCGGGAATCACACCCACCGATATGTGCGCGCGGTGGAGCTCGCTCGACCCCAAATCGTTTGTCTCGCTCCCTCCGGTGCGTGATCTGGTCAAGTTCCTCGACGCGCCAGCCTGGGGCGACGCCGACGGGATTCGCGAGACGGTCTTCCCACATCTCGGGATCGACATCGACGCCATCCGTGCGCACCGCGGCCTGCACGGCACGTTCAATGTCTGCAACTTTTCCCGAAAAACCGTCGAGGTGATTCCGCACACGGAGCTCGATCTCGATCTTCTGATCGCGGGGATCTCGCTCCCCATTCTCATGCCCGCGGTCCACACGCGCGGTGCGTGGTATACGGACGCCGTGTGGATCAAGGACGCCAACGTGGACGAAGCGGTCCGCCAAGGCGCCGACGAGGTGTGGGTGATCTGGTGCATCGGTAACACGCCGGAATATCATCACGGCGCGTTTCCGCAATACGTGCATATGATCGAGATGGCCGCCAACGGCTCGCTGTTCGAGCAGTTCAAGCGAGTGGACGCGATCAACGCCCGCATCGCACGCGGCGAAGCCGTGGACGGCCGCACCACGCCCATCGTGCTGCACGTCATCAAACCCGAGCGCCCGATTCCGCTCGACCCTGATTATTACCTGGGCCGCGTGAGCGGTACCACATTGGTGGAAATGGGATACGCCGACGCCTCGCGCTACTTGCGCGAGCGCGCACCGGCGGGAATCCCATGGACGCCGGAGGCCACACAAATGCAGGAACCTCGTCCCGGACTCACCTTTTCCGAAACCATGTCAGGCGACTTTGCCTTAGGTGCGACCGACCCCAAAACAGCCGAGACCAGCACCGCCGCGCAACGCGGTCCCCTCGCGATTCATGTCACCGTGCAGATCGACGACATGGAGCAGTTCGTGGCCTCGCGCACGCATCCGGGGCGGCTGACCGGACACGTAAGCTCGCCACTCTTTGGTGGCGACGTGCCGGCCACGCATGGGGTATTCAATCTCTTTTCGCCATCCACCGATCCGGCGCTCAAGCTCATGGTGTACGAGCTGGGTTTCACGTACAACGGTAAACCGTACTATCTCGCCGGCCGCAAAGAGGTGCGCGACGATCCAGGGTTCGATCTCTGGGCCGATACCACGACGCTCTTCACGACGTTGCACGAAGGGAGCGACGCGAGCGGCCCCGCGGTGGGCGCTGGCGTCTTGCGTCTGGGTGTGACCGACCTCCTACAATTGGTGCGCAGCATGCACCCCACCAACGCCGGCTCGCTGACGGACGGCGCGCGCGTCATTGAACAGTTCGGGCTCTTTTTCCTCGGGTCGCTCTGGGCCAGCTACGGGCCCAAAGGCGCACACACCAATCAAGTCGGTTCGGCCACCGTGCAAGGGTAAGTATGGCGCACCAACGGGTGGGTGTGGTTTCGCAGTTCTCGCGGTGGGCCAAGATGG
>Ga0105237_10005332_pt1 | contig 14543 bp, 14 predicted proteins | sample KBSC24metaG_FD_81520 | JGI IMG/M metagenome (GOLD analysis project Ga0105237, IMG submission 81520) | Corn rhizosphere microbial communities from Kellogg Biological Station, Michigan, USA - KBS C2-4 metaG | ecosystem: Host-associated > Plants > Roots > Rhizosphere > Soil | place: Michigan, USA... | reverse complement strand
CCAACACGCTGGCGGGCGGCGCCGGCAACGACACGCTGGACGGTGGCGCCGGCAGCGACACCATGCTCGGCGGCCTGGGCAACGACAGCTACGTGGTGGGTTCGACCGGCGACGTGGTGACCGAGAACCTCAACGAAGGCACCGACACCGTCCAAAGCTCGGCCACATACACGCTCGGTGCCAACGTCGAGAACCTCACGCTCACCGGCAGCTCGGCCATCAACGGGACCGGCAACGCGCTGGACAACGTGCTCACCGGCAATGGCGGTGCCAACACGCTGAGCGGCGGTGCCGGCAACGACACCTACTTCGTGGGCGCCGGCGACACCGTCACCGAATCAACCAGCGCCGGCACCGACACGGTGATCTCGACGGCCACCTGGACGCTGGCCTCGAACATCGAGAACCTGGTGCTCGGCGGCACGTCGGCGATCAACGGCACGGGCAACACGCTGAACAACACGCTCACGGGCAACGGCGCAGCCAACACGCTGAGTGGCGGCACCGGCGCCGACACGATGATCGGCGGAGCTGGCAATGACACCTACGTCGTCGATGCCGCTGGCGACGTGGTCACCGAACTCGCCAACGAGGGCGCGGACCTCGTCCAAGCCGGCGTGACGTATGCGCTTGGCACCGACGTCGAGAACCTCACGCTCACCGGCACGACAGCCATCAACGGCACCGGAAACGGCCTGGACAACGTGCTCACCGGCAACAGCGCCAACAACACGCTCACGGGCGGCGCCGGCAACGACACGATCGACGGTGGCACGGGCAGCGACACGATGGTCGGCGGGGCCGGCAACGACACCTTCGTCGTCAACATCAGCACCGATGTGGTCAGCGAGAACGCCGGCGAGGGCACCGATCTCGTCCAGAGCGCCGTCACGTGGACGCTCGGGAACAACCTCGAGAACCTGACGCTCACCGGCACCAGTGCCATCAACGGCACCGGCAACACGCTGGACAACTGGCTCGTCGGCAACAGTGCCAAGAACTCGCTCACCGGCGGCACCGGCAACGACACGCTGGACGGAGGTGCCGGCATCGACACGCTGATCGGTGGTGTCGGCAACGATGTCTACTTCGTCGATGTCAGCACCGATGTGGTCACCGAGAACGCCAACGAGGGGACCGACACCGTCCAGTCGAGCATCACCTGGACGCTGGGCAGCAACCTGGAGAACCTTACGCTGACCGGGACCAGCGCGATCAACGGGACAGGCAACACGCTGGGCAACACCCTCATCGGAAACGCCGGCGCCAACGTGCTGACCGGCGCCGCCGGCGACGACATCTACGACGGCGGGGCCGGCAACGACACCTTCACCGACTCGGTGACCACGTCCAACGACACCTACCGCTGGGGCATCGGCTCGGGGCTGGACACGCTGACCGATGCCGGTGGCAGCCTGGACCACATCGACCTGTACACCGGCATCGCCAAGAGCCAGCTCAAGTTCGTGAAGAACGCGAACGACCTCGAGCTCAGCGTGCTGGGTCAGGCCGACAAGCTGACGATCAGGAACTGGTATGTGGGCACAGCCAACCAGATCGAGGAGATCAGGCTCGGCGACGGGTCGAAGGTGCTGGCCTCGGAAGTGAACGGGCTGATCAGCGCGATGGCCGCCTTCGCGCCGATGGACACCACCGTCGATCAGCCCAAGACCAAGTTCATCGACATGCCGATCTCCAACCCGCAGCTGCCGCGCAACGCGTGGATGTAGGTGCTGCCTGCGTGCCACGCGTGCACTTCGACAGGCTCAGTGCGAACGGAGAAGGTGGGCCGTTCGGGGATGATCGGGGCCTGTCTGGTGCCGCGCGGGCACTTCGACAGGCTCAGTGCGAACGGGGGCGGCGGAGCCTCAAGACCCCAGCAACTCGCCGACCGGCTTCAGGTCCTCCACCCGATCGCACACCGCCTTCACCGCCATCAGGATCGGCACGCCCAGCAGCAGCCCCCACAAGCCCCACAGCCAGCCCCACGCCAGCACCCCGACGAACACGGTCACCGCGTTCATCCGGCTGGTCCGGCTCGTGAGCCAGGGCAACAGCAGGTAGCCGACGATCGAGTGGATCACGAAGGAGGTGCCGCCCACCAGCAGTGCCATCTGGATCGAGCCGAACTGCATGAAGCCGACCAGCGCCGAGCCGGCGCCGACGATCACCGCGCCGATGTACGGAATCAGGTTCGTCACGCCGGCGAACACGCCCCACACCGCCGCGTGCTCGAGGCCGATCCACACGAACGCGAGCCAGGTCGCCACGCCGACGATCACGCTCGTCGCCACCTGCACGAGCAGGTAGAGCTTGATCTGCGCGGTGATCTCGTCGAGCGCTTCCACCGTGATGCGCTTCTGGCTCAGGCGCGGGCCGGCGAGCTTGGCCATCTTGCGCCGGAACGTGTCGCCCGAGACGAGCAGGAAGTAGGTCAGCAGCACGACGACGGTCGCCTGTCCGGCCGCGGTGACGAGGCCGAGCGTGCCGCTCCACAGATGGTCCCTGATGTTGAAGCGCGGCTTCTCGACGATCACGCGCGTCACGCCGCGCTGGTTCTGCAACGCACCGCTGCTTTCCTCGGCGGCGCGTTCGAGTTCGGCAGCGGCCTTCTGCACTTTCTCGATCGCGCTGGTCGACGTCGCGCCGCCCTGCGGCGAACGCAGCGCGAGGCGCAGCTTCTGCGCCGCGGCGGGCAACGTCTCGATCAGTGTCGACGTGTCGTCGCTGAGCGAGTAGGTCATCCAGCCGACGCCGCCCACGATGCCGGTCAGCAGCACGCCGGCGCCCAGCGCACGCGGCACGTGCCAGCGTTCGAGCCGGTCGACGATCGGCGCGAACGCATAGCTGAGCATGAGCCCGAGCGTCAACGGAATGAACACGGCGCTCGCCCAGTGCAGCGTATAGACGCCGGCCAGCACCGCCAGCACGACCAGCGCCGTACTGCGGATGTTCGGGTTCTGCTCAGGTGGCTCGGCTTCGCTCATGCGGACATTCAGGCGAGCGCGTCGGCCCAGATCGTGCGGGCCCAGTTCCACGCGTAGCTGCCTTCGAGCTCGTTCGGCGCGCTCGACAGGCCGCCCGAACCGGCGATGGTCTTGAACGTGCGCTCGGCCGCAACGTACTCGTGCACGCTGGCGACGTGCACCGTGCGCTTGTCGTCGATGAAGCTGTAGCAGGTGTTGGTCAGCATCGGCGTCGGGTCGATCTCCCAGCCGTTCAGCTCGGCGACGACAGCGGCCGCGACCACCTTCGCCTGGCTGCTCGCCATGTGGCCGCTCTTGGGCATCAGCGCCGCGATCTGGATCGAGTCGCCGATCACGTGCACGTGCGGTGCGACGGTCGACTCGAAGTTCAGGAAGTTCACGTTGCACCAGCGCGCGTTGGAGTTCGCGAGGCCGGTCTGCACCGCGATCGCGCCGGCGCGCATCGGCGGCAGCACGTTCAGCACGTCGGCGCGAACGCTCTCCTGGATCTCGAACTTCACCGTGTTGCTGGCGGCGTCGACGGCGGTGGCCACGTGCTGCGGCCGGTACTCGACGATGCCCTTGTACTGGTCGGCCCACGCCTTCTTGAACAGCGCGCCTTTGCTCGTGACGTCTTCGTTCGCATCGAGGATCAGCACCTTGCTGCGCGGCTTCGCGGTCTTGAAGTAGTTGGCGACGATGCAGGCGCGTTCATACGGCCCGGGCGGGCAGCGATAGGGCGACTCGGGAATGCCGATCGCGAACACGCCGCCATCGGGCATGGCCTCGAGCTGCTTGCGCAAGGCCGTCGTCTCGGCTCCGGCCTTCCAGGCCTGCAGGATGCGCCCGCTCGAACTCGCCGCCTTCAGGCCGTCCACACGGTCCCAGATCATCTCGACGCCGGGCGAGAGCACCAGCTTGTCGTAGCGGATGCTCCCACCCGAGGCGAGCTGTGCGCTGCGCTTGGCGGTGTCGATGCTCGACACCATGTCGCGCACGATGCGCACGCCGTGCACCGAGCTGAGCGTCTCGTAGGGCCGCGTGATGTCGTCCAGGCCGCGCGTGCCGCCGAGCACCAGGTTCGAGAGCGGGCACGAGACGAAGGCCGATTCGGGCTCGACCAGCACGACGTCGATCTTGCGCTCCGACATCGTCCGGACGTACTTCGCGGCCGTCGCGCCGCCATAACCGCCGCCGACGACGAGCACGCGCGCCGTGTCGGGCGTGCCGATCTTGTTCATCGCGCAACCGGCGAATGCGAGCGGCGCCAGCCCGCCGGCGGCACCGACGAACTTCAGCAGGTCGCGCCTGCGCATCGTCATGGCTTGCTCCCCGCCGGCTGGCCCGCGAAGTAGCGCGCCAGCTGGTCGACCTGCGCATCGCTGAAGCCCTTGGCAAGCTGCTGCATCACGCTCGAGGGGCGGCTGCCGGCGCGAAATGCCTTCATCTGCTCGACGAAATAGGCGGCGGGCAGGCCGGCCAGGCCTGGCACCTCGGCACCGGGTAGCGCGCGACCGTCGGTGCCGTGGCACTGCGCGCACTGCGCAGCCAGACTGCGGATTCGCAGCGCCGCCGGGCCATCGATCGGCATTCCAGCGATCGTCTGCGCTTGCACACCGCCGCACGCCGCGAGCAGCAACGCGGCGATCAGGCGGGGCCTGGGTGGCGAGATGGTCATCGGCGCGGTTCCTCCGGCGGCTCAATGTAGTGGCGCGCCAGTTCGGGCGGCAGCGGGGAATCCAGCAAGCCGCAGCTCAGGCGCAGGGCGTCGGCCGCGCTATCTCGCAGCCGGCCGCGCTCGCGCCGCGCCAGCGCGGTGTCGACCCAGTTGCGCACCAGCACCGGCCGCTGCATCCACGCCATCGCCTGCAGTTGCTGCAAGGCATGCACCAGTGCGTCGCCGCCCGGCAGCTGCAGTGCGGGCACCTCGTGCTGCGGCCACTCGTTCATCACCGCGAGGTACCAGTCGGGGCCCGCGGCACGTTCGGCGTCGCTCGCCGACTCGCCAACTTCGAGCGGGATCATCCGCGACAGGAATGCGGTGTAGGTCGCGATCGCGTGCAGGTCGACATCGGGCAGTTGCGACAGGCCGGCGTTCGCGGCCTGCCGAGTGCTCGCCGGCGTGGCCTCGCCCAGGCGCTGGCGCATCGCGAACCAGTGCAGCCGGTCGATCGGCCGCATGCGGCCGCTTGCGCTCATCACCCGGCGTGTGGACTCGAGCAGGATCTGGCGCTGCTCGACCGTATGCCTTCGCATCCGCTTGAGCAGCCGCTCGAACCACGGCAGGCGAGCGTTCGGCAGCAACGACGCGACCTGCGCGAGAACCGCGCCGGCATTCGGAGTCGCTTCGGTCTCGGCCTGCCAGACGCGCAGCGCACGCTCGCTGCCGGCCGGCAGCAGCAGCGCCAGCAGCGTGGCGATCAGCTCGCCGCTGCCCTGCACACGCGACAGGAAGTCGGCTGCCGTGGCGCTCGCTTCGGCCAATTCGAGAGGGCTCGGGGGGTCAGCGGGCGCAGGAGGATTGGTGGCGGTCATGGCGGCGGCACAGGCAGAAGCGGAGATCGCGTCTCAGAGCGTACCGCCGGCCCGGAACCCGAACAGCCCGGCGAGCAGCCGGGTCGGGAACTGGCGGATCGCGTGGTTGTACACCTCGACCGATTCGTTGAACTGGCGGCGTGCAAACGACAGCGTCGTGTCGATCGTCGCGAGCTGCGCCCGCAGCTCGGGCAGCGTCGTGCCGGCCGTCGTCGGCACCGGCAGACGGGCCCGTGCGTCGCTGAGGATTTCTTCGGCCAGCCGCAGGCTCGTGATCGCGCCGAGCGCGCCGGGGCGCAGCCGCGCGTGGGCGCAGGCGCCTTCCGCCTGCTGGCACGCGGCGCGCAGCGCGTCCAGGCGCGGTGCGGCCTGGGCACTGGCGCTGGCCAGCACCGGGGCGAGTGCGTCCAGCTGCTGCAGCAGCAGCGCATGGCGCTGCTTGAACTGTTCGTCGACCGGGGCGAAGCGCTGCACCATGTCGCCGCGCAGCCGCACCAGCCGGTTGTAGGCGCCAACGCCCCAGAACAGCAGCGCCGCGGCGCCTGCCCACCCGGCAATCTCGGAGTTGCTCATCGGCAGGACTCTACCTCCCGAAATGCTTCGATCCAGGCCGTAGCATCCCGGGCTGCGCGGCGCCGAAGATGCCTGTATCGCCACTTCGAAGTCCGCCATGTTCGATATGAACTACCTGTGGGTCGGCATCGCCGCCGTGTTCGTGCTCGGCGGGTTCGTCAAAGGCGTCGTGGGGCTCGGCCTGCCGACCATCACGATGGGCTTGCTGAGCGTCGTGATGGCGCCCGCGCAGGCGGCGGCGCTGCTGGTCGTGCCGTCGCTGATCACGAACCTGTGGCAGATCGGCGGGCCCGGCTTTGTCGCGCTGCTGCGCCGGCTCGCGACGATGCTGGTCGGCGTGTGTGCCGGCGTCGCGCTGGGCGCCGGCTGGCTGAGCGGCGCGGCCGGCTCCTCTCACGGCGGGCACGGCGGCGGCTGGGCCGGCATCGCGCTCGGTGTGGCGCTGGTCGTCTATGCCGCGCTCGGCCTGCTGCACTGGCGCTTTCATGTGAAGCCCGAACACGAAGCCTGGCTCGCGCCGCTGATCGGCGTCAGCACCGGGCTCGTGACGGCGGCGACCGGCGTGTTCGTGATCCCGGCCGTGCCGTATCTGCAGGCGCTCGGGCTCGACAAGGACGGGCTGGTGCGCGCCCTCGGCCTGTCGTTCCTCGTCTCGACGATCGCGCTCGGCGCGAGCCTCGGGCATGGCGGCGCGCTGCACACGCCCGAGTTGCTCGGCTCGGCGCTGGTCGTGCTGCCGGCGCTGCTCGGCATGGGCGCGGGGCAGTGGCTGCGGGCGCGGGTCCAGCCCGAGACCTTCAAGACCGTGTTCTTCGGCGGGCTGTTGTTGCTCGGGCTGTACCTCGCTGTGCGCGGCGCGCTGCGCTTCTGGTGAGGGCCGTGGTGATGAGCCTCGACGCAATGACCACCGACGTCTGGACGCTGCCGGCCACCGCGAGCGACCCGGCCCTGCACCTGCGCCGCCAGCGCGCAAGCGGCACGCCGCGCGGCGCCGCGCTGTACGTGCATGGCGCGACGTTCCCGAGCGCGCTCTCGCTGTTCTTCCGTTTCGACGGCGGCTCAATGGAGTACCTTCGTGCTGCGCACTCCGGTATTGGCCCTGGGGGCGGCCCGGCGGGCTCATGGGCCGACGCGCTGAACGCCGCGGGCTTCGACGCCTGGGGCTTCGACTTCGCGGGTTATGGCGAATCGCAGCGCTACCCTGCGATGCCGCACGCCGCAGACTCGGCGGCGCCGCTTGGCCGCGTCGACGCCGCCGAGCGCCAGCTCACGACCGCGCTGCACGCGGTGCGCCGTCTCGCCGGCGAACGGCTGCCGCTGCACCTGATCGCGCACTCCTGGGGCACGCTCGCTGCATTGCGCTGTGCGCCGGCGTTTGCCGATGCGCTCGCCAGCCTCACGCTGTTCGGGCCGGTCGTGCAACGAGACGGTTCACCCGCGCCAGAGAGTGTGCCGGCCTGGCGCACGCTGACGATCTGGGAGCAGTACCGCCGCTTCATCGCCGACGTGCCGCGCGGCGAGACCAATGTGCTGCTCGATCGGCACATCGAGGCCTGGGCCCGCGCGTACCTCGCGACCGACCCCGCATCGGCGTCGCGCGAGCCGCCCGCCGTGCAGGTGCCGGCCGGGCCGGGCGCCGACATCGGCGCACTGTGGTCGGGCGAGTCGCTCGTCGACGCGTCGCGCGTGCGCACGCCGACCCTGCTGGTGCGCGGCGAGTGGGACTCGGTGTGCGACGATCGCGATGCCGCGCGCCTGCTGCGTTCGATGACCGGCGCACCCACGCGCGAGCGTGTGCTCGCCGAGGGCACGCACCTGATGCATCTCGAGACCGGTCGTATCGATCTGCATCGCGCGGTCAACCAATTCCTGCTCGAATGCACACCATGAGCGTCACGCCCGAACCCCGTTTCGCAAAGATCGCCGCGATGATCGGCGACCCGACCCGCGCCCGCATGCTGTCGGCGCTGATGGGCGGGCAGTACATGGCCGCGGGCGAGCTCGCCGACGCGGCCGGCGTCAGCGCGCAGACCGCGAGCACCCATATCACGAAGCTGCTCGACAGCGAGCTGGTCGTGCTGCGCACGCAGGGCCGGCACCGCTACCTGCGCCTGGCCGACGCCGAGATCGCGCACGTGCTGGAGGCGCTGTCGCTGGTGGCCGAGCGCGGCGCGAGCGCGAGCAAGTGGGAGCAGGGCGCTTACAAGCCGCTGAAGGTGGCGCGCACCTGCTACAGCCACCTGGCCGGCGAGCTCGGGGTCGCGCTGTTCGAAGGGCTGCTCGCGCGCGGCACGATCGTGCACAACGACGGCCACTTCGCGCTCAGCGAGAGCGGACGCGCCGAACTGCAGCAGCTCGGGGTCGAACTGCCGGGCATCACGGCGGCGTCCGCGCGGCGCTTTGCGTATGCATGTCTCGATTGGTCGGAGCGCCGCGATCACCTGGCCGGCACGCTTGCGGTGGCGATCCTCGAGCACGCGATCGAGAAGGGCTGGTTGCGGCGCAACGCCGGCTCGCGCGCACTGACCTTGACGCCTCCCGATGCGAAGGCACTCGCACCGTGGATCGCGGTGCCGCGCCCGCCGGCGCTGCCGGCCGCGCCGACGTCGGCGGCATCGCCGAAGCGGCAGCTCGCAAGCCAGGTCTGACGACTCCGAACCGTCACGCCGACGACATCATCCGCCCGAACAATCGGCCGCGTCGCAGCGACGTCCGTCGCTGCCCTGCAAAACGATTGCCACGGGGATCACCACCATGTTTCGAGTTGCCGCGCTGCGTCCGCTGGCCGCTGCCGTCTTGTTCTGCGCCGGCGCCGTCCACGGCGCGGAGCCCACCTTGACCGGCTGGGCAACGATGCCGGCGGCCACCTTTGCCGATGGCCCGACCTCGGGACAGTTCACAGCGCCCAATCCGTACGGCACGAACCTGCCGCCGTACCTGAACAAGCAGCCGGTGCAGGGCTTTTCGGCCGTTCTGCCCGGCCCCGGGAACGACACGTTTCGCTTTCTCGTCGACAACGGCTTCGGCGCGTACAACAACTCGGCCGATTCGCTGCTGCGCATCTATACCTTGTCGATCGACTTCCGCACGCGCCACGGTGGCAAGGGCACGGTGTCCCCGGCCGACTGGATGACCGGGCGTCCGATGCATGCCTTCGACAGCCGCACCCGCCTCACGCTCAACGATGCCGATCATCAGCTGGGCATTCCGATTCAGGCGGACTACACGCACTACTACAACAACCCGGCCAACCCGCTGGTCGACGAGACCATCCGCAACGGCCGCCTGCTGACCGGCGCCGACCTCGACGTCGAGTCGATGCGTCGCGACCGGCGCGGCAACTACTGGTTCGGCGACGAGTTCGGCCCGTACCTGATCAAGACCGACGCGCGCGGCACGGTGCTGCGCAGCGTGATCCCGCTGCCCGGCGTCTATGCGCCGGAGAACAAGGACGTGGCCCGCGGCGCAGCGCTCGCCAACCTCGGCGGCTCAGGCGGCTTCGAGGGCATGGCGATCAACAAGAGCGGCACGCGGCTGTACACGCTGCTCGAGAAGACCGTCAGCGGCGATCCGGTGAAGATGCTGCGCATCAACGAGTTCGACATCGACAACGAGGCCTATACAGGCGTCGGCTACTTCTATCCGCTGGACGCGGGCGGCACGAACATCGGCGACATGACCGCAGTCGACGATCACCGCTTCATCGTGATCGAGCGCAATGGCGGCACGGCCACCAACGGCACGGTGCCGTTCAAGAAGCTCTACCTGATCGACATCGAAGGCATCGGCAACGGCACCGTGGTCAGGAAGACCGAGCTGGTGGACCTGATGAACCTTGCCGATCCGGACGACCTGAACGGCGACGGCAGCACCGTCTTCACGCTGCCCTACGTGACGATCGAGAACGTGCTGCTGCTGGACCCGCACACGCTGCTCGTCGTCAACGACAACAACTTCCCGTACGGCGGCGGACGGGCATTGGCGTCGGATGCGACCGAATTTCTGCGCTTCGCGCTGCCGCACGGGCACGGGCACGGGCACGAGCACGGCCATGGAGCCGGCAAACCATAGACCGTGGTCAGGGCCGTTTCGGGGGCGGCGGCTTGGGCCCGCGTTCGTTGATCTTCGCAACGCCCGAGCTGCGCCGCTCGACGAGCGGCGTGCCCCAATAGTCCACGGTCCCGACACCGGAGACGTTCACGCCCAGCCACTCGGTGGCCCACACCCGGACCTCGCCGATCCCGTTGACGACCACCTTGGCGCGTTGGCTCGACAGGTTCTCGCCACGGAACTCCCCGCGCCCCGAGACCGTGATCTCCAGCTCGTTCACGCTGCCGGCGATCTGCCCGTCGCCGGCGCCCGACACCCTGAAGCGCAGCGAGTCGGCCTGCAGCTTGTCGAAGCGCGCCAGCCCGGAGCCCGAGATGCTGACGTCCAGCTTCTCGCAGCGCACCGGCTGCATCGCCGAGAAGTCGGCCGCGCCGGAGATCGTCACGCGGCGCAGCTCGCGCGCCGTGATGTCGATGCGCGCGCGTTCCCCGCTCCAGAACTTCCAGCTGCCGCCGGGGCGGATGTGGAGCACGCCGTTGCGCACTTCCAGGTCGACCGACTTCTGCGCGTCCTCGTCGCCCTCCAGCCGCACCTGTTCGGCGGCGCCCTGGGCAAACCGCACGATCGCCGCACCCGAGATCTCGATGCTGTCGAACCCGCCGGCCTGAGCGTGCGCGGCGCTCGGCAGCCACGCCAGGCCCGCCAGCAGCAGTGCAGCGCGCCGTCTCATAGCGAATCGGCCCTCAACTGCCGCGAGACCTCGCGGCTTGCGGTGACGCGCGTGCCGTCGCGCATCTGCACGACGAACTGCGAGCTCTCGTCGGGCGCCATCGCGTCGACGAAGTCCAGGTTGACGATGCAGGCGCGGTTCACCTTCAGGAAGCGCGACGAGTCCAGCCGCTGCTCGAAGCTCGCGATCGGCACGCGCACCAGAAAGGTCTTGCCCTTGCTGACGATCGCGGTGTACTTGGTGTCGCTGCGCAGGTGCTCGATCGCGTCGACGTGCAGCGGGAAGATCTTGCCCTGGTCGCGCACCAGCACGCGCGTCAGCGGTTCGGCGCCGGCCGGCAGCGCTGCCGCTTCGAGCGCCGGCAGTGCGTGCTCGGGCGAGCGGCCGGAGGCCAGCGCGTGCTCCACGGCCTCGACGAAACGCTCGTGCGCGAAAGGCTTGAGCAGATAGTCCACCGCATGCAGCTCGAACGCGGTGAGCGCGTGTTCGTCGAACGCGGTCGTGAAGATCACCGCCGGCATCGGCTGCAGCGGCTCGGCGGCGATCGCGCGCAGCACCTGCAGCCCGGTCATGCCTGGCATCTGGATGTCCATCAGCACGAGGGCCGGCCGCTCGGCGCGGATCGCCGCGAGTGCGCTCGCGCCATCGCCGCAAAGCGCGGCAAGTTCGAGCTGCGGCATCTGGCGAACCCAGTCGGCCAGGCCCTCGCGGGCCAGCGGCTCGTCTTCGGCGATCAAGGTTCGACAGCGGTTCATGACAACAGCTCGGCGTGCGGGATCAGGATGTGGACCTTGAAGCCGGCGCCAGGCGCCGACGTCATCGACAGCTCTGCACGGCCGCCGAAGTCGAGCTCGAAGCGGCGTCGAAGTGCCGACAGCCCGACGCCGCCGGCCTTGGACTTGGCCGCGTCGGGCGGCGGCGGCCAGGTGCAGCCGGCGCCGTCGTCGTCCACGCGCAGCGACAACGCGTCGGGTGCGGCCAGACGCCGGGCCTGGATGCGCACCGTGCCGCCCTGCACCTGCGGCGCTATGCCGTGCAGGACGCTGTTCTCGACCAGCGGCTGCAGCGTCAGCGGCGGGATCGCGTCGTTCACGGTGGCCGGGTCGATCTGCCACTCCACCTTCAGGCGCGGGCCCAGGCGCAGCGATTCGAGTTCGAGGTAGTCGCGCACGAAGTCGAGCTCCTCCTGCAGCGTGACGCGCTCCGCACCGCCTCCCGAAGTGCCCCCGGAAGTCCCCAGCACGTAGCGCATCATGCGCGAGAAGCGCAGCAGCGACTGCTCGGCGGCAGCGGGGTCGCGCCGCGTCAGCATCAGCAGCGAGTTCAGCGTGTTGAACAGGAAGTGCGGGTTGAGCTTGCCGCTGATCGCCGCGAGCTCCGCCCGCACCAGCGCCGCCTCGGCGCGTGCCGCGCCGAGCGCCACGGCGTTGGCGCGCCGGGCGTGCAGCGCACCGCTGAAGCCCAGCATCAGCGCCACGTAGACGAACACGCCCCACATCGCCTGCCACAGCACCATGCGCTGCAGCGTCGCGTTCGAGTGCTCGACGCCATACAGCCACACCGACGCGGCATAGTCCAGCGCCTGCCAGCCGGCAACGAAGACCGCAGCGCCGGCCGCGTGCAGCGCGAGCAGCTGCGGTACCGGCCACGCCCGCCTGTGCAGCCAGCGCGCCCACGGCAACCCGGCGCAGCCCAGCACGATCGGCGGGCCCATGTTCCAGCTCGCCAGGTACAGGCCCTTCCACATGTGCCAGGCGCCGCGCTGCCAGTCGGTGCCGGCCATCACGTACAGAGCCCAGCACAGCAGGCACAGGCCGGCATAGGCCAGCCACAGCGGGCGGTCCGAGCTGGGATGCGAAGCGGGGGTGATGGTCGCCACGGCCGTGATCCTAGGGCTGGCGAGGCCGGGGCGGGGAGCGGGGTGACGAAGTGCGAAGCGAGGGTTGCCAACTGCTGGCCGGCTGGATCGAGTCGAGGATCCGCTTAGCCGATCAACGTGCGGTGCTGCTGCAGCGCGGTCAGCACGACCGCGTCGATGCCTTCGCCGTGATGCTCGTCGACGTGCGCGAGCAACTGCCGCCGCATGCGCGGCTCCCAGAAGCGCTGGATGTGCGTCGCGATGCCTTCGAGCGCCTCCTGGCGATCGGGCATCGAGGCAAAAAAGGCGCCGATCCGGTTGACCATGCGCACGAGGTTGTCGGTGTTCATGTTGTCAGTCCCGCCGGGCCGCCCCAAGGGGCTGACGCGCCCCCTCGGGGAGCAGCGAACGAAGTGAGTGTGGGGGCAGTCATTTCAATGTTTCCTGCTCGGCGAACACGATACGTTCCGCGTGTGAATAGACGACCAGATTGCCCTGGCGGGCGAGGCCGACGAGCGCCATCTGCACCGCGTCGGCCGTCTCGACCGCGAGCGAGGTCGGGGCGGACACCGCGGCGAGCAGCGGCGCGCCGGCCACCGCGGCCTTCTGCACCATCTCGACGCTCGCGCGGCTCGTCACCGCGATGAAACCCGGCTCGCGCCGCAGCGTGGACTTCGCGAGCGCACCGATCAGCTTGTCGAGCGCGTTGTGGCGGCCGACGTCCTCGCGCGCCAGCAGCACCGCGCCGGCGATCGAGCACCACGCCGCGGCATGGACCGCGCCGGTCGCCTGGCACAGCACCTGGTGCTCGCGCATCTCGCGCATCGCGCGTGCAATCGCGGTCGAATGGATCTGCGTGGCCGGCTCGATCACCGGCACCGGGCGCAGCACCTTGTCGAGGCTCTCGGTGCCGCACACGCCGCAGCCGGTGCGCCCGGCCAGCGTGCGGCGCCGTTCCTTCAGCGCCGCGAAGCAGCGTGCCGACACCTGCATCGCGACCGTGATGCCCTGCGGCGAATGGCCGACCTCGCAGTCGTGCAGATCGGCCGGGCTCGCGAAAATGCCTTCGGCCAGGCCGAAGCCGAGCGCGAAGTCCTCCAGGTCGGCCGGCGTCGCGAGCATCACCGCGTGCGAGACGCCATTGAACTCGAGCGCGACCGGCACCTCTTCGGTGACCCAGTCGTCGACGACGCGGCGTTGCCCGTCGCGCCAGCGCACCACCGACGCGAGGCGCGCGCCGCCGCCGTGGGGAGGTTGTCCGGACATGTTCATCGCAGGCTCACTTCGCGGCGACCGCGTCCTGGGCGTGACGCTTCTCGAGCAGCTCGGTCTGCAGCTTGTCGAAGCGGCTGTACTCGCGCTGCCATTGCGAGGGCTGCGCCACCGGCATCACCTGCACCGCCGTGACCTTGTACTCGGGGCAGTTGGTCGCCCAGTCGGAGTTGTCGGTCGTGATCACGTTCGCGCCCGACTCGGGGAAGTGGAAGGTCGTGTAGACCACTCCCGGCTGCATGCGCTCGCTGACGATCGCGCGCAGCACCGTGTCGCCGGCGCGGCTCTGGATGCCGACCCAGTCGCCGTCCTTGATGCCGCGATCCTCGGCGTCGTGCGGGTGGATCTCGAGCCGGTCCTCGCTGTGCCACTGGTTGTTGTCGGTGCGCCGCGTCTGGGCGCCGACGTTGTACTGCGACAGGATGCGCCCGGTCGTCAGGATCAGCGGGAACTTGCGCGTCACCTTCTCGTCGCTGGCGACGTACTGCGTGATGATGAACTTGCCCTTGCCGCGCACGAAGCTGTCGATGTGCATCGTCGGCGTGCCGGCCGGCGCTTG
>Ga0105237_10005331_pt1 | contig 14544 bp, 10 predicted proteins | sample KBSC24metaG_FD_81520 | JGI IMG/M metagenome (GOLD analysis project Ga0105237, IMG submission 81520) | Corn rhizosphere microbial communities from Kellogg Biological Station, Michigan, USA - KBS C2-4 metaG | ecosystem: Host-associated > Plants > Roots > Rhizosphere > Soil | place: Michigan, USA... | reverse complement strand
TCGGCGATGGTCTCGACCTCGAGCAGGCCTTCGCGCACCAGCCGGGTCGCCAGCACCTGCGCCTCCCGCAGGCTCAGTCCGGGATCCAGGTCGCGGATCGCGGCGCGGCGATGGCGGGCGAGGTGGCGCAGCGCCGGGCCGATCTTGGCCGGGCCGGAGATGCGCCCGCCCGAATAGCGGATGCCGGCCATGCCTGCGCCCTCGAACACCTGGCAGGCGACACCCTCCCGTACCCGGACGATCGTGTCCTCGCCGAGCGCCGCTGGCGCGTGCAGGAAGTCGTCGTCGGGCGGCGGCGCGCGTTCGACCAGCCAATCCTCGGCGAGCTGCCCCAGCGCGCGATCGGGATCGAGCAAGGCGGGCAGGGCGGCGGCCAGCGCACGGAACCCGTCGCGGATCCCGCTGCCGTCGAGATAGCCGGGGGGCAGCGCCCCCCGCAGCCGGTCATCCGCGCGCGCCGCCTTGATCCCGGCCTGGAGGAGATCCAGCCACGTCCTCGGATGGACGCCGATGCTCAGATGTACCGACATGCTGTCGGTCGCGGCGGCCGAATGGACGTGGCCGCGCGGGATGTAGAGCATGCCCCCGGCGGTGAGATCGCCGTCGAACACCAGCGGCGGCAATTCTCCGGTCACCGGGGCGTGTTCGTCGCGCAGCGGCCGGTCCGTCGCCGCCGTGCGAACCTGCCAGGCCTTGCTGCCGGAGACCTGCAGGATGAACACGTCCATGATGTCCCAATGGTGCGAAAAGGCGCGCGCACCCGGAGGCGTGACGTAGAGATTGACGTCGACCGGATGGTGCAGCTCGGCCTGCAGCGCCATCGCATAGCGCTCGACGGGCTCCCACAGCTTGTCGATGCCGTTGACGATCAGCGAATAGCCTTCGCCCAGCGCCGCCCGCACCGCGGCGAGCCGCGGGGTGCCGTCGGCATTGGTCCAGCGCTGCCCGTAATGCTGGCTGTTCTTGACGAGCAGCATGCCCTCGGGCGGTGAGGGCTTCAGATAACGGAGCAGCCGCCCGATGTCCTCCAGCCGGAACAGGCTGGTGAATCGCGCGGGATCGCCGCTCGGGACGACCAGGGAGCGGCGCTCCCAATACTCGTCGACAAAGGCGCGCGCGGAGATCGGCGCGGTGAGGCTGTCGAGGATCGGCCGGGATGCCGTATCCTGTTCGGGTTCCAGCAGCAGCATCGCTTACGCCAGCCGTAACAGGCCGATGGCGACCAGCCGGCGCGCCAGGACCAGCCTCTCGCGATCGGCCAGGCCCGGCAGGTCGGCCACGGCGAAGCGCGGGTTCGCGGCGATGTAGGCCAGCGCCGGGCGGATCTTCGCCGGGCCGAGGATGCTGTTGCCGGAGAATTGCAGCCCGGCCTGCGATTCCGTTTCGATCAGGCGCGCGAGGGTGATCGATCGCCGCTCGAGGCAGGTGTCGAGCTGAATCGGCTCGAACAGCACCGCGAAATGCCCGTCGGGCAGGGGCGGGCGCTCGACCACGAGATGTTCGACATGCTTGTGGACGGCATCGTCGAGCGTGGCTTCCTGCTGGAAGTGCTGCTTGAACCCTTCGAACTGCTCGCGCATCGCCTCCATGGCGGCGTCGTCGTGCAGGAAGCCCAGCGGCAGCGAGCGGCGATACCGGGTGTCGCGATCGGCAAGCGCGGCGAGCGCGTCGTGCATCAGGTCGAACCAGGAGCGGACATGGACTTCCAGCGTGATGTGGAGCGACGGGCTGTCGTCCTCGGCCACGCCTTCGTGCGGGAAGCCGCGCGGGATATAGAGGACTGCGCCGGGGGACAGCACCGTATCGAGGATCGGTTCGCCGAGCTGGGCGCGTTCGACCGGCGTGTACGATCCCTCCACCTTCGGTGCTTCCTGCAGCGGGGCATAGACCTTCCACCGCTTCGTGCCGTCGACCTGGACGAGAAACCCCTCCTGCGTGTCGAAATGCGGCTTCACCCCCTTGGAGCGCGGCGGGGTAAGATACACCGCGACGCCCACCCGATGGTTCAGGTCGCCCTCGAGCTGCTGGCAGAAGGTGGCGAGCGGCGGCCAGCGCATCTCCAGCCCGCTCAGGATGATCGTGCTGCCCTTGAGATAGCTTTGGTAGACGAGATTGAGGTTGGCGGTGCCGTCGGCGTTGAGGAAGTTGTCGCGGACGAACCCTTCGTCGCTGACCAGGTCGATGCTGCCGGGCTCGGGCCGCTGGTAATGGATGAAGGTATCGACGTCGCGGCTGGAGAAGAGCGCGCGAAACATGTTCGCCGACCGGGCCGGCGCGACGAACGGCTTGCGCTCCCAATAGTCGGCGAGGAATGCGTCGCGGTGCAGCGGAAAGATCAGGTCGTCGAAGCGCAGCGCTTCGGGCGCGCAAGGCTCGGCCTCCGCCGGAGCGGGGAGTTGGGGCGCAGCGGTTGCGGCCAGCTTCATGTCGGAGAGCCTCTTATGGATGGTCCGGATGTCGTTCAGCGCGCGAACACCAGCGGCGTCATCGGGCCAGCGGCGACCTCGCCCGGGGCGAGGCCGGGTAGCGACGTGTCGCGGTTCTGCTTGCGGATGAGCCGCGCGAAAAAGTCCTGCGGCGGGGCATCGCGGGTCATCGGCCGCTCGGCTGCCAGCCTTGCGCCATCGGCGAAGAACACGATCACGATCGCCTCGCGAAGCTGCTCGGCGGTGTTCGACCGCGAACTGTGCATCGTCCAGGCCGAGTGCACGGCAATGTCCCCCGCGTCGAGCCGGCCGTAATTGTGGATCGCCAGCCCCCGCGCGCGCATGTCCGCCTCGAACGCGTCCATCGCTTCGTCGTCGCCGGTGGAGGGCGCGATGAAGCCGTGACGGTGCGAGCCGGTGACATAGCTCATCGGCGCCAGTTCGGGCACGATATCGGTCAGCGGGATCCACATGGTGACGATCTGATCGGTATCGAGCGGCATGAAATAGGCATCCTGGTGCCAGGGCGTGTTGGCCCCGCCCGGTCCCTTGAAATAGCTCTGGTCGCGAAAGAGCCGGACGGCATCGACACCCATCAGGTCCGCGGCGATTTCTCCCAGCCGCGGCGCCAGCACGAACAGCCGCGCCACCGGATCGAGCGTCCACAGATTGTTGACGAACATCCAGTTCTTGCCGTTGCCGGCGACCTTCTGCTCCATCGCGTGCTGGTCGTCGTTCGATCGGGCGACGGCCGCCTTCAGCGCGGGGCGATAGGCTGCGATCTCGTCGGGCGTGAGCACGTTGCGGAGCAGGACATGGCCATCCCTTTGGAAGCTGGCGCGTGTCTCGGGCGCGAGGGCGAACGTGCCGTCGAGGGGCGGCGGGTCGACGAGCAGCGTCATGATCTGGGTCCTCCAGCTTCGACATCGGGCGCGCGATAGACCAGGGGGATCGCCTCGCCGCGGGCAGGCGCGCCAGGTTCCAGCCCGCCCAGCGCCTCTGCCAGCAGGCTCGCCATCATCGGCGGTCCGCCCGCGGCGGATCGGACCCGCGCACCATCGGGGAAATAGCTGATCGCCAATGCCTCGCGCGGATGGTCGGACCGGTTCGGCGCGGAGCGATGCGCGGTCCAGCCGCTGTGGAGCGAGACGTCGCCCGGCTGCATCGGCGGATTGGCGCGAAGGGGGTAGCGCGTCTCGACGCCGGCGAGGTCGATCGGCCCCGCGCGATGCGAGCCGCTGGCGAAGATCAGCGGGCCGCTGTCCGCGCCAACCGGCGTCAGCGGCAGCCACAGCGTCACCACGGCATCGCAGGCGAGGGGGATATAGCCCATGTCCTGGTGCCAGGGCGTCGCCATGCCGCCGGCCGGCTTGTAGAAGCCGTTGAAGTGGAGGACGCGCACCGCCGGCACCCCCAGCGCCTGCGCGGCGATCCTGCCCAGCACCGGCGCGCAGACCAGGCTGCGCACGGCCGCCGGCGCGGCGGCGAGGCTGAACACCGTACGGGTCGCGCTCGCCCCTAGCGACCGTTCGAACCCGTTGAGCCCGGCATGGCACTGGGCGACATAGGCGCGAAGCGGCGCCGCAGCGGCGAGGACGGCCTCGCGCGGCGCAGCGCCGGGCTGCACGCAATGGCCCTGCTCGACGAAGCTACCGATCTCGAGCGTGTCGGTCGCACGCGTCATCAGCGTTGCGCCGGTCACCCGGCACCTCCCTTGGCGACCGCCCGCAGCGCGCGCAACGCCGTCGCCGCGCCGAAAATGCCGCGATGGTCCGCGCTGAAATTGGTGAAGGTCGCGGCGAGCCCTTCCAGCGATGCCGGTGCTTCCGCGGGCATGCCCTCCCAGCGCGTCCAGCGGGCGCCCTCGGGCGGGACGATCGCGTGGGGCGGGGGCACCCGCAGCCGGGCGGTCGGTCCCCATCCGCCAGTGTCTCGCTGCCACGCGGCGAGCGCGGCGGCGCCGGCGCGGGCGGCGTGCCACGCCTCCGGGTGATCGGAGGCCTCCGCGAGGGCATGGGTGGCGCAGGCAAGGGCAAAGGCCGGACGGACCGCGCCCGGCGCCGCGATCAACATAGCAACCCGGCCTATGAGCCACTCGGTCGCGCGCGCGATCACCGGGCGGTGGGCCGCGGCGTCACGCTTGGCCAGCGCCCGTACGGCCTCGCTCGTGGCATATTCCCGGTCGAACCAGAAATAGGCGGGCCAGCTGCCGTCGTCCGCCTGCCGTTCCAGCAAATAGCGGACGAGCGCGTCCGCATGCGGCGCGAGATGCGCGCCGGCGGCGGAAACGCAGACGTGCGACTGCGTCCAGCCGTCGAACGAGAAAAAGGCGGGCAGGCCGACATAGCCCCGAATGGCGTTGGTATCGGCATAGGTGGCCAGCCCGCCATCGGGCCGGACGTGGCGCGCCAGGAACGCGAAGCCGCGCTGCGCCGCCGGCGATTCCGTCTGCGCCAGCCCATCGGCCAGGCGGAGGGCCCAGAGGCTGCTGTCGGCATCGCCGGGGACGCCTGGGTTGTAGCTCCAGCCGCCCTCGGGCAGGCCGTGTTCCTGGAGGAATCGCCATGCGCGGTCCGCCGCGGCACGCGGTGCCGCCTCGTCTCCGTCGCCGAGCAGGGCTTGGGCCGTATAGGCGGTCACCCAGCTGTCGCTGAGACCCGCGGGCAGCAGGAAGTCGCGCCAGCTGCCGCCCGGATCCTGCCGCGCCAGCAGGAACTCCGCGGTACGTGCTGCGGCGCCGCCGATGTCCGTCTGCCGATCGAGCAGTGCCGTCATCCGCCCTGCTCCACGTCGCGCAGCGCGATGCCGAAATAGCCCTTGGCCTGGGCGCGGCCATCTGCGGCCAGCACCAGCTTCACATGGCTCAGCCCGCGCAGCAGCAAGCGCGGCACCCCGTCCAGCACGACCGGCTGATGCCCGGTCCATCCGAGCAGCGCCGCGTGCTTGGCGGGGGCGAGCACGCCGCCGTCGGACAGTGCCTGCCAGATCCCCGCCCATCGGCCCTCGCGATGCGGCTGGCGCGACCAGCTGCCGGAGCGGAAGTTCGGCTCGATGCCGATGTGCGGAAACACGTGCGCCGCAACATCGAAATGCAGCCCGATGAAATCGCAATGCGGCGCCAGCGCGGTCATCCAATGGTCGAGCGCGGCGCGATCCCCGGCCCAGCCGATCGCATCGAGATAGGCCGGCAGGGCGCCGAGCGGCAGATCGAAGATGCATAGGCGGACCGCCTGGATTGGTCGGCTCAGCATCACCCCGATCTGGAAATCCCCGGTGCCCGGCGGGCAGGCGCGGAAGGCGCGATCGAGGCTGTCGTGCAGGGCCGGACCATATGCGCCGCCGAACAATTCGGGGAACAGCGTGCGCTGCATCCAGTCCCAGGGGCGCGCCGTCTGTGTCTCGTCGGGCCAATAGCCGAACAGCAGGTTCGGCGCGGGATCCGCCTCGCCCGCGTCGAATTCCAGCCAGGTGGAGGCGGCATCGGCGAAGGGATCGGCATGGCTCTGCTGCCAGCGCCGATAGAAGCGGCCGATACGTTGCCAGGCGGCGGTGCCCGATCCGATCGCATCCGCGGCCAGCAGCCGAGCGCCTTTCGCGGACAGGTTCAGCGCGCAGTCGGTCGATTGCGCCGCACCTTCCCCCAGCCGGCATTCGAAGCCGAAGAACTGGACGGCGTCGAGGGGGAACAGCGCGCCGACCCGCCGGCTATGGTCGAAGCTGGTCGCGGACATCAGCAGCGGCGGCGGCAGGGGGGTGATCTGGTCGAACGCGGCGGCAAGGCTGCCCTGTTCGACGACAGGGTCTGCGGTCAGGCTATGCATGGTCGGCAGCTTCCAGCGACGGCGTCGCATCCGCAGCGGGCGCCGTCTCTCCCGCCGTCTCCACCGCCGCGCCGGTCGTCCGCCGCGTATAGGTCGCGAGCGGATCGAAGGGCACGCCCGCCAGCAGCAAGCGGCGCAGCAGCCCCGCAGCGCAAAGGGCGGCGCCGTTGGTCGCGCGCTCGGCCTGCCCCACCTCGACGATGTCCCAACCGACCAGCCGGAATCGCTGTGCCGCCGCGTCGATCAGGTCGACTGCCTGGTGGTAGCTGATGCCGCCGGGCAGGGGGGTGCCCGTCTCCGGCGCATGGATCGGGTCGATGCAGTCGATGTCGAAGCTCAGATAATAGGGGATGTCCCGCGGCAGGCCGGCAAAGACGGCGTCCATCGAAAGATGCTGCAGCTCGCGCGCACCGATATGGTCGACGCGCGGATCCTGCTGCAGGCCGGCGGCCGAGGCCGCTTCGAAGGTGCGCAGCCCGAATTGCCGCAACACCCGCAGGTTCGGTCTTGCCAGCGCCCGGTGGAACACGTTGGCATGCGTGACATAATGAAATTGTGCACCCGCCGGCGGCCAGAGATCGTGATGCGCGTCGAAATGGAGAATGCCCAGCGCGGGCCAGTGGCGGAGATGCGCCTCGATCGCGAAGGCAGTGCAGGAATGATCCCCGCCGAGCATCGCCGGCACGCAGCCTTGCGACAGGATCATCTCGCTCACCAGGCCGAGACGCGGACCGTAGCTGGCGATGCCTTCGCCGGCCAGCACAGCAACGTCGCCGAGATCGCCGACCGGCGGTAGCGATGCAGCATAGCGTCGGCGCATCTCGAAATCGAGATAGACGCGGTCCTTCACGGCGGAGGCGGCGGCAAAGGGAAGCTGCGCACAGCGGCGAATCTCGGCTGGGCCCGCACGCGCACCGCCGCGACCGCTCGACGCGACATCGGTCGGCGCGCCGAACAGGACGACGCCGGGCGTCCTGTCCGTCCCGAAAAGGGCCGAGAGCGACAGTGGGTCGCCGATCGGGGAAGGGGCTCGCAGGGTCAGCTGGTTCACCGCGACCAGCAGCGCGTGGCGGATCGCCGCCGAAAGGTCCCGCGCCGAGGCCTCGGCCCTTGCAAACCATTCGTGAAGCGGTCTGGGGCGCTCGAAATATTCGAGGAGTTCCAAAACTTCCCGGCCGAAGCTCTGGTCCGTGCCTGCGGCCAGATTGGCGACCGAAATCATGTCGCCTCGATCGGTGACGTGTAACCCCGGCACGGTCACGAACAAGCTATCGACCATGTCTGCCAAGGGATTCATCCTAACGTTTGACCGGAGGATTTCGCTTCGTGAAGGGATATTATGTGCCGAGGCGCGAGCTGAAACACCTGACAAACAAATGGCGCTAAATTCAGCGCACCGTAATTGGCAATATTTTTAATGCAAAAATATAAGTTCATCACAGTTTTAAGTATGCTGCCAAGTTATTTCGCAGTGAAGTATGAGTCAAGATGATCGTTTCATAATGGAACTAATATGGTGTGAGATTTGATGTCGAGCGGCGCGAGCAACCGTGCGACGGTCTCACGAAGCTGGTACTTCCTTGCAAGGTGGCGATCGTGCGGGCATGGCGCGCCGCAAGAGGCCGTCGCCCAGCTTTGGGGATGCACGCGGCTGCATTGCGCGCATCGTTGCGGTCGAAGCTGCAGTAGCGTTTACGGCGCTGATCGTGCTTCTATCCTGCCTGTGCCGGATGCAAGCAGGGTACATATTATCGCTCCCAAACGGATTTAAGGCCCGAGACTCGGAGAGGGCGACTCAAATGGTCGGACCGACTTGGCCTTTCTTGCACCTCGATCCTCCCATGCGGACAGAGCGGATGAGCAACCGCGCGCTCGAAAGGCGCTCCGGGCAGTGATACCGCCGTCGCATGCCACCCTTTAACTGCGAACTGATCGATCTGCGCGCCCTGATGGCGGTTGCGGGCGGCAAGAGCTTTCTGCGCGCGGCAGAGCTTCTCAACCTGTCGCAACCGGCGCTCAGCCGCCGGGTTCAGAAGCTCGAGGCGTCGATCGGCACCCCCTTGCTCGAGCGCACGACGCGCAGCGTGCGGCTGACGCCCGCCGGGCAGGAGATCCTGCCGCTGCTGCGCCGCGTGCTCGAAGAAATGGACTGCTCGCGGCTCGGCATGATCGCACTCGGCGAGTGCCAGGCCGGGCGCCTGACCGTAGCCAGCATTCCCAGTGCCACCGTCCGCTTCCTGCCCGAGGTGCTGGAGCGGTTCGCGCTGGAATATCGCAACGTCCGCGTCCGCATCCTCGATTTGTCGGCGACCGAATGTGCCGAAGCGGTCCGTACCGGCGAGGCGGAGCTGGGCATCACGCTGCCCGTCACCGCCGACAACCACGTCGTGTTCGAGCCAGTGGCGGAGGATCCTTACGGCCTGGTCTGTGGGCAGGACGATCCGCTCGCCGCGCTGCCGGACCCGGCCTGGTCGGATTTCGTCGAACAGCGGCTGGTGACGGTGCGTCTGGGCAGCGGCAATCGTACCGCGTTGGAAGCGGGGCTGGCCCGCGCAGGCATCGAACTGCGCTGGTTCTACGAAGTGACGCGCCTCACCTCGGCGATCGCGCTGGTGCAGGCCGGGTTGGGGCCCTCGGTATTGCCACGGCTCGCCTGTGAAGGCCCGGAGGCGCGCGACCTAGTCTGGCGGCCGTTGAAAGGCGCACCCGTGCCAACACACATCATTCCGCCTGGTCGGTTTCGTCGGGCTGGTTCCTCACCGGCGAGACCCCGCCCTATCTGGCGCGCGGCGGTGTGTGGAGCCGGCCCAAGGTGCTGCACCCGGTCACATCGGGCGGGCAGGGCGCCGTCGAGCTGGCGGCGCGCTACGAGGAGATCGACTATAGCCACACCCCGCATGCCGGGCGCGGCACCGCGGCGACGCTCGGCGTAAACTGGTACCTCAACAATTTCGTGCGACTGCAGCTGAACGCGATCGATTGGACGATCGTCAGTCCGGATGCCAAGGGGGTGGTCGTCAACGATCACGGCCAGAGCGTCGTCGGTCGCGCGCAGATCGCTTTTTGATGCGCCGGACAAGCGGGAGGTGCGTGAGGTTTCATGCGGTGGAGACGACGTAATTTGGCTTCGATGAGCGCGGACGTCGGGGACGGCCTCGCGCCCGCGGTCGAGGCGGTGACCACGCCGGCGAAGCCGGAGCGGGGCAGCGGCAGCGGCTATCGCGCGATCGCGCTTGTCGTCGCCGCGGCGCTGTTCATGCAGCAGCTCGACGGCACCGTGCTCACCGTCGCGCTGCCGACCATGGCGCGCGACCTCAGCACCTCCGCAACCAGTCTCAGCCTCGCGCTGACCAGCTATCTGCTTGCCCTCGCGCTGTTCATCCCGGCGAGCGGCACGCTGGCCGACCGCTTCGGCTCGCGCACCATCTTCTGCGCGGCGATCGCCATCTTCCTCGGCGGCTCCCTCCTCTGCGCGCAGGCGGGGACACTGCCGATGCTGGTCGCCGCGCGCTTCCTGCAGGGGATCGGCGGCGCGATGATGGTGCCGGTCGGGCGGCTGGTGCTGCTGCGCAGCGTCGCCAAGGAAGACATGGTGCAGGCGCTGTCCTGGCTGGTGATGCCCGCGCTGATCGGGCCGATCCTCGGGCCGCCGCTGGGCGGGTTCATCGTCACCTGGCTCGACTGGCGCTGGATCTTCTACCTCAACCTGCCGATCGGTATCGCCGGGATCATCGGCGCCATGCTGCTGGTGCCCGAGATCCGCGGCGACGCACGCCCGCGCTTCGATACCAGCGGCTTCCTTCTCTCCGGCGTGGCGCTGGGCTGCCTGCTCTTCGGGTTCGAACTGTCGAGCTATCCCGGCACCGGCCGGGTGGCGCTTGCGCTGCTCGGCATCGGGCTGGTCTTCGGCCTCGGCTATGTCTGGCATGCCCGCCGCGCCAGCGACCCGATCCTCGATCCGCGGCTGATGCGGATCGACACCTTTCGACTATCGACCATTGCCGGCTCGCTCACCCGCATCACCCAGGGCGCGCAGCCTTTCCTGCTGCCGCTGATGTTCCAGCTCGGCTTCGGCTTTTCGGCCGCGACCACCGGCACGATCACCATGGTCGGCGCGATCGGCGCGCTGGCGATGAAGGCGCTCGCGCCGCGCGTGCTCCGCCGCTGGGGATTCCGGGACAGCCTGATCGTCTCCGGCGTGGTGAGCAGCCTCGGCTATGCCAGCTGTGCGTTGTTCCGCCCGGGCTGGCCCATCGCGGCGATGGTGGCGGTGCTGGCGCTTTCGGGCTTCTTCACCTCATTCCAGTTCACCGGCTACAACGCGATCGCCTATGCCGATGTCGAGAAGCAGGAGATGAGCGCCGCAACCAGCCTCTACGCGACCTTTCAGCAGCTGACCCTGTCCCTCGGCATCTGCACCGCGGCAACCGCACTCGAACTCGGGCCCCGGCTGGCGCACCGGGAGGCGCTCCACCTTGCCGACTTCTCGGTGGCCTTCGTCATCGTGGCGGCAATCTCCGCCTCGGCGCTGTTCTGGAACCGCCGCTTTGCGCCCGACGCCGGGGCGGCGATGAGCGGGCATCGCGTATCCGCCGCCACGACGACACCGGCACGGTGACGGAGGGGGCCGGGGGGGCGAGACGGGCGTCGCCCGCATGGCAATGTGCAGCGTTGCAAGTCCGGCCTGTTCCAAGACCGCGCTCATGCCCGGTCGGCCCTACCTGGGGCGGCGCGCTGCACAGGTGCTGGACGGATAGGATGAAAATTCTTCGTCTCGATCCCGAGCAGGCACGCGTGCTGGTTGCATGAATTGATATGGGATAGCTCGGTGACCGCCGGGGGCTGATTGCACGATTCAGCATATGTGCCCGCTGAACGCCCATCGGGCGAAAGGGTGGCCGCAACCGCCGTTGCGCGCCACCTGGGGGCTCAGTGCGGCGCAAGCCCCAGTTCGACGCCGGTCTTGTCGTGCAGCGCGAAGCGGTCGACGAGGTCCGCGCTTGCATGGTTATAGCCGATCACCTCCACGGCACGGCCGTCGCGGCGGAGCCGCGCGACGATCTTGTCCAGCGCACCGACGCCGGAGATGTCCCAGAAATGGGCGGCCGTCACGTCGATCACCACCTGGCCCGCGCGATCCTCTGCCTGGAAGGCGCGGGTGAAGCGGTTGACCGAGGCGAAGAAGATCTCGCCCGAGACCCGATAGACGGCGCGCGTCCCGTCTGCGGATAGGTCGCGCTCCACCGAGAACATGCGCTGCACCTTGCCGGCGAAGAAGATCCCGGAAAGCAGGACGCCTGCAAGGACGCCCAGTGACAAGTCATGCGTCGCGACCACCACCCCGACCGTAGTCAGCATCACGATGGAGGAGGTCGGCGGGTGCCGGCGAAGGTTCGCAATCGAGTTCCAGCTGAAGGTCCCGATCGAGACCATGATCATCACCGCCACCAGCGCCGGCATCGGGACGCGCCCGACATAGGGACCCAGCACGGCAAGGAGGAAGAGCAGGAAGGCGCCCGCGACGAAGGTGGACAGGCGCCCACGTCCCCCGGACGTGACGTTGATGACGGACTGGCCGATCATCGCGCAGCCGCCCATGCCGCCGAACAGGGCCGCGACGATGTTCGCGCCGCCTTGCCCGCCACATTCCCGGCGCTTGTCGCTGTCGGTGTCGGTCATGTCGTCCACGATCTGCGCGGTGAGCAGCGATTCCAGCAGTCCCACCGCCGCCATGGTGAGCGCATAGGGCAGGATGATCCGCAGCGTCTCCAGGGTCAGCGGCACGCGCGGCAGGGCAAAGCTCGGCAGGCCCTGCGGCAGCTTGCCCATGTCGCCCACCGTGTGGACCGGCAGCGAGCAGGCCATGCTCACTGCACTCAGCACGAGGATGGCGACCAGCGGTGAGGGCACCGCCTTGGTGATGCGGGGAAAGCCGTAGAGGATCGCCAGACCGGCGGCGACCATCGCGTAGGTCTGCCAGCCGACATTGGTCAGCTGGGGGAGCTGCGCCAGGAAGATCAGGATGGCGAGGGCGTTGACGAAGCCGGTGATGACTGAGCGCGATACGAACTGCATGACCAGATCGAGCCGTAGCATCCCGGCCGCGATCTGGATCACGCCCATCAGGATCGTTGCTGCGAAGAGGTATTCGGCGCCGTGTTCGCGCACGAGCGGGCCGACGAGGACGGCGACTGCCGCCGTCGCGGCCGAGATCATGCCGGGACGCCCCCCGACGAGGGATATGGTCATCGCGATCGCGACGGAGGCGTAGAGTCCAACGCGCGGGTCTACCCCGGCGATGATGGAAAAGCCGATCGCTTCGGGGATCAGCGCCAGGGCGACGACGATGCCGGCCAGTACGTCCCGGCGAGCGGCGATGCCGCCCGTGAACCACTGGCGGCGGTACGCGGTAAAATCGAAGGTCATTGAAAATCCACAACAGGGCACAGGGCGCCAAGTGGCGCCGACAGGATTGGTGCGTGTTGTTGTCCGGCGGATCGGCGGCCGGAATAGCCACCCGGAATTTCACCGGGTCCTTGCGAATGTGCGGCGCATAGATGCTTGGCGGGATCGACGCAACATGCTTGCGCCACCAAGACTTCTGCGAGGGCGGCGCGGGGCATTTGTAGGGCCCGGGCGGGCAGGTCTCGGCAGCCAAAACAAGCGGTCGAAGAAGCCCGCGATCAAGCACGCTGTTGCTACTCGGGAACCGCCGCGCGGATCGTGTCGATCACCGCGCGCAGCGCCGGCGCCATCTGCCGCTGCTGGGGGTAGCATAGATAATAGCCCGGAAAGGGGACCGACCAGTCCGTCAGGAGCGGGACGAGCTCGCCCCGGGCGAAGGCGTCGACCACGGACTCTTCCTTGAGAAAGGCGATGCCGACGCCCGCCAGCGCCGCGTCGACCATTACCGCGCGGCTGCTGGTGATCAGCGGGCCTTCCACGGCGACCGAGAACCAGTGCCCCTTCTCGAAGAACTCCCACGCATAGGGGCCCGGCTGCCCTGGCCAGCGCCAGCGGATGCAGCGATGCTGCAGCAGGTCCTTCGGCGTTTGCGGCACACCGTGCTCGGCGAGATAGGCAGGTGCAGCGACCGCCAGCTGCCGGATGTCACCGCCGAGCCGGAGCGCGACCATGTCGCGCTCGATCAATTCGCCGATGCGGATCCCGGCGTCATAGCCGCTGCCGACGAGATCGACGACCGTGTCGTCGATCGTGAGATCCAGTGTGATGTCGGGGAAGTCGCGCGCTAGTTTCGGCAGGATCGGCACGACGAACCGGTCGGCGGCGGCATGGAAGCAGTGCAGGCGCACGGTGCCGGTCGGCTGCCGCGCGGCGCTGCGTGCCTGTTCCAGCGCGCCGGCCAGGCTGTCGATCGCCGGCGCGACCTCGGCGAGCAGGGCGGCGCCGGCTTCGGTGAGCGAGACGCTGCGGGTGGTGCGATGGAGCAGCCGGATTCCCAGCCGTGCCTCCAGCCCGCGGATCAGCTGGCTCAGCGCCGAGGAGGATACCCCCAGCTGCTCGGCCGCCCGGCTGAAGCTTCGCTGCTCGGCCACGGCTGCAAAGGCGCGCAAGGCGCCGAACTCGCTGGGATGGATCATGCGGCGCATCTCAGCATTGTGAAGCTGGCCTTACAAGCCCGGGTAGCAACTGTCCGATTATCCGGTTCCGTGGATAGGCTACCTGGGGCGGCGAAGGAGAACAGCTATGAAGACATGGTTCATCACCGGTATTTCCCGCGGGCTCGGCAAGGCGCTCGCGCAGGCCGCGCTGGCGCGGGGCGATACCGTCGTCGGCACGGTGCGCGAGGGGGCGCCGGACCTCGATGCGGGCAGCGGCACGCTGCATGTCCTCCCCGTCGATCTCACCGACACGGCGGCGATCGCGCCGGCGGTGCAAGCGGCCTTCGACAAGGCCGGGCGCATCGACGTGCTGGTCAACAATGCCGGCTACGGCCTGCTCGGCGCGCTGGAAGAGGCGACCGACGCGGAATTCCAGCGGCTCTTCGCGGTCAACGTCTTCGCGCCCTTCGCGGTGATCCGCGCAGCCCTTCCGGCATTGCGGCGGCAGGGCAGCGGTCACATCCTCAACATCACTTCCATCGCGGGGCGCGCGCCGGCGGGGTCCTCCGGCCTCTATTCCGCGACCAAGTCCGCGCTCGAAGGGCTGACGCAGAGCCTGGTGCAGGAAATCGCGCCCTTCGGTCTCAAGGCCACGGCGATCGCGCCCGGTGCCTTCCGTACCGACTTTCTCAGCGACCATTCGATCCGGCGCAGCCAGGGCGGCGGCGCGCATTA
>Ga0105237_10005329_pt1 | contig 14548 bp, 10 predicted proteins | sample KBSC24metaG_FD_81520 | JGI IMG/M metagenome (GOLD analysis project Ga0105237, IMG submission 81520) | Corn rhizosphere microbial communities from Kellogg Biological Station, Michigan, USA - KBS C2-4 metaG | ecosystem: Host-associated > Plants > Roots > Rhizosphere > Soil | place: Michigan, USA... | reverse complement strand
TGCACGACCATGCGCTGGCGCTGTACGCCACCTGCACGAAGAAGAACTGCCCTCACAGAGCCAAGTGACAGTCCGCTGGCGCTGTGCGCCGGGGCTCAGGACAGGCTCGGGAGCGGCCCGGCGCTCGTCCGGCGCTGACGCTGCCTTTCACTCCGGCTTCAGCATCGCCTTCGCGTGGCGCTCGATGAATTCCTTGTAGGTATCGATCCCGCGCAGCTGCAGGATCGTGTTGCGCACCGCCGCCTCGACCAGCACCGCGAGGTTGCGGCCGGCATCGACAGCGATCACGGTCTTGCGCACCGGCACGTCGAGGATTTCCTCGTTGAGCGGCTCGTAGGGCAGGCGCTCGAACTCGCGGTCCATCGTCTCCTTGCGCACCAGGTGGACGATCAGCTTCAGGCGCATCTTTCGCCGTACCGCGGTCTCGCCGAAGATCGCCTTGATGTCGAGCAGGCCGATGCCGCGCACCTCGAGCAGGTTCAGCAGCAGGTCGGGACAACGGCCCTCGAGCGAGGTTTGCGACACGCGGTACAGGTCGACCGCATCGTCGGCCACCAGCCCGTGGCCGCGCGAGATCAGCTCGAGGCCCAGTTCGCTCTTGCCGAGGCCCGATTCGCCGGTAATCAGCACGCCCACGCCGAGAATGTCCATGAAGACACCATGGCGGGTGGTGCGCTCGGCGAAGTGCTGACTCAGGTAGCTGCGCACGACGTCGATGACGTGTCCTGCCGACTCCTTCGTCGCGAACAGCGGAATCTCCGCGCGGTCGCACAGCGCCACCAGCTTGTCCGACGGCGCTTCGCCATCGGCGACGATCAGCACCGGCGGCTCGAGCGTCACGATGCGCGAGATGCGGCGCTCGGCCACGTCGTCGGAACACTGGTTCAGGTACGCAACCTCGCGGCGCCCGACGATCTGCACCCGGTAGGGGTGGATGTAGTTCAGGTAGCCGACCAGGTCGGCCGCCGACTGGGCGCTGCGGATGGCCGCTTCGTCGAATTTGCGCTCCGGGTGGGCGTGCCCGGCGATCCATTCCCACTCGAGGATCGAGCGGTGTTCTTCGAACAGCGCCTCGGCGCTGATAACAGTAGGCTTCACCCGCGCAGTGTGCCCGAACGGCTGGAATGGCCCTTGGGCCTCAGGCGACCGACTTCAGCGGTTCCCAGTTTGCGATCAGCCGGTGCACCGCCTCGGCGTCGCCCTCGGTCTTGAGGCGTTCGCGCAGTTCGCGGTCCGAGAGCATCTCGGCAATCTCGGACAGGATCTCCAGATGCCGCTGGGTTGCCGCCTCCGGCACGAGCAGGAAGATCAGCAGGCTGACCGGCTCGTCGTCCGGGGCGTCGAACGGGATCGGCTGCTGAACCCGCAGCACGGCAGCGAGCGGGTTCTTCAGCCCCTTGATGCGGCCGTGCGGGATCGCCACGCCGTGCCCGAGCCCGGTCGAGCCGAGGCGTTCGCGGGCGAACAGGTTGTCGGTGACGGTCGCGCGGGCGATCGCGTGCTGGTTCTCGAATACCAGACCGGCGTGCTCGAACGCGCGCTTCTTGCTGGTGGCGTCGACGTCGACCAGCACATTGGCGGCCGGGAGGATGGCAGCGAGGCGATTCATCTGTGTGCTCGGGCTATTGGGCGCGCCTTCGGCGCCGATCGGTCGACTGTCGCGTTTGACAGCATCATGAATTATGAAACGCATGAGGCTGGCACGGGGCTTACAGAGCCCCCAGGTCGGGTGGAATGTGCGGCAGTTGCTGCCTCGCAGCAACGGATGCGGGCATGAAAAAGCGGCCCGCAGGCCGCTTTGCCGGGGCGCCGCCTGCTCAGGCCGGTGTGGCGTCGATGCGCTTGGGCGCCATGTGGTGATGGTCCTGCACCCGGTCCTTGTGTCGGCAGACCTGGCGGTCTAGCTTGTCCATCAACTGGTCGATCGCGGCGTACAGGTCTTCGTTGCACTGCTCGACGAAGATGTCCTTGCCTTTCACGTGCAGCGTGACCTCGGCTTTCTGTCTGCGTTCCTTTTCCTTCAGCTTCTCCACCGACAGCAGCACACTGATGTCGACCACTTGGTCGAAGTGGCGGGTGATCCGGTCCAACTTGGTTAGCACGTACTCGCGCAGGGCCGGAGTGACATCGAGGTGATGGCCGCTGATCGTCAGATTCATTGAGGGCTCCTTTCGCTGGGGATGGGCAAACGCACGGGCGCGAGAACCAAAAGGGCGCGAGGCGGGGGATGGGAGGGGGAGGCGGGGCAGAGAATGCGGGGCCGATCCGGGGGGTGGATTGGTCGAGTCCAGTGTGCCAACGTTCGCTGGGCATGACAAGCCGGCGACACCAACGGTCACACGGTCGAACATGCCGATTCGGATGCAATAATCCGTGGCTGTATCGAGCACACGGCGGCGGCGTGACCGCGTTGGAGCGCGCATGCTGAATGTCTTCACGCTGGCGAGCGGCCGGCTCTTCCAGGAAGAAATCGAGAGCCTAGAAGCGCTGGCCAACGTCAAGCCGATCTGGGTCGACCTCGATGCACCCACGCCCGAAGAAAAGGGCTGGATCGCGCAGCATTTCGGCGTCACGATCCCCGACGATGCGGTCGACGACGATCTCGAGGAATCCGCACGCTTTTACGAGGAAGACAACGGCGAGCTGCACATCCGCTCCGACTTCCTGATCGACGACGACACGCCGCGCAACGTGCGGGTCGCGTTCATCCTGTTCAAGAACGTGCTGTTCTCGATCCACGGCGAGGAACTGCCGGTGTTCCGGCTGCTGCGCCTGCGGGCTCGTCGCATTCCGGCGCTGATCGAAGACGCGAAGGACGTGCTGCTCAAGCTGTACGACGCCGACGCCGAATACAGCGCCGACGCTCTGGAGGGCATCTACGACAACCTCGAAGCGGTCAGTGCGCAGGTGCTCAAGCAAAGCGTGAACGACGAAGCGGCCGGGGAGGCGCTCAGCGCGATCGCGCGCGAGGAGGACCTGAACGGCCGGATCCGCCGCAACGTGATGGACACCCGCCGCGCCATCAGCTTCATGATGCGCAGCCGCATGCTCAACGCCGAGCAGTTCGAGGAGTCGCGCCAGATCCTGCGCGACATCGATTCACTCGACAGCCACACGACCTTCCTGTTCGACAAGATCAACTTCCTGATGAACGCGACGGTCGGCTTCATCAACATCAACCAGAACAAGATCATCAAGATCTTCTCGGTGGCCAGCGTCGCGCTGCTGCCGCCGACGCTCATCGCCAGCATCTACGGGATGAACTTCAGGGCGATGCCCGAGCTCGACTGGCGCTTCGGATATCCGTTTGCGATCGCGCTGATGGTGGCCTCCGTTGCCGCCCCCTTCATCTACTTCCGCCGCAAGGGTTGGTTGCGCTAGCCAGGCAAGGCAACGCCCGACCGCGGCACGAACGGTGTCGGCGGGTCGGGCGGGGAGAAGAACGTTGCGAAGCGCCCCCGGGCGAACGAGGGAGGGAGGAGGGAGGAGGAGAACCGCCCGGGGATTGCAGCCAGTTTGAGTGGAAGGCTCCGCAACTGAAATTGAACTGTCGCGCTCATTGGCTCATTGGTCAACAGCCACAACCGCGCACTGGATATCGGCTTTCGAGGCAGTCCGGCGGCCGGAGTTCCATCGCTTTGCGTTCCCTTACGCAACCGATCCCACCGGCAGCTGGACGGCTGGGGCAGCGCTCGGGGAGGGGCTCTCGCAGGCGTGAAAGGGTCGTGTCAACCGGGCGGACTAGAATCGCGCCGACTCTGAGGATCACCCCATGATCTATCCCGAACTATTCAAGCAGCTCGAGGCCGTGCGCTGGAACATGGACAAGGACATTCCTTGGGACCATTTCGACGCCAGCAAACTGACCGAAGAGCAGGCGCAGACGATCAAGATGAACGCGATCACCGAGTGGGCGGCCCTGCCGGCCACCGAAATGTTTCTGCGCGACAACCGCGACGACAGCGACTTCAGCGCCTTCATGAGCGTCTGGTTCTTCGAAGAGCAGAAGCATTCGCTCGTGCTGATGGAATACCTGCGGCGTTATCGTCCCGACCTGGTCCCGACCGAGGAAGAGCTCCACGAGGTGCGCTTCGAGTTCGACCCGGCCCCGGCGCTCGAGACGCTGATGCTGCACTTCTGCGGCGAAATCCGGCTCAACCACTGGTATCGGCGTGCCGCCGAGTGGCATACCGAGCCGGTGATCCAGGCGATCTACGAGACCCTGGCGCGCGACGAGGCTCGCCACGGCGGAGCCTACCTGCGCTACATGAAGCGGGCGATGCAGAAGTTCGGCGACGAGGCTCGGGCCGCGTTCGCGAAGGTCGGCGTGCTGATGGCCAGCGCGCGCCGCACCGCGCAGGCGCTGCACCCGACCAACCTGCACGTCAACGCCAAGCTGTTCCCGCGCGACACGGTGCAAAGCCGGCTGCCGAACCCGGAGTGGCTGGAGCAGTGGCTCGACAAGCAGATCCAGTTCGACGCCGTCTGGGAAACCAAGGTCGTCGACCGCATCCTGCACAACCTGAGCCTCCTGATGGAACGCAGCTTTGCCAGCGTGCAGGAGCTGAACCGCTATCGCAAGGAAATGACGGCGGCGCTCGCCGCCGCCGCGAAGGGACAGGGCGGGCCGCTGCCGGCCTGACGGCATGGTGGCTGACGCCGGGCCGAGCTTTCTCGACAAACTCTGCAGCCGCGCCGCCTTGGCGGCGCGCGTTGCGGCGCTGCCGAAGCCGGTCGTCTTCACGAACGGCGTGTTCGACATCCTGCACCGCGGCCACGTCAGCTACCTGGCGCAGGCTCGCGCGCTCGGAGCGAGCCTGGTGATCGGGCTGAACAGCGACGCGTCGGCGCGCCAGCTCGGCAAGGGCCCGGACCGGCCGCTGAACGCCGAACTCGACCGTGCCTGCGTGCTGGCGGCGCTCGAAAGCGTCGACCTCGTCACCTTGTTCGACGAATCGACGCCGGTCGAGCTGCTGAAGCAGGTTCGCCCGCAGCTGTACGTGAAGGGCGGCGACTACGACATCGAAACCCTCGAAGAAACCCGCTGCGTGCGCAGCTGGGGCGGCGACGCGCGTGCGCTGCCGTTCGTCGAGGGCTACTCGACCACCGCACTCGTGCAGCGAATCCGCCGCTGAGGCGCCGCTCAGCCGCGACGGTTGACCAGAACGATCCCGAGCGCCACGGCCGCGAGCGCCAGCACCAGCCGAACGGTGATCGGCTCGCCAAGCAGTACGGCGCCCATCAGCAGCCCGAACACCGGCGTCAGCAGCGTGAACGACGAGAGTTTCGTCGCCGGGTAGCTGCGGATCAGCCAGAACCAGACCAGGTAGCTGGCGAAGGTGACGATCAGGACCTGGAAGCCGAGCGAGGCCCAGACCAGCATCGACAACCGGGCCGGCAGCGGTGAGCCGGCCGCCAGCGCCGCGATGAACAACAGCACGCCCGACACCGCGAGCTGGTACAGCAGCGTCTTCTCCGCGTCTGCGCCGCTCAGCTTGCTGCCCCGGATCGCGAGCGTCGTTGCGCCCCACAGCACGCCGGCCAGCACGCCCAGCGCATCGCCGAGCAGCTGGTGTGCACCGGCGGCCGGCAGCGTGAAGCCCTCGGCGAACGCCCAGGCCACACCGGCAAAGGCGAGCACGAGCCCGGCCATCTGCCAGCGCGAGAGTCGTTCGGCGCGCGCGATGAACGGCATGCCGAGCGCGACGACGAACGGCGCGATGTAGATGAAAACGACCATGCGCGATGCGGTCGTGAACTGAAGCCCGATGAAGATGCACAGGAACTCGGCGCCGAACAGCGCACCGGCGAGCAGCCCGCCCGGCAGGCTGCCATCGCGGCGGAACAGGGCGATGCCGCGGTAGCGCGACCAGCCCCAGACCAGGAGCGCGCCGCCGAACGAGCGAATCGTCGCCTGCCAGAGCGGGGCGACCTCGGCCAGCGCGACCTTCGCGGCAACCTGGTTCAAGCCCCACAGGAAGCAGCAGACGACGACGGCGATGACGGCCAGCGTGTCGAGGTGACTCTTGCGGTCGCTCATGCGGACGAGTTGCTTGCGGGGGCGCGGTCCGCGAGCTGGGCGACGGTCGCGCACAGAAGCCCGGCGAGCAGCCCGCTCGCATGGGCCAGCGGCGCCACGGCGATGTCGATCCCGCCGGGGTGGCGAAGCGGCGCTCCCCACGGCGCTTCGAGCAAGACCTTGACGACCAGTCCCGCGAGCAGGGCGAGGCCGACCCAGCGTCGCGTCGGTGCGTCGGGGCGCCACAGCAGAACGACCGAGATCACCGCGACGCCGGCATGCAGCACACCCGACACCCCCCCGTAGTGAACCAGCGCCGGTTCGACCAGCAGCCCGAGCTGCGTCAACGGCCATGCGATCGCCCAGGCCCAGGCTGCCGAGCTCGGCGCGCGGGCGGCGATCCCGAGGACGCCGACTGCCGCGGCGCCCGCGAGGTTGGCGAGCAGGTGCTGTGTGCTGTAGTGCACGCCGATCGCGCTGAAGGAACGCCATGGCTGCGTGAGCGCGAGCGTCGGCTGCCAGTCGATGGCTTCGCGCGGCATGCCCCAGCCGGCAAGCGCAAGTGCAGCGAGCAACGCGGCCAGACCGCCCCAGGCATGGCCGGGGCGTCCAAGACGAATCAAGCGTCGCCGCCGAACACCGCGCGCCACACCGTTCGCACGGCGTCGCGCTGTTCGGTCATCGCATCGGCCTCGAGCTGGGTCGGGCGCTCGTCGAGGCGGGCCTGGTGCTGGGCCCGCCGCATCTCGCGATAGGCATCGGCGGCTGCGCTGCCGCTGTGGTCGGGCAGCAGCCCGGCGACCTGCGCACGCTGCAGCAGCGCGATGTTGCCCACGTCGTCGAGCAGTTCGCGGTGGGTCGCGCCGTGCGCAAGCACGAGGTACTGGACCGTGAACTCGACGTCCATCATCCCGCCGGCGCTGTGCTTCAGATCGAAGCGCCCGTCGCGCACCGGGTGCGCGGCGTGCACCTTCGCGCGCATCGCCTGCACCTCGCGCCGCAGCGCGTCGGCGTCGCGCGCGGCGCAAAGCACCTTGCAGCGCACCGCGTCGAACCGCGGCGCCAGTTCCGCCCAGCCTGCGCACCAGCGCGCCCGCGTCAGCGCCTGATGCTCCCAGGTCCACGCGGTGTTGCTGCCGCGGCCGGTCTGGTAGCTCTCGAACGAGGTCAGCGAGGTCACCAGCAGCCCCGAGTTGCCGTTCGGCCGCAGCGCAGTGTCGATGTCGAAGAGCTCGCCGGAGGCGGTGCGCAGCGTGAGCCAGTTGATCAGCTTGCGCACGAACGCGCCGTAAACGTCGGCGGCACGGTCGGCGTCGGGCTCGTCGGCATCATCGTAGAGGAACACGACATCGAGATCGCTGCCGTAGCCGAGCTCCTTGCCGCCGAGCTTGCCGTACGCGATCACCGCGAGGCGCGGTGTGTCGCGGTGGGCCTGCTTCAAGTGCATCCAGGCCCAGCGGATCGCGATCGCAAGCACCGCGTCGGCGAGCGCGGAGAGGTCGTCGGCGACCTGCTCGACCGTCATGTGGCCCTCGACATCGCGCACCAGCGTACGGAACACCTCCGCGTGGTGGGCGCGCCGCAGCGTGTCGAGCAGCGACTCTTCGTCGGCCTGCCCCGAGCGCTCCCAGGCCGCGTGGCGTTCCTCGAGTTCACGCGTGAATTCGTTCGGATCGAAGCGCCCGGCCAGCAGCCGTTCGTCGGCGAGTTCGTCGATCACGCCAGGGTGCAACATCAGGTAGCGCATCGGCCAACGCGCGAGGCCGAGCAGGCGCAGCAACCGGTTCTGCAACTCGGGCCGCTCGACCAGCATCGCCAGATAGCTCTCGCGGCGAAGCAGCGGCTCGATCCAGTCGACGAAGCGCGTTGCCGCCTCCATCGTGCAGCGTTGTGCCGCAACGGCCGTCGCCGCGCGATTGATCAGGCGCGCCAGACGCACCTTGCTGTCGTCGCGCAGCATGTTGAAACGCGCCTGCTCGCGCCACGGTTTGACGCGTGCGGCCAGTTCGTCGGGCAGCGCCTCGAGGAAGGCGTCGCTGTCGATCGCCTTCGGCGTGCCGCAGCCCTTGCAGCCGCCCGTAGCGGTCGGCTTCGCCTCCGGTGCGCGGCCGTCGTGCAGCAGCGCGTCGAACTCGGTCGCGACGAACTCGCGCACTTCGCCGAACCGATCGAGCAACTCGCAGGCGTCGTTGTCGGTGTTCGTGCAGGTCATGCCCAGGCTTCGCGCGATCCAGCCGAGGTCGCCGTCCTGCGTGGGCAGCAGATGGGTCTGCTGGTCGTCGAGGTACTGAATGCGGTGCTCGACACGGCGCAGGAACACGTAGCACTCGGCGAGCCGCGCCGCGTTGTCGGCCTTCATCAGCCCGCCGGCGGCGAGCTTGGTCAGCGCCTTCAAGGTCGAGCGGGTGCGGATTTCGGGGAACTGGCCGCCGCGCGCAACCAGCAGCAGCTGCACGATGAACTCGATCTCGCGAATGCCGCCGCGCGAGAGCTTCACGTCGTTTGCCCGCTGCGGCCGGCCGGCAGCGCGGCGCTGCGCTTCCTCGCGCACCTTCGCGTGCAGCTGGCGCAGGCCTTCGAATACACCGTAGTCGAGGTAGCGGCGGTAGACGAACGCGGTGACCAGGCTGCGCAGCGGGATCGCCCGGCCACTCTTCACGCTCGCGAGCGGCGCGACGACGCGGCTCTTCAGCCACGCGAAGCGCTCCCACTCGCGGCCCTGGACCTGCAGATACTCCTCGAGCATCGCGAGACTGACGCACGGCGGTCCCGAATTCCCGTTCGGCCGCAGCGCGAGGTCGACGCGAAACACGAAGCCATCCTCGGTCGTCTCGCCGATCAGCGCATAGAGCGACTTCGCGAGCAGCGCGAAATACTCGTGCGCGGTGATCGGGGCGGCTCCGTCCGTCAGGCCATCCTCTTCGTAGACATAGACCAGGTCGATGTCGGAGGACACGTTCAACTCGCGTGCGCCGAGCTTGCCCATGCCGACGACCCAGAAGTCGATGCGCTCGCCGGCTTCATTGCGCGGCGCGCCGTGGCGCGCGTCGAGCTCGAGCTGGCCGTGCGCGAGCGCGCGGTCGAGCGTTGCTTCGGCGAGCTCGGTCATCGAGCAGGTGATGTCGCTCATCGCGGCGCCCGCCTCGACGTCGAGCACCGCGAGGCGTTCGAGCACGAGCTGGCGCGCCACCCGCATCGCGCTGCCGAGCGAGCGGGCGGGCGGACCGGCGGCCTGCAGCCGATCGATCAGCGCGACGATCGTGTCGCGCCGCGGCAGCCCGGGCGGCAGCAGCCCGAGCTCGGCGGCATAGCGGCGGCGGATGCGTTGAACGAACCGGCTGTGATCGGCGTGCGCCGGGACCGCGGCGGTCGGCGTTGCGAGCTCGAGGGACTCGGCAAGAGGTGAAGGAGTGATCGAGCGGGAACCCATGGAGCGCAGCGTGGTCTGTGCTAGATTGAAACGCTGCCCAGGGCCGCCGGGCCGACTGCTGCATCGCTCGTGGCCGCGCAACGCAGCGTGTTCCCGCCACCGCTTGGCCTGCTTCCAGGCTGGCGCACCGAAGTTTTCATGTCCTTGACCCCACCTGCCACCGTTGCCGCCCGACCTGCCGCCAACCCTGCGCAGCGGACCGCGACGGCGGTGCTGCTCAAGCGGCTGCTCTGGGTGGCGCGATCGCTGCTCGGCCTGCTCGTTCTGGCCTGGAGCTTATTGCTGATCGGCTGGCTGACACTCCATTGGGGGATTCTGCCCCACATCCATCAGTGGCGTGGGCCGATCGAGGCGCGGGCGAGCAAAGCACTCGGCCTTCCGGTGCGTATCGGCAACATCGAGGTTCGCTCGAGCGGGTGGGTGCCTTCGTTCGAGCTGCGCGAGGTTCAACTGCTCGATGCCGAACAGCGTCCGGCGCTGCGCTTGCCACGAGTGTTCGCGGCGGTCTCGGCGCGTTCGCTGCTCTCGTTCGAGCCGCGCTTCGAGCAGCTGCTGATCGACGGTGCCGAGCTCGACATCCGGCGCGACGCCAAAGGCCGGATCTCGATCGCGGGTCTGGACTTCAGCGGCGCGAACGATGGCGACGGCAGTGCGGTCGCCGACTGGTTCTTCAATCAGGGCGAGTTCGTGATCCGCGGCGGCGCGCTGCGCTGGACCGATGAACTGCGCGGAGCGGCGCCGCTCGCGCTGAGCGACCTGCAACTCGTCGTGCGCAACGGCCTGCGTTCGCACAGCTTCCGGCTCGACGCGACGCCGCCGCCCGAATGGGGTGACCGCTTCAACGCGAGCGGTCGCTTCAGCCAGCCGCTGCTCGCGCGCAGCGGCGACTGGCGGCGCTGGAGCGGCCAGGCCCACGTGAGCCTGCCGCGCGCCGACGTGCGGGAGCTGCGCCAGCACGTGGCACTGCCGTTCGAGCTGAGCGAAGGCGACGGCGCGCTGCGCGGCTGGTTCGAGCTGAAGGACGGCCGGCCGAATGCGGCGACCGTCGACGTCGCGCTGCGCGCCGTCTCGATGCGCCTGGCGAACAATGTCGAGCCGCTGAAGGTCGAGGAAGTCGAGGGCCGGCTGGTCGCGCAGCGAAGCAAGGATGGCTTCTCGGTCGAGGCGCAGCACTTCAGCTTCCTGACCGGCGACAACATCCGCTGGCCGCGCGGCGACATGCGGCTCGCGCTGCGCCAGCGCGACGGCGACGAGGCGGTCAGCGGCGGCTCGTTCAGCGCCGAGCGGCTCGACGTCGGCCAGATGGCGCAGATCGCCGCGCGCATTCCGCTTGGCGATGCGGTGCGCCATCTGCTCGCCGAGGTGAACCCGCAGGGCAGCGTCAGCAACCTCGAGACGCAATGGGACGGGCCGCTCGATGCGCCGAAGCACTATGCGGCCAAGGCCCAGCTCAGCGGCGTCACGCTCGCATCGCGCGCCTCCGACCAGCCCGGCGTCGTCGGCCGGCCAGGCCTGCGCAATGCAACGCTGCAGCTCGACGCGACCGACGCGGGCGGCGAGGCGCGCGTCGGCATCCAGTCGGGCGCGATCGATCTGCCCGGCGTGTTCGAGGACCCGGTGCTGGCATTCGACCAGTTGACGGCGCTGGTGAGCTGGAAGATCGAATCCGTGCCGGTCGCGACGGGTCGCGGCAGCATTGCCAACTCCGGCCCGATGGCGCCTCCGAAGATCACGGTGCAGGTCAAGGACGCCCGCTTCGCGAACCCCGACGCGCAGGGCGAGTTCAAGGCGAGCTGGAGCACCGGCGCCGGGACGGCGGCGGCTCCGGGCGCGGCCGCCTCGAGCGTGCCGTCGAAGGGCGCGCGCTATCCGGGCAAGCTCGAGCTCGAAGGCAAGCTGTCGAGCGCCGAAGCTGCGCGCACCGCGCGCTATCTGCCGCTCGGCATTCCGCACGGCACGCGCGAGTACGTCGAGCATGCGGTGCGCGGCGGCAAGATCGCCGGTGCCACGTTCAAGGTCAAGGGCGACCTCGCCGACTTTCCGTTCTACAACGCGCGCCAGGTGAGCGATGGCGAGTTCCGCATCGCCGCGAAGGTCGAGGACGTCGGCTTCGCGTTCGTGCCCAGCCTGCCGGCGAGCGGTGTTCAGCCGGCCTACGTTTCTCCGTGGCCGACCCTCGCAAAGGTCAGCGGCGAACTGGTGTTCGACCGTGCGAGCATGGAAATCCGCAACGCGCGCGCCCAGGTCGGCAACATCGAGTGGACCAAGGTCCAGGGCGGTATCAAGAACCTCGCCGACCACAGCGTGCTCGCGCTCGATGCCGCCGCCCGCGGGCCGCTCGCCGAGATGCTGCAGGTGGTCAACACATCACCGATCGGGGGCTGGATCGACAAGGCGCTCGACAAGAGCACCGGGACCGGCAATGCCGATCTGAAACTGAGCCTCGCGGTCCCGCTCACGCAGACGGCGCAGTCGACCGTCAAGGGAAGCCTGCAGCTGGCCGGAAACGATGTGCGCATCAGCCCGGACGGCCCGCCCCTGGCAGCGGCCAAGGGGCGGGTCGACTTCACGCACAAGGGCTTTGCCGTGGTCGGTGCGAACGCGCGTGTGTTGGGCGGCGACGCGAGCTTCGACGGCGGCACGCAGGCCGACGGCAGCGTGCGCTTCAACGGCCAGGGCACGCTGAGCGCCGACGGCCTCAGGCGCAGCGCCGACCTCGGTGCGCTGGCGCGTGCCGCCGCTGTGTTGCAGGGGCAGGCGGCATACCGGATGAGCCTTGGCTTCGTGCACGGGCACCCGGAGATCAACGTCAGCAGCAACCTGGTCGGCTTGGCGATCAACCTGCCGCAGCCGCTCGGCAAGGCTGCCGACGCAGCGCTGCCGCTGCGGTATCAATCGAGCGTGGACAACGCGCCGACCGCAGCCGGCCAACTTGCGCGCGACACGCTGCGTGTCGAGCTCGGCAGCATCGTGCAGGCGCAGTTCCAGCGCGAGCTCGGCACCGACTCGACACGGGTGCTGCGCGGTGGCATCGGCGTCAACGAACCGGCGACGCTGCCGGCCAGCGGGGTTGCCGCGAACGTCACGCTCAAAAGCATCGACACCGACGAGTGGGACGCCGTGCTCGACAAGGTGAGCGGCGGCGGCGACGCGCGCGACGCGAGCGCGCGGTCGACCTATGCGCCCGACACGATCGCGCTGCGCGCGCAGGAGTTCGTCGCCAACCAGCGCAAGCTGACGAAGCTCGTGGCAGGCATCTCGAACGAAGGCAACCTGTGGCGTGCGAACCTCGATGCCGACCAGCTCAACGGCTACGTCGAATACCGCGCGCCGATGCGCCGCACCGGCGTCGGCGCCGGGCGCGTGTACGCCAGGCTGTCTCGCCTGTCGCTGCCCAAGAGCGACGCCGAGCAGGTCGAGACCCTGCTCGACCAGCAAAGCGCGACGGTGCCGGCGCTCGACGTCGTGATCGACGACTTCGAGCTGCGTGGCAAGCACCTCGGCCGTCTCGAGATCGAGGCCGTCAACCGCAGCGGCGCAGCGAGCCGCGACGGTCCGCGCGACGGTCCACGCGAATGGCAGCTGACCAAGCTGAACCTCACTGCCCCCGAAGCGCAGCTCAGCGCCACCGGCCACTGGGCTGCGATCGGCCCGACCACCCGCGGTGCAAAGCGCCGCGCCGTGATGGACTTCAAGCTGCAGCTCGCCGACAGCGGCGCCTGGCTGGACCGCCTCGGCACCAGCAAGGCCATCCGCGGCGGCAAGGGCCAGCTCTCGGGGCAGATCTCCTGGATGGGTTCGCCGTTCGCGATCGACTACGCGAGCCTGGCCGGACAGGTGAACGTCGCGATCGACGCCGGCCAGTTCCTGAAGGCCGAGCCGGGCGCGGCGCGGCTGCTCGGGGTGCTGAGCCTGCAGTCGCTGCCGCGCCGGCTCTCGCTCGACTTTCGCGACGTGTTCCAGGAAGGCTTCGCGTTCGACAACGTGACCGGCGACGTGACCATCGCGCAAGGCGTTGCGAAGACCAACAACCTGCGCATGCGCGGCGTGCAGGCACTGGTGCTGATGGAGGGCGGCGCCGACATCGAGCGTGAGACGCAGGACTTGCGCGTCGTCGTCGTGCCCGAGATCAACGCCGGGACGGCGGCGCTCGCGTACGCGGTGATCAACCCGGCGATCGGGCTCGGCGCGTTCCTCGCGCAGACGCTGCTGCGCAAGCCGCTGATGCAGGCCAGCACGCGCGAATTCCACGTCAGCGGGCCGTGGGCCGATCCCAAGGTCGAGCAGGTGCAACGCAAGCCGGGCGATGATGTGCCGTCGCTCGACGCGGCGCCGGCCGCCTCGGCGCCGCCGAAGAATCCGTGATCGAGTCGGAGCCAGGAGCCTCGCCATGAAGATTGCCGCCATTCAGATGGTCTCGACGCCGCGCGTCGCTGACAACCTTGCCGCCGCGCGGCGCCTCGTCGCACAGGCGGCGCATGAAGGTGCGCAGCTCGTCGCCCTGCCCGAATACTTCTGCGTGATGGGCCAGACGGACCGCGACAAGCTCGAGGTTGCCGAGCAGGCGGCGGCTGGCCCGATCCAGCAGACGCTCGCCGATCTCGCGCGCGAGCATGGCGTCTGGCTGATCGGCGGCACGCTGCCGCTCAGGAGCGTCGACCCGGACCGGGTGCTGAACTCGAACTGCGTCTTTGCGCCCGACGGAAGCCTGGCGGCGCGCTACGACAAGATCCACCTGTTCAAGTACGACAACGGACGCGAACGATACGACGAAGGCAACGCGATCCGTGCCGGCACGCTGCCGACGACGTTTCAGGCCGGCGAGTTGAAGGTCGGCCTCAGCGTCTGCTACGACCTGCGCTTTCCGGAGCTCTACCGCGAGCTGATGCACCCGCCGTGCGACCTGATCTCGGTGCCGGCTGCGTTCACGTACACGACCGGGCTGGCGCACTGGGAGCTGCTGCTGCGCGCCCGTGCGGTCGAGAACCAGTGTTATGTCATCGCGGCAGCCCAGGGCGGCACGCATGAGAACGGCCGGCGCACCTTCGGCCACAGCATGGCGGTCGATCCATGGGGCAAGGTGCTGAACGTGCTTCCCG
>Ga0105237_10005328_pt1 | contig 14549 bp, 12 predicted proteins | sample KBSC24metaG_FD_81520 | JGI IMG/M metagenome (GOLD analysis project Ga0105237, IMG submission 81520) | Corn rhizosphere microbial communities from Kellogg Biological Station, Michigan, USA - KBS C2-4 metaG | ecosystem: Host-associated > Plants > Roots > Rhizosphere > Soil | place: Michigan, USA... | reverse complement strand
TGCGGGGCCGTCACGTGCAGCATGGGAACTTCGCCGGACTCGTACATGTTCTCGATCCACGGCGACAGGTAGTCGTCGATGCCGTAATCGTTCGGCATGATCGTGACCTCCAGCATCCCGTCTCCGGTGTAGGCGCGTTGTGCCTTGCGAAGTGTGCCGGCGGTTCGCTGATACGCCACAAGCCGATCGAGCACCGCCTGCAACTTGTCCATAAGCGCCCGCTGTTCGCGCGTCGCATCGCGATTAAGGAACTGAAGGTACTGCGCGGAATTGGTATCCCACCCATCCTGATCGATCGCCTCATACCACGCTCTGTACGCGGCCAGCTCGTGAGAGAGTTCATCCGGTGACTCGACACCGAATTCCTGAATAAGATTCTCGCGCGCATGCGTTGTGAGCGTGGGTATACCTTTGCGCCAAGTTGCCGTAGAGATTGCGTCCTCGAACGCTTCGGCGATACCGCCGCCAAGAATTGAAATGTGCTTATCGAGGCCGATCATCAGGCGCACGTCGCCGCAGGTCTTGGCAATCGTCTCCCACAACCCGGTGAACGCCAGATAGAACGCGTTTTCGTGCACCGGATGGGCCGGAGCATGCACGAGCGGCCAGTTGGCCAGTTCAACGAGGACACCGGGGCCGGTGCGATCACCGGGTTCGATCTGATCCAGTGATGTCATTGCACCAATGGAAATCGCGCTGATCGCCTCCAGAATCGGCGTGAGCATGATCGTGTAGCAGTGATACGTATCGTGGCTGCGATGGGGAACGATCTGATCGGTGATGCGGTTGCAACGCCGTACCCATGCATGTTGCAGTTCTTCGACGAGCCGCACCGGATCTGCGACGCCTTTCGCCAGCGCTTGAACATCGGCGATGGTCATATCTCCGGCATTCACGAATTCGCGCGCCAGATCGAGCAGCAAATTCATCAGCGCCGGCGACAGACCACCGCTGCCCGGCAGCTCGGAAAGAGTCTTCGCGGTTAGCGTCGGCGCCGGAAGCGCGATCGAGAACGGCCTTAGTAACGCGGCGACGGCCAGATCGCCCTCGCGAATCGCCGCGCGCGCCTGTGTTGGCGTCACCATCCCACGGGCGAGAGCCTGTTGCAGTCGTCGCGAAGCCAGCGCGCGCGTGTGAGGCGTGACGCCCACGCGCAGCGGCACGGCTGCGGCGAACGTTTGCGCCAGCGCCGCGCTACGCAAGCGCGGGAGCGTTTGCAGCGCCGTCATGCGAGAGGAATTAGAAAGGGGTCGATGTGCGGCGAGCGCATGATCGTGCCTTCGCGCAGCCGATGCTGAATCTTCTGCAGCACTGGTGTCCAATGGCTGACCGCTTTCGGATCGGCGACCGGTCGCTCACCCCACGCCTGAATTTCCTTGAGCGCGCGGTCAAGGTCGCACTGACCTTTCGTTTGCGCAATCGGTTTTTGAACTGTAAAAGTCAAAAACTCATTGTTCTCGATCACTGGTTCCGACAATGTTGCACCTTGCAGGTACGGATAGTTCGGAATGTAGGCCGCGAGTACACGCTCGGGTGACCAACTGGGCTCAATATCGTCGAGGACGGTCGCTCCTAAACGAAAGCGCCGACGCAAAGTTTGGATCGCGGTGGATGAATTACTCACGTTCGGTTACTCCTTCGCGAACCATCGGCAGCGGCTCGCCTGACCCGCCCCACCCGTCGTCGCCATCCGCCGCCGGCGCAGCGATGGTCGGTGGCGAGGAAGGCTTGGGTTCGCTCACAGCAGCAGTCGATTTCGCTTCCTCGATGGGGGCCGAAGGCGAACCGAAGAGATCAGCGGCAACGACCGGTGCCGTCTTTGCCGCCGGTGAATCCGTCTTCGGCGCCGACTTGGTGATCGGTGTCTTCTGCGTCGTCGGCTTGGCGGCGGGCGTCGTCTTCTTTGCCTTCGCATCCATCTTTGCCTTATCGCCGGACTTCTTCTTCTCGGCAGCCTCTTTCGCGGCGGTGCGGTCGGCTTCGATCTTGGCCTTGTACTTTTCCAGATCGTCGTGCACGGCGTCCTGAACTTGACCGATTTGCGTAAGCACGTTGGCCAGCACCTGATCCGGATCGTCGGTGGCGGCGATGTTCAAGTGAAACGGTTTACTGAGCGCGGCCTGCAAGGCGGCGAGCGTCTCATCGGCGGTGTCCGGGTCGAACTTCTCGATCTTCGGAATCACCGTGACCGACAAGGCAGTGCCTTCGCGCAGAATGCGGAGCTGGATTTCGCTTTTGTCGCGAAGTAGCGGTCGAACGGCCGAAAGAAACATGCGTGGCTCCTGTGTGAGTTGCGGATCAACACTAGCGTTCAATCGGGCAACGAAAAATTGTTACGAATTCGGTTCGACGGCGACGTTGCGGGTTACGTCGCCGACGGCCGTGATCGCGCCGAGCGATACGTCAGGCGGCACGGTACCCTGGGGTTCGATGATCGATTGCGCGGAAAAGGCGTCGTTTTCTCCCTCTTTTTTGCGCGGTTGGTAGCTTTCGACCAGGTCACGCAGCCATTCGGCGGCCGCGCGGTATTCCTCCAATTGCTTCTTGTCCTGTGGGTTCAGCTTGGGCTTCGGCGCATCTTCGTCGAGGACAATGGCGTGCTTGACGCTGTTTTCGATGTGCTCGGCGTCGATTTCGAGCATTGCGATGGCGTACTTGATGCCAAGCTCCACCTTGGGCGTGTATCGCTTCATTCCCGTCCTTCCCGTTCGGGTTGAATGACGTACTGCTGCAGGCCGTGCTTCGCGACGTTCAAGATTTGGCGGGCACGTTCCAGGTGCGGCGGCAGTTCGCCGACCAACCCGAATGCGATCATTTCCTGCGCGTCGCTCAGCATCGAGAACACGATGAATGCCGGCGATAGGTCAGGAAATCGAATCGATGAGAACTGATCATTCAGGTGCTCGCGAGCGCATCCAAACATCTTGTCGTCCGTGGACAACATCGCGCTGTCTGCAAGCTGCTTGATTGCGTGCTCGATGGCCCGACGCCGATGAATGTCGACGCAATGCCGCAGCGTGTGCTCGTCCACATCGGCGTCGGCGACTTCAATGAGGGCTCTGCATAGCGGGCACTGCCCGGCTGGGTGAAGTTCGCCGGGATGAACGCGCTCAGCTATGTCGTCGATGGGCGCCATGTCATCGACGGTGCCCTTCCAATCGCAGTTATCGCAGCAATAGATGGTCGTGCTCATGCGGTGCTCCATCAGTAAGACGCTTCGGTGATCTGCGCGACCTCAAATCGGCGTTTTGCCCTTTCGTAGATGTCCCCAATGTCGAGGTCGATGCGTTTTCCTTGGTGGTTCACTGCAGTCGCATGGCCGGTCAGGTAGCACAGCTTCTCCGAGCCGATGGTCTGGAACACGGCTACCTCGCCTTCAGCCAGGTGCGGCCACACTTTCTCGACGAAATCGAAATCCTCGTCGGTTTCGACATCACAACTGGGCCAATCGCCGTTACTGTCCTTGCCGCACCCAATGCCAAACAGTCTCGGATCGTCCTTGTTGTTCCAGACCTCAACATCGAGGTGCGCCATCGCGGTCTCGAAAGCTTCGGGGTCTTTGACGCGGAAGTAGTTGGTACGAGAGGAACCAATCCAATCAGCCATGCATCACCTCGCAATGAGTCTGCGAACACCATCGCAGAGCCGAAGGTGACTCGAAGTAGAAGCGAAAACTGCACAAGCTGGAGCCGGTCAGTTCGCGTCAGGCGAGCAGACTTTTGGGGGCGACTCCTTCAGCAGAATGTCGAGTGACGACCGGGAGCAGCGCTTCGCCGCGCTTGAAGATCAGCCTTCCGCCGCTTCTGTTGCGATGGAGATGTCTTTTTCGTCGAGCCCAAAAAGGTTGCCTACCATCGTATCGATCTGTCGATCGATGGAGACGAAGCGTTGCTCGAAGTACTCGCGATCCCGGTCTGTCTTGGCGTGAGCAAGTTTGCCGCGGCAGTCGATCGCATCGCGCGCGAGTTGGCCAATCTTCTCGACTTGGGCTCGCTCGTTGTTGGCGAGCAATTCGATGTTCGGGACGGGAAAGGCCCGAATGGTTTCTGGGTACGTGTGGAATCCGCCGCCGGTGCGTACGCCTTCACCCGACAGCATGAGATAGAAGTAGGCTGACACGGCCGTGCTGCCGACGACGGCCGCCAGAAATTCCAGCGGGTATTCCGCCGAAAGCTTCTTCACCTCTGGAGTAGTCGCCTTCCACTTGGCCACGTCACAATGCCGCTGCGCGCAAAGGATCGTGTGATCGCAATAAAAGCCGTCGTCGTCGAGTGTGGACTCGATGCGATGCGTGCCGGTGATGTCACGGATCATGAGCTTGGGCTGTTCGAAAAACTCCGGCCAGCGTGGCCCATACATCTTGTCCGCGAAGGAGTAATCGACGTAGCGTCCTTCCCAGCGGATGTCGTACCGGTACAGTTCGCGGCCGCCGATCATTCGCCGGCACGAAGCGGTTTCTTTCGACTCTCGGATCACGTGGGATTTGCCGAAACCACCCTTGACCTTGCTGGACATTTGCGCGCCGTAGTTGACGTAGCACAGTTCGCCGATGGTCAAGCTGTTCTTGCGCATGCGCTCTAGCAATCGAAGGGCGGCTTTGGACAAGTCCAGACGCAGCATCGTCTCGTGCTGTTTGAGAAAGACGCTGCGCGCGGTCTGATGACTGTCCTCGAATCGCAGCACCCGTTTGCGCGTCGTATCAGCGATAGGTTTGCGGATCGTGATTTCGTCGCGCTGGCCGGGGTCGCGATTCAAGACGATCGGAATCATCGTGATCACCGGCACGTCTCGGAACACCATGATCGAACGAATGTCGGCAATGCTTTCGATGGTCGCCTTGTTGAGCATCAGCTGTCGCCCCAACATTCCGTATTTCTGCAAGGCGAAGCTGTACGGGATGATGAACCCATAACGGCCGCCCGGTCTGACGAGTTGGTGCGCCCGTTCGAGAAAAAGTACATAGAGGTCCCAATGTCGATCGGCGGTGGTATAGCGACCGCTGTTCGTCAGGTAGTCACGCACCTTCGGCTGGTTTTCGAAGAAGTCCCAAGCGTTGACGTATGGCGGATTGCCGACCAGCACATCGAACCCGCCGCGCTTCATGATGTCCGGAAACGCATCCCGGAAATCCAGCGGGTTTACCGTGCGGTGTTCCTCGGCGCCGAAGAGGCTGCCATCGTAGATCTCGCTGCCGATAAGCGAATTGCCGCATTTGATGTTCTGCGACAGGCTCGGGAGGATCGCCTGATGGATTTCCAGCTGGTAGTTCTTGGCCGACGCCGTGCTCTCGTCCTCGAGCAGCTTCAGGTACAGCGACAGCTGCGCAACTTCGACCGCTTGATGGTCGATGTCGACGCCATAGATATTGTTGAGCAGGATCTCGCGTCGTTTGGCGAGTGACAGTCGCACCGTGCCATCCGGCTGGACGACGATATCGCCGTCCTTAGCGCGCGACCGATTCGCGTTGTACCAGGTGCGGTGATAGGTGAGCAGATAGTCAAATACGCCGAGCAGAAACGATCCGCTGCCACACGCAATGTCAGCGAACTTCATGTCCGCTATCTGGTTCGGGTTCTTTCCAGCGATCGTGATCCCGACCGTGTGTTCGACGGTGTAGCGCACGATTTCTTCGGGTGTGTAGTAGACGCCGCCGGCCTTGCGGACTTCGGGTTTCTGTTCCAGGCGCGCGCGCTTCTCGGTCGCCACGATGATGTTGCCGAGGAAGCGTTCGTAGATGCTACCCAGGATGTGGATCGGAATGACGTCGAAGTTGTAGGGCGAATTCTTGTCGGAGAGATCCTCGCAGATGTCGCCGAAAACCTCGTCTTCGACCTTGAACGACGGATCGTCGAGCAGCGCGTGCTTCTTGAACACGATGCCGTTGTAGACGCTGTCGAGCCGGCGGCACGCGGCGACGAAGTCACCCCAGACCGACCCTTTGTTGCCGAAGTTGGCGACGCTCTCGCGTGTCTCGATTAGTTTGTCTTCGAGAAACCTGAGGAAGACCAGTCGATCCAGCGTGCGCTGAGTGATTTCGGTCAGCGTGTCGCCATCGAGTTCGGGGTTCCGGTTTTTGAACTCGCGGGCAAGCGTGTCGCGGAAGGCGTCGAGCTCGGTGAGGAAGGAATCGTCGATGCTCTGAAATCCCCCCTTGAACAGGCCGCGCTGGGTGGCCTTGCCACGCTTCTTCGGCAGTGTCTCGGCGAACTTCTCCAGCGCGTTGTCGGAGACCGCCTCGCGGGAAAACAGGTAGTAAAGCTTGGCGAACTTGTCCTGGTCGCTCAATTCGCTGGAATTGAGCGTGAAAATTACGCGCTCAACGGCCGTGTCGATGTCCGGCCGGTATCGGCAGTCCAGCACATGGAACTCGCGAAAATCGGTGAGCAGGGCGACGGGCGTGGTGCTGTTCCAGCCATAGCGGATAGTCTGGAAGTAGGCGTCGGCCGTGCCCAACTGGCGGCTCGGCTTCTTGGCCTCGACGAAAAACCGGACATCCCGGTAATTTGGCCCCACGAAAAAGGCGTAGTCGGCGCGCCGCTGCGTGTGCTCCAGGATCACCCGGTTCTCGACCCGCACCTCCTGTTCGAAGGGGTTCTTCTGCTGGTTGTGCAGAACGTCCCATCCGAGGGCGATCAAAAATTTGTCGATGAAGTCCTGTCGAACTCGAGCTTCGGAGTAATCGGCGGCGAGGTGCGCGGGCTCATGCCGGGTGAAATCGATTGCCAGGCTCTTCACCGCGGCGTGCGCCGACTCCAGCGTCGTGGTCATCGTCGAGGGGTTCCGTTGTCGTCCCAGAAGCTGACTCTAACGAATTTGCACCGGCTCGGCACAGCTTGGCGTTCCCTTGCAGGCCTTGTGCTCTCCTGAGCGGCCGGGCTTCCGGCCGGTGCGAGGTCAGAATGACTCTTCCAGACTGCCACCGGAATCAGACTATCGCGTGCCGTCGTGTAGGAAAATTCGCACTCGCCAGGACGCCTAGACCGGATCGCCCCACAGTCTGTCCGGGGCGTCCGGAAAAAGAAATTTCAACACGTCGTCGAAGTCGTGATTCGGTGCATAAAACGGATCGCCCACTTTCCAGGCCTTTTTGTACTCATCGCGTCGTGTCTTCCAATTCGCGATGTTGCCTTGAGCGAGCATCTCGGTGGCGCGGTTGTAGTGCTGCATCATCACGCTGAACACCCACAGGGCGTCCTTGTGCTGGTCGAATAGACTGTTAGCCAGCGCCGTGAAGTTCTTGAGCTTGCAGCCTACGACTTCGCCGCGTTTTGCCGAGTAGGCTGCCATCAGCAGGTAGAACGGCCCCGTCGAATCGTAAAATCGAAACGGAAGATGAAATCCGCGGCGGGCAAGCTGCGCGCGAACCTTTATCCAGCGATCTTCGTATTTCTCCCACTGGCTCGGGAATTTAGTGAACAGCGATTCCATTTCCTCCCGCAGATCGCCGTCCTCAGTCACGGACACCTGCTTTTGTCGTTCCCGATGGAGTCTATTGGCTTCTTCCTTATCGGATCGCTGTTTGCGTTTCAATGTCGCCAGAGCACCCTCGTAATCGAAATAGAACGTTCTCGGCACGCCAGTTGCGCTGACGTCGAATGTTAGCTGGTCGAAAAAGATGATCTGGCGCTGGATCTGATCGACTGTGCGACCATTTCTGTCGGCGGGCTCGTACCAGACGCATTCCAATGCGAAGCGACTTGAGGCGACCGATCGCGAGACGGTTTCCTGCGAGATGCGGAATGCGTTTCGGTTGTTGGAGAAGAAAATATCGTCCAATGACAACGCGAAAGCCTTGGGGTCCAGATCGCAAAACAGCCACAGTAAACGCCCTTTATTGCGCTCGTAGAACTGCATGCGCTTCGTGATGACGTGAAGGAAGGTTGTCGACAACTGGGCCTCGAATGCGCAGCGTTCCGACCTCCAATGGCATTGCACATCCGGCTGTCGCCAACTCGTGCCGTCGATATCCTTCCAGCGCATTTCTGCATCGATCTGTGAAAACGCCGGATCGGCGGACAGGCTTTCGATCAACCACGCCTTGACCTGTTTGTGAGCAGCGCCTTCCTTGCAGTGGGCGAACCGTTTGGCGCAGATCGCGGCCTCGGTTAGACCTTGCTCGCCGGCGCAGGGGCTGTGTTGATCCTGATGCTTGAAGTAAAAGCGCCTGACCGACTTGTCCCGAATTGGATGTGAGGCGAGAGTCATGGCCTCTTCACAAAAAGGGCAGACATATCGCAACTCGCCGTTGTTGAGCTTGAGTTTCAGGCCGACACGTTTGTGCTCAACAACGTCTCCGTAATCGCCCTGGCCGATATAGTCGGCAAGAGTGAGCCACGTTCCTGTTTGACGATCCAGGACGTGCTCGTAGGTGCGGTCGTGAGCTGGTTCGAGTCGCATAACGACGTCAACAAGTTGAATGGGTTCGACTGAGCCGAAACACGTCTGTGCTCAATGATATCGCGTTCACAACGATGCCCATGAGCAACAAAAAACCCGCCAGCGAACGCACGCACAAGGCGGGCGTCACTGGCGGGTGTAGAAAAGCGGAACCTTGCGATTCCGAACAACCCTGTTGTTACAGCTTTCTCGTAGAAAGTGTCCGCAGCATCTTGTTCAGAGGCTGCTGGGACACCGCTACCGGATCATGGCCCATGTCTCGGACGTTGAACGCCGACAGCTGTTCGGCTGTCAGCCCTCCATTTCCACTGCCATGCCAAGCGCGCGGTAACACGAGTGGCTGTGTTCTATACCGTGGATCTTGGAGTTCCTTGATCATGCGCAGAATCCTCTTTTTGAGCTGCTGGAAGTGCATGGAATTTACCTGCGGAATCAGCCTCGAAAAGATGGATTAAAGAAATCTCGCTGCCGCGCACGAAAAGACCCTTCGTATTCGGCACCTCGATTAGAGTACCACTTTCGTCAACCGTCAATGCACGCGTGCAGAACAGGTCGGTGTAAGCCCCTTTCCGATTCGCGCACGACTCCGCGTCAAATTCCCCGTAAATTACGGCACCGCTCTTCAGCTGTACCGCAAGGATTTTCGTCGTGCCATTGTTCAATGCCAAGAAGGCGCTGTCCCACGCAGAAAGGTGAGGCAGCGGTACCAACTTGTTGATCCCGTGAACCCGTCCGAAAAGTCCGAACAGGCGGCTCACGAGATCACATCGAATAGCCATGGCCGTCAGAAAACCAAATACCAACGGAAGGATGAAGACGGTCGTCACCCACTGCCAGCGGAGCAACTCCGTGGCAATCTGTGCCGTATCCTTCTTCGTCAATAAACCTACAACATCGTTGCCCCCTAAAATAAACATGGCGAAAGAAATGCCCACGAGAATCAGAGAGTGAACGATGAAGTACAACGTTTTTTCCTGCCACGAGCTTGGGGTTTCCACAATCACAAAACGCGCTTTCGCCTGTGAGTAGAGGTACCCCGGAACCAAAATCAACGTAACAAGAATCAACGACTTCACGTGAGTGATATCCACGATGGGTTCTCCAAAGGTGGATGGGTATTGCGCCCATCCGATTAGGTAATCCCACGGGGAAGCACGCCCGACGGGCGTGATTATCAACCCGTGGGGTGTGGGAACACCGAGCGCTCTAACGAGCGGCCGGTGGTTTCCTCGAGACGGTGACTTACGTCACCGTTACGAAGAAATTCAGTTGTGCATCATCAGGACGCGAGTTTCAGCGGCTGCGCTTCGGGGTTCTTAAACCCTTCACGCAGTCGTTGGAGAACGCGCGCCAGTCCTTCAGCGAAGGGGCCGACGATGACCGCGGTGGATTGCGGTGTGCCAATCTTTTGAAAGATCGCGGCAGAGAGCAGGTACTGCCGGATCGCGAGATCGTTGTCGTACCGATCGCGCAGCCAGAGCATGTACTCCCTGATGCCGCCGTTGAACTGCTCGGGCGGTGCGAGAAACGCGTGACAACCGGTGGCGCCGGGAGTCGTGTCGATGCGATTGAAGTCCAGAAGCCCGCACATTACGCGGCCCTCCAGGCTCTATCGCATCCCAGTTCCCGAAGGACCTGGTTGACCCGACGCTTGAGGGCGACAACACGAAAATGATTCGCGATCGCCTCAACACCCGGATTGAGCACCATGTTGTTCCAGTCGATCCCTTTCGGTGCGAAATCAGGGATTGCGAACGGAGGCATGAATGCCACTGCGCGCTTTCCTTCACTTCGCGCCCGATCGACCAACTCCAGTGCGGCCGCGGCGCCGGCTTGACTACGATCCCGATCCGCCCAAACGATGAGAATCTTCACGTAGTCGGGAATAGCCAGCTGCGTAAGGAGCGTTTTGTTGAGAGCTGACCATGCCGGCCATTCCGGAGCGATCAGCTGCGCAGACGCCATCGTCTCAATCCCTTCACCGACGCTCAGCACGGGGTGCTGTTCGACGCTGAGTGGGATTGCGGCCCCTTTGGTAGGGCTGGTGCTGGGGTGCGGGTACTCCTTGCGCGCATCCAAGCCTGGCGGGAGCGGCGCTTTTGCGCTGCCGTCCGCAGTGAGGAACGTGCGGTGGATCGTGCAAGCCTTCATCGTGACCATGTTGCGGACCAAGCCGAGCATCGTCACGAACTTGCCGATCTTCTCGCCACCGGACATATAGATCATGCCGGGGTGACACCGCAGACTGGGAATCGGCAGTGCAAGCTGTCCCAACCCGCGTACCCGCAACCAGTTGCGAACTGGTTCGGCCTTGGGGTGATCCAGCGGATATGCCTCGTCCCAGTATTTCGTGATTTTCCGACGAAGATCCGCGTCTTCCTTTTCCACTTCGTGTGGATCTTTCTTGGGCGAATACTTCACCGGAATGTGGTTCACGCTGATGCGGCCGCCGAGCGCGTCGATGATGATCTTCTTCGCTTCGGTGAACGAGCAGCGCTCGACTTCCATGATCAACTGAAAGCCGTTGCCAACGCCTCCGTCGGGCAAACAGGTGCAGTAGCACGATCCCGTATCGTCAAAGTCTTTGCCGATTCGGAAATCGTCCGCGCCGCCGTGGAAGGGACACTTCACATGTCGCTTGTGGCCCTTTTCGATTGCCTTCGCAATGTCGGGGTAGATGCCGGAAAGCACGGAACCCCAACGGCCACGCAACTGCTTTTCCAGCTCGCGTGTTTCCGCTTTGGCTCTTTCTAGTGCGTTCATGACAATCTCCCATACCGCATATTCGCGGCTTCTAAAATTGCGTGATCGTTTGGATCAGGCATGCGGTCCTCCTTTTGAAAAAAACGGGATGCGCACCCCTAGCGGGTGATCGGCCCCGCGGGTGGGTGATCGTTCGAAGGTCGTCAGAAGACGAGCAATGCGAACGCGAGATGAGATCTCGTGGTGATGGTGATGCTTGAATGTCCAGTGTCGACGGTGATCTTCACTGGCTCGGCGAGCTTCCGCTCAGGATTCGGACTTGAGGTTCCGATTACCTTTTGTGGCATTGCCACAGAAAACACATGAGGCAGACGTGAGCCTCCCCGATGTGTTCTCGAAATTTCCGGGTGGCGCCCGAGGATGAAAACTCCTCGGGACACCACCGGAAACTTATTACGCAGCCATGAGCATGCGCTGGCGAAGCAGACCCATCAGCGTCCTCGGCAGCTCGGTCACATGATTGATCATGGACCACTGCCTGAAGAGATGACGACCTGCATCGGTCGCGATACCCAGACCGAACACTTCGATGCCCGCACGTTCGGCAGCGAGAATCGCCACTTCCGTTTTGACGACGGGGTTGTCGGGCTGACCATCAGTGATGATGATCAGGATTCGACGTGCCGAGTCGCGAGTGGCGAGCAGACGCTGACCCAACAGAACCCCTTCAGCCATTGGAGTGTTGCCGCCGGCACGCAGACTGAAGTCCTCCGTGCACCAGCGCGCTTTTACGCCAAACGGTTTGACGATGGCGAACGCGGGAAAGGTTCCGGCGGCTACTTCCACACCGTCGAGCCCTTCCATCGCCACGGCCGTCGCGTACAACGCTTGCGATGCCACCTCGATGACCGTCGCGTTTTCGATGGGGTCTGCCATCGAACCCGAGACGTCGATCATCAAGGCCACACTCGTGTCCAGATCGATCTCTTCGTCGTCCGTGCGGAAGATGCGCGGATCGTTGAGGCCAATCCGGTGCAAGTGTCGAGACGACACCTTCCGGCCCCGCTTGCCAATGCGAACGTCCATTTCCGTCAACGCCTGCAGTTCACGCGTGAGCTTCACGCGCAGCTGCCCGGTCACTGACAAAGCTTGCGCCATGTCATAGCCCGGTGCGAAACGAACCTGGCTGGTGGAAGCGTGTTCGAGATCACGTCGAGTGGCCTCGTTCACCATTTCCACCTGGCCTTTTGCGCCGTCCTTCTGGATCTTGTCGACCAGATTTCGGAGCGCATCGGCCAGAGGCTTGCTCTTGTCGCCGGCTGCTTTGTCGGCATCCTTGCCGTCCAGAGCTGCTTGCAACGCGTCGATCTGATTCTGCAGATCGGTGTCGGGTGAAGCTGCGTTGCCGCCGGCACCCGTTGAGGCATTGCCGGTATCAGGTGTTGCGCCGCTGCCTGACTTGCCCTTGGACTTGCGGCCCTTGGACTTGCCATTGCTGCCGGCGCCCGAACCCGCGGATGCGGAGCTCGGCGATGGTTGCTGTTGCTTGGACTGCGATGCGCTGCCACTGCCTGGTTGTGACTGCGTTCCACTGCCCTGCTGTTGCTGCTTCAACTGGTCCTGCGCCTTCTTCACCTCGTCTTGGAGCACCGAGGCGATGTCGCTCGCCAGATCCAGCGCGTCATCGGAATTCTCCAGATGGCGCATGCGCGGGAACAACGCTTCCAGCCGGACGAGAACGCCGGGAGGAAACATCGTCTCGACCACCTTCTCTGCTGCTTCGACCAGCGAGTTCACCGTGACATCGCCACGGTAATCTCGATAGAGCCGATACAGAAGATAGTTGGTCAATGCCTGGATGGGCGGATCCTTCAGAGTCACCGGCGCATAGTGCCCGGTGATCGAAAGGGCGGCCGCCAAACCGTCCAGGTATGGACGTGAAGCCGGAATCCGTCGGATGTGGACGTTTTCCTGCCGAACGTCTTCGATGATGCCGAGCAAGTGCATGACGAAAGCACCAGCCTTGCTCGCACGACGCAGGGTCTTGAAGTCGGAGTTATTAACATGTCCCACTTCGTGGTGAACTAGACCGTACGCCAGCGCCAACATCAACACGAACGTGTCGATGTCGCCACCATCGCGCGGAATTGGCAGGTTCATCAGACCGATCGTCTTGCCATCGGTCGCGCCAAGTTCCGTCACACCGCACTTCACATTCACCCGCTTGCCGGCCGTAGCGATCAACGCGTTGGCGACAAGTGGAAGCGAACCGAGTACGGCCTTACAGCTGCGCAACATGTCCTCGGGCCGGATGGCGGCGCCCACGAACACATTGCGCAAGATCGCTCTTGCTTGAGTTGCGTCCATGAAAACCTCCGTCAGAGGGCTACGGCAAATCCGCGACGCCGGGGTGCAGGCATCGGCGGCATGGGTATTTCCAGTCCCGGCAATTCGTGCTGATCCATGTGAATCAGACGAACGTCCTCGACCGGTGTTTCGATGGCGTCCAGTGTGGTCGCCGATTGATTGGCGATGATCACTCCGGTGCCGTGCGAAACGATCATGGCGGGGTTGGCCAGCTGCTGCAGCACGGTGATGCACAGTGCGACTTCAGACGTGGACAACGCGCCGGTCACGGGCAACGTATCGAGGACGGCGGTGAGGCCTGCCGCGAATGGCTGTACGCGGGGATCCAAAAAAGCGAATCCCTTGAGCTTGCTTACGAGATGTTTCACCGGGTCGACCTGCGATTGCTTGACGCGGGCACGACCTTGGAATTTCGTAACAAGCTCCTTCGCATCGCCGGCGATGTCTTCCAACAACACCGGTAACGCGTTCTGCATCATGTTGTCGTAGTGCTGGTTCGCAGCGCTGGCCAGATCTTTGGTATCCGGCGGTGCAGTGCGAAACACCGAAACACGAAACTTGCAGCGATGACGAACCTCGGCGGCACTCAGGCGCGACGTCGAAAGCATGCTGGCCCAGGCGGGGTACAGCGCTTCCTGATCGGCATAGTGCTGATCAAGGTTCTTTACCAGTGCGTCCAGTGCGGACCGGAACGACTGTTCGAAGGAAGGCCACTGGGCCAAAAAACCTTCGGCCTTGTGTGGCGTCAACGCAATACCGATGTCCTCGTAGCGGAACCCATCCGATTTCAATGCACGCTCGATTTGCTTGCGGACATTGTTCAGCGGGTTCAGCGCGAGTTTCGGCACGAGCAGCTTGCGACCGTCGGACACAAGTGCCTTGGGCGGTTGCGGGCCAGCGTTGGGTAGTTCTTTCTCGCGGTCGAGTTGGACAGTGCCGCTCCAGATCTCGATCCGCGGGTTGATGATGACCAGCTGTTCGGCCGGTATCGTCGTGGTGATCATGATGAAGTCTCCGGGTGCGCTTCCCTTATGAAGAAAAGAGCGTCCGGCGGCGCGAGCCGGACACTGTGTGGTCTGCTC